>Ga0255217_1000388_pt1 | contig 12974 bp, 14 predicted proteins | sample Miss_Atlam_RepB__FD_183046 | JGI IMG/M metagenome (GOLD analysis project Ga0255217, IMG submission 183046) | Freshwater microbial communities from Mississippi River, Louisiana, United States - Miss_Atlam_RepB_8d | ecosystem: Environmental > Aquatic > Freshwater > River | place: USA: Louisiana...
TATCAGTTTATTGCCCTATACCGAAGCTCACTGGGTTGCATTACTGACAGAGACGGGACACCAAGAGGCTATTGAAAGGCTTCAAGTGCGGGACCGTCATTCAAGGAATCGTCACTTACAGGCGCTATACGCTTTGTTGCGCGAAATCATTAGCACTAATACGACCGATTACTGGATAGGCTTTTGTCAGCGGCTTGATATACCAGCTACACCGATTTACGCATTAGAGCAGTTGCCAGAGCATCCTCATTTGAAAGCGGTGAATCTTTTTCAAAAGGTCTCGCATCCCAGTGAAGGGGACATCGTGCAAGTACGGCCAACCTTGAAATTTTCACAGTCGCCAGCCAGTGTACAGCGACCCGCGCCCCGACTCGGCGAGCATAGCCTTGAACTCTTACTTGAGCTTGGCTTCTCCGAGCAGGAGGTACAAAGCATGATGGCCCGCCGTGTGGCTGTTCAGTCGCCAGATAAAGCCTAGCGATACAGCAAGGCTCAACAAAGACTAGCGATGCTCTTGGGCTAAGCTAAGCCTTGCGAAGTTCATCCCAGTCTTGCTTCGTCCAAGTTAGAAGATCTTCGGCACCCGAGCTCTGTAAATGGGCACCACCATCGATTGTGACCATTTCGCCTGTCATAAATTTTGCAGCATCTGACAGCAGAAAACTCGCTAGTTCCGCTAACTCCGCATGCTCACCGACGCGCCCAAGCGGTATGCGCGACTCAGCGCGAAGTTGACTACGCTTGCCTGCCATTAATTGGGCCGATGCACCGGGAGTTGGAAACGAGCCCGGGGCGATCGCGAGCAATCGCACGCCATAACGACCCCATTCAACGGCCAAGCTCTTGGTCATCGCAAGAACGGCTGACTTCGCCATGGCCGAAGGGACAGTGAAGGCGCGGCCAGTGATCGTCGAGGTCGATAGGATACTTAGAATCAAACCCTGTTGCTTGCCCTCAATCCAGCGCCGACCCGCTGCCAGACTGCAATACATACTGCCATGAAGGGTTGGCGCGAGTACTGCATCGGCCGCTCGATGCGATAAGTGTTCGGACCTTGCAATAAAAGTCGCTGCCGCGTTGTTGACCAATACATCGAGCGGGCGGTCCTGCCAAATGCTGTCCATCATGGATTCAACTTGAACCGCATCGCGAATATCGCAACGATGAATATGAACCTGTGCGCCTAAGTCTTGCTGCCATCGAGAAGCCGCCGCTTGCAAGACTTCCAAACGTCGGCCACAAATCACAAGATTTGCGCCAAGTTCGATAAATCGCGTTGCCATGGCAGCACCAAGTCCGCTGCCGCCACCAGTGACTAAAACGCGTTTGCCTTCTAAGGAGCCAGCTGCGAGCATGGTTGTATAACGCCGCTTATTGGACCTGATGCTTGTTATAAATACTGCTAAATCGCTGAATCATCAAGGCAAAAAGTGCAGGGTTTGCTGCGAGCACACGACCGCCAAAGAGGTGTTCGGCTTCACCTTCGAAGTCACCAATTAGGCCACCTGCCTCGGTAATAAGCAGTGCACCGGCAGCAACATCCCAAGGCGATAAGCCCATTTCAAAGAAGGCATCAAAACGTCCCGCCGCGACATAGGCTAGGTCAAGCGCTGCGGCGCCTGGTCGACGAAGACCGGCCCCGTCAAGGGTAAGCTGTCGGAAATAGGCAAGAAACTCATCGAGTTGGGCCATGCTTCGTGAGGGGAATCCAGTGCCAATCAAAGATTCCTTAATTGCGACGCGTTTTGCGACACGGATGCGTCGATTATTAAAAAATGCGCCAGCACCGCGGCTTGCTGTGAACATCTCATCATTAGCGGGGTTGTAGACAACCGCTTGTGTGAGTACGCCACGCTCAAGTAAACCGATTGACACGGCATACTGGGGCACACCGTGAATAAAGTTGGTCGTTCCGTCTAGCGGATCAAGAATCCACAAATGATCAAGTTCGCGCAGCCAAGGTGACTTGAGGTTGATCAGGCTGTCGCTTGCGTAGCCTGCACGCGATTTCGGACCAGCAATAAAGCCCGACTCCTCTGCTAAGATGCAATGATCTGGAAAAGCCTCGAATAACGACTCGACAAGGGCTTGTTCGGAGGCGCGATCGATCTCAGTTACAAAATCGTTGAGCTGCTTCCGAGCCACTCGAATTGAATCGATGTCTACCGATCCTCGGTTAATTATGCGAGCAGCTGAGCGCGCTGCGCGCACGGCAATATTGAGCATCGGGTGCATGTCGGAGATCCAGTTGCAACAAAGCACTTTATTTTAAGCTATTGGCCCAACCTCAACTTCATCAAGCACTTAATCGTTCGCTCGCCGAGCGATCGGTCTTCGTCTTGAACCAGACATCTCACCCCGGCAACATCGGTGCCAGCGCTCGCTCGCTTGCCGTTCTGGATTTCCCGACGCTTCGATGTGCTGACCCACGCGATCCCAATTGGCGGCAGCACCCCGATGCACAGGCACGCGCCAGTGGGGCTTTAGCTTTGCTTGACTTGAGTACCGAGTTCCAAAGTCTGGAGGCTGCGATTTCGGATTGCCACTGGGTGATCGCTGTTAGTGCTGATGTCCGAGACTTTGGTCCAGATCTCGTCGACATCACAAGTGCCTGCGCCTGGGCCAGTGAGCGATTGAAGCGTGAGCCCGAAGCTAAAGTTGCCTTTGTTTTTGGATGCGAGCGTCACGGCCTTTCGCGCGACGAAGCTGCGCGCGGCCATTTGCTGGCGAGCATCCCGGGGCAACCAGCCTACCACTCGCTCAATCTTTCGCAGGCCGTTATGATTGCTGCGTGGGAGCTGAGAAAGCAGTTACTTGGGAGCGCACAACAGCCGACGGATTTTCCTGCTGGAGACCATCGCAGCATGCGATTTGCAGCCCCGCCGCACGGTGAGCCTGCCACGGCGCAAGCATTTGAAGGCTTAATCGAACATCTCGAAGTGGCCGCCAAATCTGTTGGCTTTTTAGATCCTCAACACCCAAAAATGTTAATGCCAAGGCTCAGGCGTTTATTGATGCGCAGCGAGCTTAGAGCCGAGGAGGTCGATTTGTTGCGTGGCCTATGTAGTGCCATGATTAACCATAGAAGGCGCGCAAGCTAAGGGCTAAGTCGTGCTCGTGCTCGTGCGTTAGCGGGCCTTATTGATCTATTCATTAAAAGGTTAAAACTTGGCAATGTTTGAGCGTACGCGGGAATCGATTCAGACCGTTCTTGAAAAAGATCCAGCGGCGAGATCCAAGCTTGAGGTTTTGCTCTGTTACCCCGGTATCCATGCCTTGCTCTTTCACGGTCTCGCTTCGCGATTATGGCTTTGGCGATGGACAACTGCTGCAAGATTTATCTCACACCTGGGGCGGATCTTCACTGGTATTGAGATTCATCCAGGCGCCAAGCTTGGCCGTCGTGTTTTTATTGACCATGGTATGGGCGTTGTCATTGGCGAGACAGCAGAAGTCGGTGATGATTGTACAATTTATCATGGTGTAACCTTGGGTGGGGTTGCCTTAAATCAGGGTAAACGCCATCCAACCCTTGAAGCAGGCGTGGTCGTAGGAGCCGGTGCGAAAATCCTGGGCCCTTTTGTTGTTGGGGCTGGTGCGCGAATTGGATCCAACTCAGTCGTCGTCAAAGCCGTGCCGCCCGGAGCCACGGCAGTCGGTATTCCAGCCCGAATCCTTGTTGATGATGCACCGCCAAAGACAGCTAGTGAACAAGAACGCTCTGTTTTTTCCGCCTATGCGCTTTCACGAGGGGACGATCCCTTATCGGTTGTCATTCATCAGTTAATCGATCATGCCGCTGCACAAGATCGTCGTATCGACGCACTCCAGGACGCATGGGCTCACGCAAGGGCAGCTGCTGGAGATCAACTTGCTGAAGGGCACCGCAATACAGACGACGCAGCTACCATCGATAAGACAGAAATTGCAAAACTCGATGCATCGCGCTTGAATCGTCTCGTCGATTAAGGCTTTTGGCCCGACAGACGTCTAGCGCTCGACCCCAGTTCCAGACCGTGATGGTGCGCGGGCCACGGGGTCAATTATGCATATGCTTAGGTCTGGGCCTTGATGATGAAACTGCTTAGGCCCAAGCCCCGAAGGGTCCTTGACTTGTCAGACCTGTTCGGTCCCAACGAAGCCAGCCACCTCTCTTTCGAGCAAGATCCCAGTCTGGTAAGACCCAGCGTGTAAACGACGCGTTGTGTCTTCCTGGCCTGTGCGTGTGGCCATGGATGAGCGTCTCAATGCCTTGGTTTGCTACAAATTCATGAACTGCCTGAGTATTCACATCCATAATCGCCATCGATTTTTCCTGCTTGGATCGCTCGCTTTGATGGCGAAGTCCTTGCGCAATCGCTTCGCGTTCGCCAAGCGGCTTATTGAGAAAGGCCTTTTGCCAATCGGCCGCTCGAACTTGTTGGCGAAAGTGTTGGTAATCCAAATCATCGATACACATGGCATCACCATGACATAGGCCGGCTCGCTGCCCAAAGCATTCGAGAATAAAACTGTCGCTGATCCACTGAGCATCGAGTTCTCTACAAAGCCTTTCCCCGATCAGGAAATCACGATTGCCGTGCATAAGGTAGAACTTTAAGCCCTTGTTCCCCCGTGCCCGCATACTTGTCAGGGCAAGTCGCAGGGCATCCCTTGATCGGGTCAAGACATCATCGCCAACCCAGGTTTCAAAAAGATCGCCAAGGATGAAAAGCCTCGAGCAATCGACTGGCATCGATTGCTCGAGGGTTTTGAGAAAGCCACTTGCGTCCTCGTTTGTGCTTGCATCTGGCGAGAGATGGATGTCGGATACAAAAATAAGAACTTCTTGCATATCGGTCAAATGCAAGTGTTCTAATCCTTTAACTGCTTCGGTCATCGCCTTCGAGCACTAAGCGACTTGAAGCACTGCCTAGGGTTTAAGCATTTTTGCCGATTCAATAACAACTGCCGTAGTTGGCACATCGCGCATGCCACCAGCGCTGCCGGTTGGTGTTTTTCTAATCTTCTCCACCACTTCCATGCCTGAGACAATCTTGCCAAATACAGTGTAGCCATGCCCATCTGGGTTGGGGTAGTTGAGGCCATCGTTGTTCACGACATTGATAAAGAACTGGGAGCTTGCTGAATTTGGTGCTGAGGTTCTAGCCATTGCAACCCATCCGGCATCATTCTTGAGACCGTTGCGCGATTCGATTTCAATAGGTCCGCGCGTGGGCTTGCGTTCGAGGTTAGCAAGATGGCCACCACCTTGGATCATAAAGTTCGAAATCACCCGGTGAAACGTGGTGCCTGCATAAAAGCCCTCATCAACATATTGGATGAAATTGGCAACAGTCTTAGGTGCCTTGTCGGGATAAAGCTCAATAACAAAGCTTCCAAGATTCGTTTTGAACTCAGCCTTGGGTGCAGCTGCGGCTTCGGAGTCTTCGATGAGACCATAGCCTAGTGACAGACAAAATAGGGATAAATAAGGAAGGCGCTTAACAATCTTTGGGATGAACGATGACATGGAATGCTCCGCAAAAAATAGCGTTAGAGAAATTGAAGGTTTAGGTCAAAACGGCTCAGGGTTTAAGAATGCGCTCGGTTAATTCGCGTGCGATCTTGATTTTTGAATCAATGCGTCGGCGTTCCGCATCCTTCGAATGATCGCCAGCTCGTTGAAGCGCTTGTACCGACTGCCTTGCCAGCACGCTCGCAAGGTTTTCCCAGGCAAGTGCATAAGCTGGTTGAGCCTGCAGGGCTCGCTCCAAACTGAGTCTGGCTAAATCGAGCTTACCCTCACGTGCATACAAGCCTGCTAGATTATTGTGGATTTCTGCTAATTCAGGAAACTGCTCTGCCAGTTCGGAGAATTGCTTGATCGACTCTTCGAAGCGACTGCTCTCGTAAAGTAAGCTGCCGCGCATAAAACGCAGGCTTAGATCTTGGGGCTCGTCAAGCAAGGCGGCTTCGATGGCTTTTAAGGCTTGGGCGATCCGACCCGCTTTCCAATGGCCTCGCGCCACATCCACGGCTTGCATCGCCAACTTGGGTTGGCTCACGAGGGGCCGCGGAATGGCATCGAGCGCTTGCGACTGAGCCGATTGGTGGCTGGCGTAAGCTAGGAACAGGACGGTGGCGAAAGCCTTTATACTGCGTGTCATTGCCGGATTTTAGCCCGAGTCATGCTCCGCATCTACAACACGCTTAGTCGAACTAAAGAGCTTTTCACCCCACACCAGCCTGGCAAGGTCGGTATGTATGTATGTGGCATAACCGTTTATGACTACTGCCATATCGGACATGCACGCATGATGGTTGTTTTCGATGTGGTCCAGCGTTGGTTGCGGCATGTTGGCTACCAGGTGACCTACGTTCGTAATATTACCGATATCGATGACAAGATTATTCGCAGGGCGGTAGAGCAGGGTATCGGAATCAATGAACTAACTGGCCGCTTTATCGACGCGATGTATCAAGATTTAGATGCTTTGCGTGTACAACGACCCGATCATGAGCCCCGGGCGACGCATTATGTTCCGCAAATGCTCGGAATTATCCGTCGACTTGTCGATCAGGGTTTTGCTTACCAGGTCGAGGCGCAGCACGCGCTTGCAGGTGATGTTCATTTTTCAGTGCGTCGCTTTGGTCCCTATGGACGTCTTTCGGGGCGTTCGCTCGACGATTTAAGGGCAGGCGAACGTGTCGCGCCCGGCGAGGGCAAGCACGATCCTCTCGATTTTGTACTTTGGAAGTCGGCTAAAGCTCATGAGCCTAAAGAGGCGATTTGGCCGTCTGACTTTGGAGACGGGCGACCAGGCTGGCACATCGAATGCTCAGCAATGAGTGAGTCGATCCTGGGAACGCCTATCGATATTCATGGCGGCGGTGCTGATTTGCAGTTTCCACACCACGAAAATGAGATTGCTCAGAGCGAAGCCGCGATGCTCGACGCCAAACATCCCTTTGTACGGTATTGGATGCATAACGGATTTGTGCGTGTCGATAACGAAAAAATGTCGAAGTCTTTGGGGAACTTCTTCACGATACGCGAAGTGCTTGATCAATTTGACGCAGAAGTGCTCAGGTTATATATCTTGCGTGCGCACTACCGAAGTCCATTAAATTATTCCGATGTACATCTTGACGATGCAAGAATCGCATTATTGAGATTGTATGGAGCACTTTCAACATCCGATGACTTCAGACGGCAGGCGCAGACCGAGTGCGATAAGGACAATGCCGACCCGATATTGAGGGATTTGGCGTCTCGATTTGCTGAGGCGATGAATGACGATTTTAATACCCCGGTTGCGATTGCCGTGCTCTTTGAACTTGCCGGAGAGATCTATCGTGCACGGGAGAAGTCTGACCAGGTTCAGGCTCTAAAACTTGAAGCGTGTTTGCGAGGGTTTGCTGCGACGCTTGGGCTTTTGGACCAAGACCCCGAGGAAGTCCGCGGGTGTGGATTGCTCGGTAAGCTACGTCGTGACCATAGCCTCGGCGACGAGGCCATTGAAGCGAAGCTGCTCGAACGGAGCGCGGCGAAGAAAGCACGAGACTTCCAATTGGCCGATAGGATTCGGGAAGAACTCGCGCGAGCAGGCATTGTGTTGGAAGACAGCCCTCAGGGTACCCGCTGGCGCAGACAGTAATGAATGCTCCAACGCACTGGCAGGAAGCTCAAGAGGCCTTGAGCGCTTGCTGTCCGGTGATGCGCCGTCTCATCGAGCAAGCCGGCCCGGTTGTGCTGCAAGCCCGTGGAGACCCCTACCAAACCCTCGCTCGCTCGATCGTCGGACAGCAAATTTCGGTCAAGGCGGCAGCCAGCGTTTGGGCTCGATTTGAGCAGGCTTGTCGGGGCAAGGTTGAACCACTCAAAGTATCGAGGATGCGGAAGAGCAGTCTTCGCAAGTGCGGTTTCTCTGAGCGTAAGTCGGAATATATTAAGGATCTGTCCTTACGTTTTGTCGATGGTTCGCTTGAGCCTAGTGGTTGGACCGCGCTCGATGATGAAGCGGTTATTGCCAAGCTGATTCAGGTGCGAGGTATCGGGCGATGGACAGCTGAAATGTTTTTGATCTTCAATTTATTGCGGCCTGATGTGTGGCCTCTCGATGATTTGGGGCTGCTACGTGCTGTGGGGATTCATTGGAGCGATGATCCTGAGCAGGCCTTTAAAGATCGCAGTGTGAAGGCAAGTCGAGCGCAAGCCGCCGAACTTGGAGAAGTTTTGCGGCCCTGGCGAAGCGTGGCTACTTGGTATTTGTGGCGTAGTCTTGATCCTTTACCGGTTTCTTATTAAAATTAGATCGAAGAGTATTGGGCGATGAAGCAAAGCTTTTTAGAATTTGAGCAACCAATCGCAGCGTTAGAACAAAAAATTGAGGCCTTGCGATATGCGCAAGATGACTCAGCAGTTGATATCGCTGAAGAGATCGATCGTTTATCAAAAAAAACGCAAACACTTATTAAAGATACCTATGCCAAGCTTTCACCTTGGCAGGTGGCGATGGTTGCACGACACCCGCAACGCCCCTACACACTCGATTACATTCGCGAAATTTTTACTGATTTTCACGAAATGCACGGTGACCGAAGCTATGCAGACGACCCCGCCATTGTTGGTGGACTTGCACGCTTTAACGGACAACCCGTGATGGTGATTGGACACCAAAAAGGAAGAGACACCCGCGAGCGCGGCTATCGCAACTTTGGCATGCCAAGACCCGAGGGCTATCGCAAGGCATTGCGTTTAATGCGAACCGCGGAAAAGTTCGGACTTCCCGTTCTAAGTTTTGTTGATACGCCTGGCGCGTTTCCGGGTATTGGCGCCGAAGAGCGGGGTCAATCCGAAGCGATTGGCCGAAACCTCTTTGTGATGGCTGAATTGAAAGTTCCGATCATCACAACCGTCATCGGCGAGGGCGGTTCGGGTGGTGCTTTAGCGATTGCTGTTGCCGATACGGTCATGATGTTGCAGTACGCGGTTTATTCGGTGATCTCACCCGAGGGATGCGCGGCGATTCTTTGGAAAACCGCCGAGCGGGCTGCCGATGCTGCTGAGGCATTAGGCATTACGGCACAAAGGCTTAAGGCCCTCGGTTTGGTAGATCGGGTCATCAACGAACCCTTAGGGGGGGCGCATCGCGATCCTGCCGCTATGAGTCAACTGCTCAAGCGTGCGCTCGCTGAGGCCTTAAGACAACACAGCCTCGTTGGTACCGAGGACTTACTCAAGCAGCGGCATGCGCGCATTATGGCTTGGGCTAAGTTCAAGGAAATTGGGCGCTAAACATCGTTTGACCGCAGCTGCGTTGATTGTTTGGCCAAAGGCGATCGAGCGTGCAAACGAGGCTTAAGCAGGCTCTCATACAAAACTTAGCAGCGCATCCTGCGCCCTGGCTTCTTGCCCTGAGTGCAGGATTGGATTCGACGGTTCTCCTGGTTGCAATTCGAGAACTCTGGCCAGGGCAAGATCTCAAGGCGATACACGTCAATCATGGCTTGCAAGAGAAGGCAGCTTCTTTTGAAGCCTCAGCGCGGGCGCTTTGTGAGCGTTTTTCGGTCGACCTTAGGGTTTGTGCGCTCAAGTCCCCGGCAAGCTTTACGGATGGACTTGAGGCGTGGGCAAGGCAAGCGCGATACGAAGCGATCGAGCAAGTGGCGGCTGATTTGGCGCTTCACCGAGTCCTGCTTGCGCATCACGCTGATGATCAAGCTGAAACGTTTTTTATCAATCTCATCCGTGGAACAGGTATTGCAGGCCTGCGCGGTATGCCAACTGCTATTGAGCGTGGAAGTGTTGTTTATGTTAGACCGATACTTAAGGTAGAGCGAAGTGTATTGCTTGAGCAGGCCAAAGACTGGGGACTTTCTTGGGAAGAGGATCCGAGCAATGGCGATGAAACTTTTTTGCGTAATCGCATTCGCTCGAACTTGATGCCTTTGCTTGAATCGATTCGTCCGGGCACGAAGCGGCGGATCGTCGATTTGATGGGGGACTTATCCGAGAGCACACCACAAACTATAGCGAATGTAGCCTATCTTGACCTTGGCCCTATGCAATCGCACTCGGCGATCGAGCAGCGTGATGCCCTACACCGTTGGGTTAAGCAGGTTGCGCTTCGTGCGCCATCCCGTGCCCGATTGAATGTATTACATGAGTTATGCTTTGTTTCAAAGCTTGGACGCGGCCATTTGAGGCACGGGGATTTTGTCTTTCGACGCATGGGTGATCGATTGCTGGCAGAGCCCAGATTTTTGGAGTGAGTAATACCCCATATTGTTGCGATTTAGTCCCATGAAGCGATTCTTTATAATGGTGACGATTTTTCAAGTGACGAGAAGGCTTCTCGAACTTTACTAAAGATACAAACACCATGGCATTGATCGTTCATAAGTATGGCGGTACCTCGATGGGTTCGGTAGAACGCATCAAAAACGTCGCCGCTCGGGTTGCCAAGTGGCATAGGGCGGGCTACAACATGGTCGTTGTGCCCTCGGCAATGTCTGGGGAGACGAATCGCCTGATTGGCTTAGCGAAGGAGATTCAATCGCAACCTGATCCGAGAGAGCTAGATATGCTGGCTTGCACCGGCGAGCAGGTCTCGGTGGGATTGCTAGCGATGGCACTTAAGGCAATTGGCGTCGACGCGGTGAGTTATGCGGGTTGGCAGCTTCCAGTACGAACCGATAACGCTTATACCAAGGCCCGTATTACGGGTATCGACACTGAAAAAGTTCATCGGGATTTGCAACAGGCACGTGTCGTGATCATCACGGGTTTTCAGGGGGTTGACCCTGAGGGCCATGTCACCACGCTTGGTCGTGGTGGTTCGGACACCTCAGCGGTTGCTATTGCGGCAGCGCTTGAGGCGGATGAGTGTCTTATCTATACCGATGTCGATGGCGTTTACACAACTGATCCACGAATCGTAGCGGAAGCTAGAAGACTTGAACGTATAACGTTCGAAGAAATGCTCGAAATGGCAAGCCTTGGTTCAAAAGTCTTGCAAATTAGATCCGTGGAATTTGCAGGGAAGTACCGAGTAAAGACGAGGGTGTTATCAAGCCTAACGCCGCCGGATATGGATTTAGCCACGGAGGCCCAGTCGGGAACGTTGATTACTTTTGAGGAAGGCGATGCGATGGAACAGGCAGTTATCTCAGGCATAGCGTTTAACCGTGATGAGGCGAAGATCACGCTGACCCGCGTGCCAGATCGCCCCGGTGTTGCTTTTTCAATCTTAGGCCCGGTGGCAGAAGCCAATATCGATGTCGATATGATTATTCAGAACCAAAGTCAGGATGGATCGACTGACTTTTCATTCACAGTGCATCGAAACGAATACGAGCGAGCGCTTGCGGTGTTGCGTGAGAACGTGTTGGGTTCAATCGGAGCCAAGGACCTTGTTGGCGATCCAAAAATCGCTAAGGTCTCAGTCGTTGGTATCGGGATGCGCTCACATGTGGGCATCGCCAGCTTAATGTTTAAGACCTTGTCGGCTGAGGGTATCAATATCCAGATGATTTCTACCAGTGAGATCAAGATCTCGGTCGTGATTGAGGATAAATACATGGAATTGGCCGTTAGGGCGTTGCATAAAGCCTTTGGGTTGGAGCAGGGTGCCTGACACAGTACAATGCGAATTATCGGAGACGTGGCCGAGTGGTCGAAGGCACTCCCCTGCTAAGGGAGCATCTGGGCAAAACCCGGATCGAGGGTTCGAATCCCTCCGTCTCCGCCAACGAAAACTAGCCCGCGAAGCGGGCGTTTTTGTTGGTGGGACGGGAGTGAACCCCTGGAGGGGTTCACGATCGGGATTCGAAGCGCCGGGCATGAAAGCCCGGCGGGGGTCGAGGAGCCGCGCGCAGCGAGGCGAGGTGACCGAACCCTCCGCCTCCGCCACCGGATTCTTCGAACCAGCTATTTGTCCGCGCTTAAGGGGAGGCGTTTGCTAGGCGGCGTGCTTAGCGCGTGTTGCAGTTCCCTTCGCTAATCTTTCCGCCATACGCGTCTGCCAGCCAGGTCCAGTTGCCTTCCAGCGTTCGATGACATCAGGCGGTAAACGAAGGCTAATCATTTGACGCGGTTTCTCTGATTTTGGCCGCCCCTCCTTTCCTCAGCTTGGCTCGAGCCACCATGTCCTCGGTCAGCTCGGGAAGTTCCTTGTATTCATGAGGTTTGACCACATGCGCATCGACGCGCTTGAGATCAGAGCCCAAGGTACGGCGCAAGGCGAGTTTGCTCACGATTGTCCGGGATCTCAATGGTTACGCCTTGGAAAACTACTGCGGCATCTTCAAAGTCCAGTCCACGTTCGGCGAGGGTTATCTCACGTTTTCCCGGATCGTAAAGAATTCGCATAGGTTATTGTATATTCAATAACGGACGGCTGTAGAGGAGTTGGGATCGCAAGTTCGACCCCCTGACACCGCCAGAACTTGATGTGATGCAACGCCTCGTCATGATCTGAGGTCATGACTCCAACAATGCCGTCAAGCGCCCCAAAGCATCGTCCAGAACCACTTGAGGAACGCGCTCGATCTTGCGTGCCTTACGCGCTGCCAGATCGAGCATACGGATCTTGTTCACAAGCGCTACTCCCTGGGTCTTGCACCCCGAACCGGTCAGGTTGACGGCAAAACCGGCGTAGCGTGAGAAGTCACCGCCCTGTGTAATGGGAGCGACCAGCACGTCTCCAAGGCGGTTAAATTCTTTGGAGGTCAGAACCAGTGCGGGCCGTGTACCTTTTTGCTCGTAGCCCATCGCGGGGTCTAGGGGAACGCTGACGACATCGCCTCGGTTAAAGACAGGCACTACCAGACCTCTTGACCAGCAGGCTTTGCAACACCCCAGAGTGCCAGATCAGCCGGTGGCGGCGCCTTGGGATCGCATTGGGCAATCAAATCGGCCAACACGTCCTTTCTCTTGGGTGCCAATAAAATCTCGCCCCGGTCTGTAGTGTCTAGGGTCATAGCCTGAC
>Ga0255217_1000391_pt1 | contig 12921 bp, 28 predicted proteins | sample Miss_Atlam_RepB__FD_183046 | JGI IMG/M metagenome (GOLD analysis project Ga0255217, IMG submission 183046) | Freshwater microbial communities from Mississippi River, Louisiana, United States - Miss_Atlam_RepB_8d | ecosystem: Environmental > Aquatic > Freshwater > River | place: USA: Louisiana...
CTCAACATGAGTCGAATTCTGATTCCGGCTTCGAAAACAAAATACAAAAACACAAACAATCAGGTCAACGGTATTAATCAAAAACTGATTGATTCTGAAGTCGATCAGATAATCGATGCGCAGGCTACTAAGTCTGAATTCCAATGGTACTGGGCTACTCCTTTTGATGACTTGGTACAAGAAATTCATTTTGCAAGTTTGCAAACTCACGTCCAGATCATCAAACACAAACAATCTTCAACCATTCAAAAACTGATTTCTCCTTTTCAATTTCTCAAAAAGGTTTTCTACCGACAAAATCGAGTCACTGGCTTTGGCCGTGACGAAATCATCAATCGAATCAACAACAGATAATAAATCATGAACTACAATCGCATCATCGGCAACCGCAACATTTATACTCCTCGCGCTCATTACAACATGATCGAAAACAATGAGGAGCTGCGCCGCAGTAAAATGCGTCAGACCAACACAGTCATGACCATCGGTGACTATCAGATCTCCATTGCCATGGATTCCAGTCACGGAGATGGTGACCTGACGCGCACTGAAGTTCGTGTCTTCAAACGTGCAGATGAAAACGATCAGCATTACAAACAAGATGTCACCGAACGATTTACTCCAATCGTTTCTCAGAAAATGGGTTACTCCGAAGTGGTCGGGTACATCAATGACCCAGTGGAGGTATCCATCATTCTGAACGTGATCATTGAAGAAAGCATGGGAAATAATCGTGGTTGATATTTATCGAATCTACGATTTGACTCATGAGTTTTGTGAACCAGATTTTCCTGAATTCACATGGCAGTTCATTAATCTTTGTACCAATTCTTGGCTCTCTTCCGATCCCACAAGTCGGTTTGAGTAACAGTGTCTAATTAAAAATAGACAGACCTTAATTACTCAAGAAGGCTAATAATCTTCTTGAGTTTCAAAATGAAATTCTACAAAGGTGTTCTCAAGACTGACTTGAAGAGCAACTACATTCCAGGAACTGTTACCAACAAGTTCATGGAAGCTTTTACTTGGTACGAACGAATCTCGTCCAAGAAGAACAAAGGTGCATCCAGACACATTCGTCATGGTGAGGCAGTCATCATCGAGATTGAATACGATGGTGAACTCAAAGATGCTTCTTACTTTCAGGCTTCTGGGGTTTGTGAGCATAAAAAAGAAAATTCCTGGACTTCTGCTGATAAGCAGAAAGCCCAAATCAATACTCCTTGCAAATATCGAGTTTTGAGCAAGGAAGAAATCGACAACCTTTTTAGCTACTGAAATCATGAACGAACTTCAAAATTTTGACATCAAGGAAATCTTGGTCTTGAGCGCTATTGCTTACAATCATGAAATGATTGAGAACGCTCACTACAAGAAGAGCTTCTTGAAAAAACTCTCTGAACTGCTGATCGATATCGACCAAATCAACGATCGCAAATGGGTTCCCATCAACGATGGTTTTCAGTCTCAAATGCTGGCTGCAAATCTCAGACTGAGCGTTTGCTATAGTCTCATCAATGTGGGAATCAAAATCAATCAGGACGACGTTGATGAACTCAACGAATTCCTGCTGCAAAACGAATACGACATCATTGTTAGTAACACTGTTCCTCGCGAACTGTATTATGATACTTCGCGAGCGATCACTCGAGTTGCGGCAGTCATCGGACTTGCTCGCATGCAAAAGATGTTCCGTGAGATCTTCAACAATCATGGAGAAACACAATGAGTGAAAGCCAAAAAGAGCTTATCAGCCAGATCACTGATAAAACAACACATCAGTGTTTTGAAGAAATTCCTGTTGAACAACGCCAACAGATCATCAAGTGGCTCAAACACGAGATCATCAAGAAAGCCAGTTTTGTCCAGTTGACTGAGTTGGAAGTCAAAGGAATCCAACTCAGTCCTGAGATTTACGATGTCATCAAAAATCAAGAGATGTTCATCGGAAATCGGCAAAACGATGATCTTGGTCGTCAAGACATCACCTATACCAGCATCTGGATTCTTCCGGTAACTCAGGCAGTTTATCGCGATCGCTCTTATGACGACTGCGTGTTTCGCCGTGAACGCTGCGAATTCAAATGCGTCATTCAAATCCGAACCAGCAGTCACAAGCTGTTTGACGTACCAATCGAGCGACCGATTGTGTCAACCACACTGATTGGTCTCAATACTGAATCCAGTATTGAATTGGATTTGATGATCCGAAACTTTAACAAGTAAGATCATGAATATTCAAACCGCTATTTCTTTGGGTGGAACAATCAACCCTGAAGAAAATACGTCTCACCTGGTGAGTTACTACCACATTCCCGGTGGCTACGATTACGAAATGGCATATCCAGTCAATGCATACTTCGACTGCATTGAAAATGCTGAAAAATTCGCCAAGAGCTGCCGTTCTGAACAACTGGCAATCATCATTCCTTACAAGGCTTAAAATGAAACACACTCCGTTTCTGAATGTTCCCTATCAGTACGTTGAAGACGTTTCTGTGAAGTTCTGTCAACAACTCAACATCAAGCAACCTTTGTCTTTGATGCTGACCGCTCACGGAGATAAGGCCCGTCAATACTCTGGTCTTGGAGAAGAAAACAATATTTCGTACGGCAAAATTCTGCTGGTCTATCTGCTGTCTTACGAGTATCCCTGGTCACAGACTGTTCGACAAACAGAATCCGGCTGGGTGTCTATTGAAGAGTGGTTGATCAAACAAATCACACAAGACGGTCCTGTGAAGCAGGCTTTGGATTCCCTGTCTCGTCATGAATTTCGAAAAGAAATCGATGATCAGGAATTCGAGATCTGGATCGACGGTGATCTTCACTATCGCTGTAAGCGTGAAGACATCGAGAAGGGTGGTCTTTGGTTGGTCTTTAATAAAGAAGGTCAGCAAGTCGATCGAGATCGTTACTCGAATGACATTTTTGAACGAGCCACCATGGGTAAATATTTGGGGAAGTAAGATCGATACCGGTAAAGTTTTTTTGATTTTAAATAATTTTTAAGAGGACCATATGGCTACTATTTACATACTCTTGATGATCTGGACCACCAACGATTATCGTGGCGGTTTTGGGATTGTTCAGCAAGAATTTTCAAGTAAAGAAGCATGTGAAGAAGCAAGAGTGGTTCTTTCAAAAGCACACAACGGTACTGATCGAACATTGGCTGCTCAAGGTTGCTTCAGAAAAAAGTAATTAGACAATAAATTTTAAAGGAAACATCATGCGTTATCAACTCAACGAACAAGTCCCTTTCATTTCTTTCAAGTGCAAGACCAGCACTCCTCGGTTTGGTAATCTATATTATCCATGGGAACCTAAGGATAAGATCATCAAGATCCATCTGGAAATGTTGACTTTTGTCGAAAAGGTTCAGGTTGATTCCGAACCAGGGACCGAAGTGTTTGTTTACAAATTCATTCGTCAAAATGGCGATGAGTTTCAAATGCATTATTCCGGTGATCGAGCGCATCTGACCAAACTTAAGGTTGATCGCCAAATCAATTGGGATGATGAAAACATCATCACAGACATGGAGACATTGCAGGAATTCTTCGGCACGATCCTGCGTGGTTTGCGAGACTTCAAAGAACAATCGGAATCATCCGACTCCACCGAACAACGCACCAATGCAAAGAACTGGCTTCCTGCTTTGCAAAAGCACTACGATGACATGGTTGAACTCGTAGCTAAGGAGCTGAAGCTCAAGGTCATTGCCGGGTATTACAAATTCGGCGATCGAGTATCGCACATTCCGAAAGCCACGTTCGAACCGATCTAAGGAAATAAATAATCGTGAATAACGATAACGAAGACACAGCGGAAAAGCTTGACGCTCGAATTAAGTTCTCTCAAAAGCTTCTTGAGTTGTTCGAACAAGCTATTTGTAAGAACGAAAACCTCGATCTGACTTTCGGCCAATGGATCATGAAGACCATTTATCCGGAAATCGATCAAACACACCCAACTTATTACCACAAGGACATTCAGGCCATGATGTCCATTGATGGTCCCGACAATGTTCGGACATGGTTGCAAATCAACATCAAAAACGGTTTGCTGCAAATCGTTAATCTTTAATAGAAGGACAATTGTGTTCAAAAACGCACTCTCCAAAGCCATTTCTGAGAACGGCACTCTCTCACAACGACTGAGTATTTTGAATGATGAACAAAAGATCAAGCTGTACAAAAGTCTTGTGATGTTCATGACTCCGGAACATGGTTTTTACCAGGCCACTGGAGACATGCAATCCCGTATCAGACCCTACAGTGAAACAAAAACTGTGGTGTTTGATTTGAAGAAGGAATTCGGTAAAGAACTGGTTGTCTTCTTTGAGATGTTCAAATCTCCCAGAACGTACCATTATGAGAGATCGTACGATGACGTTGTATTTACTAACGAAATTTTACGAATTCACGGATCCATGCGATTCACAAAAGAGACTCTGTTCTGTTTTGGCGAATGCGGTTACCTCCCATCTCAGGAAATTCAATACGAATTTTATTTCACAGATAAGTTCGTTAAAATCATCGAATCCAAACTCAAGGAGTAATTATCGTGCAATACATCATTCACATTCAAAGTGGGGTTGGTAACATTGGTTATCACCTCAGCGTTTCGGATAAAAGCTCTTTGTTCGAAGTCATCATGATGGTCGAAAAGAATCATGATGTGAAATCGTACTCGATCACCGAAATCAGTTCATTCACAACCATGCCTGTTGATTGTTTGCAAAAGCAGTTCAACTGGGGCATTATCAGCGAGAAGTTTCAAGGCATCGATTCGCAGCGTAAGTTGCTTCCTCGGAAGGAATCTCCTAAGTCAGCGTATTGGAAGTTCACCAATCCGATCAATGACGAACACGTTCGTTATCGATTCAATCATGAACTCAATCGTCTTCAAGTCGTTAAATTGTTGATTTTGGCTGAACCAAAATTCATTGCTTCTGTCAATTTCGACAAGATCAACAATTTCCTCCTGTCCACGGTTGAACCTTGGTTGGAAAATGAAGATCTCGATCTTTTCAATGTGAATCCTTGGATTGAAGCAATCATGTAAATCATGATTTACAGCATAAAAAGGAGAATACTCGATACATGTATTCTCCTGCTGTATGATTTCATCCATCTGACTCATCGTTTGAATTTTAGACATCTCTTAAGAAAAATCATGAATACTAATACTGAAGAAAAGCCTCTGAACAAATTCACCATCTACTGGCTGGATGGTAAGCGAGAAGTCGTGACCGGTGAAACCATTGAAGATGCGTTCACCAAGGCAGGTTACGGCGCTGGCGCAGCTCGAGCCATTGACTTTTACGCAAATGGTGAAGATACCAATTACGAGCGAATTGGTAAAGAGTGGGTTCGTACCACTCCCGTCTTCAATCCGAACTGATCAAACGTACAACGAGGTTAAAATGGGATATCGCGGTTACGAAGAAGTGATTTGTGTCAATGGTCACTACTTCACCGAAAACGCAACATTGTCAAACTACCACATGCCAGAATCGATGTTTCAGACCCGAATCTGTCCGCATTGTAAGGCAAAACTTGACGTCTATCATTCGGTTGACACCACCAATGGTTACGACGAGAATCATCATCAAACCAGTGACGCTCCTAAGGAGTTGATTGGTTTTCACGACATTCCCAAGGAAGATCATCGAGGAAACAAGTACTTCGATAAGATCGACATTTACAAACCAATTGGTGAGTCTTGGATTAAGTTCATTGACGATTAATCCAGAAATCCAAACAAACATCAAAGGAAACTAAAATGGCAAAAGAAAACTTCAACATCTCCAACACCGGCATGGTGACTTTCAGCAATTCGATGGTGCAGCAATACCATCACAACAACAAGCATTTGCGCTGGGGTCAGGGCTTTCATCAGTTCATGAAACTCGAGCGCTGCAATACTGACAAGAACTTCCTCGATCGACTCTACAATGAAAAGAGCGATGAGAAAGCAAAAGCCATGGTTCGTTCTCGAACCGACATGACTCAGTGAGGTAATTGTGAAAAACATCATTTGGGGTAATCTGGATTTGAATCCAGCCCTATCACCAACCAATTTAATTGGAAATTAGAATGACACAACAAACACCGTCTGACAGAAAAATCGAGGATGTTGTCGAAAGTATTTTGAAAGAAATTCCTGGGGAAAATAATGATTTCATTCATCAATTGGAAAGTTTGAAATCATCTATCTCTTATTCTTCTCCTGAACTGATTCCTCTGAGATGGAAAACATTCACAGAAATATTCAACACAAACATTCCTTTTCCTCCTCAGGAAGAATGGCATTTTAAAGTTATTTCCATCTTTATCGATAAAACAATTGATGAAGTGAAGGAGATGTTCAAAAACAATCCAATTCAATGAAATTAATTTCAGATACATATAACTAAATTGGAATAAGATTAATCTTATTCCAATTTAGTCCGTATGCATATTTCATTTGTTTAAAATTAAGTATAAATCATGAGCTATTATCAAGACATCATTTCTCTAGGTGGAATCGATATTCCGCAAGAAGATACGAAGTACGTTGTTACTTTCTGGTATCGAAAGGACATGACTTATCAAACCAGTGGTGACTTGCTAAAAGCTTACTTCTCCGATCTTGGAGATGCTGAGAATTTCCAAAACAAATATCGCAATCACCCAGAATACGCTGAACTCCATCCTTACATTCAATAAACTAGCTATTATCTTTTAAAAAATCATGAATATCAATCAACTCATTCAAAAGACCATCAAGATCAAGTCTATCGTTCGCAGTCCTTCTACAAATAACTGGATTGTTAACATGCAAGATGGTAAGGATATTGAAACTGAATGTTCAACCACCCAATACGAAGCCCTGCGCTACATCGTTCCGTTCATTCAAATCACCAATCTGACAGTGGATGATAAAATCATTTTCCAAATGCGTGAGAAGGGTGACATGTATGAAATCTTGCCAGAAGATCAATACAAGAGTGAAGACTTTCTGGTTTGGATTTCTGATTCCGGAGACATCGTTACTCTGGAGCTTGAACTCAATGCTGGTTATTCTGGTAACAAGACATCCTGTTACATTGTTCGTTTTGGTGAACGAACAATGATTGATGATAAAAATGTCGGATACTACAGTAGCCAATCTCAATACTTTCAACAAACTCCCAAGGGTTTGCAAGAAGCTATCAACTGTTTCCTGGATCGAATCAATTCAGACAGACCGTATCGCGCGTCCACCAAATGGTCTGGTTTGTCCATCCAAGCCATTCAGGCGTTGATGAAACAAAAAGAACAACCCATTACTCCAGAGTTTCTGGTTAACTCCGGCTACGTTGGAATTGGAAAATACACCAATAAGCCGGGTCTGATTGAGTGTTACCAGAAGAAATACAAAGATTCGACTGGTATCAAGTATTTCATCAACATTGATCAATATGACTTCCGAAGCTTCAAAGACATGAAGCTTGGTTACGAGTTTCAATGGGTCATGTCAGTTCGTATCCCGAATTCTAAACTCGGTCAATGGATTGATGTCAAAATCCCAATTAATACAAGTGGTTCAGTTGTGGATTTTGTTGAAGCTCAAGACACCGCTGAACAACTCTATCGTGAACTCGGCGGTTATTACTGCGAACTCTTGTAAAAGGAAACAAAATGCGTTATCAACTCAATGAAAAGATTTTGGCAATTGGCTTCTATCATGAAAGTGATGAAGCTACTAAAATGATCATCAATTCGATTGGATATGTTATTTCAACCCCCCATTTGAATTGGAAGTTCAAGATCATTGAGCTTGAAGTCATCGAACATCACAAAGTTGGTGATGCGAATGATACTTCGGAGAATCCCGAAAAGAAGTACGACGGATACATTCTGACTGCCGATGGTGTCTCCTTCCGCAATCAGTATCCACACGCATCGTACGGACAAATCTCTGATACAGCTGATCGAGTGTTCCGCGTAGTTGTAGAACCCGGTAAGTTACCACAGGCCATCGAGAAACACAAGGCGGTTCATTATCATCTGCTCAGTGAGCAGTACGAGTTCCTCAAAGATAACATTCATCGAGACCGCGAGCCAGTTATCGTTGAGGGAGTGGCTCGCTTGATCAAAGAAATCGATCAAGAAATCGCAACTCGATTCAGCAAGAAACTGGAATGGAATTGTCCTTATCCGGACATTCCTGAAATCAAACACTACGGATTGGTCAGTATCTGATAAATCATCATAAAGGAATAATCATGCATCACAATGCACTTTCGAACATGACGAATGGTGAAGTTCTCTTCATCAAGGATAACAAGATCGTTGGTAAGGGTAAGCATTATGCTTCCCGTGGCGACAGTGTTGGTGTGGTAGTCACCTCCGGTGAGTTTTACGACTACCTCAACAACCATTCTGAGATGATTCCTCTCAAGAACAGTAGTTTTGAAGGACTCAAGCATTTCCCCATGCATTTCTCCGAAGTGACAGGTGGATACCTGAGTATCAATTTCAAAGACTTTTCTGAAATCGACGAATACTTGGAAGACATCTCCTGCGTCTCCGAGTTTGGGTTCCGCTGGGGCATGGTTCCTGAGATGTACTCTTCGGTGCCCGGTTATCGCAGTGCTATCGAAGATTAAGAAGCACCACTTCGTTCTTTAAAACAAAAATAATAAATACTCAACCACCGGACTATTATTAAAATAGTCAAACAAGGAAACTAAAATGGCAAAAGCAAAAGACACCAAACCACACAACGGTAACTACCGTCTCAAAAAGAAGATCTTGACGATCGAGACGACGTACACCTTCAAGCGAGAAATCATGAAGGTGAATCTGAGCACCCGTGTGGATTTGGCAGTCCTGAACTGCATCAAGCACATGCAGGCGAACGACTATCGCGCTTCCATCGCAGAAATTCACTGCCGTGAAACTGGTAAGCTTTACGCGGTGATCACTCGAAACATGCGTAACCAGATCAGGATTCTGTACAAGGACGTATGCGTCAGTGACGGGGTCTTTGTGGTTCAAACATAAGAGAGTCTAAGGGTGGAATCCACCCTTAGACTCTAAGAGTCAATTCTAATGATAATCAATACTAAATTATCATTAGAATTGGTTCAACGCTCACCTACTAAAGGAAACTAAAATGGCATACGGTCAGTACAAAAACAGCGGTCGCAGTCTTGGTCGAATTCTTCACCAACTCGATACGATTAACATTCCTCTTCGAATTGTCGAAACAGTGGTATTGGTCAATGAGGGTAGATTGACCTATTGCGGGGAAGACTTCGCAACAGTGGAGTGGGGTGAGAACGATGTTCCTTATTTCACTTTCTTCAAGAAGTGGGAATTGTTCAGCCACAATCAAGACATCTATGCGAGTCGTAAGAATCATTACGAACTCAACAATGTCGATCAGATCCAGACACCGACTGAAAAGACCATCAAAATCGCATCTGGTGATTTTGAGATCAGCATCATTCTAAATGAAAAACAAGTAATCATCAAACGGAATGATTCAGATCAGGGAACACTTCATCGTGATTTCGGTAGCGCCCTAATAGTTGTTGGTGAAATCATCAAGAATAACTGATTCAATCTGAACTAATTCAACTTTAAACGAATAAACCATCATGAACTTTGATTTTCATCCCGATCACAAGAACTCGTCTGCTTTTCTTGAATGTATTGATTCTCGTGCAGTGCGTCATGAAATCATCGATGGTGAAGTGATGTGGTCCATCGACGCCATGGACGACGATGAACTGCGAGAAGCCATCGTTGAAGACATTCTCGGCATCAGCATGTGGGAAATTCAGACAGGACAAAAAATCACGTATCATTTCGAAGAAATGACTCGCTTCCTCATCTGGAACCACCAATATGAACGAGTCGCCGAAATGCTGAAGTCTGAAGCAGTCACTCGATTTGTTGAGCAAATCGAAGGCGAATACCGCATCAAGAACAGTCAAGAAATTCGACAAGCGGCCATGGATTACTGTGGTGTTTGGTATTCGGATTATCGAATGGGTGATGATGTGGTTGTCTTCGACAATCAACATCGTGAAGCCATGAAATCCACCATTGATCAACACGGCGGTATCGAACAACTCGCGGTAGCTTTGAGCATGGAGTTGGTTGCCAATTCCAATCAACAGTGTAAAATCCCCAGTTAAAAGGAACATCAAAGTGTCTAATGTACAAGTTACTCATCGTCTCGTTGAAAAGAATGGTAAAACCATTCGTGAAAACAACATGCAAATCAAACATGGGTTTGCTGTCAATGATCGAGTTCGCTTCTTTCACGATCAATGGGATCAACACATTTTGGCCTACGTCGCAATTCTCAACAGGGATTGCGACGGCGAGCCTCTCTATGTTCTTGTTCCTGATCGAAACAAGGTAGAGAAGATTCGAGAATGCGAAAGAATCATCTCTGATAATCACGAGAGTGCTGAGAATAAACAGTACGCTCATTTCGAAAAAATGACAACGACTATCTTTTCTGGATACACTGCTAAGTCTTTGGAACCAGTAGATGTTCCTGGAGAACTCGCAGTTCTCAGCAAAGAATGGACCTATAAACACATCTATGGATCGCAATACACTATCAAGTTTGATCGTGTAGTCGATGAAAGGTTTGTAAATAAATACATTCAAAAGAATGAATGTCCGTCCGATCAAATCGTAGCCGGTACTATTTATCCAGGAGCTGATGCTGAAAGAAATTTCTTCGCTAAGTCAATTGACAATGCTCAATCGATAAAAGACTAATACGATTTACTCCGTACGAACCACATTGAGTGAAAGACTCGACATGCCTCAAATCACTGATACTTCTGATAACAAAACCTACATTGTCTACGACGAAGGCTCACGTCCGTACCCTGATGAAGTAGCACACATCACTCAGAATCAAATTCGTAACGAATTGGTTGCTAAAATTCAAGAGAAAATTGAGAATATGAATCTCACTGATCTTTTGGAAATGGCCAAGCAAGTCAATATCGTCGTTGAAGAGGTTTAAATGGGTAATCTAAATTCTGAATTTCAAGACGAACCTCAACCTCCAGGAAACGAAATAAAACTAGCCAATCATCATTGGCTCGATCATTACGATAGTGACGGCCATTACTTTGGCCGAATCGTTCTGCAATGGAATCCTGGAGCAAAACGTTGGAGTCATTCAGGTAATGTTGGAACAAGTATGTATGTTCCAACACGACATTGGAAGTATGTTTGTGTATGCCATATTCCGGATTAATCTTATTTATTCCGGAATAAATAAGTAACAAGACTCCTTACCTTGTTATTTTCACAACTAAAGGAAATAATCATCATGAAGATCAGTTCCATCTTGACGAAACAATTTCAACCTGAATTCGAAAAAGTGTGTATTGGACATTTCGATTTCCGTAAAAATGAAGAAAGCGACTACATCAACCCAACCACTCAAGCATATTGGTTGGGATTCATGCTTTCTGAAATGCGAAATGTGAAACAAAATGATGGAAGAAAAACGCACTTCATCATTGCGCGCATGACTGATGCTGGATTTCCTCAATTCACCAGTCGTCCCCGTGTCCACAGTTCTAAAACAAAAGCTGAGTTGGAAGCTGAACGGCTTTCTAACCAATACGTCAATGAAGAATTTGCCATCTACCGGATGGAAAGTAAAGTAGTAAACGGTAATAAATTCAAAATCAAAAAATACACTGTTTACTGGAAAGACAACACTCGATCTGTCGTTGAAGGTGTCGATCTATATCACGCGCTTGAACGTTCTGGTTTTAATACTGAAAAGAATATCGAAAACATTGCTTGGTACGACAATGGTATTACGAATCTTTACCAGATTCGCTGGAACGACAATCAGATCGTTCTAGAATCAGGCGTTAATGTTAAGCAAGCAATCTATAAGGCTGGGTCTAAGAAGTATCCGGATCTTGCTGCAATGGATAACCCTATTAGTCATCTTCGTCCTTTGGTAAAATCTAATCCAAATGTGAACGCTGATCGAAAGTCAAAAACAGTTTTGATGAGTCCGTACTTTAAACAAACTGGTGACGTTCTGGATTCAATCTCAAGCAACAGTTGAAAAATCATGACACAAATCGCAGAAGACCAAATCATTCACATCAATCGAGTAAAACCGACTACTGCCTTTGAATTCCTTCTGTCGATGCGTCCGAGTCTTCCAATGTCTATTGAGACTCCATGCATTGCTGCGAGCAATTCTGAAGTGCGTCGATGGCTTGAACAATCTGCAGTCATCATCAACGGCGTAAAACCTAAACCAAAAGACATCATTACATTTCCCGTTACCAGTTTGATTTTCTTTCCAAAATCTAAGCCGGTGCTTGATGATGAAGGGAAGGTCATCAAACTCTCACGGAAAACAACAGTCATCTAAAATGGGTAATTGTGTAAAGCATGGAATTTATTCCACCTTTTGTCGTTCGTGCGATATTGAAACAATAGAAAAATACACCATGAAAAATACCGAACAACTCAGCAATCTCCAAACACCCGTCATGATGACTGAGTACTTCCGTTGGCAGCTAGGCGTATTCGACGATAAAATCGTACGAATCGACATGTCTCAACCCCAACACGAACCCGCTGGTTATTTTCTAGGCTATTTGTATTACAATTGTCAAAACAACTGGCCTGGACTTCCTTGGGAGAGTCGTTTCGGCTATCCTCACAACGGCGGTGTACATTCGTTGAGTTTCCGAACCACACTCAATGGTGTTTATGAATTCAAGAATTGGTTGAAATCTCTTCAACCTAAGAGCCATCTGGCGATGGAAGGAAAACAACCTTTCATCGATATTCTTGAAGAAAAGATCATCGATCAAATTCACATTCTGAATCAAAAATATGTCTCTCATCAAAATTGATCAAAAGTTCATCA
>Ga0255217_1000394_pt1 | contig 12846 bp, 12 predicted proteins | sample Miss_Atlam_RepB__FD_183046 | JGI IMG/M metagenome (GOLD analysis project Ga0255217, IMG submission 183046) | Freshwater microbial communities from Mississippi River, Louisiana, United States - Miss_Atlam_RepB_8d | ecosystem: Environmental > Aquatic > Freshwater > River | place: USA: Louisiana...
GGCGATCTTATTGCTTTTACTAAATTATATCGCAATAAATTCTATATCGGCGTTATGAGATCAGATGGATCAGGTGAGAGATTATTAACTGAAAATTATTATCAAGAGGCTCCTTCTTGGGCGCCCAATGGAAGAGTACTAATTTTTTATCGTGAAACTGCTTCTGACACTGCAGGTAGAGGAGGTGGAGCAAAATTATGGTCTATTGATCTAACAGGGTATAATGAAAGATTGATCCCAACCGAAACCGATGCTTCCGACCCTTCTTGGTCCGGATTATTATCAGCAAAATAGTAAAAACATAAAACTTTAGGTTGCATTAATTGTTTTTTTAAAATATTTAAAACTTTCAAAAATAAACAACGAAAGACGATAAATGTTACAAAATAAAGTTAATAAAATTATCTTAGCGCTAGTAATGACCCTTTTTTTAGGTGCTTGCGCTACACAACAAAAAGCAACAACTCCAACAGGACCATCAGATGATGCTTACACAGGAACAGAAACAGTAAAATTTCTAGCAGATGGCGTTCCAGATAGAGTATTTTTTGCTACAAATAAATCAGACTTAACTACTGCAGCAAGCGCAACTCTAGCAAAACAAGCAACATATTTAAAAGCAAATCCAACTTTAAGTGTTGTTCTTGAAGGTCATGCAGATGAAAGAGGAACAAGAGAATATAACTTAGCACTTGGTGAAAGAAGAGCTACAGCTGCAAAAAACTATTTAATAAGTAATGGTATAGCAGCAAATAGAATTAAAGTGATTAGTTACGGTAAAGAAAAACCAGTAAATCCAGCATCGAATGCTTTAGCTTGGTCTCAAAATAGACGAGCTGTAACAGTTAAAACTAATTAGTACTAGATACATTTTAAAAGACCCTAATGTGAATTTCATTAGGGTCTTTTTTTTATCATTGAAATAAAATAAAATAAAAAAATGTTAATTAAAAATAAATTTTTAATACAATTTTTAATCTTTATTTTTTTTGCAAATATTAGTTTTGCACAACAAGATAAAATGAATGAGTTGTTAGATAAATTAGATAAAATTCAAAAGGATATTCAAACTCTTGAAAAAGCAGTTTATACCAAGAACCCAAATTTACCTTCTGATAATATTTCTTTAAATGAAGCTTTAACGAGACAGTTAACTAAAATTTCTGAATTAGAAAAACAAATTCAACAAATGACACAGAGGTATGAGGAAAATAGTTATCAACTTCAGCAATTATCCGATAAATTAAATAAAGTGTCCAATGATAACCAATTAAGATTACAGCAATTAGAGAATAATAAATTTGCAAGCGATAAAGTAAGCTCACCAAAAGAAGTTATTGAAGAAAAAAAGATATCACCTCCAAAAATGAATGATAAAAATATTTTAAATAAAGAAGAAGTAGATGAAATTAGCGATGATGAAGATAATTCTTTAAAAGACAAGTCAGTAAATACTGAAAGTATTAAATTAAAAGAAAAACCTAATAAAGCTCAAGCTAAAATTTTACCCAAAGCCTCAGTTGCTGAACGATACAAGTTTGCTATGAATATTATGAAAAGTGGTGATTTTGAAAAAGCCGAAATTGCTTTTAAAGAATTTGTTGATGCTCATACAAAGCATGAGTTGGCTGGCAGTGCTCAATTTTGGTATGGGGAAACCTTTTATATTAGGCAACTTTACGAAGATGCGGCGGTTGCTTTTCTAGATGGTTATCAAAAATATCCAAATAGTCCTAAGGCCCCTGAAAACTTATTGAAACTTGGAGTAACTCTTGCTGAATTAGGTGAAACTGAACAGGGTTGTAAGATGATTACAAATTTAAAAAAAGCTTACCCAAAGACCGATGCTTCAATTTTACAAAAATCATCTTATGAAAAGAAGAGATTTAACTGCGCTTAATTTTAAATTATTAGAAGATAAAAAAAATAATCAAATTTATTTTCGATTTAGAGAAAATATTTTACCTGTTGTCGGTAAAGAAAAATTTGCAATTGCTGTATCTGGTGGGAGCGATAGTCTAGCCTTAAGTATTCTTGCTAAATTATATTCACTTGAACAATCTAGTGATTTTGCAACTTTAATTGTTGATCATGGATTAAGAAAAGAGTCTGCCAATGAAGCAAAACAAACATTTAAAAATTTAAAAAAAAATAATATTAAAGCAGAAATTTTAACTTACCGTGGTTCAAAATTTACATCTAATATTCAAAAGAAAGCAAGAGATTTACGATATGATCTATTTCAAAAATATTGCAAAAAAAATAAAATAAGATTTCTTATCCTAGCTCATCATCAAGATGATTTAATTGAAAATTTTTATATTCGATTAATTAGAGGCAGTGGCATAAAAGGGTTAACTTCTTTACAAAACGTATCTGAACTTAATAAAGATTTTTATCTTTTACGACCTCTGCTTCATTTTAAAAAAGAAGAACTTTTGAACTTAACCAAGAAAATCTTTTCTACTTGGATTGAAGATCCGTCAAATCTTAATGAAAAATTTTTAAGAGTTCGAATTAGAAAAATGCAATCTAGGTTACAGAAAGAAGGCTTTGATCCAAAACGAGTTTTAAAAACAATTGAAAATTTAAATACTGCTAAAAATTCATTAGATTTTTATATTTTAAAATCTGAAAAGAAATACTTAAATTTTTTTAAAGAAGGCTATGCAACTTTAAAATCTACTATATTTAAAAATGAGGCTCCTGAAGTAATTTTTAGGGTTATTATTAAAGCGATACATTTTGTATCAGGTGAATATTATCCACCAAGATCTGACAGTTTAAAAATTTTGATGAAAAATTTTTCATCAAAGAAGTTTAAGTCTTCAACTTTAGGAGGTTGTCTAATTGAAAAAAATTCTAACATGATCTCTTTTTTTAGAGAGGATAGGAATCTTACTAGTGAAACATTAGATAAAATAAAACAAAGTAAAAATTGGGATGATCGTTTTTTAGTTTATAAAAATTTTGATAATCAACAAAAATTTATCGTTAAAAAATTAGGTAATTCAGGAATTGATTATTTGAAAAAAAATAAATTTATTTCTTCTTTAGATAAGATTCCAGTTCAGGCAAAAAAGACTTTGCCTTCATTTTGGAACCATAAAGGGGAGCTGATGTTTGTCCCTTTTATCAATTTTAAGAATAGGAAATACAATATTAAAAATGACAGTTTTGCTGTGCGATATCTTAGATTTATTTGAGAATAGCACTTGTTTAATCTATAATAATGATTACTTTTAAACTATGAATTTGCGCAATTTAATGATGTGGGGCGTAATTGTCCTGCTCGTTTTAGGTTTATACAATCTATTTCAGAATCCAGGCTCTATTACCGGAAAGACTGAAATGCCATTTTCTACTTTTTTAACTGAAGTAGATAAAGGAAATGTTGCGTCCGTTGATATTCGAGGAAGCGAAATTTCTGGAACTTTTAGAGATGGCAAAGGCTTTAAAACTTACTCTCCTAATTACCCAAATCTAGTTGAAAAATTAACTGCAAAGGGAGTTTCAATTACTGCTGGTCCTCGAGAAGAGAAGGGCCCTTCGTTATGGGGCGTAATATTATCTTGGTTTCCTATGTTACTTCTTATTGGAGTATGGATATTTTTTATGCGTCAAATGCAAGGTGGCAAAGGTGGTGCCATGGGATTTGGAAGATCAAAAGCAAAATTACTTAATGAAGCGCAAGGTCGAGTGACATTTCAAGATGTTGCTGGAGTTGAAGAAGCCAAAGAAGAATTAGAAGAGATAGTACATTTTTTAAAAGACCCTAGAAAGTTTCAAAAATTAGGAGGAAGGATTCCAAAAGGAGCTTTGCTTGTCGGACCTCCGGGCACAGGAAAAACTTTATTAGCAAGGGCAATTGCTGGGGAGGCAAATGTTCCTTTCTTTACTATTTCAGGATCAGATTTTGTTGAGATGTTTGTTGGGGTTGGTGCTTCAAGAGTTAGAGATATGTTTGAACAAGGTAAAAAAAGTGCTCCTTGTATTATATTTATAGATGAGATTGATGCAGTTGGAAGAAGTAGAGGCGCTGGATTAGGTGGCGGTAATGATGAGAGAGAACAAACATTAAATCAGTTGCTTGTTGAAATGGATGGATTTGAAACTAATGAAGGTGTCATTTTAATCGCAGCAACAAACAGACCAGATGTATTAGATCCTGCTTTATTAAGACCAGGTCGTTTTGACAGACAAGTTGTTGTGTCAAATCCAGACATTATTGGCAGAGAAGCAATTTTAAATGTGCATCTTAAAAAAATTACAACGGGACCAGATGTAAATCCAAAAGTTATTGCAAGAGGAACACCTGGTTTTTCTGGTGCCGATCTTGCAAATATTGTGAATGAGTCTGCATTACTTGCTGCAAGAAAAAATAAGAGAATTGTCACTATGTCTGACCTTGAAGAAGCAAAAGATAAAGTAATGATGGGCGCTGAAAGAAGATCTATGGTGATGAATGAAGAGGAAAAAACTTTAACAGCTTACCATGAGGGAGGACATGCAGTTGTTGCATTGTATGAACAAACTTCAGATCCAATTCATAAAGCAACTATTATTCCAAGAGGAAGAGCTTTAGGTATGGTTATGAGACTTCCGGAAAGAGATCAATTATCTGTAACAAGAGAAAAAATGTTTGGAGATATTTCTGTTGCTATGGGAGGTAGAATTGCAGAGGAGATGATTTTTGGTTACGACAAAGTAACATCAGGTGCTTCTTCCGATATCGAAATGGTAACAAAAATGGCTAAAAATATGGTCACTCGATACGGTATGAGCGATCAATTAGGCCCAATTGCTTATCAAGAAAATGAAGAAGAAGTATTTTTAGGAAGATCTGTTTCTAGAACGCAAAATGTTTCAGAAGAAACAGCTAAAAAAATTGATGCCGAAGTTAAAAAAATTGTTGAGTCCGGTTATGCTAGAGCTAAAAAAATATTAGCTGATAAAGTTGATGATCTTCATAAGGTAGCAAAAGCGTTATTAACTTACGAGACTTTATCTGGTGAAGAAATTAAAAAAATAGTATTTGAAAATATTTATCCAAAACGATTATCCGGTAAAGAAGAATTTAGTACCACTAAGAAGAAGCTAGGTAGCGCTTTAGGTGCAATTGGATTAAAGCCAAATCCACAAAGTTAATCTAACTTTTCATTCATGAAGAGTATTTATATAAGGCCAACAAATATTGTCTTTGGCCAAAAGGCGAGTTATTTTATTCAAGAGAAAAGTGCAAAAAGTCTTTGCGGACTTGAAAATGTTGGTTTTTTATCCCTTGAGATCTTAAAAAGACAGTCCGATGGAAATACAATTGAGGAATATAGTGTTTTAGAGATCGAAAAATTAGATTTTAAAAATGAAATTGAAAACGATTTAAACAACATAACTTCAAAAAGAAAAAATTTTTTTAATTTAAATTTTACAAATCCTATTTTAATGGGCGTTTTAAATGTCACCCCAGACAGTTTTTCAGATGGAGGAAAATATAATACCACGTATAGAGCTCTTGATCACGTTAGAAGTATGATTAATTATGGAGCTCATATTATTGATGTAGGAGGAGAGTCCACAAGACCAGGCGCAAAATCTGTTAGTGAGCTAGATGAAATAAAAAGAGTATCAGAGACTATACAATTAATAAAAAATAAATTTCCAAACCAAATAATCTCCTTAGATACAAGAAAGTCTATGGTGATGAAACACGGGATAGACATAGGAGTTGATATATTAAATGATGTTTCTGCACTAGATTTTGATCCACAATCTTATTTAGTTGTAAAAGATTCAGGAAAACCAATTATTTTAAATCATTCACAGGGTATACCTGAGAATATGCAGAATAATCCAACGTACGAAAATGTATTGTTGGATATTTTTGATTATTTTGAAAATAAAATAAAATTTTTGAAAAATAATGGAATAAAGGATGAGCAAATTATTATTGATCCAGGAATTGGATTTGGAAAAACTTTAGAACATAATTTAGAAATCATTTCTAAAATTTCCTTATTTCATAGTTTAGGTTATCCAATTATGGTGGGCCCTTCACGAAAAAGTTTTATAGGTAAAATTATGGGTGAAAAAGATAATCCGCAAAGATTAGGAGGCACAATTGCTTCAATTTTATATTCATATTTGCAAGGTATTCAGCTATTTAGAGTTCATGATATACAAGAAACGAACGAAGCTCTTAAAGTTTATTCTCAATTTTTAAAGCAATAACAATGAAAAAGTATTTTGGAACTGACGGTATTAGAGGCGAAGTGAATAAGGGCAATATCACTGGAGAAATGTTCTTTAGATTTGGTCTTGCTGCCGGAACATATTTTTCTAATCAAAATAAAGAACGCCATAAAGCAATTATTGCAAAGGATACTCGACTATCTGGCTATATGCTTGAGCCAGCTTTAGTATCAGGACTTATTTCATCTGGTATGGATGTTTTTTTACTAGGACCTTTACCAACCAATGGTCTTGCCATGTTAACAAAGTCTATGAAAGCAGATCTTGGAATTATGTTAACAGCTTCTCACAATCCTCATACTGATAATGGACTAAAACTTTTCGGACCTGATGGAATGAAATTATCCGATAAAGTTGAAAAGCAAATTGAAAAATTAATTGATGATAAAGTTGAAAAATACTTTGTAAAACCAAATGAATTAGGCAGAGCCAAAAGATTAGAGGATGCAACAGAAAATTATGTAAGTATATTAAAAAATATTTTTCCAAAATCATTTAATTTATCTGGAATTAAAATATTTTTAGATTGTGCAAATGGTGCCGCATATAAATCAGCGCCTGCTTTACTTAGAGAATTAGGAGCTGATGTTGTGGCAATAGGCATTAATCCAGATGGATTTAATATAAATAAAAATTGTGGATCAACACATCCAGAACTTATTCAGCAATCTGTAAAAACTCATAAAGCAGATATTGGCATTGCGTTTGATGGTGATGCTGATCGAGTTATTATGTGCGATGAAAAAGGGGAAATTATTGATGGTGACCAAATTATTGCAATGATTGCAAAAAATTGGAAAAAGAAAAAAATTTTAAAAGGGGGAGTAGTTGGTACCTTGATGACAAATTTAGGACTGGAAAATTACTTTAGAAGTAATGATATTAAATTTTACAGAGCTAATGTTGGTGATCGATATGTTAAAGAAAAAATGAATACTTTAAAGTATAATTTAGGAGGTGAACAATCAGGTCATATTATTCTTGGAAATTTAGCAACTACTGGAGACGGTTTATTAGTTGCTTTAGAGGTTTTAAGTTCTTTAAAAAATAATGTTAAAGCAAGTAAGGTATTTTCAGTTTTTAAAAAGATTCCTCAAATTTTGGAAAATATAAAAGTTAAAAATAAAAATATTATTGAAAATAAATCTCTTAGTGCAAAAATTAATCAGATTGATAAAAATTTAAAACAAGAAGGTAGATTGCTGGTTAGAAAATCAGGAACAGAAAATTTGATTAGAATAATGGTTGAAAGCTCTGATAAAAAATTAATCAAAGATACTGTGAATGAAGTTAAAAAATTAATACTCAATTACGCCTGAAATTGAAACTAAAGTCTAAATTATTAATTATTGCAGGATCAGACTCCAGCGGGGGCGCTGGAATCCAAGCAGATATCAAAACCGCAACAGCACTTGGCGTTTATGCAATGACAGCAATCACAGCTATTACTGCCCAAAATACAACGGGAGTAAAATCAATCGTCTCTATTCCGCCTAGAGAAATCTTTAATCAAATTTCATTTTCAGTTCAGGATATAAAACCTAGTTCTGTAAAAATTGGGATGTTGCATAATGTGGGTGTAATCAAAGAAGTAATTAAAGCTATAAAAAAACATAAGTTAAAAAATATTGTAATTGATCCTGTGATGGTTGCAAAAGGAGGTCAAAGGTTAATTAGCAACAGTTCTATTAATTTTTTAAGAGAAAAATTATTTCCTTACGCATTATTAGTAACTCCAAATATTCCAGAAGCCGAAGCTTTAATAAATAAAAAAATTAAAACTTTGGATGATATAATTAAAGCTGGAAAACAAATTTTAAAATTTGGACCAAAATTTGTTCTTATAAAGGGAGGGCATATTAATAAATCTATTATTGAAGACGTATTAATTTCAAAAAATAATATTAAAATTTTTAAAAATAAAAAAATAAAAACCAAAAATACACATGGCACTGGTTGTACTTTATCTAGTGCAATCGCCTCTTTTATTTCAAGAAATTATAATATGAACGAATCATGCAGACGATCTATTCAATATGTACATAAAGCAATTTTGTTAAACCCAAAATTTGGACGAGGACATGGGCCAATTAATCATATGGCTTTATTAAATTAAATAATTTAGATCCTTATAGACATCTTAAAAACTTACTTATGACAAACGTTGTAGTTGTAGGCTCTCAGTGGGGAGATGAGGGCAAAGGGAAGATTGTGGATTGGCTTTCAGAGCAAGCCGACGTTGTCATTAGATTTCAAGGCGGTCATAATGCAGGCCACACTTTAGTCATTAATGGAAAAGTTTTTAAATTAAAATTACTTCCTTCAGGAATTGTTAGAGGAGATAAAATTTCAATTATTGGAAACGGAGTTGTTATTGATCCTTGGGCGTTATTAGAAGAAATTGATGAAATTAAAAAAAAGGGGGTTGATGTTAATGAAAGTAATTTAATTATTTCTGATACAGCAACTTTAATTTTACCTTTTCATAAAGAAATGGATGAGATTAGGGAGGATGCTGCAAAATCTAAAATTGGAACCACAAGAAGAGGTATAGGACCAGCCTACGAAGATAAGATTGGTAGACGTTCAATTCGAGTTATGGATTTACGTTCGAAGACAAATTTAGAGCAAAGACTAGAAGTTATTTTAGAACATCATAATGCAATCAGAAAAGGCTTAAAAAAAAAGATATATAAATCTGAAGAGTTAATTAATGAGTTGTTAAAGATTGCTCCGAAAATATTAAAATTTTCTCAACCCGTATGGAAAAAGATTGCTGAATTTCAAAAATTAAACAAAAAAATATTATTCGAAGGTGCACAGGGAATATTGCTTGATGTTGATCATGGAACCTATCCTTATGTGACCTCATCCAATACAGTTGCAGGTACAGCGTCCGTTGGTACAGGATGTGGACCAAAAACTATTGATTATGTTCTTGGAATTACCAAGGCCTATACAACAAGAGTAGGAGAGGGTCCTTTTCCAACAGAACTTAAAGACGCAACTGGAGAATTGATTGGTCAAAGAGGCCATGAATTTGGAACTGTAACGAATAGAAAAAGAAGATGTGGTTGGTTTGATGGAGTTCTTGTTAAACAATCTGCAACTATATCAGGAATTACTGGTATCGCTCTTACCAAGTTAGATGTTCTAGACACACTAGATGAGATCAAATTTTGTATAGGTTATAAATTACGAGGTAAAGAAATTGATTTTTTTCCTAGTGCTTCAGAGGATCAATTTGCAGTAGAGCCTATCTACAAAACTTTTGAGGGTTGGAAGTCAGAGACAAAGGGAATAAGAAATTATAAAGAATTACCTGAGAAAGCCAAAATTTATATTGCAGCAATTGAAGATTTCATAGGTGTTAAGATTGGAAGTATTTCAACAAGTCCAGAGAGAGATGATACTATTTTTGTTGAGGATCCGTTTAATGCGTAATGAAAGGTTTTGTTTTAATATTCTCTAGCATTGCTTTTTGAACTTTTTCAAAAGCCCTGTTTTCGATTTGTCTAACTCTTTCTCTGCTAATTTTATATTTCTGACTAAGTTCTTCTAAAGTTTTTGGCTCATCAATAAGTTTTCTATCATATAAAATTTCTTTTTCTCTTTGATCTAAGACTTTCAAAGCTGTTTGTAACAATGCATGTTTCTGATCTAATTCCTGGCGTTGAGAAATTAACAATTCTTGATCAGCATTTTCATCTACTATCCAATCTTGCCACTGACCACCTTGTTCTTCGTCTGAAATTTTAGCATTCAATGATTGTTCTTGTCCTGCCATACGCCTATTCATTGAAATTACTTCATCTTCATTTACATCTAACCGATTTGCTATTTCTTTAACATGGGCATTAGTCATGTCGCCACTTTCAATTGCAAAAATTTGATTTTTTAATTTTCTAAGATTAAAAAATAATTTTTTTTGAGCAGCAGTTGTTCCAATTTTAACTAAGCTCCAGGATCTTAATATATATTCTTGGATTGCAGCTTTAATCCACCACATAGCATAGGTGGCAAGTCTAAATCCTCTCTCAGGATCAAATTTTTTAACCGCCTGCATCAAGCCAATATTTCCTTCAGATATTAATTCCCCAACAGGCAAACCATAGCCCCGGTATCCCATTGCTATTTTTGCAACTAATCTTAAATGACTGGTAACTAAAGTGTGAGCTGATTCCCTATCACCTTTTTCGCGCCAATTTTTTGCAAGAATATATTCTTGCTCAGGTTCTAACATTGGAAATTTTCTAATTTTTAATAAATAAGAATTTAAACTTCCTTCGGGCGAAAGGATTGGAAGATTAGAATTTTTTTCAATTTTTTCCATAGTGCTTATGTAAGCATTATAACTTCTATGACAAGATATTAAAACTTAAGCTTTTTGATTGTTTTTATTAAGTTTTCAAAATCTTTTGGCTTTTCACATTCAAATTCCATTTCTTTCTTTGAAGTTGGGTGAATAAATCCAATAGATCTTGCATGCAAAGCTTGTCTTTTAAATCCCTCCAATAGTTCTTTAAATTCAGGATCGATATCTCTGATAAATTTATTTTGTTTTCCATAAATTTGATCACCGATAATTGGATTACCGTTGGAGGAGAGATGCACTCTAATTTGATGAGTTCTTCCTGTTTCTAATCTACATTCAAGAAAACTCATATCAGGAATTTTTTTTCCTGAAAAAAATTCAAGAGTTTTATAGTTGGTAACAGCATCCTTTCCTCTTGAAGTATTAATACTCATTTTTTTTCTATTGAATTTGCTTCTGCCAATCATAGAAGAAATTTGCCCAGAACTTGGTTTCATTCTTCCATAAACAAGAACTTCATAAACTCTTTTGATTGTATGTTCTGCAAACTGTTTTGATAAAAAAATATGGGCCTGATCATTCTTTGCAACCACCAACAGGCCACTGGTTCCCTTATCAATTCTATGAACTATGCCGGGCCTTAACTCTCCACCGATGGTTGAAAGTTTGTTTTTACAATGAAACATAAGGGCGTTTACTAAAGTGTTATCAAAGTTTCCAGCACCCGGATGAACAACCATTTCAGGTGATTTGTTAACGATTAATAAATCTTTATCCTCATAGCGAATATCTAATTTGATATTCTTTGCTGAAATATTAACTTCTTTAGGTTCTGGAATTGATACTTCTATAATGTCAGACGAGTGAACTTTAATTGAGGCCTGCGTTATTTGAGTTTTATTAATTTTAACAAAACCTTCATTAATAATATTTTTAATCCTTGTTCTGCTTATATTTGGAATCAAAACTGCAAGCGTAGAGTCTAAACGTGCATTATTTTTCTCTTCTGTAATTTCAAATTTATATTCGTCAGCAGACATGATTAGTATTTTTGGTGGTCTTGCTAGGACTTGAACCTAGAACTCTAGTTTCGAAGACTAGGATGATATCCATTTCACTACAAGACCGTGATGGCAGTAGTACTATTTATTTTAAACGTTTTAAAGGTTTAAAGAGAAGTATCTAATTTTGATTTTTTATATAATTAAATACTATTTAACTTTAATTGAAGTTCCTTTGAGCCACTCTGATTTTTGATTTTTATAATATTCTTTTTTCCAAATAGGGGCTCTAATTTTAATTTGTTCAATAAGATATCTCGATAATTGATAAGCTTCTGATCGATGTTTGCAAGATACTGCAATTATAATTGAAGGCTTGCCTAATGGAACATACCCTTTAGCATGTTCAATGAATACTTTTGCTTTTTTTAATCTAAATTTCTTTATTCCCTCACCATAAATCTTTTTAAATATTTTTATTACAAGTTTATTAAAAGAGTCATAGGTAATTCCTGTTACATTTTTGTTGTTATTGTTTTTTCTAATATTTCCTACAAAAAATATACTTGCCCCAGCATCAAAATTTTTTACAAATTTTTCTGCTCTTATAATATTAATTTTTTTTGTATCAACAATCGCTACGTGTAACATTAACCACCTCCGATAGGAGGTATAATTGAAATGATTTTATCTTTTTTTAAAACGTAAGAGTCATTTACAATTTCATCCTGTTCTGAACAAAACGCTGATTTTTTTATTAGATCTTTATAAGATTTATTTGTGGAATGTTTTATTTCAATAATCTCTATTAATTTATTTCTGATATCTTTGACTTTTATTTTTTTATTAAAATTTAAGTGTAATGCTGAATTTTTAAAAATATCTTTACAATTTCCAAATAGTTTTACTTTAATTTTCATAACAGATGAGTTTCATAACTTGCTAAAATTTTTAAAATAAATCTTGTAAAAATTCAGGTAGTCCGTTTGGATTTATCCAAGTTCCTGACTTGCCACCTTGTTTAATAAGCAAACGAACTCCATCGATTTTAAGATCGGGATTTACAATTTTACATAAATCATAAATAGTAACTAGTGCTGCATTAACTCCCATAATTGCTTCCATTTCAACCCCTGTTTTTGCAAATGCTGCAACCACACAGTACGTTTCCAGTGAAAAGTCATTTGAGTTTTGAATAATTTTTGTTGAACTGTAGTCAACGGTTAAAGGATGGCATAGTGGAATAATTTCACTAGTTTTTTTTACGCCAAGAAGGGCAGC
>Ga0255217_1000395_pt1 | contig 12843 bp, 22 predicted proteins | sample Miss_Atlam_RepB__FD_183046 | JGI IMG/M metagenome (GOLD analysis project Ga0255217, IMG submission 183046) | Freshwater microbial communities from Mississippi River, Louisiana, United States - Miss_Atlam_RepB_8d | ecosystem: Environmental > Aquatic > Freshwater > River | place: USA: Louisiana...
CTGCGGTGATTTCTTCCAAAGGAATTGGTTCTACGTCAAACTGGAACAAGCAATGACATGCCGCCAAAGCCATTTTACCTTGAATAACATTATCCTGAGGACTAATGGTTTCATCAGGCAGATCAGCGGGATTCCAGGCAGTAACAATGATGCGTCTAGAATAAGGACGATTCTTAATCGTATCAATTGCTTCTTGAAGCTGATCGATAACTAGACCTGTCGGAGTTTTCCAATTACGCCATTGTGCGCCATATACTGGACCAAGATCACCGGATTTAGCAATCGTATATTCAACAAATGGATTAACACCACCATCAAGTAGAAACTTCATGGTTCCCTTGGTAAAACCATTCTTAAATCCATCTTGCATGTATTCGTTTACTTTGGTGCGAATAACATCCATCGGCTCCCCGACATTGTAAATACCGGATTCAATATCTGCTTTTTTCAGATAACCAATTACCTGTTCCTCATGCAGATTATGAGCTTTAGAATATTCTGAAATCAATTCATTAAAAGGACGAATTCTTTTAATGACTGCGTCTTCTTTAAGAGCCCAGCTGTCCCAGATGTGCACGTCTTTTTCAAGAAGATAATTGATGTTGGTATCACCTTTGATGAACCAAATCAGCTCTTCAATGATTCCTCTGGTAAATACCTTCTTAGTTGTCAAAAGAGGAAAACCTTCTCTGAGATTAAAACGCATCATTGCGCCAAATATAGCAATCGTTCCAGTGTTGGTTCGATCGTCTCTCTCGGTGCCGTTTTCCAAAATATTCTTAACAAGATCTGTGTATTGTTTCATTTTAGTTTCCTTTAATCGTATTAATGATGCTCAGCTGTGATGCAATATCCAATGCAACAGAAATTGCTTTTTGTTTAGACTCTTCGAGTGATTGTTCGTTATTTATCATTTCGATCTTAAGATCGAAATCAGTTTTATTAAACTGATGGTGCGCACAACATTCCTTAAATCGCTCATCCAATTTAATAAAGTGCTCTTCGGGTTTTTGATCAAAAAAATCAAACTTACCACGAGACTCCAGTCTCTGTAGGGAAACCCCTACAGAGACTGTGATGTAGTAACGCATTTTGTAGAATTGCTCACCATTCAAGATGTAATCCTGAATACTGGTGATCATTGCTTTATCGCGAACAGAATTGCCTTGATACGCATATGCTGAATCCATGTATCTATCCAGCAAAATGATCTTTCCTTCCTTTAATTTTGGAATTAAGATCTTCTTAGTGAATTCCGCATGAGATGACATCATACCCAGCAACATTGTTTCATTACTAGGTTCTTCACCTGACTTAAACATTGCTGTTCGAGCCAATTCACCATATTTCGTACCACCAGGTGCGCGATAAACTTCGCAATCAACACCAGCTTTAATAAGACTTTGTCTTACTTCCTCGATGAATGTGGTCTTACCACTTCCATCAATACCATCAAAAATGACAGCAATTCCTTTACTCATTGCGTTTCCATATTCTCAAGAGTAGATCGATAAGTATCAGGTTGGAATACCCGATACCCGTTCTTGGTTTTGATCTTCAGAGAAACAGGAACCATACCTTCACCGATCTTTGCGATTTGTCGAAATACGCGACGGTGGGTAAACCAGTTCATACCTTTTTCGATAAGGAAGGGTTTGTTGACCCAAACATTTCGATTGACAGTGGCTGTCAACTTTCCTTCTGAATCCAAGACTTGAAAACTAACGACTCCGTCGGGAGGTTTGTTACTGTTTCGGACATCAGGTCGATCACTGATATTTACTGGACGTTCTTGAATATGCATGGTTATGTATCCTTGCTTTTCTTGAAGACGCTCCAATAAGTTGGGCATCTGAATAAAAATAAACAGATGCCCAACTTATCACAGGTCTTCCAAACAAATGTTCCGTCATTTGCTTGTTGAAATTAAAATGGTTTAAAAAGATAGAGCATAAATGGAGGGATTTCTCCCTCCATTTAAAACTCAGTTACTGAGTAGAATTCCTGTGGATCCTCCATAAGGAACGATGTCGATGTGTTTTGCGGCAATCTTCAAACCAGATTGCGAGGACTGACAGCGGAACGGTTGTGATGTCGTCTTGCTGCCAGTGTGATCAGTAGGTTGAACAAACAGTTCACCAGAACCATTCGTAAAAACCAGGAAATCGCCGACTCGAATCTGAGTCATTTCGACCAAAACAGGAGGTTTCTTGTTAGAAACCTCCCCCGTGTTACTGTGGTAGATGTGCGAACCAACCACCTTATCCGACGCACTCATTGAAGATTTGAAAACCTTCTTGGCCTCCAGCGCAATGGTGCATTGGAAATCAGAACAAGTACCGTCGAGAGTCTTGTTACCGTTGAGATAACCAAAGACGACCTCAGCACTTTCGTGCGCATAGCGATCAAAGTGCGAATCACCGATCACCTGACCGGTGGCTTTGAAATTCTCAACCAAAGCACCGGTAACAAAGTTTTTGATGTGTTGAAAACACAACGGGTTCATTTAGTTTCCTTTCTTTTAAGAATTGAGTTAGATTCGTTCTCGAAATTTCTGACTGGTAGATCTTTTTAATCAATACCGAGTTCTTCTCTGGTAAATGCGTTTGATGAGTTTTCGACTTTTGAATAAGTCATACCTAGACAATCAGCAATTACTTGACACGCCTGATGAATAGCAACCATATCTCTGGTCCAAAATTCAACCATGAACCAGCCGTTACTATTTCCCTGAAGATAAGGGGATGCGTCAGGTATTTTTACAAAACACATCTTGACATCTTGAATTTCTTCCTCTGAAAAATGGATACCTTGGATACTCCAGTTTTTATCCATATGTGGAGGAATAAGTCGTAGAAGTTTCTGTAATTGAGCCATTTCAAATCCTGTAGTGTTTGTCGATGAAACCCAGATCGACGTTGCCAACGAGCATCCAGTTGATCCAGATCTTCTTATCGGTATCAATAACGCGCCAATGCCCTCGCCTCCAATGCAGCCTGGGTGACTTACGTTCACCAGAAGCAATGGCTTCGGAATTACTCTTCTTATCCTTGAACTGTTGGGCCAAGTCAACGATGTGGTAATTCTTCAAGGGAGTTTTACCTGCCTTGATTCGCTTCTTGTTGATCTGAGAACCAGCGGTGATCTTGACGGATTCGGCAATCTTTGCATCCAGAGCAATACAGATAGCCAAAGCCTGACGTTCGGCCAATGCGATCGCCTTTTGCATCATCTCGTCTTGATTGTTCAGTCTGAACCATTTGTCTTTCTCAAACTCAACAAAATGCGTGAATTCGATTTCATGACAAACACCTTCTTCCTGTTCTTGGCTGGCGAGCGTTGTAACGCTTTTACCATGCATGCGGAATTCAAAAACAGTGATCGGGTACGGAAGACGAACATCGCTTGTGAGGTACTGGAGCATGTCACCCAAGGCATTGTACCAATCGTGTTTAACGACAATGGTATTGCTGTGCTTGATCATCCTTTCCAAAATATCCAGATTGGAGTATCGATCAGCGTCGCTAGCTTTGGAGAAATCCGGAGCAAGGGGATAAAGCCCCTTGTGAATGATTCGAGATTCCTTTTGATTGATCACGACTTCAGAAAGCTTGTGACTGCGAGTGTGCTCGTTCGATTCGATTTGCTCAAACGCATTTGCTTTCATCCAGCTGTCCAGAATTTGCACAGATCGTGCATCTTCCATACGACACTCCAGGATCATCTTGTGGTATTGAAGCAAAACAAAGAACTGACGAGAATATTCATCTCCCAATTGCGTCTTGACTTCATTGACGACCTTAGACTGATACTTCTTAAAGTCTTGACCTTTCTCGTAATACTTACCAAACAGCTGAGCAAGTTTTGCGGTCAGAATAGGGTTCGTGCCGACATTGATGCACTCGTCAACAGTTGTTTTAATTTCTAGAATTTCTTGTTGAGTAAACATGATTGCGAGCTTGAAAGAAAAAATGAGTAATGAACATAAATGAGAGGGTTTAAACCCTCTCATTTATAATCGAATCGATCACGATTGAAGGCGCTTGAGTCCGAATTCGACAGGTTTGTACAGAAGGACAAGCGAGGTTGTAAAAGACAGAATTCCGGCGATACCGCCGATCTTGTCATTGACGAAAAAGCTCACGTTGGCCGCCACGATGAATGCAGCAATGATGACGGTCCAACCGGAAAAGAACTTCAAGAGTTCCATGTTTGTGTTGTCGTTCATGTTTTTCTTGCACTGGAGGCTGGAGTTCGTTGCATTCGGGTTGTAATGCGAACGACCAATTTGATTAGAAACAGACTTCTTCATTTTAAAAACTCTTAAGGTCAAGTTCTTCGGAAAAGCACTGAATCAATTTGTAGAGACAGTACATGAAAAGGACAACCGTGAAACCAAGCAATGCCAGGGTGGCCAGCGCACCAATAGCAAGCATGATTTCATAAATGACCAACAGGATGAAACCGACAATCATCTTGACAACTGGCCAGATGATGATTGCAAGGATACCCAGGGCAATGAGTGTTGTGATTTCTTCCATATTAAAAAATGGAGATGAGGTCAGAGATCAAATTCTTGATCTTCTTTTGAACAGGAACAATCCAATTCCTGTTCATGTGGTCGTAACCATTGTAAACGCAGATGCCGTAAATGGAGGCGACTACGGTGGTGACTTCAGAGCCGAGATTGGTCTGACTCACTCCCTCGATCACAACAGGGACTGAAGTCAGGTAGAGGCTGTAAAAGAAGCCATAGGCGAGGACCTTCGAAACGATTTCCGAGGTCGATTGATTCTGAATGCTGAAAGCGGTGTTCATGATTGTTTATCCTCTGTGATTTGTTAGATGGTGAACCTTCTTCATACTGAAAGGTCCGTTATAAATTATTATTTTAACGATTAGAAAAAAGGGGGAGTGGCGACCACTCCCCCTCGACGCCTAATTTATTGCTTAGGCGGCAGCACCTGCAGCGTCACCCAGGTCAGGACCAGTAGTGGGTTGTTGCTGTTCAGCAGATTGTTGTTCTGCTGCGGTTTGAGTCTCACCAGCCTTTTCTTCGAACTTGTTCTTGCGGTTCATCAGAACGTAGAAGAAGTTGTTCACACCGGCCATGCCCTTGAGGACCTTGTTGGTCAGCCAACCCGTGAAGCGCATCAGTTGGGGAATGATCCACTTCATGAAAGCAAACATGAAGCCTGCAAGCATGAGAATCATAGCGATGGCTGCCAGGATCGGGTGGCCGGCGACGACGATCAAATTGGCGATCAGACCAATCAGATAACCGACGGTGAAACCGGTCGAGAAAGACAGCAGGAAAAGCAGTGCGTAGAAAAGTCCTTCTGCGAGACCCGAGATGGTCTTCTCACCACGACCATAGAAAATGGCTGCCTTAGTTTCAGCACCCATCTCATTCATGGCAATCAGATGCTCGCGATCAGTGATGATTTCTTCACCAGTGACAAAACGCAAATTTTCGTTGATGTGATCAACGTCAACGCGAACTGCAGTGGCAACGGTGACCTTGGGGAAAGCTTCGTGAGTGGGGAAAAAGGAATCAAACATGATGGTTTCTTTCAAGTGGAATGTTGTTAAGCGAACTGGAATGTTTCGACGAAATCACCGAGGTGATTGGCGATAGCCATCCAGAAGTTGTATGCCTTCATGAAAAGGCCGGAATGCAAGAGGTAGATGAATGCGATGCTCGCAGCGACCCAACCCATCGCAATCACACCTGTTGCCGAGACTACCAAGGCAATGATGTAACCAGCAATGATGCTGCAGCCGATTGAGAACAACACGAAGAAGAGCGCTTGGATCAACTTACGTGTTGTCGACGCATTACCACCGTCTGTGTTGGTGGTCATTGTTTTCTCCTTACTCTTCCTTCTTTCGGAAGATGTTGCGAATGCCGTTGTTGATGTAAGAGCACAAGGACAAAGTCAGATTTGTCAGGCCGATGCGGATCGGATTGAGGAAGTTCTGAGGCCACAGCACGAAGTAGGTCCAGAAAGCAAACTCGATCAGGATAGCAATGACGCTACCGGCGAGGCCGAGAACCGACAGAATCGTGAGGATGGCGAAAATGCCGACAACAGCAAATGCCAAATTGACCATGACCGCACAAACGAAGTACATGAACCTGGCGAAGTTCTCAGTCGAGTTCATCGACCAACCATTGAACTTGGTGTAGGTGTTGATGTCCTTCGATTCAGGGTTCGTGACGGAGTCTTTGTCGACAACCTGAACCACTGCATTATTGTTGACTTCAACAATGCGAACGTATGTGCCTGCTTGACGGTCAGGGAAAGCCTCATGACCGGAGAAGAAGGTGGCGAAGGAAGACATTCTCTTTTTTCCTTTAGTACAAAAAGAAACTGCTTAACTAGCAGATTGGAATAAGTATAGCACCTATTCCAAGATTGTTATATGTATCTGAAACTTTTTTCATTACAGTTTCAGATACTCTTAATGAGTGATTTTACTTCAGAGCCAACTCACGGATGTCTTTTTGAAAGATTTTGAATCGTTCAGAGAACGACTTCAAGAAATGTGAAAGCATCGGTTGTGTTTTGGAAACGATTGACCTTCCTGTTTCAGTCGAACAGAAAGTAATCAACGCAATCATTTCTTCCTGCGTCAAAGTCTCCATGATGATGCCGGCTGCGTCCTTAGCCGCATCAACCTCCACTTGTGCAATTTTGTTTTGGATTTGCCTCTTTTTATCAGTGGACATTCTGCTATTATCGACTTGTTCACAGACTGTTGTGAGCCAAGGTTGAATGCTGTTAAGCATCCCTGACGTCTCGACAGTCATGATTGCCAAATTGAAGATTGGCAGTCTTTTGAGATTTTCTTTGTCCATTTTATCCTCGGCGTTCGATTTCTTTTCTGTAGTCGTTCATTGTCTGTTCGACTTTAGAAGAAAGAATTTCATCAGCGAACTGGTTGAACGTCGCCAGTTTATTCTCACAATCAGGCATGGTGCCGGACTGAGAGTACTGGACAATGTCCTGGATTTGGAAATGTTCAGAGCACTTTTGAAAAATCTCCGCTGTTGCTTCCTGAACGAATTCGGTCATAAAAGAGATCCCAACATCTTTCGGGATCTTTTGAATAACCATGTCGTAGGACATTTTATCCAACAACACTTGACTGTGTTGCTTGATCTTGTCATCCAGTCCGGAACGAACCGAGAACTGAAGGATGGCGTGAATGATAGTGGGATCAATCATGATTTAGATCAGTTTGTTTTCGTCAGAACACCAGATGAGGGTGCTTTTGATTTGCTCTTCAGTCAGATTCGAGTAGAAGTCCTTGTAGTCAAAGACCTTGACTCGTTCGCCATTGGAATAGATGGCTTTGAATCGATTCATCGTCCCGACACGAATCATCTTACCAGGCATCATTTTGCTCAACTCTCGAGCTTCGATGTCGACCCTTTTATTGCTGACGTAAACCAAAACATTGTTGAGAGGGTTCACAGACGGGATTTCCATTTCCATCATGTGCTCGACGTAATCCTGGTTTTCAGAATCAATCATCAACTTGGTCATTTCTGTTTCCTTATTTATTAATTTAATAAACTCAACGGATGGAAGCACAAAAAGAGGGTGGTTAATTCCACCCTCTTTTTGTTTACAAGTCGTACTTCAAAGTCATCTCGTCGATGAACTTGTTGCTGAGTTTTTCCAGTTTCTCACGGGTGCTTTGCGAGATCATTCCGCCATAACCCTTCAGCTTCTGACCCAGCTCACTGTTGTGAAACTCAATCAACTCGATGATGGTTTCGGATTCGAGGTTATCGGCCAAATCAACAGCGAGGGTGTGTGTCATCTCGCGAAGATGATCGCTGGTGTGTTGGTCAAGCGCCTGTGAATTGTCTTCACCATTTGCACTACTCCAGAGTATGTTCTCATACTTCAGACGAAACGAGTCGATGTAATGCAGCATACCGCTGACGTGAATCAGAAGCAAAGCCTTGTGGTAATCATCCATCATCTCGATTGCCATCGACTTATGGATGTCCGCTTCATCGTCCAGACCAAGGTTTGCGTAGATGTTGGTCTTGATCTTTTTATATTGGTGTTTCATTTTGCTTCCTTATTTAAAAGTCGTTATCTTGGGAGTCGTAATAGTCCATTTCAGACTCGTAGTCTTCTCGGTCTTTCTTGACTCGTTCTTGATGTTTCTCTTTACCTTTGCATTCTTTACAAATGATCAAAGGTTCGTCGCCTTGGGGTGCGTAGAAATCATACCACTTCCAAGAGATCGCATCTTTCATCAGAACTGTTTTCGAACAGTCGTGACAGACTTCAGATTGTTGGCCTTCGTGTTCTTCACATTTCTTGTCACATTCGTTGCAACAAACAAAAGACGAAACAATGCCGAAGCTGTCCATTTCACGACGAAGAACCTGAGCCAGATTCAGATCAGACCGAGCATGTTCACAAGCACCATCATCTTCAATGAGTGCCTTCTTCTGTTCTTCAGTCTTACCTTCAATCCCGACGTTGGTAAACCAATTCATGTTGATTCTCCGAGTTACTTATTTCGATTCAAAACGAATTTCTTGACAAAACGCTCCACGTCCGTGAGTTCTGAGTCCGGAAAATTCATCAACGGGTACAAAACTTCAGAAATGGAAATACCAGGCATGCCAGCTTCGTTGAGAAGCTGATCAACGTATTGACTGACGTCCGGGTTGGAATGAGTCTTGAGTTGGAAAAGACCATTCAGCCAGAAAACACAAAGTTCGGTGTTCTTCATTTGGTATTTAAAAGAATTGTCTTTGGTCTATGTTTATAATTTTAACCAAAAGAAAATCAACTAAGTTGGGAATTGGAATAAGTATAGCACTTATTCCAATTTAGTTATATGTATCTGAAAATTATTTCATTGTATTTAATAGTTTGGTTTAAAAGTATCTTTCTTAATGTAAGCACGATCTTTGTGACTGTACTTTACATTATCAGGAAACATTTCGGAATACATTTTCAAGTCAATGCTGGCTTGAGGTTGAGATATTCCAAAATAATACATCAATGCATTTCGGTCCGCTTTACCGTTAAACATGATAAAGCATTCAATGAAACGCAAACGTTGAGTTACAGCATATGTGACTGTGTTTTTAGACATGTTGATTTATATTGGTGTTTATTCCAGTTAGTCATATGTATCTAAAAATATTTAGGACATAAAAGAGAGGGTGAACCTCTCTTTTATGTCTTAGAATAGAAATGATTGTTTCGGGTCTGGATATTTCTTAAACTTACTAAGTATAAAGTAAAAGTATCGTCTATGCATCGGTACTTTTAATTCTTTCATTATTTTTAAGAATACATCATCAGCCACGGATTTAGTTATTTTTTCTACTTCACCATTGACTCTAAGTTTTAGCTTATAGCAAAGATAGTCGTGAAATATTCCAGCTTTAAAAACTGGATCATTCATAGCCATGTTTCTTGATAAGTTAAAAGGAATGATTGGACCAATCGTAACAAAGTAGTTTGGTATATTTACGTCTATTCGATTTCCATTTTGCTTAAATGAAAAACTTATACCGCCTACCACTCTCCAAGATTCATATCCATCTTTCATTCTGGAATTATCAACGTATGGTTCTAGTCTCTTTACTGAATCAAATCTTGAGACATGAGTCATGTTGTGATATTGTCTATTATTTTTCATGATTCTCTCGTTAAGAATAATCCGCTATTCCTAATCCAATGTAAGTTGGATTTTCATTAGAATTTAGCTTCTTCTTTTCTTCCTCGGTCAATTCTTTAACCAATCCATTTTCAGATATTTCTTTTAAAATATCATCTTCAGTCAATTCGATAGGATCGCTCATTCATAATCCTTTAAAAACTTGACGTTTAACAAATATAGCAAAATTAGTAGTTGATATATATCTGTTATTTAAAAGACCATCCCCAACCATTTGAACATAGTGATGCGCTTTCAAAATAACACCTTCTACTTCTTTTAGTACGTCGTCTTTGAGAAATCTAAACTTAACAGGCATTCCTGGATAGATTAAACTCATATCTGAATTTTCCCAAGACAGACTGATCATTACTCCGTCTCTGGCTGCTAGTTTTGACAACTCAAATTTAGCATTGGAAGATATTCTCTCGGAACTCAATGCTGCATTATTAAGACCATTCGGTCTATTAAGAGTAACAAACTCACTGTTGTTTTTACCACGACTAACAACTGCCTTGTTATCGGAAATATCTACAAAACTTTCCATGTACTTATTTGCATCTGAAAAGCGCAATCCATTACCCATGTTTAGCAATTGAGGTTCACTGACATCGGTGAACTTTGTATCCCCAGTTGCCAAAATGATTGTATGTGAACCTTCGGTTATAAACGATTTCTCATTACCGGGCAATCTTCTAGATGGCACATTAATGATTGTCATTATTTTATCGGTGGTATTGAAACGCTCAGTATTGTACGTCGGATAAACGAACCAGTAGTCATCCTGAAAGTAATAACTAAATCCAGTAGAGTATACACCGCCACATTTCTTGTGAATATATCCTGGTACATCCACCACCCTCGTTCCTTGCGGAATTACGAAATGCTCTCTCTTCTCAAGATTATCAACCGGAATCATATTGACTCCAAGCGGCATCATTTCTGAAGAAATTTCAACCTTACCAGAATGAAGAGTCAGCATTGATTTAATAAGATCGTCACAGCTGGTATTTCTGAAAACACCTCCAACAGTCATCATTCTCAATTGATCTATTGTTGTAGGAATAAGTTGAACGTCAATAGTCAATAATTGAGTTATATTCAGATTCTTTTCAGTTGACTCGTTCTTTGTATTTTGCTCTACCGCCATTGCTGGCGGTTTTATGACGCTTGCTACATATCTGTGACTCCAGCTGGCTTTGCTTGGAATCAATCTTTCAGCGCTATTTTTAGTAGAGGAGAATTTATACAAAGTCGCTTCTAAGTGATCGAGGTGAGGATAGAGTTTAAACATCCAATCGCCACCAGGAATCACCACACTTACCAATAACTCATCACCAAAGTTATCTTCATAATCTCTGGTTACATCTATCGATACTAATTTGAAAATATCGACATCTTCTGCTGGTGTGTGAAATTGAAGCAACCATGCTTCGTATTTTGGATTGGCATTATTGAGTATGTTCTTAATGTCCAGTCCAAGAACAGAATCCAATATATCCATTACTGACCTCTCTTGACAAGACTACTGTACGACAGTTTTTGACCACCGAGAAATTTTCCTCTTGACGTTTTGTCTTGGACATTAGAGGATGCGTCATCGTGAAAACCGTATGGTCTCTGCCCTTGTGACTTTTCCTCAGTAACAAAACTCGTAAAATTATTTCTTTTAGGAAATACTCTTTCTGGTTCAGGTTCTGGTTGTGTGGGTGCAGAACTTTTATCAGATACGAATCTTATACTTCCTTTGTACTCTTGTGGTTTTGTGGAAACTGGAGTGCTGAAAATTTTGGATATTCCATTTAGCTTCTTCATGGAATCTGGCATTACTGCTTGTAATTCACTGAAGAATTCTTCAGTGATGTGATATTTTGCATGTTCGTAAATTGAATTGGCAAAGTCATCTAGTTTCTTTAGGTCTTCTATCGGGGCTATAGAAAGATTACGAGTATGTCTAATTTCTGACATCCAGACATTAAGATGGTTTGTGATTCTATTATAGATTTCAAGAACTGTTTCTTCTGAAGGAATGTAAATTTGTCCACCAGAATGATAACATTCAACCATCTTATCGATTGTCCACATGACTGTTATCTTTTCATACGGATCGTCATATTCACGCATACCTGAAGTCGGTACTCCAAAATACTGAATATCCTCAGTTGTGCGAGTGTGAATCAAAGGCACTCTTATTAAAAATATTTCTTTGAATATTCCGTATCTTGAATCACTAATAGGGATGTTGAGATCTTGGGAATTGCTCATGGTTACTCTTTCTTTAAGACAGAGTGTGGGAGCAATTCCCACACTCTGTTATATGCTTCTTATCAATGACTTTATTAAAAACAGAACAATTGGAACGTAATAGAACTGATCAAGAGGATTCCATTCTGGGATAGAGTCTGCAATTTTCTTAACAGACTTTAAGTCCAGTGATTCGTCTTTTATGTATCTTCTAATCATTACTTCCAGTAGGCTTTGTTTGCCAGGTTCTGAATCGTTTTCATAAAAGGCTTGAGATAAAACGTAATAACCATCTTTAAAAGACGGATGTATAACTGGCGGTTCATTATCGATAGATGGCTTACCTGGTAAAGTAAACCCAGACAACACATCATCCACGACATCGGAGAGAGTTTTTGGACGAAGTTGTGATAAGTAACCACCTATTGATCTCAATGAAGTCTCTGGAGAAGTGACATCGCCAGTTATTGTCTTTGGCACTCTTGTATATGTATAGTCTACACTAACAGAGGGATCTGCTGGATAAATTACTTCTTTTATGCCGCTGAATCTAATACTCTCATGTAGCGGTTCGTAAGAAAACATATTGCTGTAGACTTTACCGGCTTTTGTAAAGCTGTGTTTTAACAATACTTCATTCTTAGTGAACATTGCATCCCAGAAAGAGGTGGCTCTCAGAGTATTGTCATCGTCTACATTTAGTTTTCTGATGTATCTTATTTCATCAGAATCCCAGGTGGAGAAATTCTTCAAAATAGCGGTGGTGTGATAGTGATCATACGTTGGAGTATTTTGAAGAGGCACCAGCATAACACTGTATTCTCTACTGAAGAAAGATTTGAAATAACTATCAGCAATGTTTCTGTAGCTATTTTGGAGTTGTTTAAGAACAAC
>Ga0255217_1000406_pt1 | contig 12635 bp, 8 predicted proteins | sample Miss_Atlam_RepB__FD_183046 | JGI IMG/M metagenome (GOLD analysis project Ga0255217, IMG submission 183046) | Freshwater microbial communities from Mississippi River, Louisiana, United States - Miss_Atlam_RepB_8d | ecosystem: Environmental > Aquatic > Freshwater > River | place: USA: Louisiana...
CTCCGGGCACACCTGGAGCAATAGGTCCTGTTGGTCCTCAAGGTCTGTCCGGTCCATCCGCTTATCAAATAGCTATTTTAGCTGGATTTAATGGCACTCAAGCCGAATGGTTAAACAGTCTAAAAGGAGCCGATGGTGCACCCGGACCACAGGGACCACAAGGGGTCCCTGGATTAAATGGTGGTGCTGACGGATTGTCAGCTTACGAAGTAGCTGTACAAGACGGATTCATTGGTACTCAGTCGGAATGGCTGCAATCATTAAGAGGACCTCAAGGTGAAGTCGGACCTCAAGGTATACCTGGTCCGACTGGTATTCAAGGACCTGCGGGTCCGCAGGGACCACAAGGTCCCGCAGGTCCAGTTGGTCCAGCCGGAGACGCTGGCCCCCAAGGACCAATTGGATTATCTGGACCCCAGGGACCACAAGGTCCTCAGGGTATCCAGGGTAAATCCAATTATGATTTAGCTGTAGATTCTGGTTTTCAAGGAACACTCCAGGATTTTGTAGCCACGATGAATGGTGTCAAAGGCGACACTGGAGATTCTGCCTATCAACTAGCAGTCAACGCTGGATTTATAGGAACTGAATTACAATGGCTACAATCTCTAACTGGTCCAATAGGACCACAAGGGTTACAAGGACCAGTAGGCCCACAAGGACCTACTGGTCCTAAAGGTGATCAAGGTGATACCGGACCACAAGGACCGGCCGGTCCTCAAGGTCCTCAAGGTATAAAAGGAGATGAAGGCATTCAGGGTCCTCAAGGACCTGCGGGTCCTCAAGGACTGCAAGGTATACAAGGTATACAAGGGGAAGTGGGTCCTCAAGGACCGGTTGGAACAACCGGTCCAGCTGGTCCTAAGGGTGATACAGGTAATCAAGGACCGATAGGTAAATCGGCCTACCAGATAGCTCTGGATACTGGATACGTCGGTACGGAAAATCAATGGTTACAAACATTGATAGGTAGTCAAGGACCCCAGGGTCCACAAGGACCAGTGGGTCCTCAAGGAGCAGCTGGTAGTAACCTACTCGGAACTTTTGCAAATACAGCTACATTACAAACTTCACATCCGGCCGCGACCAATACAGGATCTGTTGCCGTAGTTGGTTCGTCAAGTCCTTTTAAAATAAGAATAGCAAATCAAAACGCATGGGTACCTGCTAGCTCGATAGTAAAGAATGTGTCGGCATCCAGAACTATAACCGAGCATGATGATGGCGATATTCTCAATATCACCAATCCAAACGTGACTTTGACAATAGCTGAATCCATATACAATCACAAAGATCTAAAAATAAAGATACTTGTAAATGACAATACTGTTTTTGCGCCAGAATCAGCAAATGTGAAAATTAACCGACAAAGTAGTTCAATTACTGTTAATAAGTCTTCTGGTTTAATTGCTGAATTATTTGGAACTGGTAATTTAAATAATGAATTTACCATAGCTCATAGTGGTAGCGGTGGGTCTGGTGGAACTGGTTCTGGAGGTTTTGTCTCTACAGCTCCAACTATTGTTGATACTGATAAATTCTCTGCCAGATATGATTCAGCTTCAACAACTCTTGGGAATGCTCAAGCTGGAGACATGATTGTGGTCTTCTTATCAAAGTGGGCCAGTGATTCTGAAGCAGTAATGACAATCAGCGATAACCAAGGTAATGTATATACTAAAATAGATTCAAGCATTAACTTAGATGGTGCTGGTTTCCGTTATACTGCGTTCTATACTTTCTGCACTCAAGGAGCGGTTTCTACAACAATAACCACTCCTTTAGTCGACTATAACAGCATGATATCTCTTCTCATAAGAGGAGTTGATTCTCAAAATCCATTTGATGACGGCGGTACAAGGAAAAGAGCCTACCTAGATGGAAGTGGTTCTCTTACCATAGATAATTCAGTTACCACATTCAGTGATGATTTGGTACTGGCTTTAATAGGTTGGTACAATAGTTCGATGGTTATGACTATTGATCCAGAGTGGCCGGTTATAGATGGGTTTAACGATGGATCGAGCCAAACCAATCAAATGGTTGCTATAGGTAAAAGAGTAGATGCTGTTGGTAATTATGACCCTACCATAAGCACTGGGTCTAATTCGACTAGAATTAGCGGAATATCTTTGGTTCTTAAAGGTATGTCAGACTCATCACAATCTGTCATCGATCCTGGTACGTTCTAAAGCATAAAGAGGGGAATTCCCCTCTTTATGCTGTTATTTATTTTGTTATAAATATTTTATTATTTAAAGATGTACCAACTGTTCTTGTAAATCTTAGATTGGTTATTGCTGTTTCTGAAGGCAAGGGCACCCATCTGAAAGATCCATAATCCGTATATGTATCATAAACAGTATATGCACCACCATTATTGGTAGAATACTCAACAAGAATTGTTACCGCTCCGGCAGTCAAATCCGGAACAATATCGACATCAAAAGGTACTGAATTATAGCTTGACGTATCAATAACAACAGGATTATTACCCAACAGTGTAACTTCAGGTTTCTGAATAGAATTATCTGCTTTAGTACCCTGAGCAGCGGTAGCGAAGTCTGCAATATTTGAATACAGGACATCACCTAAAGTAGCTTGATAATCGATGAAAAATTGTTCATCTAATTTTGAATCTACTTGCTGTTTTAATAATCTGCCTTGATTAGCTGATAAAGCTTCAGTGCTCGATGTACTGGATAGCGTATCATTGATTACTGATGGTCCTGCGGGGCCTTGTTCCCCAGTATCGCCTTTAGGACCAGCAGGACCCTGTAAGCCCTGAATACCCTGAGGACCTGCAGGTCCTTGTGGACCAATAGGTCCAGCTATACCTTGTTCGCCTTGCGGACCTATTGGTCCAGCTGGTCCAGTTAATCCAGCCGGACCCTGGGGTCCGGTGTCACCCTGATCACCCTTAAGAGTTAGTAACCATTGAGTTTCATCTCCTCCAAATCCAGCCAATACCGCTACTTCATAAGCTGACAATCCATCGGTTCCGGCTGGACCCTGAATTCCCTGTGGACCTTGGATTCCCGCAGGTCCAATAGGACCCTGTGGACCTGCTGGTCCTTGAGGACCGGTATTACCAATACTACCTTGCGGACCTGCCGGCCCAACGGCGCCAGTATCTCCTTTGGGTCCTATTGGACCTGGATCACCTTGATCACCTTTTAATCCTTGAGGACCCGTTGGTCCTATTGGACCTTGTGGTCCTATTAAACTAGCTAACCACTGCGTTTCAGTACCAACGAAACCATTATCTAAAGCATGCTGATATGATGTTTTACCAGGTGAACCTTGTGGACCTATAGACCCTTGTGGACCCTGGGGTCCGGAAGTTCCTTGAGGACCTTGTGGACCAATAGGGCCAGTTAACGATTGTAACCACTCGGCTTGAGTACCTGTAAATCCACTATCAACAGCGTGTTGGTAAGACGATTTTCCTGGGTTACCTTGTGGTCCTTGTGGACCAACGGGTCCTATATCACCAGTGTCTCCCTTTAATCCTTTTAGACTGTTTAACCAATCATTCTGAGTTCCTACGAAACCAGACATTAGCGCTATTTCATAAGCAGACTGTCCAGTAGGTCCTTGTTGACCTTCTGGACCTCTCTGTCCAATTAGACTGGCTAACCATTGCGTCTCTGTACCAACGAAACCATTTTGAATCGCGACATCGTAAGCGGACTTACCGTTAGGAATAAGAGACAAAAGAGAAGATACCGTTATTCTCCTATTGTATCCTTCTTGTACTATTTCAATTAACTCTATACCTGATAATGGACCAGCAAGGTCCATTGTAGAAATCTTAGACATACTTGTTCTCCATTTAAAGACAGTACTGCATATAAATCCAGCATAAAGAGAGGGGATTCCCCTCTCTTTATTACTTACCCAATATCCGACTATTGGAAGGTCTATCAAACTGGTAAATTTTAGAAGATAGAACTTGATTAACAATACCTACCTTATATTGGTTACTGTCTTGTTCTTGAGGAGAGCGCTGTGTATCAGAGATACGAATCCACTCGTTCATGAACGACAGGGGATTTTTCTGAACCAAAGTATGTTGACTTTGATTTTCCAAACCCAAAAGATAGTAAACAGGATAAGCTACAAAACGAGTCCAATTCTGGAACGTTTGCAGAGTACCACCAGGCAATTGCTTACCATCTGGTAGAATTGTTTCAAGCCAGGTTAGCTCGGATGTTACAATCTCATCAAGAAGACTGATGATTGTTGGTCTGAGATTTTCAAGAGCTTTCTTTCCGCGTTCGGTTGCCAATTCTACTTTGAGAATTTCTTGACCAAACTTAGCATGGATCTCGTATTCATCCTGAGCAATCTTCTGGACAGCCATACCAATTGGTTGGAACAAACCAGTGTTGCAAATTGAGAAAGTTACTGCAAAAGATGCCATGAATTGGATTCTCTCCAGAGCATAATTCGCAATCAATCCAAGGATCACATATTCGTAAAGTTCTTGAGAGTATGAAATCTGACCAAGTGCATATTTATGACTAAGCTCGTACAGCTTAGAAAAAATAGATCCCACTACGCGCATGCGTTCATGAGCTTCTTTGACTTTTGTGATTTCTTTGAAAACATCACTAGGATCATCAAAGGAGAGTCGTACAATTTCTGAATAAGTCAGAGCATGTAGATTCTCATTATCCATGATTCGACCATATCCGGTCCATACTTCACTAGAAGTAACAAACGGAGCCATGATAGGTACAAAACACCTGGATGCTACTGTATCTGCTTCCCATTGCCACGCAATGGTTTTTATCATTGCATCGTAGATATCGCGACTACATGTCTTAAATTCAGTATTACAAGTACTGAAATCAAATTCAACTTCATCCCAATCAAGAGTCTTTAGAGTCTTATAGATTTTCCAAAGTTCTGGATGAACTCGATTGATGGAATCGTAAAACCCAGGTTGTTCTCCAAAGAAGATGGGAGTCTTCTCGTATGTCGATTTTTCAGTATTGAAAATCTTATTAGATACTTCAGAATCAATAACGATGTCAGTCATTTTAGTTTCCTACAGGAGGGAGTTTTATCTCCCTCCTGCTAAATTGTTTACAAACTACAAGCCCCACCAGCACATCCGCGTTCTTCTCCAGCATTTGCCAGATCTGAAGCAGACATATCTGACGAACCTCTTTGGACTGCGTCCAATTCGTCTCCGTCAGCAGTATAGCTATTAACGTAATAACGAGTCTTAAGACCTCTGCGAATACCGTGTAGATAGATATCCATGATTTCTTCTTCATCAATCTTATTGTCTTTACTGATCTTCTTGTACAGGTCAGCACTGATCGATTGATCTGTAAACTTTTGGAATATTGAGTAAATGTCAATCAGACGTTTAGTCGGAATATCCCAGGCAATTTCGTAATCATGACCCATCGTATCACCTTCAGGCGCTGCCCAGCGGATAACGATGTTATTGTCAGATTTGTTAATGGTTAACGCTCTGATAGGGTATAAGCTATTTGCCCCACCAAGAGCCTTAGAAGAGGCTTCTCCAGGCATGTAGGCCACCAGAGAGCTGTGCCCAATACCACCATTTTCAATGATCTGTTTCCTAAGGGTTTCCCAGTCATAGCGATATTCGAACTTACCTAATTCATCGACACCGCGATTATAAGTGTCGATAGGAAGCCAGCCTTGAGGCCACTTCGTTTTATGTATCCAAGGAGCAAGACCGCGTTCCTTGGAATGTCTCAGAGATGCCTTGATGGCAAAATACATGTGACGCTCAGCCACCCGGTGAGCAAATCTCAGGCCAGTTTGATCTGAATATTTGACACCAGATCTAGCCATTAGAGTAGCCAATCCCATGATGCCGACTGCAGCATTGCGGCGACGCTTAGCAGTGTATCCAACGTGAGGCAGAATGTAGTCAGCCATATCCGTTGTTCGGTCGATCATGTAGTAGGCATAGTACATTGCTTTTTCATATTCAGCGTCGTCTTTGACGTTGGATACTTCAATGGCTGCCAAGTTACAAGTAGAGACTTCACCTTGACCGTGATCTTCTTCCATGTAGAGATACTTAACGGAAGGGTAATCAATGGTAGGTTGAGTGATCTCGACACAAAGATTAGATGACCAAATCGTCTCCAGATAAGGAGTGTGACGATTAATTTCATCCATGTTAGCTTGATACGAAACTCCTGTTTCGAAAGCCTCGTTAAACGACGAGACAATCAACTTCTTGGCTGAGACGTATGTCTTTTTGAAACCAGGATCATTTTCATATTTTTCGTAGAGATCGATGAAATTATCAATATCTCCACTATAGAAGGCACGATCAAGATCTGGAGCGTTAAAGCAATTGAATACAAAGATATCTTCGTTTCTAGCTGCCTTGTAAGCAAGCCATGCATTACCCATCATGGTGTAATGTAGATCTCGATTCTTTTTATCTTCTGTCGAGCGTGGGTTACTTAGCTTTGAGATAACCAATGCTTCGGGATCAAATGCACTGAAGAAAATATTACCAGCGCCGCCTCGACCATTTTGCAAATTGGCTCTAGTTGCCTTACCAACCGAGTTCAGATAAGGAAGACGTCCTTGGTGCTGAATCAAACCACCTCTGACAGGATCACCAATTGAACGAGTTCGAATATTACCACCAATACCAGCAGAAGCAACTGTCTGCATGTAGGCAATGTGGTCACCAGCAGCCAAAGAGCCTGCACTGTCTGACGAAGTGAACAAGCAGCAAGATGCGTAGCTATTGAGATAAGTTCCCAAATTCACGTAATTGGGGGTAGGAGCAGATAGAATCTTTCTTGAGAACAAATCGTAAAGATCTTTAACCTTTACCATTCGGACTTCTTTGTCTGTTTCTGCTTCAGCCAAAGCCATGGCCATTCGCATGTATACGAATTGTTGAGACTCGTATTCTTTCTTTGTCACTCGATTGCGAAGAGAATACTTATATCGAATATGATGAAGTGCAAAATGAGGACACTCAAGATCACGATTGTGATTAATTACTTTTTCTAGCTCTGCATATTCTTCATCAGAATACTTAAGAGTCCGCATCAGTCCAGCGTCTGCTAGTTCTCTTTGAACAGACTTAACTGATGGAGGTACGTCACTTCCAAAGATATCCTTGTAGATCATTGAAGTGTAAAGACGCCCAGCCATCAAGTAGTGGGACCAGGATCGACCTTCCAGAGTCGATTCAATCAAGTTATTCTGGAAGTCTCGAGATGTAATCTCCTTTGGACTTTTGTAAATTGCCTTTAGCAAAACTGAAGGCCAATCGATTTTATCACCAACAAGTTCGGCAGCCCATTGTGCCCAGCGATTTGGTTTTTCAGCAATGAATGGCTCACGCTGACCATTTCTCTTGATTATGGTTTCGATCATTTCCTAGTCTTTCGCAACTGCTTTGAAAATGGTTTTGATTGTTAATTTAGCAGACGATTGAGTTACAATTATACATTCTCACCCTTGCGTCAACATATTAAAACAGGCAAAAAAATAAACTTTTATTCACGCAATATCATATTACAATTTATGCTTTTTTAGATGTTTAGGGACAAATAAAAGGAGGGAATTACCCTCCTTTTATCACTCTAGTAAACTCTCCATTAGTCTTGGAGAACCATCTTCCATCAGACGAACTGAACCATCTTCCATCAATCGCACATTCTGATGTTGTGCTTGGAAATAGAATTCACTCTCGAGCCAAGCAAATGATGCAGAATTGTCTCTTATTTTTATTCGATAAGAGTCAGTCATTGATGTATGTAGTTCATTGAGTATTTCCGAAGGATCAAGATTTAAACCCAAAGCTTCATTAATTTCAGGAAGAACTTCGTGTGTAAAAAATGGAACCCTTTGAATTACTACTTTCTGAATTTCTTCAGCAGGTAACGTATTCAAAACAGCGAGGCTTAATCGCTTATATTGAATGTTTTGATTGTTATAGAATTGAAACTGTCTGGGAGTGAATGTTAGTTGTGTATTTCTACCATTCGATCCTACAACAGAAGTCAGATTAGTTAACGTGAAATCTGTGTTGTAATTTAAATTAAGCCCGTTATTCAAATTAATAAGACTAACTAATCTATCCAGACTTCTTCCGGAATAAGGTTTGGTTCTAGCCATTTCTTTATCCTATTTTACCAATCGAGCCAACCGGGTCGATTATCGTTTTTAATGTTGGGGATAAGTTCACACATATCACTAACATCAGCTATGCTCTCCAAAGCAGCAACATCAGATACTTCCATATTCATAATTGCTGCAACTTGTTCTCTACTCCACTTAATAATGTCGTTAGAACGAGTAGAGATATTAGATTCTTTACCTGTGTCGAGAAAGACATTGACAACCCTAACTATCTCTGTTTGTCCCAAACGATCTATTCTTGATACTGTTTGATCATATTCGTGCGCTCTAAATGGAGAATTCATGAGTATAACAGTATTAGCCATTATTAATGGTACTGCTGCCGATAATGAATCAAACGTAGCGATCAAGGGATTTACATCCTCGTCTTTTTCAAACGATTTAATTATTTCCGATAAGTTCTTATTTGTATCGGCATAAACTTTCATTGGTTTATATCCGTTTTCTTGTAAGAAGGAAAACATCTCATCAACCACAGCTACATAGCTTGTAAATATGATTGTTTTCTTCTCGGAAGAGTCAATTAAATCAAATATACTAACTTCGTCTTCAGTTTCTTTATTAGATCCTGATCCCCAAGACAATTTCATCTTCGTGGTATTTCTAACGATATCTACATTACACTGTTCTCGTTGTTTTCCTAATATTCTACCCAATGCTTCGCCTTGTACTTTTAAATAATAATACTTATAAACAGACTTACTGTTTCTAAAATCTTTAACCATGTTAGATGGTAGATTTGGTATTATTATTTTATTTTCGTAATTATTACAAAAGGCTACTTCTTCTTTATTATTCATCGGGTCTAAACCGCCGTGTAGAGCGTTTGCGTATTTTTCATAGCGCAGATATTCATCATGCTCTTCTCGCGTCTTTATCGTCTTTTTAAAGGCTTCTAGGCATGTTTTATAAATGGAAACATAATGACCCATGTTATTTCTATAGTATCGAAGTCTCTCATCTATAAACTTCGACATTTTAACTCTTATCTCGGCCAAAGTATATTCTTGACCATTAGACATTCTTACATCAGCTCTTTTTACTTCAACAACATTACCGACGACTTTGGCTTTTTCAATTTTGAAACTCATGAAGCCAATTCGGTTTGCTAGTATATCAAGACCTCTTGCAACACTTACACCAAAGATCTTTTTGAATCTATCGGCAACATCTTTATTAAAGAATGAGTCTATGGTTGTCATTAAAGATATTACTTCGGAACCCATTGCTTTAACGGGAGTTCCAGACATCCAAAGTACATGATTGCAATTAAGTATAGAACAAAGTTGTATAAAGTATTGTGTTCTGGCTGAATTCATGTCGTTAAAATTATGACATTCATCCAATACCAAAAATGGTTTCTTATAAAGCTGTTTTACTTTGTCAAAGAAAATAACAGCTTTTTCCAAAGATTCGTAGTGGAAAACATAATGAGTGTAACCATACTCAAGAGGATCATTCGATCTAGAATCCCAAACTTTAAATCCTGGTCTTAAACAATCGTTAAGAGTAGTTCTCCAAACTCTATCAATTGAATTAGGCGGAACAACAGCCACAAATACATCAGCTTCTAGAGAGTGTGATAAGAATATGGATGTTAGAGTCTTACCGCTTCCAGGAGCTGCGGCTAAAAGATAACCTTTTAGCTTAAATTTCTGGACCATTTGATCGTAAGTATTTATGAATTCTTTCTGATGATCCAAAGGACTGAAAAGGATATCTGATAACTTATCCTTATTCATCATTGAATTATATTCAGTCTGAGTCGACTTAAGCCAAGTGTCAGTATATATTCTGTCTATTATTTTGGTTATTATTCTCGCACCGACTCTGTGTGCTTTTTTATGACTTAATAAAGTTCTAAGAACATAAACAAAATCAGGTAAAAAGAAGGAATGCATAATAAGATGATTTCTACCAACTTCGTTGAAGAAATTCAATCCTATCCTACTGGTTCCCCAGACTTTTTCCATGTCTCTTAATAATTTTTCTCCAGGTATACCTTTTATCTTAACGATGTTATTAGATTCCTCCACACTGATGGAGCTTAGCAGTCTCATTATCTTTTCTAACATAACTATCTCGTAAGTTATTTTAATCAAATGATTTCGATAAATAACAGCATAAAAGAGAAGGATTTCATACCTTCTCTTTTATGCCTTATTCATTTAACCTATAAACATAAGTTCTAACTTTATTGCCTTCCGGTAATTGTCCCAGTTCATGGATTTGTTCTACTCGGTACTTATGTAGATGCGAGAAGTTAAAGAAAGCATCTCCTTCGTATGCTTTTTCAACAATAGTGATGTGGATCTCTTCAACTCTATGATTTTTAAGAACTTCTTCATAAATAGAAGCTCCTCCAATTACCCAAACAACTCCAGGATTGGAAAAGTTAATTGCTTGTTCAATTGATTGACAAACAAGAGCACCTTTTGCATCGTAATTGTGATGTCGACTGATAACAGTATTTACTCTATTTGGAAGTGGTCTAAATTTCTCAGGAATGGATTCCCAAGTCTTTCTCCCCATTATAACTGAGTGACCTTCTGTTACCTGTTTAAAGTAACGCATGTCTTCAGGAATTCTCCATGGTAAAGTATTGTCTTTACCTATTACTCCGTTTATTGAACATGCTAATATTAGCTTTAGTTTTTTATCGTACATAATTAAAAAAAAAAAAAGATGTGGGTAAATAGATAGGGGATGATCCCCTATCTATGTTTAATTATCAAACCGCCGCAGCCGGAAACTTAATTGCTGAATGAGATTCGTAATTTTCAATCTTGATATCTTCGATTGTAAAATCTTCGATATTTTTGATATCTGGATTAAGAACCAAAGCTGGTAGAGGTTTAGGCTCTCTCTCAACTTGTTCGACAATAAGATCAATTTGATTTTTGTAGATGTGGGTATTTCCACCCGTCCAAATAAAATCACCAACTTTCGTATTAGTGACCTGAGCAACCATATGCGTGAGAATAGCATAACTTGCAATGTTAAAAGGAACACCCAACGGAACATCTGCTGATGTGTTGTTCAATATAGGTCGTTAATCTATACCCGCACCATGACGTGCAGCTGCATGTTTCCATGCAGACCAGACTATATCATCTTCCCTATTCGGAAAGCTTTCTGTTTCGAACCACTTGGTTCTACTCTACTCACTTCCAGTTTTCACTGTGTTTTCGATAGTCGTTGAACGTTCATCTTTATAAAAATAATCCGGATACTTGTCTTTGTTTTTCATTCGATAGACAATTAATCCTGGAGTAACGTTTAAATTTCTACTTGCTTCAGTTAAAGACTCGTATTCTACACCATCAATAATTACTATCCTGGAATTACCTGGAAGACGATTTCTATTTTTAGCAATTTCAGATAATTTGGTTTTGGTATCTTCGGAATGTTTTTTACCAAAGAAAGGATTCAAATTACCAACTCTTAGTTTCGCTAATTCAGAAATCTTTTTTCTATGATCTTCAGATAACTTTATTCCCAGATTGTAACTATGACCTATGTTGGCTTGAGACATCTTCATTCTGGACTCTGGAGTATGTCTTTTTCCAAACATACCGTTTCTTGAACCAGGTAATCCAAATAAAAATTTCTTCTCCATACTAGTTAATCCATTCATATTTTCCATAACTGATTTTTTAATCTTATCAATTATTTCTAATCTGTTCGGATGTCTAGATATGTTATCACCACCAACAACTGACAAACCAATATTTAAAAGTTTGTCTGAGTCTTTAAATCTATCAATGAAATCTTGTTCTAACAGATATGCTTCTTCTCTGGTATGTGTGTGGAAGATTGTTTCAATTAATCTTCCATTCTTATTCCAAAGAAATTGCAAAGGACCGCAGTGGTGTTGATTATTTCTTAAATCTCTACAATGACGTTCAATTCTTTTTCGAACATCACCGCTGCTACCTACATAGAACTTTCCAGTTCTAGAATCCGTTAAAATATATGCTCCGATTATTTGCATGGTAACCCCAGTATATTGAACACAATATAGGGTTACATTTCAATTCTATAAAGATGCTTCGCTGCTGGTTGTCCAATCCATTTCGTTTTCAAACCGTGGCTTTGTCTTACGACTCGCAGTGGTGAAATGGCTATAAGGAGTTTCTAGCAATTAAGAAAGTTTTCAAATGAGATTACTCTCAAAAGGCGCTCAGTAATTAACGCTGATAAAGTAGACATGAAAGTCTACCGCTAGGAATTCCAATTTCCTTAGCAATCTTAGCAGCGATTTTGAAACCACTCTCTCCAGATTCTACAGCTTGAGTAATTTCGATTATTCGAGACTCATGACCGGCAGTAATGATATCTGCGGTGATTTCTTCCAAAGGAATTGGTTCTACGTCAAACTGGAACAAGCAATGACATGCCGCCAAAGCCATTTTACCTTGAATAACATTATCCTGAGGACTAATGGTTTCATCAGGCAGATCAGC
>Ga0255217_1000416_pt1 | contig 12501 bp, 12 predicted proteins | sample Miss_Atlam_RepB__FD_183046 | JGI IMG/M metagenome (GOLD analysis project Ga0255217, IMG submission 183046) | Freshwater microbial communities from Mississippi River, Louisiana, United States - Miss_Atlam_RepB_8d | ecosystem: Environmental > Aquatic > Freshwater > River | place: USA: Louisiana...
GAGAGCTTCCATCTCAAGACCTGTTTGTGCGAAACATTCACATGATGATTGACATGTAATAACATTATTTTTTTTATCAATACTAAAGTTAATATCGATTTTAGATAAATTAATTGTGTGACAGAGCGGGATGAGCTCCCAAGTTTTTTTTGCCGCTTGAATGCCTGCAATTCTTGCGGTATTTAGAACATCACCTTTCTTAATTAAATTATCTTGAATTAATTCTAAAGTTTCTTTGTTTAATTGGATCGATCCTTCCGCAATTGCTTTTCTATGCGTCATAGCCTTATCTGTAATATCAACAAGTTGCGCATCACCTTTTTGATTAATGTGAGTAAGTTTTTTCATAAATTTAATTAGGTTATCTTCGTAAACTTAGATGTAAGTGATTATTAATCTAGGTATCATACCAATGATGAAATTTAAAATTATATTATTGGCGAGTTTTTTTTGTTGCCTATCTGTTTTTGCCAATGAATTACCTGATCTGGGCGATTCATCTCAGCTTATTATATCTGCCAAAGAAGAACAGGCTATTGCCAGAGCAATTTTAAAGGAAGTCGCAGTTAGCCCAGAAATTGTTCAAGACATTGAAGTAATTGATTACCTAAAAAATTTGGGCAATAGATTAGTCGCTTATAGTCCTAACAAAACACAACAGTTTAATTTTTTTGTAGTTAATGAATCTTCCATTAATGCTTTCGCGATGCTTGGCGGTGTAATTGGAGTTCATACAGGTTTAATCTTAGCTTCCAATAGTGAATCAGAGGTTGCAAGCGTATTGGGTCATGAAATTGCTCACGTAACGCAAAGGCATTTGCCAAGAATGATTGCTCAGCAGAAGACTGACTCAATTAAAACTGTATTAGGTATTGCTTTAGCACTTCTCGTGGCAAGAGCTAACCCACAATTATCAGCTGGAACTATGACTGCAGCGTCAGCCATGGGCGTTCAAAAACAATTGGACTACACTAGAGATCATGAAAAAGAAGCAGATCGTGTGGGGTTTCAAATTTTAACTGATGCGGGTTTTGATGGTCGAGCAATGGTTTCGTTCTTCAGCACTCTTCAAAAAGGATCTCGTTTTTCAGAGGGAGCCGCCCCCAGCTTCTTAAGAACACACCCTATTACAACTGAACGTATCAGTGATATTTCGAATAGGGTTAAAGATACTCGTTATAGGCAGATACCGGATAACCCAGATTTTGTATATATCAAATCAAAATTGAGAGCTACAAATGGCACTCCACAATCTGCGGTAGATGAATTTGAGGGAAATATTAGAGATAAACGCTATATGAATGAAGCTGCCGAACGATATGGCCTAGCAATAGCTTATATGAGGAAGAATGATTTTGTTAAAGCCAGACAAGAGGTTGAGTGGTTAAAAACAAATGCTAAAAAGGATGCACTTATTGAAACACTCGCATGTAAATTAGAGGTCGCAACAAATCAATCAACCCAAGCATTAAGCCTATATTTAAAGGCTCTAAATATATACCCTAATTATCGAGCCCTAATTTACGGATTAGCAGAACTTTATTTAATGACAAATGAGCCAGAAAAAACTATAAGGTTGATTAATGACAAGTTGAATATTTATCCAGATGATAGTTATTTCTTTGAATTACTCTCCAAGGCTTATTCAAAACAAGGCAAAGAATTACTCCAATACCAAGCCCAATCCGAAGCTTATTATCGTAAATTTAATTTGCCCAGAGCAATAGAGCAAATGGAATTTGCTGCGAAATCTAAAGATGGCAATTTTTATCAAAAATCAATTGTGGAATCTCGTTTGAAACAATTGATTTTTGAAAATAGTTTGGAAGACATTAAAGACAAAAAATAAGACTCTTTTTTTAATCAATTTTGCTTTATTATCTAAAATGATAAGTAAAATAAATCATTAATATAATAACAATTGATTATACATATCAATAAGACTTTCCTATAATCATCACTTTTTAACCAACCAAAGAAGGAGAAAACGATGTCTTCATTAGTTAATACTGAAGTAAAACCGTTTAAAGCAACAGCATTTCATAATGGCAAGTTTGTTGACATTACAGAAGCAAATCTCAAGGGAAAATGGTCAGTTGTTATTTTTATGCCAGCCGCATTTACATTCAACTGCCCAACAGAAGTTGAAGATGCAGCTGATCATTATGCAGAATTCCAAAAAGTAGGCGCAGAAGTTTACATTGTGACAACTGATACACATTTTTCACATAAAGTTTGGCACGAGACTTCACCTGCTGTTGGTAAGGCAAAATTTCCATTAATTGGAGATCCTACGCATCAACTAACGCGTGCATTTGAAGTACATATTGAAGAAGAAGGCTTAGCATTGCGTGGTACTTTCATAATTAATCCAAAAGGAGAAATTAAAACAATGGAAGTACATGACAATGCAATTGCGCGCGATGTTAAAGAAACATTACGTAAATTAAAAGCTGCACAATATGTAGCTAACAATCCAGGTCAAGTATGTCCAGCAAAATGGCAAGAAGGCGCTAAAACAATTGCTCCATCATTAGACCTTGTAGGTAAGATCTAAATAGAAAAATGAATCCCAGGCCATAGTTTGGCCTGGGCATTTCTAAATTAGATTAATGTTTAAGGAAATATAATGGCTCTAGACTCAGCAATCAAAAATCAACTTCAAGAATATATGACCAGGCTTGTTAATCCAATCAAGCTTGTGGCTTATGTTGACGAAAATCCAGCATCTAAAGAAATGATAGAGATGCTAGAAGAAGTTAAGTCTTTGTCGGAAAAAATTACCTTAAGCAAAGAGGTTGACACTTCAAAAAGAATTCCTTCTTTTGAAGTAAATAGGGAAAGGGAAATCTCTGGTATTACTTTCGCAGGCATTCCATCAGGTCATGAATTTACATCTTTCGTTTTAGCGCTTCTTCAAGCCAGCGGATATCCTCTAAAAATAGAGGCTGAAAAAATAGAACAAATTAAAAATATTGAAGGCAAGTTTCAGTTTGAAACATATATTTCACTAAGTTGCCACAATTGTCCTGATGTTGTTCAGGCATTAAATGCAATGTCTATCATTAATCCAAATATTTCTCATGTGATGATTGATGGTGCATTATTCCAAAAAGAGGTTGAAGAGAAACAAATTATGGCTGTGCCAACCATTTACCTTAATGGAAAACTTTTTGGCCAGGGAAGAATGGAGCTTGATGAGATCGTAAATAAGATTGATTCAAGCGCAAGCCTAAAAGAAGCTGAAAAAATATCTAAAAAAGAAACTTATGATGTTTTAATCATTGGCGGAGGGCCAGCAGGCGCATCAGCTGCAATTTATAGTGCGCGAAAAGGTATTCGCACAGGCATTATTGCCGAGCGTTTCGGTGGACAAGTGATGGACACTTTAGGTATAGAAAATTTTATTTCTGTAAAAGCAACTGAAGGCCCAAAATTAGTTGCAGCTCTTGAAGAACATGTAAAAGAATATGATGTGGATATTATGAATTTGCAACGCGCAAAAAGCGTTCAAAGAAATGATTTGGATTCATTATTTGAAATAGAACTTGAAAACGGCGGGAAACTTAAAAGTAGATCAGTGATTGTTGCAACTGGAGCAAGATGGAGAGAGTTAAACGTTCCCGGTGAAAAAGAATTTAAAGGTAAGGGTGTCGCATATTGCCCTCATTGTGATGGTCCTTTATTCAAAGGAAAACATGTTGCAGTGATTGGAGGAGGAAACTCCGGTGTTGAGGCTGCAATTGATCTTGCGAATATCGTAGGACATGTCACTCTTTTTGAGTTTGCATCTGAACTCAAAGCTGACGATATCCTACAGAAACGACTTTTTAGTTTATCCAATGTAGATGTCATATTAAATGCCCAAACTACCGAAGTGATCGGTAAAGATAAGGTGAACGGCATGATTTATCTAGATCGAATAGCAAATGAGAGCAAAACTATCGAGCTTGAGGGTATTTTTATTCAGATTGGATTATTACCAAATACTGACTTTGTAAAAAACACTGTAGATCTTTCAAAGTTTGGTGAAATTATGATTGATAATCACAATCAGTCTTCATTACCAGGTTTGTTTGCTGCAGGCGATGTAACAACCGTAGCTTATAAGCAGATTATTATTGCGATGGGAGAGGGAGCCAAAGCTTCTCTTGGTGCCTTTGATTATCTTATTCGTCAATAAGCTAAATTTTATTAGCTTCTATAATTTCTTTAAGTAATGGTAATGTGATCGGTCTTTTATAAGTTAAAGACCATTGATCCAAAGCCTCTAATATAGAAAATAAATTTGGCATATCCCGTTTTAGATATTTTAGGCAATAATCAATAATATCCATACCCAGTTTCATACCTCTTTCATCCGCATGTTTTAATAGGGCTAGTTTTTTTTCTTCATCGGACAGACCTATCACTTCGTAAGTAACGCCCCAAGCAAGTCTTGTTGCTAAATCCTCTCTTAATTTCATTTGGAGGGGAGAGTGAAGTCCTGTCACCAACATATTTTGTTTGGAATCTTTGCATCTATTGTAAGTATTAAACAATTCGATTTGACCTGCCTCATCAAGTAAATGAACATCATCATGAATGACAAATCCATGATCTGATGCAATATGAGCCAAATGAGATTTGCCCGAACCTTCATTGCCCCATAGATATATAAATTGAATGGGTAATTGATGAGAGATGATTTGCTTTAAAGTATGAACTGCTTCAATATTTTGACCCACTACAAAATTTTCAAAAGATTGTTTTGGCGTTGGAGATAGAGCTAATAGCATTTGTTTCATATCAATGGGAAGTTTATTTAGATAAAGATAGCCTTAATTATGCACATCTTTAAAATATATTTCGGTTAAAATTTCAATTATAACGACTAACCCAATTGTTTAATGAAAGAGAGTTAATCTTTTGAATAAAGATGACACAAAAAAAGATACCCAATCGATCACTTATCGGGATGCAGGGGTGGATATTGAGGCGGGGGATCAGCTAGTTGAAAGAATTAAGCCTTTTGCAAAAAAAACCATGCGAGCAGAGGTTTTAGGGGGTATCGGAGGTTTTGGTTCATTATTTGAAGTTCCTAAAAAATACAAAGAACCTGTTCTGGTTTCAGGCACTGACGGAGTAGGTACAAAACTTAAATTAGCATTTGAATTAAATAAACATGACACTGTTGGAATTGATTTGGTTGCTATGAGTGTCAACGATATATTAGTCCAAGGTGCTGAACCTTTATTCTTTCTTGACTATTTTGCATGCGGGAAGCTTGATATAGAAACAGCATCTCAGGTTATTAAAGGTATTGCGGAGGGTTGTGCACAGTCTGGTTGCGCTCTTGTAGGAGGGGAAACAGCAGAAATGCCTGGTATGTACCCTGAAGGTGAATACGATTTAGCTGGATTCGCAGTAGGCGTTGTAGAAAAAAGTGAAATTATTAATGGTAAAAAAATACAATCCGGTGACGCAGTGATTGGCCTTGCATCTAGCGGAGCGCATTCAAACGGATATTCTTTAATTAGAAAAATTATCAGTAATGAAAAGGCTGATTTCTCACGTTCTTTTGATGGAAGGACATTAAGAGATGTTGTAATGGAGCCCACCAAGCTCTATGTAAAGTCTGTCCTTAGGCTTAAAGAGGCAATTCAAATTAAAGGTATGGCTCATATTACGGGGGGCGGGATTACTGAAAATATTCCACGTATTTTAGGCGAAGATTTAATGGCAGAAATTCAATCATCAAGCTGGCCATTACCAAAACTTTTTCAATGGCTACAAGATAAAGGAAATATTTCAAATACAGAGCTTTACCGTACATTTAATTGTGGAATAGGTATGGCTATAGTCATTGATAAAAATGATGTTGCTAAAGCAAAGCAAATCTTGCAAGAATCCAATGAGACAGTTTATGAAATAGGCATCATTAGGGAACGCCAAGCTAATGAGTATCCTACAATGGTGATTTAATATAAATATGAAAAAATTATTGCCATTTAAAATGTGGCTAGCATTTTTTTTATTCATATTTACTTCATTAGTTTTTTCAAAAGAACTTCCAAATATTTTAGAGCTGAAATATGAGCTAACCCAAAACGGAGAATTCCTAGGCACTGTTGTTGAAAAATTTATAACTAATGAAACAGGGAAATATCGCATTGAGAGCGTGACCAAAGGAATAGGTCTCTATGCTTTATTTGGAGATCGCATATTGATGAGCGAAGGAATTATTTCGCAAGAAGGCCTGAAGCCAAGACATTTTGAAGTTCATCAAGGAAATAATCGAAGTAAAGATGCAATCGTAGATTTTGATTGGGAAAATCAAATATTAACTACTCGCTACAAGGGAGCAGAAATAAAAGAAAATATAGAAAATAAAACACAAGATTTAATTAGCTACTTATATCAATTGAATTTTGAAAATTTCAATGATTCTATGATTGAGTTCACAGCAGCTACAGGTAAAAAATATAAAAAATATCAGTTTAAGATCGTAGATAAACAAGCGATGCTTTTATTGGGAGATACAAATTTTGAGACTATCTTCATGCAGAGTGTAGCTGAAAAAGACGGAAAACCCGAAACTCAAATATGGTTAAACAATAAATTTTATAAATTACCAATTCGTATTCGTTATCAAGAAAAAAATGGTTCAACACTAGAGCAAAATTTGGTGCAGGCGAATATAGATCTAAATGGACTTTGATTCCATAAAAAAAATACTGAAAAGTAATCAAATAAAATTTTTGTGGGCCATCCTTGCGTCAATTCTAATCCATCTTTTTTTATTGGGAGGTATTGATTTATATAACCCATTTTTTTTAAAAAATTCTGACAGTCTTAATATTGTTATTAAAAGCCATCTTGAAAGCTCTTTAAAAAAAGAAGAAATAATAACGAAGCAAAAATCATCAACCCCTAAAAAAAATAGACAGATAAATAATAATTCAAAAGAAAAAAAAGACAGTTCAGTAAAAGATTTGAATCAAGAGATTCAAAATAATGAATTTAATGAAATTTCTCTATCTGGTGAAAAAAAAGAAATTCAGTATAAAAAAGTAGTTATTGATTACGATGTAAGAAGAAGCTTGGATGGATCTCCTGTAGGTGCTGCAAGAACTATGTATTTCCTAGGGGAAAATAATCAATACAGTATCAAAAATGAAGTTGAAGCAAAAGGTTTTGTTTCTCTTTTTTATTGGAATAAATTAGTGCAAACAAGTGACGGAATTGTAACCCCAGAAGGCCTGAAGCCAAAAAATTACCATTATCAATTCGGTAGCAAAATTGATAATTATGCTATTTTTGATTGGGAGTCTAAAAAAATAATTACCACAATTAGCGGAAAAACAAGTGAATTTGATATGTTGGAAGGTTCGCAAGATATGTTAAGTTTCATGTATCAATTTATGTTTGAACCTCCTCTAACAAAAATGAAAATCTTCATTACAAATGGTAAAAATTATAAACCATACGATTATTCATATATTGGAGAAGAGATCATTGAAACTGAAATGGATAAGATTCTAACTATGCATATAGCAAAATTTAATTACAACAATGAGGAGAGGATTGATTTATGGCTTGCAAAAGACTATAGATACCTTCCTGTCAAAATAAGAAAGACAGAAAAAGATGGAAGTATTTTAGATCAGACTGCAAAAAAAATTGAAACAGAAACTTTAGAACCTTAAATATGCTTAACCTAAATTTAATGCAACATTGTGCAAATATCTTGGGGGAAATTTTAGACTTTAATGGGCCTGCAGATATGAAATTAAGTAACTATTATAGAGAGCATGGCGAGCTTGGTCAGAAAGACAGAGGAGATATTGCTGAATGTATCTATGGCATTATTAGACGACTTAGATTTTTAAAAAAAATAAATGAAGATGATCTTAACTACAAAAAGCTTGTAATTGCTTGGCTAATAAAAATTGAAGGTAGAAGTATACGTGACTTAGAGCATGCTTTAAGTAAAGAAGAAATTGAATGGGCTAAATCATTAAAATCAAGAGATACAGAAAAATACACATGGCCAGAAAAGTTGAGTTTACCCGATTGGCTTTGGAATTTGCTTGTTGATCAATATGGCATTGAGGAAGCAGTTCTTTTGGGCAGAAGTTTTCTTGAGCCAGCCAAACTAGATATAAGAGTTAATACTATAAAAATGAGTAGAGATGAGCTCATTAAATTACTTGCCAAAGATGTTACTGATATTGAAGTCATGACTTATTCACCGACAGGAATCCGAATTCCCAGAGGAACATCGTTAAGCCGCAATCCATTATTCGTTGAAGGAAAAATTGAGGTTCAAGATGAAAGTAGTCAAATATTAAGCTTTGTAATAGATGCAAAAAGAGGAATGATGGTTGCAGATTTTTGTGCTGGTGCAGGTGGTAAAAGTTTAGCAGTAGGATCAATCATGAAAAATACTGGGCGGATATATGCTTTTGATATTTCTGAAAAAAGGATTGTTAATTTAGGTAGGCGATTAAAAAAATCTGGATTATCTAACTTATTCGCACAAAAAATAAAAAATGAAAAAGATGCCAAATTAAAAAAATTAAATGGTAAGTTTGATCGAGTACTTGCTGATGTTCCATGCAGTGGAACCGGCACTCTTAGAAGAAATCCAGATTTAAAATGGAAAAATTCTATGCAAGATCTTGATGAGCTCAATGTCAAACAATTGGCTATTCTAGAGGAAGCTAAAAAGCTTGTAAAAAAAGAGGGTCAATTAATCTATTCTACATGTAGTCTTTTGAAGAGAGAAAATGAGTCTATCATTGAGATTTTCTTAAAAAATAATAAAAATTTTAGATCTATCTCTGTTGATGAAATATTAATTAAAAATCAGATACCACTCTCTACAGGTAATTTTTTAAAATTAACCCCTCATCATCAAAAAACAGATGGTTTTTTTGCTGCAGTTCTCCAGCGTATAGAATAAGTAGATGAAACATACGACAAATCATCAGATTTTAATTGGCGTACTCTTTGGTTTATTAGTTGGCCTTTATATCAAACTCAATCCTTATGGTATTGGGAGTGATTTAATTATTTACGCAGCTGATCTTATAGCAGAGATATTTGTTTCTTCTCTTAAGATGGTACTAATTCCAGTAATATTTTTTTCCATATCTGTAGGTATAGCTAATCTAAGTGGACATAAGCAGTCATCAAGAATTTGGTTTTTAACATTCTCATCCTTTCTCTTTTCCATGGTGCTAGCAATTATATTGGGGCTTGGATCAATGAACTTATTTGAGCCAGGACGAGGTATGTCTTTATCTATTTTCAGTGAGCAATTAAATAATTTTCACTTATCTTCAATCCCCTTTTCTGGATTCATCAAACAATTTCTTAGCGGTATTTTTGTTAATCCATTTAAAGCAATGACTGAAGGAAATATTTTAGGCGTCATTACATTTTCGATATTAGTAGGCTTTGCAATTGCAAAAGGCGGAAAAGAATTTTTGGAGGTAAAAAAGATATTCAATGGTCTATTAGGAATCACCATGAAAATAGTGTCTTGGATTGTAAAATTTTCTCCTTACGGTGTTTCGGCTCTTATTATTAAATTAGTTTCTCAACAATCGCCTGATTTATTTATTACGCTATCAAAATTTATAATAGTAATTATTGGGACGACACTTTTTCATGGAATAGTTATTTTGCCTTTGCTGCTTTATTTTTTTACAAAAATAAATTTATTTGTTTTATGGCAAGGTGCCCGAGAGGCAATTATGACCGCCTTTGCAACCAGCTCTAGCAGCGCGACAATTCCAATTACTTTAAGAGCTGTTGAAAAAAATTTAAAAGTTAAATCTGATATTGCTGGATTTATTATACCTTTAGGGGCAACCATGAACATGGATGGCACCGCGCTTTATGAGGCTTCTGCAGCCTTATTTATTGCAAACCTCTCTGGCATCGATTTAAGTATAGGACAACAAATTATCATCTTCTTTACGGCAATGATTGGTGCGATTGGTGCACCTGGTATACCAAGCGCTGGTATGGTAACTATGGCTATGGTATTGCAATCTGTTGGACTTCCTTTAGAAGCACTTGCTATTTTATTACCTATTGATCGTTTGCTTGATACATTTCGAACCGCAGTAAATGTAGAGGGGGATATTGTCGTAAGTTTAATCGTACAAAAATTAATAGGTAAAAATTAATTTTTAATTGGTAAATGATTAAAGTGAGTTTTTATTTTGCCCCATTCAAAATAAGGACCTGGATCTGTTTTTCTAGATGGTGCAATGTCTGAGTGTCCTGCAATGTCTTTAATAGGATATGCTTTGATTAAGGACTGAATTAATTCGTTAAGACAAGCATATTGTTCGGCTTCAAATTCATCGTAATCGCTTCCTTCTAGCTCAATACCAATTGAAAAATCATTACAATTATTAATTTGATTCCAACTAGATTCGCCAGCATGCCAAGCTCGGTCCAGACATGATACAAACTGAAAAAGTGAGCCATCACGTCTAATCAAGAAGTGAGAGGATACTTTTAGACTCGCAATAGATCTAAAGTATTCATGATCATCAGGATTAAGTTTATTTGTAAATAAATCAATAATATTATTACTCCCGTAAATTCCAGGCGGAAGGCTAATATTATGAATTACAATTAAATTCACATTGAACTTGTTCGGTCGACTATCAAAATTGGGCGATAATATAATCTTTGCTTTATTTGCAAATCCAGCATCATCTATTAGTATAGGTGTAAGCATCGTTAATCTATTGGAGTATTAAAATTAAAGGATTGAAATGATCTTCTTAAAGTTATCTTTTATGTTATTAGTTATTCTAGTCTCAGCTGAGATATTTACCAATGCACTTGAGCATTTGGGTGAAAAATTAAAAATTTCTGAGGGTGTAACAGGATCAATTTTTGCAGCTATAGGAACCGCACTTCCTGAGACCTTAGTCCCGTTATTGGCACTCTTATCATCACATGGAGATGCCGAAACTAATCATCAAGTTGGAGTAGGCGCAATTTTAGGGGCTCCGCTTATGCTCTCTACACTAACAATGTTTATTATGGCTGCATCTGTAATTGGGCATCGAGGATTCGGAGGGCATTTAAAGCCTGAAAAAACTGGATTAATTAGAGATTTAAATTTTTTTATAATCTCATTTATCTTTGCTGGAATAGCTTTATTTATTCCTCATACATCTGAGCTTACAAGAGGACTGATAGCTTTTTTAATGGTTTTTTCATATTTCATTTATATCTTAATGACAATTAGAGCGTCAAAAAAACTTGTGAATGAGGGTCATGCTACTGAATCATCAAGTCCAATGTTTATGGAAAGAATTGGATGCCCAAATAACTTTCTAGTTATTGCGATACAGCTATTTGTTGGCTTGGCCTTATTGATATTCGGAGCAAAGGGTTTTATTCATGGAATTGAAGAAGCTTCATCTATTCTAGGAATTTCAGCTCTAATTTTATCTATGTTAATTATTCCGATAGCAACAGAGCTTCCAGAAAAAGTGAATAGTATTTTTTGGATACGCAAAGGTAAAGATACCCTCGCTTTTGGAAATATAACTGGCGCTATGGTATTTCAAGGAACACTTCTTCCAGCAATAGGGATTCTTTTAACGCCGTGGGAGCCCAGAAAAGAAGTGTATTTATGTATTCTTATAACACTTCTTTCTTCTTTATGGATTAGAGTCCTTATTCAAAAATCAAATATAAAAGTATGGCATCTTGGCATAAACGGAATTTTTTATTCTTTATATCTTTATTTTGCACTTAGTTGATTTAGTTTTTATTTGTGAATATAAAAAATCCTCCGCTCACTAGAGTTTATGGTTCTTTGGTTTATGAATTATTTGCCCTCGTGCCTATATGGATGATAGCAGGATTTATTTTTATATTTTTCTTTGATGGTTTTTTTGGACTGTATCAAAGATTAATACTTCAAATTTATTTGTGGCTTATTTCTGGAGTTTATTTAACTTATTGTTGGACAAGGTCAGGCCAGACTCTAGCAATGATGGTGTGGAAATTAAAAATTACATCTCCTCAAGGGCTTTTAACAAAAAAATTAGCATGGAGACGCTATATTTATGCAAGTTTAAGTGCTCTCATAGTGGGTGTAGGGTTTTTATGGGCACTTACCAATAAGAAACATTTGTATCTTCATGATCAAATTTTGAATTATTATTTTATTGATGTTCGATTTTGTAAATCATTATCAACCCAATTGAAAAGAAAATGAGTGTTGGTAATATTGCGCAAGATAGCGGATGCCAGTCGTTTAGTAGACCAATATATCTAAATGATGAGTTCATAATCTGATAAAAAATACCAAATAGAATGCCCAAAAATATCTTTGTATTTTTGCCGCCAGAGCGCTCTTGAAAAAATCCGAATGGTATCGCAAAAAATACCATTGCAATAGACGCCAGCGGATAAATTAATTTTTCCCATAAAGCAATTTCGTACTTAGAAACTTTTTGCCTATTATTTTTTAGG
>Ga0255217_1000418_pt1 | contig 12472 bp, 12 predicted proteins | sample Miss_Atlam_RepB__FD_183046 | JGI IMG/M metagenome (GOLD analysis project Ga0255217, IMG submission 183046) | Freshwater microbial communities from Mississippi River, Louisiana, United States - Miss_Atlam_RepB_8d | ecosystem: Environmental > Aquatic > Freshwater > River | place: USA: Louisiana...
CAAGACATCAAGACCTTGTCGAAATTAGATCCTCATTCGGAAGACCAAATTCAAAAGAATTTACATTGATGCAAACAACGCGTTCAGTTAATCGACTGATTGTGAAATCTCCTGAACTTATTGGAAAAGGAGGAGCAAAATGATTTTAATATTATTGACAACTTTTGCCGTAGCAAAAGATCTACCAGGTGAAGAATTATTTGTTGCCCAGCCAATCGAGCAAGTTAAACCTGCTGAGGTTAAAAAATTAGCTCCTGTAAAAACTAAAAGAGTTCAAAATACATCAACAAATGTAACTTCGAATATTCCGAGCGAATACCTGAATACAAGCGCCAGACAATCAACAGCTTCAGAATTGATTCAACCTACAAAAGGCTCAATGGAAATATTTAGAAGCCTGCGTGTTGGCGATATTCTCGATTTAAAAATCAATCATTCAGTGGTTGCTTTTTCTGACGAAAAATCTCCAATCATTGCCATTGCAGAGTCTGGCACCTTGAAAGGGATTCGATTTATTGGCGAATCTTATTTAGAGCCAAATACAAAGCGCATATTTATTAATTTTTCACGAATGATTCAAGGACAAAACATTTATTTTTTAAAAGGTGTCGGAGTTTCGGCCAACGGACAGCCTGGACTTAGCGGAGAGTATCATTCTCGCGAAGCTGAATATTTCGCAGGTGACTTTGTCGCAAGCTTTGCTGCCGGTTATTTCGATGGATTAATTCCCAGAAAAACCAATGCCTTTGGGCAAATCGAAACAGATACTTCTATTGATGCGGCTACAAAAAAAGGATTAGCAAGTGGTGCCCTAAGCACTGCTGAAAGATTTCGTGAAAAGTTAAAAAAGGTTCCCGAGTTTTCTGAAATCAAAGGGCCATTTTCAATTCAATTATTAATTTTAGACCAAGCAAAAAGTAACTATTAAAGGAGGGATCAATGATCGAAACCAAAACCGTAGAAAAAGCATCAAAAGATAAATCATCGACTGTGAAACGTAAAAATGTCCTGAAAAAAATGGACATCGATTCTGCCAAGCTATTGGCAAGCTTAAAAGAAAAAGCCAACAAAAAACCATATGGCCGTAAAATCCGCGATAGCGAGATTTTAGCCAAAGCTTTGAGCCTTGTTGAGCCTACGCATTTACAAGAGCTACAAGACGCCACATTGAGCGAAAAGGATCGATTGCATCTAGCGCACGAGGAATTCGCTAAAGTGCACGGAAAGATCACTTTAGATCAATTTATCGGTCGATTGCTTAAGGGCGAGATCAAAACATAACCAATTTTTAATGACACGATCGTCAACATTGGCACGAAGGTCATAATTTTATTTATTCGCTAATTAAAGGAGTTTATTATGTCAACAGCAACAATATTTCCAAATCCAAATGATCAGGATCAGTTCTTTGACAATTTAAAGGGGTGGATGAGGCCTCAGGAAGTCGCAGAAGCTTTCGGAATTTCTGTGTTAACAATATACAGTTGGAAATCGAAAGCTAAAACACGACGTGTACCTGATGGGCTCTTTATTAAGTTCAATCGGCACTTATATGTTCGAACTGATATATTACGGCGCTGGATATCTTCACAAAACGACGACTTTAAAAAATTCTAGTCGTTAGAAAATGAGGATATATGTCCATTAGAAAAATTAAAACAACAACTGGTGAAACAAAATGGGAAGTTCGCGAACATGAAAATGGACGTGGATCAAAACGGGTGACCAGGAGATTTGATCGAAAAGTTGATGCCGAAGCATTTGTTCAGGATTTTAAAAATGAAATGAAAGCCAAAGAAAAAGATCCTTTTGCAGGGATTTCTTTAAAGGATCGTACTTTTAAAGAAGAAGCTGAATTTTGGTTTAATGATGGCAAACTTCGTTTTACAGAAAGTCACATTAAACGAGCTCAGGGAATTTTAAAAACTGTGATTGCTGAATACGGCAATTACACTATGGATAAATTCACACCAGAGCTTTTAACAAAAATCCAACAAGCTGAAAAACAAAAACAGCTTTCAAATTCATCAGTGAACCGAAAGACTGAAGTCATTACTGCAATTCTCAATTTTTCAACCAAGCTGCGACGAATACCATACAATCCATCAGTGGGTTTTAGAAAACTCAAACGAGAAACAAAAGAAATGCAATTCTGGAATCAAGAAGAAGCTGTTTCTTTTTTATCGAAGATGAATGAGCTATATCCAGAAGGCTCAAAACAACGCTGGATATATGTGTCTTACTTAATGGCGTTGAATACATCAATGCGCGCTGGAGAAATCTGGGGCTTACAGGTTCATGACATCGCAGTCGAAGGAACAAGTATTTGGGTTAGAAGACAGTTTAATCGCGTGACTCATGATTTCGGTCCGACAAAAGGAAAGAAAGCAAGGCACGTTCCATGTTCTGAAGATTTACTCAAAGAACTACTACAACTAATTAAAACTCAAAAACTCAAACCAACAGACACGATCTTCAGAAACGATAAAGGTCTGCCAGTTTGTCATGATAACTTTTCAGATCGTCAATTTGGTAAGGATGTGAAAGCTTGGGGTGGAAAACGAATTCGTTTTCATGATCTTCGGCACACAGCTACGACTTTGATGATTGCTAACGGGATCGATCTTAAGACAGTTAAAGAAATTTGCGGACATGCAGATATCGCTACAACGATGAATTACGTTCATTTGTTGTCAGGAAGCATAGCGAATGTTTCGAAAGTTTTTTCACTAAAACCCATGTCTAAAGAACAGGAGGTCGCGGAAGAAAAAATATTAAAGTTAGTATGAGTAAGGCATGGTGGGGATGATTTAGATTCATCGTTGACTATTGGTTGACTATCGCAAGGAAAATTGAAGTGAAATTAGTAAAGAAGAGTATTCGACTAAATTTAAAATTTGTAAGTAATATTAGGTATTTACGATTGGGAAAAAATTGGTTGCGGGGGCAGGATTTGAACCTACGGCCTTCGGGTTATGAGCCCGACGAGCTACCAGACTGCTCCACCCCGCGATAATTTGTGTAATGAATCTAGCGTTATATTAACCTGTTGTCACACTTTATTTTACCAATTCGACCTTATTTACCTACTTTCGAATAAAAAGCACTGAGCTTAAATAATAGGCTTGGTAATTGATTTAAAATAGATGTTTATTTCTTCTTCCATTTTTTTTGTGGCTTAAGCTGCTCTTCAGCTTGCGCGATCATGTCGGCAAAGCTTAATTCTTCGTTAAGTAAAGCATTAGGGGTGAATTGTCCTTTTTTGACTTTAAGCAGAGGGAGTGGGCTTTGCAAAAATTCTTCAATATCAGCAAGTTTTTGATTTTCATCGCTTGAACAAAAAGAAATAGCCTCACCTTTTTCAAATCCACGGCCTGTTCTTCCGATGCGGTGAACATAATTTTCTGCTGCGTCAGGCATATCGTAGTTTATGACTAAATGAATCAGAGGTAAATCTATTCCACGCGCGGTCACATCGGTTGCGATAAGACAACCGGCTTGTAGCTTACGAAAATCTGATAAATTTTTATCGCGTTCAAGTTGATCTAGACCTCCGTGCATAACTATAGTTGCAATGTTATTTTTATAAAGTTGGTTTGAGACTCTTTCTGCTCGAACTTGGGTGCGCACAAAAATCATCACTTTCAGTTCAGGGTTTTCCTTCAAAATATTGACTAGTAAATGTCTTTTTTCGTCCATTTCAACTTTGATCAACGAATGTTTGATGTTTTTAGAAATCATTTTTTCTGGTGAAACTTGAATGCGTAATGCTTTTGAACTTATTTGTGAATAAGCCAACTTTTTAATTTTAGGGTTAATTGTTGCTGAAAAGAACAGTGTTTGATGTCTTTGTGTTAACTTTTGCTTTACGCTTTTGATATCTTCGATGAAGCCCAAATCAAGCATATGGTCGGCCTCATCTAACACGAGAGTGCTAACTTTACTAATATCGACAGCTTGTTGATGTATGAGATCAAACATTCGGCCAGGTGTTGCAATTAAAATATCGACCCCGCCTGCGAGTTGCTGTATTTGTCGATCTTGTTCAACACCACCATAAATTGCAAAACTATTTGCTTTAGTATTTTTTGATAACATGGCAAAAACCTTACCGATTTGTTGTGCTAATTCACGTGTCGGCACAAGAACAAGACATTTAACACCGTAACTACGTTTACTGGTTTTAAAGGAATGAATTTGGTGGATGATCGGTATTGCAAACGCTGCTGTTTTGCCGCTACCAGTTTGCGCAATGGCTAGAACATCTTCACCGTTCAGTATTGGTGGAATAGCTTTAAATTGAATGTCAGTTGTACGGAAAAACTTATTTTCAATAAGATTATCTTTGATTTCTTGTGCGATAGCGAATTTTTCAAATTTCATATCTTGTTATGGCATATTTTTAAGCTTTCAGCAAAGTTCTTTTTGTTATCTCGATTTTAAAAAAGATGATTTAGATCATATTTAGTAGATTCTGTATCACATAAATTTTATATTGTACGAAAAAGAGTTGAGTTACATGATGTAAGCATAAATCGAGGGTGTTGATGGGGCGTTTATACAAATTAATTTTAGCTGCAGTTTTTTTAATTGGCATTGGTTTATTTTTTTTACTTAAGAAGAATAAACAGTATGATTATATTAGTCCAAAAACAGGACCAATTAACGAAGCTATATACGGATTAGGAACTGTTAAGACTGATGAAAAATTTGCATTTAAGGTTGCAATTCCAAAGACGATAAAACAGCTTTATGTTAAAGAAGGTGAATTTGTTTCAGCAGGACAAAAATTATTAGCGTTTGATGATGGAACAGTTGTTAAAAGCCCTATACAAGGAACTGTTTCGAATTTGCCGGCAAGTCTTGGTGAAAATGTTTTTACAGATCGACCTGTTGTTGAAATTGAAAATCTTAATAAACTTTTCATTGAAGCTGTACTTGATCAGCAAAGTACAATGCGTGTGAAGCGCAACGAAAATGTTAAAATCAGTTTTGAAAGTCATGATAACGCAACATACACAGGTAAGATCACGTCACTCTATCCATCGAATGGTCAATTTTTAGCTAGACTGGAAGTTCGTCAATTACCACCACATATTTTACCAGGTATGACAGCGGACTTAGCGATTGAAGTTGATCGTAAAGAAAATGCATTGTTAATTCCAGTGCGTGCTATTCAAATGGGTGTTGTTTTAATCGAGCGAAACGGACGACAACAAAAAGTCGATGTTAAAGTTGGCATCATGGATCAAGAATGGGCTGAAGTCATTTCAAATACTATCTTACCTACTGATAAAATATTGGTGAAAAAAGCATTATGATTTTTTTAGCGCTTCGTTATTTATTAGCAAGGAAAAAACAAAGTATTCTTACACTGTTAGGTGTTGCTCTCGGAACAGCAGCGTATGTGACTTTTTCGGCGATAATGACCGGTTTTCAAGGATTCATTATTGATCAACTTGTAAATAATGATGCTCATGTACGCATTAGTGCCCGCGATGAACGTAAAACTGAACAGCAATTCCAAAATTTATTTTATAAAAGTATGGAACATACATTCTGGGCAACGGTCCCAAGTGGGCAGGATCAGGCTTCCAAAATAGATTATCCATTAGGGTGGTATGATAGACTTAAAAAGGATCCACTCGTATTGTCATTTGCCCCGCAAATCGGAGCGCAAATTGTTTTTACTAAAGGTGGCTTATCGCAAGGCGGACGGCTTCAGGGTGTTGTCCCTGATGCTCAAGTCAAGGTCACAAATATTGAGAATTATATGCTAGAAGGTTCTTTTAAATCTCTTAACATAGGTGCGCGTCGAACAGTTATTGGGGCAGGCCTTTTAAGAAAACTCGGAGCTAGATTGAATGATACAATTTTGGTTTCAACAGGACAGTCAGAGCCTATTCCATTTAAAATAACAGGAGTATTTAAGCTTGGTGTTATGAACCTTGACGATACATATGCCTTTGCAAATTTAAAAGATGTTCAAACTGCGATTAAACGTCCGAGTGAAATCACAGATATAGCGATTAAGCTTATTGATGTTGATCATGCTCAAGATTTTGCGCATCAGTACTCGTATTTTGGTTTAGATCAAATTAAAAGTTGGGATGAAAACAATGCTAATATTTTGAGTGTGTTTAGTTTGCAGGATTTTATTCGTAGCTTTATTACTATTGCGATTATGATTGTAGCCTCATTTGGTATTTATAACATATTAAATATTTTAGTAAATCAAAAACAAAAGGATATCGGAATTTTAAAAAGCATGGGGTATGATAGTGATAATATTAAGTTACTATTTTTAGTTCAGGGACTTATTCTGGGTATTCTAGGTGGATGTATTGGTTTAGTTATTGGTTTTAGTATGAGTGGTTATTTGTCTACTCTTAAGATATCTGGAATGACTGATCGATTAATGGTGAATTTTTCTTATAAAATATATTTAACTGGTTTTTTAATGGCATCATTATCATCAATCGTTTCATCGTATTTACCAGCGAGAGCAGCCAGTTTGCTTAAACCTATAGACATCATTAGGAGTGGCGAATGATTGAAGTTATAAATTTAAAGAAATCGTTTGGTGAACCCGAACTTGAAATTTTGCATGGTCTTAGTTTTCAAATTCCAACTGGCCAATTTGTTTCTATTACGGGGCGGTCTGGATCAGGTAAATCGACACTCTTGTATTCTATGAGTACGTTAGATAGCCCGACATCAGGAGAGGTTTTATTTGATGGTATTAATATTCAAAGGCTACCTGAAAAAGAGCAGAATGAATTTCGCAATCTTAAGATGGGTTTTATATTTCAGTTTCATTATTTGCTTCCGGAGCTGAGCGCTCTTGAAAATGTATTGATGCCTGCACGTCGTACAGATCAACACTTACAATTAACTCAAAAGGCTGTTGAACTATTAGAAAGTTTTGGATTGAAAGAAAAAATTAATCGTTTACCAAAAGAGTTATCAGGGGGGGAACAGCAGCGCGTAGCTATTGCTAGAGCGTTAATCATGAGCCCGCAATACATTTTTGCTGACGAACCTACAGGTAATCTTGATTCTGTCAATGGCCAAACAGTAATGAAAATTCTGGCAGAGCTTAGTCACAAACAAAAGACGACAGTTGTTTATGTTACCCATGATCGCGAATTTGCAGCATTAGCTGATCAAAAAATATTTTTAGTTGACGGTCAAATTCAAAAATAATTTATTTTTGAATTTTTGTTTTCAAATAGACTTCTAGGTCCGTGACTTCTTTTTGTGCTTCAGGTCTGCTTTTACAAAGAGGAAAACGCTGTAATCGTCTAAAAAATTTGTAACGCGGAACCCATTCCCAGTTAGCCCCTTTGCATTTAGTTAAGTATAAGGGTTTACCTTTTTTATCCTTCATTTGCATTGGTTTTGGGCCTTTTGTGTAAGTGGATTCTAAGCATTTTTCATCGGCTTGAGATAAACGATTTTGCGAGGCCCAGTACGACCCACTGACTTTTTTTCCTGCGCTATTAAAGACACCAAACGGAGTACCATCTTTAATGACTTTTCTTTTGTATTCATCAAAAGCACAGCCAATGCAACCTTCTGTTGTTAAGATTTCTTTTTCGCTGATATCACATCGCTTAACATCAAAACCATTACTGCGCCAATAACGATCTTTTCTAGGATAGTTGAGTTGGAACATACAAGCAGCCATAGAGTAGACACCTTTAACAACACTATTTTTGTTTGAACAATTGTTTTCAGGAAAGGCAGTTAATTCAAAAATCCAGCCGTGAAATGCAATTTTTTGATCGATATCAAATGATTTGTATTCAGGACAGTATTTTTCAAAATCAGGATTAGTTTGTAGAAACATTGATTTTTCGCCATTTTTTTGGACATCATCAAACATCAAGCGTCCTAAATATTCAGAAAAATCACCAATTGTTCCATCCTCATGCATAAAAAAGTCTTTACAATTTTTACTGTAAGTTACGCTTTTAAACTTTAACCAATCAATCAATAAGCAGTGATCACTAGATATTCCATTTTCGCAATTAAATGGTTTGTCAATACGTTTTAAATATTCAGCAGCAAATACAGCGGCTGGTATTTTTTGCGCTAGCGAATCTTTTTCACATGATGCGCAATGAGCATCAGCTCCGTCACGAGTATTCAATATATTGGGATCAGATGCTAAGGTGTATGAACGGCATATAAAAACTGAAATTATAAATATAAATGATTTTAACATTTTAAAGTCCTTTTTGACTAATAAGTTTGTACTGGCACGTTTGCTTTTTGTTATTTTCGATAATCGTGAGATTGATTTGATCTTGAGTAAAGAGAAGAGTTGTTTTTATTGTCTGTACTTTTTTTGATTTTTTACATTTTTCAACTGAAGTTTGTTCAAGCTTTGCAGATTCGATTGTATTTGTGTATTCAGCCAAACAGCCAGGCTTAGTCTGATCGCTAAATTTAACTTTTTCAAGATAGGCAAAAGTTAAATTGTTACCGATGATCAGAGTATAAACTTTTTTATCTTCTAAAAGATCAATTTCAGTTTCTTCGATTTCACAAAATGGGGCCGGATTTTGAGAGGGTACCATAACTTCATAGCGGCCTGGCGTGAAATTGAGTTTTTTCAATATTTCATTTTTTGTTGTAGCTTCAGCCTTATTTATTGATAAAAATGGTGACATTAGTAAAATCGATAGGCTTGTAAAAAACTTAGACATACAAAAACTCCGTGTTGAGTCTTATTTTAAACAAACCTCAACCTAATAACAACTAGACAAAAGGGCAGACATGCAAAAGTGTCTAAATGATTGATAGTAATTGTTGAAAGTATTTCAGAATGTGGCGCTATGAGTTTGGTGGATTAAGAAAGATTGAATAAATTCTAAATATAACATATTTTGACTCACGAATTTAAGTTGAACGTGATTGGTTGTGTTGTGAATAGACTTCAAAATTTATTCTTTTTTGGTTTATTTTTATTTTCTGCTTCGAGCGGAAGTGCTTTAGATTGGCAAAATTCAAAAAACTTTCTTCGTGAAAAAAATTATGATTATTCGTATGCTGTTGATCAGTTAGAGCAAGCTCGGCTTACGGAAAAAGAAAATTTATCGTTATTTTTGCCACAAATTGATTACATCTTAAAACATGAACAATCTAATGATACACTTGATGTTTATGAACGCTATTATTCTTCAGGCCTTGTTTTAACTCAAAATTTATTTAATGGCGGAAAAGACTATTATAGTTATAAATCAAATCAACAAAAACTTTCATTAGAGCAACTAAATTTTAAGTTAGCAAAAATCAAATTACAATCTGAACTAAAAAGGCTTGTGGCACAGCTTGAATATACACAAAAATCTGTAGCTTTAAGTGAATCGATTGTCGTTCGCCGTAAAGAGAATTTTGAAAGTGTTTATTTGCGTTATGGAACAGGTTATGAAGATAAGGCTGCTGTTATGTTATCAGAGGCTTATCTCGTTGATTCGAATCTTGATATTGATGTTTCTAAAGCAGATTATGATCAAGCAGATAAGGCATTGAAGCAGTTTTTAGGAATTAATCAAGGTGAAAAATTGATATGGCAAGGCACTATACCACAAAAAAATATAACAGTTCTAGATGATCATACAAACATAAAATTTGAAGAAATTCTTAAAAAATGCTCGACTGAACATCCACTAATTCTACAGGCGCAGCATGAGGAAAGAGTTAAATATTTCGATCATCAAGTTGAACAATCTGGATTTTTTCCAATGCTGGATTTGACTGCTAAGTACACTGATTACGACAGCCAGCCACAATTGCAGCAAAGTAAATGGCTAGTCGGTTTGACATTGACGATACCTTTGTTTAGTGGGTTTTCAACTGTAACTAAAAACAAGTCAGCAGAGCTCAGTTATCAACAAGCTTTGAAGAAAACGCTTAATCAAACTTCTTTTGTTGTTAATCAAATTCATAAATCATTTGCAAACTTGAAGTTAGCTAAAACACGTGTGTTTGTTGCTGAGAAATATTTAAAAGCTGCTAAATTAAGAGCTGAATATATGCATGAAAAATACAATTTGGGATTAGCATGGTTTGATCGATGGGACAGTGCTGAAACAAGTTTAATCGCTAGAGAAAAAGATTATTTACAGTCGCAAAGGGACTTAATCGTGGCTTTAGCAGATTTCGAAGAGGCTATTGCTTATGATGAAGAGGAGTAAAATGTTAAACAAAGTGCAAAAAAAATATATTCTCGTTGGGGTTTTAACTTTGATTACAATTATAAGTGGCTTTACTTTCATCAATAAAGTGACTCATCCCAAATTCAAGCAAGCTGCAATTGAAAAAGGTAATTTAGAAGTATCTATTTTGGCTACTGGTACTGTATTACCTGAAAATCGTTTAGAAATTAAACCTCCCGTTGCTGGACGTATTGAGGAAGTTCTTGTAGTTGAAGGGCAAACTGTAGTTAAAGGTCAAGTTTTAGCTTTAATGAGTTCCACTGAACGAGCGGCGTTGTTGGATTCAGCAAGATCGCGCGGTCCTGAAGAAGTCAAAAAGTGGGAAGACGTAATAAAGCAAACACCGATTATTGCGCCAATCACGGGTACGATCATTTATAAAAATATTGAAAATGGTCAAACATTTACAGAATCTGATCCTGTTTTGGTTATGTCTAATCGTTTAAGTATCAAAGTTCAGGTTGATGAAACTGATTTGGCAAAAATTAATCTCAATCAAAAGTGTTTAATAATTTTGGATAGTTATCCTGATCAAGTTATTTCGGCACGTGTGGGGCACATTGCTTTTGAAGCTAAGACCGTTAATAATGTTACAACATACACAATTACAGTTAATCCAGAGTCGATACCTAAATTTATGAGAAGTGGTATGACGGCTAACGTAAAATTTAAAATTGATTCAAAAAAAGATATTTTACTTATTCCGACTGAATTTGTGAAGTATGATCAAGGTAAAACGCGCGTTTTGTTGAGAACTCTTGATCGTCATAAACCATTATGGAAAGAAATTAAATTGGGATCCAGCGATGGGAAAATGACTGAAGTTGTAACAGGGCTTTCTGAAAATGATATTGTGTTAGTTCCTATTGTTGAACAAAGTAAAGTAGCTAATTCGCCATTTGCAACGTTAGGTCAAAAATAATCTATGATCAAATTACAAAATATCAAAAAATCCTATAAAATTGAGGATCAGACCCTTGATATTTTGAAAGGTATTTCTCTCGAAATTAAACAAGGTGAATACGTTGCAATTATGGGACCTTCAGGTTCAGGCAAGTCGACATTGATGAATATTCTAGGAATGCTTGATAACCCCAGTGAAGGTTTTTATTTTCTTGATGATATTGATGTCTCAAAGTTAAGCGAGGACGATTTAGGTATAATTCGTCGTGATCAAATAGGTTTTATTTTTCAGCAGTTTCATCTGTTGCCGAGACTAACTGCTTTAGAAAATGTGACCCTACCTCTGCTTTATTCTAAAAAATTTAAAGGATCAGAGCGCGCAAAAGATCTTTTAAAAAATGTCGATTTAGATTCAAGAATGCATCATTTGCCCAAACAGTTATCAGGTGGACAACAGCAACGTGTAGCTATAGCTCGATCATTGATTAATCAACCTAAAATATTATTTGCTGACGAGCCAACTGGTAATTTGGATACCAAAAGTCAAGATGATATTATTGATATTTTGAATCAGTTAAACTCACAGGGTATGACTGTCATTATCGTAACTCATGATGAGGAAGTCGCATTGCATGCACATCGTATTATTAAAATACGTGATGGTTTAATTCAGTCAGACGAACAAAATGTTCAAAATCAAAAGATCATTGATAATCGAAAACTAAATGTTAAATCTCTGTTTAAAATTGATAAGTTGAAATGGTCTGATTTTGAAGAGTACTTTAGGCAAGGATTTAAAACACTCGCAGGAAACAAAATAAGAACATTGCTTTCAATGCTAGGTATTATGATCGGTGTGGCCTCTGTAGTAGCTATGCTTGCTCTCGGTCAGGGAGCAAAACAAGCTATAGAAGATCAAATGGCATCGATGGGATCAAACTTATTAATGATCCGACCTGGTTTGGTTCGAGTCGGTGGGGTGGCACAAGAATCAGCGGCTACGAACCGATTGTCGGTTGAAGATATCAAAGCTGTGAAAAATCATCTTTCGCATGTGACAATGGTCTCTGGTCAAGTCAGTGGCAGAACTCAAATTACATCTACTTCAGGTAAAAACTGGAACACAACAACACAAGGCAGTTCTGATGACTGGGTTGTGATACATAATTCTTTACCAGTTTTGGGACGATTCTTTACTGAAGAAGAAAACCAACAGCGATCGCGAGTTGCTGTGATCGGTGAAACTGTTCGAAAGCAACTTTTTGGATCCGATATTAATCCTATTGGTGAATTGATTAAAATTAATAAAGTCATTTTTCAGGTTATTGGTGTTCTTCCGGAAA
>Ga0255217_1000428_pt1 | contig 12315 bp, 10 predicted proteins | sample Miss_Atlam_RepB__FD_183046 | JGI IMG/M metagenome (GOLD analysis project Ga0255217, IMG submission 183046) | Freshwater microbial communities from Mississippi River, Louisiana, United States - Miss_Atlam_RepB_8d | ecosystem: Environmental > Aquatic > Freshwater > River | place: USA: Louisiana...
ACGAAGAGGCGCTGGCATCCTGCACTCCCAGATCGACCGCCAGCGCATCGGGGAATGAGGTGCTGCCAACGGGAATGGTTACCGAGGCGATCGCCTGCGCCACGATGGCTGGGATCAGACTCGGGTCCGAGCCGTCCTGCAATGCCTGCACGCGCGCAGCCTCGCCTGCAGCCAGGGCTTCCTGAAATGCGGCGGATTCCGCCACTCGATTGTTCCTCTGCTCCAGCGTCGCTGCCTGGTTGCCCCCGTAGCGGAAACCGTCACTGGAGTCTGTGCGTCCTGCGCCACCCCAGCGAATGCCCAGATCGCGACCAAAGTCAGTGGAGACATTCACGATGCGTGCCTCGATCAGCACCTGCCGCACAGGTACATCGAGCCTGCTGAGCAGCTCGCGCACCTCCTCTAGTTTTTCCGCCACGTCGCGAATGATGATGATGTTGGTACGGGCATCCACCGTGGCACTGCCGCGACTGGACAGCACGCCGGTGGCGCCCGACTCTGGTGTCACCAGCGCGGCGGGTGCGGCAGGGTCGGTGGCAGGCGCAGGTGCAGCGCCCGCACTGCCGATGGGCGAGCCAGTGAGCAAGGTGAGAATGTTCGCGGCATCGGCATAATTCACCTGAATGAACTCGGTAAGCAGCGGCGCCAGAGCCTGCGCCTGATAACTCGCATCGCGCGCTTGCTGCTCCTGCGCCGCGATCTCGTTGGCGGGCGCCACATAAAGGACATTGCCGACCAGGCGCTGGGCCAGATTGCGCGATTGCAGTACCAGGTTCAGCGCCTGGTCCCAGGGAACATCCTGCAGTTGCAGAGTGATGTTGCCGGTGATTGCATCGCTGGCAACCAGGTTCAGGTCGTTTTCCTCGGCCAGCAACTGCAGCACGGAGCGCACTTCGATGTTCTGGAAGCTCAGAGACACCAGGGTACCGGAATAGCGCGAGGCCGGATCGGCATTGGCCGCCGCTGCACCGGGTGGCGTGACGCTGATGGTGTACTGCCGCCCCTGCTGATAGGCGACGTATTCAAACTGACCATTCAAGTCGATGGCAATTGTGGCATTGCCTCGCTGTGGATAGACATCCACCGTGTTGACGGGCGTGGCAAAATCGATGACATCGAAGCGCCTGTTGAGGCGCTCGGGTACGTCAGCACCCGCGAATTCTACATAGACGCGACTGCCGACCTGCTCAGCATTGCCAATGATCTGTTCATCACTCAAGGTGATGATGACCTGGCCTTCATTGATCTTTCTACCACGGCGGAAAATGACGTCGGCGATGGCTGGTCCACCGGAGGCCGGCGGCGTGGCGATCGCCGGCCCGCGAGGTGCCGCAGGCGTCGCTGCCCGGGCGTTGTTGCCGCCCAGCAGCACCACGAGCGTGTTGCCCTCAATACGTGTCTGATAGTCGACCGGCGTCACCAGATTGAAGACCAGACGAGTGCGATCGGAGGTCTCAAGCAACATCACACTCTGGGCATTGGCAGCACCAAGTTCGAAACGACGTTCGGCCAGTGCAATCTGTATATTGCCCAGATCGATGGCTATTCGTGCTGGGTCGGTCTGCGCGAAAACGCCAGGTTGGGGCGGCACACCGTCGAATTCGAGCCGGACCTCAATGCTGTCACCCGGTAGATTCGAGAAGCCGATGCTGTTGAGTGTCACGACGTCCTGCGCCTGCGTGAGCGTTGCGCAGATACTCAACAGCATCAGGACAGCCGCTCGTAGGCCTCTTCGCCATGCTCGGCACCTGAAGCTTGATGTCCTCGTCTCTGTCACCATTCTCAGATCACCTCTACTGGCAGCGCAGCACTTGCTGCACCTTTTCTTTCCGTGCATTTGGCAGTGCGTATGGCGTCTTGGTTTCAAAGCTGCAGCGGCAGTGTGCGCGCCCGCTCAACCCAGCTGCCCGCGCCAGCCGGCACGATCTCGATCAGTTCCACGTCGGAAGCTGAGAGACGCACCACCCGCCCGTGATTGCGCCCCATGTAGTTGCCGACCCCCACCCGATGCAGCAAGCCGTTGCTGTCACGGATCAGTGCGATGACGCTGCGCTCGCGGGTGATCATGCCGACCAGGGTCAGTTCAGTGAGGGCGAAGCTCTCCAGCGCTTCCGGCGCCCTGTCGAAGTCCGGCTGCACGACATTGACAGGTTTCTCGGCGGGCGTGGCGCCCACCAGGATCGGCACATCGAAGGGACTGCGCTGCGAAGCTGCACTGTAGGCAAACGCTTCGTTGGGCTGGGACTGCGGCATGGGCTCGATCTCACCACCAGGTCGAAGCGACACCTCGATGATGAACTGCTGCAGGTCATCCATGGCGTCACGCCGGCCACACGCAGCCAACAATGTCAGCGTACAAAGCAGGAGCAGGCGGGAGAGGGGGCGCTCAATGCTCATTGGCGAACTCCGCTGCTTCCTGCGCCGCACTCTGCGCAGCCAGCTCTTGCTTTGTACGGTAACGATAGGTCTTGGCCAGAATGCTCATGGTCAGGGGGCTGCGTGTGTCCGGCGTCGTGATCTCGAAGTCATGCAGGGTCACGATGCGCGGCAGACGGGCCACGCCACTAACGAAAGTGCCGAAGTCGTGATAACTGCCGAGCACTTGCACCTGAATTGGCTGCTCGATGTAGAACTCAAGTTCCAATTCCTCGTCAAGCTCGATACGGGCGAAGTGCAGGCTCGCACCCAGGCCGGTTTCGGTAACATCATCTACAAGGTCGGGCACTTCCGTCCGGCTGGGCAGCTGGCGTAGAAGCTCGGAGAACGCGTTTTCCAATTCGACTGCCCGCGCCTTGTGTTGCTCGAGGTTGGCTGCCAGCACTGCCTTCTGCCCGAACTCCGTGCGCAATGTCACCTCCTCTGCCTGCCAACGCCCGAGTTCCGCCTGCAGATTGCGGATGTCGAACCACAAGCCGGCGGCCAGGCAGAGGAAGAAGAGCACGGCGGCAAGCACGAACTTGACGACGCCGGGCCATGCGCCGATCGACTCGATGTCACTGAGATTGTTCCAGTCGAAACTCTGCAGCTGCTTGATCAGCGAGGACATTGACATCTCAGTGCTGCTCCCCGCGCTCGGGTGACTGCAAGAAAAGCGTCAGCGAGAAGGCATTCGCCTGACGCTGATCTGAATTGGCGTCGACCGCAGCCGCCGAAATCTGCTGCAAGCTCGGATTGCTGAACCACTCGGAATTGTCGAGTCGCCGCATCAGCTCCGAGACCTTGTTGTTGGACTCGGCGATGCCTTCGATCTGCAGGCGATCTCCCTCGCGCTGAAGGGCATTGAAATAGACACCCGTGGGCAGAGCCTTCACCATTTCATCGAAGATGCGCACGATCACTGGCCGTGAGCCCTGCAGTTCGTGAATGACTTCCATGCGCGCGTTAATCTGTGCCTTCTGCTCTTTCAACTGGTCGATCTCAGCTACACGCGCGTCCAGCACCAGGATCTCGCGGCGCAGGAAGTCATTGCGTGCCTGCTGATAACGCATATCGGAGCGGAAACTGTGATCGATCATGACGATGATGCCAGCGGCAATGATGAGCACGCCGAGCAGCAGCACGATGAATTCGCGTTTGCGCTCCTCGCGCAGCTGTTCCCGCCAGGGCAGAAGATTGATATGCGCCATCAGTACTTGCTCCTCATGGCCAGGCCGCAGGCGATCATCAGCGCAGGCGCATCGTTGGCCAGCAGGGTCTTGTTCACCTTGCTGCCCATGGCGATGTCCTGGAAGGGATCGGCCACCATGGCCGGCGTGGCAAGCTGCGCCCTCACAAGCCCGGCCAGACCATCGATGGCCGCCACACCGCCCGCCAGAATGATCTGATCGACATCGTTGTATTGACTGGAAGAGAAGAAGAACTGCAGCGAACGGCTGATCTGCTGCACAGCGGCCTCCCTGAACGGCGCCAGTATTTCCTGTTCGTACTCTTCGGGCAGCGTGCCGCGCCGGATGGCAATTTGCGCCTCGAGGGCGGACAGCCCGAAACGGCGCTGCACGTTCTCAACCAGTTGTCCTCCGCCGAATAGTTGTTCGCGCGTATAGATGGTCCGCGCTTCCAACAGGACCTGCAGCGTGGTGACGGTCGCACCGATGTCGAAAATCGCCACGATGTGCGGGTCAGTGCCTGCCAGCTGACTTTGCAGCAGACTCAACGCACGCTCCATGGCAAAAGCCTCGATGTCGACGACCCTGGCCACCAGTCCGCCGGAATGCAGCGCTGCCACGCGGGACTCCACGTTCTCCTTGCGGCAGGCGACCAGTAGCACATCGACGACGTCGGAACGCGGATCGACCAGTTCCTGGCGATCGAAGTCAATGGCGACTTCGCTCAGCGGATAGGGGATGTACTGATCGGCCTCGACGATGATCTGATTTTCCATCTCGGAATCGCTCATGGTGGCGTCCATCTCGATGATCTTGGTGATGACGGCCGAACCAGCCACAGCAATGGCGACCTCCTTCGTGAAGGGCGCTAAGCTCGATAGCGCCTGCCGGATGGCGTCACCCACCGCCTCGATGTCGCGGATGTGTTTATCCACCACTGCACCGATCGGCAGCTGGCGGATGACATAGTTCTCCAGGCGATAACGACCGTTTCTTAGACTGAACTCAAGCAGTTTCACGGCGGAGGAGCTGATGTCCACGCCCAGCAGGGTTCTTGTTTTCCTGCACAGCAATTGCAGCACGTTGATCGGCCTTGAAAAGCTATGGATGAACATGGAGCGGGGTCGTTTCGAGTATAGACGCGCTCGGAAAATAGCTCCTTGCCGAAGTCGAATTCTGATACCTGCAACGGAATTAGAAAATTTATATAATAAATTCAATAAATTAAATAAGAATTTCGATAAATAACTTCATACTACCATCCGGTTCACGCCCCCCAGCAAAGGGTGCCGGGAAGCACACGCCCCTCCCCTGACCGAGGGTGTTGACTGGCTTGAGATAACCTTCGAGCAGACAGTCGAAGTGAAATCGTGTTTTGCTGGTTCAAGAAAGGAATTCGGCGATGCTCAGGCGCCTTATCCGTCAGGGCGCTGAGCGAGCGCAAGGCCACGGACTGCCCCCGCAATCCCGATTGTGGCTCTCAAGATTAATGCGTCGACAGCATATATAATGGCGGTAGACTGCGACTTCCCGTGGGACGAATGCAGGCGTTTGAAGGTCTCTCCGGCAGGAGCCGGCAATTTTCTTGCAGCCGAGGGCTGGCATTTGCTGTGAACTCCAGAATCAAGACAATCATCCGAGGCGTGTTCTGGTTCGGGATATTCTGCAGCAGCGGCGGCGTCATGATCGCAGCGGCCGGATTCCTGTATCTCTCGCCCAAGCTGCCCTCTGCCGAGTCCTACCGCCATGTGCAATTGGAAACGCCACTGCGCATCTTGACGGCCGACAACCTGTTGATAGACGAGATCGGCATCAGGCGAGATCCGATTCCCTTCGAGCAGATCCCGCCGATGATGATCAATGCGGTGATCGCCAGCGAGGATCCTCGCTTCTACTCCCATTCCGGCGTGGACATCCGCGGCCTGATGCGCGGTTTTTACGGCTTCGTGCGCGGGATCAACCTGGGCGGCGGCAGTACCATCACCATGCAGCTGGCCAACAACATCTCCTTCGACAGCGACTCCGTGTACTCGCGCAAACTCAAGGAAATCCCGTTCGCCTTCCGTATCCAGCGCGAGCTGAGCAAGCAAGAGATCATTACACTGTATCTGAACCTGATCTATTTCGGCTCCGGAGCCGACGGCATCAACGCTGCCGCCTATGCCTATTACGGCAAGCCGATCTGGGAACTGGAACTGCCCCAGTTTGCAATGCTCACGTCCGTCCTGCCCTGCCCGACTCCGTGCAATCCAATCGCCGATCCGGCCCGCGCCACCCAGCGTCGCAACGTGGTACTGACCAAGATGTACGAACAGGACATGATCTCACGGGCGGAATACGAGCAGGCCATCAACACCCCGGACAATGCCCGACGCCATAACCGTCGCATCGAAGTGAGTGCGCCGTATGTTGCCGAGATGGTGCGTCAGGAGCTTTACAGCCAGTATGGCGAGGACATCTATCGCAGGGGCTTCGAAGTGCGTACCAGCATCCACAGCGACAAGCAGGTCATCGCCAACCGCGCATTGACCAACGGCCTGGAAGAGTATTACGACAAGCGCCATGGCTACCGCGGCCCCGAGTATCACATCGAAGTGGCGGCAGATGCCGACGCGCGCAGCACCTGGTTGCAGGCCCTGGAAAACGAGCAGCAACTGGGCAATCAGCACCCGGCAGTGGTGATAAACGTGGCTGAACGCGAGATCGAGGCGCTGCTTCAGGACGGCAGCACGGTCACGATCTCGTGGTCTGGACTGAGCTGGGCTGCCCCCTTCATCGACCGTGGCCGGGCCTGGCCCAGGCCCGAGCGGGCTTCTGACATCGTGAAGACGGGCGATCTGGTGCGACTGAAGCAGGCCGAAGACGGCACTTGGTCGCTGGGCCAGGTTCCCGACCTGCAGGGAGCCATCGTGTCGGTGTCTCCAGACAACGGCGACATCCTGGCGCTGGTCGGCGGCTATGATTTCGCGCTCAGTCAGGTCAACCGCGCCATCACGCCCCGCCCGCCAGGCTCCGGCTTCAAGCCCTTCGTTTATGGCGCCGCACTCGAACAGGGCTACACACCGGCATCCATCATCAACGACGCCGCCTTCGCTCGGGGCGACTACCGCCCGCGCAATTTTGAAAACAATTTTGCTGGCCCGATCACCCTGCGCACAGCTTTGACCAATTCGCGCAACATCCCGGCCGTGCGGCTATACGAACAGCTGGGCTCGGAAGCAGTGCTGCCGTTTGCCAAGCGTTTCGGCATCGAGACCGACCATTTCCCGCAGGTCGACCTGACTGTGGCGTTGGGCAGCCAGGACGTGCCGCCCCTCCAGATGGCCGGCGCCTTTGCCACCATAGCCAATGGCGGTCAGAAAGTGACGCCTACCCTGATCAAGCAAATCCGCACGCTGGAAGGCCTCGTGCCGCAGCCGGTGCAGAGCGTTGCCTGTGGCAACCACTGCGAGTCCATCGCCTTCAATGAAATGCCGGCGGAGCAGATAGTAGACCCCCGTGTCGCCTTCATGCTAGGCAGCATGCTGCGGTCGGTAATCGAGGAAGGCAGCGGGCGTCGCGTCGGCCGGGAAATCCCCCGCAAGGACTTGATGGGCAAGACTGGCACCACCAACGGCCCGACGGAACTGTGGTTCACAGGCTTCAATCGCGACGTGGCGACAAGCGTGTTCATCGGCTTCGACCAGCCGCAACCACTTGGGGAAAGCGAGCAGGGTGCCACCGTGCCGGTGCCAATCTGGATCGACTATATGAAGGCTGCTCTGCAGGATACGCCAGAGCGCATGATGGAACGCCCAGAGGGACTGGTTGATCGCTTGGTAAACAAGCAGACAGGACGCAGTGCGCGCCCGGATCAGGCAAACACGATGTTCGAGTTGTTCATGGAAGAGAATGACCCTACCGAGACAGTGGCTGCGCCTACTCCCGCGACGCGCAATGCGCCGGAAGACGAAGAGCCCACCATAGAAATCATCTTTTGACGCATCAGCGCGTCGACACATAAAGACAAAAAGGCGTCAAGGTTGCCCCGGACGCCTTTTTTCCTTTCTTGAGCCTGCAGCTTACTTGAGCGTGCGACCAGCGAAGCGCTTGTTGAAGCGATCCACGCGACCACCCGTGTCGAGGATCTTCTGCTTTCCAGTGTAGAAGGGGTGGCACTCTGAACACACGTCCAGCAGAATGTCCTTGCCGAGGGTGGAGCGAGTCGTCAGCACATTGCCACAACTGCAGGTAGCAGTCATCGTCACGTAATTGGGGTGAATGTCGGGTTTCATGCCTCTACCTCATTGTATGGTTTGCACTGATCGCGAGCACTGTCAGTGAAATGGGCAGGTATTCTACCAAAGAGCAGTGCTTTGGCAATAGGAGCGAGAGGATGATTGCATCTCTACAGGTCGTTCAAGTCAACGAACCGCCAGCATCGCGAATTGCCTTGTGATTCTTCACCACCTCGGCCATGACCCGCGCCAGTATCTCGGCCACCAGATCAGGCTCCACCGCATGACTTTCACACAGGCGACGGATTTCCGCCAACTTGCGGCTCTCGCGCTCCGGGTCCAGCGCCTCGAGGCCGTGCTGCGCCTTGAGCACGCCGATGCGCTGCGTCAAGGCAAAGCGGTTGGCCAGCAGCAGTACCAGACCGTGGTCAATACGATCGATCTGTTCTCTGACCTGCAGCAATTCGGTCGGAACCGACTCTGTGCTCATGTCCTGTACTCCATCCTGGCGGGTGCAAAGTGGCGTCGAGTATAAACCAATTGCCGACGGCCGGGACAGGCGCGACGCCTCGGTTGCGAGACTCCGGCAATCGCCTTACCATGCCCGCCACCCGCCGGCGCCGCTGCGCCTTGATCATCCTTGCTTGTCGCACATCATGACGAACGTCTCCAGCCCCTCTGCGCCGACTCCGGAGTCCGTCATCCTGCGACTGGCCGTGCCGTCGCCTCTGCGTCGCCTGTTTGATTACCTGCCGCCCACCGCGATGCGCCCCGAAACAGCCGCCGCGCTCACCCCCGGCATCCGGATCGCAGTCCCCTTCGGCCCGCGCACACTGGTGGCGCTTCTCATCAGCGTGCATGAGCAGAGCAAAGTGCCCTTGGGAAAGCTCAAGCATGCTCTGCACTGCATCGACGAGACGCCGCTGGTGCCCAAGGCCCTGCTTGAACTGTACCTGTGGGCGGCCCAGTATTACCAGCACCCGCCCGGGGACGCACTGCAAAGCATGCTGCCGTCTCTTCTGCGCCGGGATCGTCCAGCGGCACGCGCCGCGAACCGCTTCTGGCGCCTCAGCGATGCTGGTCGGGCACTGCCCGAGGAGGCGCTGCGCCGTGCACCTCGCCAGCGCGAGATCGTCGATTACCTTGGCGAACACGGCGAACTCGACAAACTCAGTCTGATCGAGACCGAAATGTCACAGACTGCCCTGAACGCACTCCTCAGTGCTGGACTGGTCTGTGCTCACGACGAGATCGACAACCGCACACCGCCACTGGTCAGCGGCCAGCCGACCCGCGAGACACCGCTCTCCCTGAACGAGCGCCAGCGTGTGGCTGTGCAGAGCGTGGTTGACGCCTTGGGCGGCTCGGGCTGTTTCCTGCTGGATGGCGTCACCGGCAGCGGCAAGACCGAGGTTTATCTGCAGATCATTGCCCACGTGCTGGCCACAGGAAAGCAGGCTCTCGTGCTGGTGCCGGAAATCAGCCTGACGCCGCAGACCATCGGCCGCTTCCGGCGCCGCTTCCAATGTCACATCGCGGTCCTGCACTCCGGCCTTACCGACAACGAACGCCTGCAGGCCTGGCTGGATGCCCGCGACGGCCGCGCCCGGATCATCATCGGCACGCGTTCAGCTTTGTTTACGCCCATGGCGCAACCCGGCGTCCTCATCGTGGATGAAGAACACGACAGCTCGTTCAAACAACAGGATGGATTTCGCTACTCCGCCCGGGATCTGGCCATGGTCCGAGGCCGACGGGAAGGCATTTGCGTGGTGCTGGGATCGGCCACGCCCAGCCTCGAGTCCCTGCACAATGTGGCCTGTGGACGCTACACCCACCTGCTGCTGACCGAGCGCGCAGGCCAGGCCGCCCAACCTGCACTGCATCTGGTCGACACCACTCAGGAACTGGTGCAGGAGGGATTCTCCGGACCGCTGCTGAACCGCATGCAGGCGCATCTGCAGGCCGGCAATCAGGTGCTGGTATTCCTGAACCGGCGCGGCTTCGCGCCGACCCTGCAATGCGAGGACTGTGGCTGGGTGTCTGAATGTGCCCATTGTGACGCTCGCATGACGCTGCACCGCACCACCCCCCACCTGCGCTGCCACCACTGCGATGCGCGCCGCCCCGTCGATCGTCATTGCCCGCAGTGCAAGTCACGCAATCTGCAGGCGCTGGGACTGGGCACCGAGCGCACGCAGGCCTGGCTGCAGGCCCAGTACCCGCAGACGCGCGTGCTGCGCATCGACCGCGACACGACGCGTCGCAAGAACGAGCTGGACGTCTTGCTGAACGAAGTGCACCAGGGGGGGGCCTGCGTGCTCATTGGCACCCAGATGCTGGCAAAGGGGCATCACTTCCCCCGTGTGACTCTGGTAGGCGTGCTAGATGCCGATGCCGGCTTGTTCAGTGCGGACTTCCGCGGCCAGGAGCACACCGCCCAGTTGCTGATGCAGGTAGCAGGACGCTCCGGCCGCGAGGGCATGCCAGGCGAAGTGCTGATCCAGACTCGCCATGCCAGCCATCCCACACTGCAGACACTGGTGCGCGAAGGCTATGGCCATTTCGCCAGTGTGTTGCTGCAGGAGAGACAACTCGCCGGCATGCCCCCATGCACAGCTCTGGCCTTGATCCGGGCAGAGTCCGAGGACTACCGCGCTCCTGAGATCTTTCTCGCCCAGGTGCGTCAGCTGGCCGAGGCGCTGGCAGGAAAGGCGATCGGCCATGACGTAATGCTGATGGGTCCACTGCCCTCGCCTATGGAAAAGCGCGCCGGCAAGTTCCGCGCCCAGCTCCAGATCAGCGCCCTGCAACGCCCTGCGCTGCAGCAACTACTCACCCACCTGTGCCCGCAGGTCGAGTCCCTGCGCGAGGCACGCACCGTGCGTTGGTCAGTGGATGTCGATCCCCAGGACATGCTCTGAACTCATGCTCGAGGCCCCGGATCGGGAGTAGTTGGCCGAGCGCTTTTCCGGGATAATGGCCGCCACTTGAACCCGGCACCGCTTCCACACAAGGACACCATGGCTCACGATTTCGCCAAGACCCGACGCCGCGCGGCCCCCGAACAGGCGCGTAACAAGCCGGCAGCCCCACCGCCCAGCCGCAATCTGCTGGTCACAGGCTTGATCACCGGGGCCGTGCTGGGTTTCTTCAGCTTTTTCCTCATCTACCTCTCGGGCATCCTTCCGCCTGTCGGCAACATGACGGCCGAAGCCGTCGCGTCCAACGAGGCCGAGCTTGCCGCTGCCCAGCAGCGCCGCAATGAGGAACTGGAGGCCGCCGCCGCCCGTCTGCAGCTGGAGTTTTACAAGGAGTTGCCCAACTACGAGCTGATCGTCGACAACATGCCGCAGGCAAGTGCCGCCACCACCCTGGCGACTACCAGCGCGCAGCTGAGTGCCCCCGCCGACAGCCAGACTGCCGCGCCGATTGATGCCGCCGCGCAGCCAGGCGACACCACCCCCACGGCGGCCGAGCCTGTTGCCTTGGTAGATGCTGGTATCCCAGCGCCAGCTGCGGGCGCCAGCTCGATGGCCTCTGTGGCACCGCAGGCAGAAGCCAGCGCGGCGCGCGAGTCTGGATTCATGCTTCAGGCAGGCGCTTTCCAGCAGGAAAGTTCGGCCATCGCTCAGAGCGACCGTCTGCTGGGCCTGGGCCTGTTCTCGCGTGTACGACAGGAAGCCCTTCTCGGCAAGACTCTGTTCCTGGTGCAGGTCGGGCCCTTCGACAATCGTGAGCAGGTGGCGCAGGCCGAGAGCATCCTGCGCAGCAATGGCATCGACAGCATCCGCATGGGCCTGAGCCAGTAGCACCGTCCCGCTTGAATTGCGCAGGCCTGCGCCCATATCCCACATTCACCCCGACTTCCGGTCCGGCAGGAGTATTCGTTTGGAACAGTATCACGGTACCACCATCGTCTCGGTTCGCCGGGGCAACAAGGTCGTCGTCGGTGGCGACGGCCAGGTGTCACAGGGCAACACTGTCATGAAGGGCAATGCCCGCAAGGTGCGACGCCTCCACAAGGATCAGGTCATTGCCGGCTTTGCCGGCGGCACGGCAGATGCTTTCACGCTCTTCGAGCGCTTCGAGGAGCAATTGGAGAAGCACCACGGCAAGCTGGTACGCTCGGCCGTGGAACTGGCCAAACTGTGGCGCACCGACCGTATGCTGCGGCGCCTGGAGGCCCTGCTGATCGTGGCCGACCGCGATGCCTCGCTGATCATCACGGGCAATGGCGATGTGATCGAACCGGAAGATTCGCTGATGGCCATCGGCTCCGGCGGCCCCTTCGCCCTGTCGGCCGCGCGGGCGCTCTACCGACACACCGAGCTGGATGCCCGCACCATCGTGCAGAACAGCCTCGCCATCGCTGCGGACATCTGCGTGTACACCAATCAGCACCATACGATCGAAGAATTGGAGTTCTGAGCCATGTCCAGCATGACCCCCCGGGAAATCGCGTCCGAACTGGACCGTTACATTGTCGGGCA
>Ga0255217_1000433_pt1 | contig 12159 bp, 10 predicted proteins | sample Miss_Atlam_RepB__FD_183046 | JGI IMG/M metagenome (GOLD analysis project Ga0255217, IMG submission 183046) | Freshwater microbial communities from Mississippi River, Louisiana, United States - Miss_Atlam_RepB_8d | ecosystem: Environmental > Aquatic > Freshwater > River | place: USA: Louisiana...
TTCAGGTGACGTTGTTTGGCATAAAGGTGCTTATGGTAACGAATTCCCTGGCGTACACAAGATCCTAACCAACACTGGTACTCTTTTCAATATCAGTGCTGCTCAGTATAACCTTTTCAAAGGTAATACCTACCCAGCTGGTTCTGCTGCCCTTAGCTTCAACAAGTTAAATCTTGCTGCTGCTCGTGGCGTAGAAAAGGGTCAAGATGGTAAGCTCGTGGCTTTCGTAAATCCACGTGCCTGGTCTAACATGATGAACGATCAAGCCGCTCTACGTCGCTACGATGGTAGCTACTCTAAGGAAAAGGCTGAAATGGGTGCTAAATCCATTCTTTTCCATAGCCAGAACGGTGAAATCGAAATTCATCCTTCTATCTATATCAAAGAGGGTTATGCTTTCCTTCTAAATCTAGAAGACTGGATGCGTGTTGGTTCCCAAGACGTTTCCTTCAAGCGTCCTGGTCAGGGTGAAGAGTTCTTCCGCGATCTCGAAAACTCTGCTGGCTATGAGCTTCGTCTCTATACCGACCAAGCAGTATTCTGCTGCGCTCCCGGTAAGAGCACTCTCATCAACGCAATTGTTAACGCTACCTAATAATTAGTTAACAATATCAAATAGATGGGGGAGCTTTCGGGCTCCCCTTTCTTTTTCAGCTTTCTGTAAATATTTTAACAACTATATTAGATGCCTCAAATTACTATTGGTTCGACAATAATCGATTTTCCAGATAGCGGAACTTCTCCTAATTGGGCTCCCGCTGTAATTCTTTTTGCCGAGGCTGTAGCTGAGCAATTGGCTATTACTAGTGGAGCATTTGACGTAGCTCCTCAATCATTTTCATTAGATGCATATAATACAGCTTCTAATATTGATATTCCGGCATTATCATTTTCAACTTCTAACGTTCGAGCTGTTTTTATTAGATATGCAGTATATCGTGAAACTACTTTAGCTAATGCAGATGAAGCTGGCGATATTATTGCGGTTTATAATCCTAATAACTCAGTGGGATTTAAGTGGACTGTTAGCCAAGTTAGAACTAGCGGTGGTGCTCAAATTAGCTTTAATATGACCGATAATGGTCAAATTCAATTTTCAACTACAGCGCTTTCTGGAGCTTCTCATAGTGGTAAAATCACCTTTGAAGCCCGAGCTTTAGAACAGACTTAAGGAGTAATAAGTGGTAAATATTAGGAAATTTCTTCGTGCTCTTGGTTTAATCCCTGTCTCTAGTACAGCTATTGACTCTAAAGGAGAGATGGAAGTACTTGATAGTTCTGGGAAACTCAATTACCACAATGGAACAAGCGCATCTCCAGTTGTAACTGAAGCACATTCAGCTACCCTTACTAATAAAACGATCGATGCTGATTCTAATACAATTAGTAACATTGACAATGCCGATATTAAAGCTGCTGCTGCTATCGATGCAGCTAAGATTGCCGATGGTTCCGTTTCCAATACTGAATTTCAATATATCGGCGGATTAACTTCAGATGCCCAAACTCAACTAAATGCTAAAGCATCTACTACAGATCTTAATAACCATATAAACGATGCAACAGACGCTCATGATGCATCTGCTATTTCTAACGTTCCAGCTGGTTCTATTGCAGCTACAGACGTACAAGCTGCAATTAATGAACTAGATGGTGATATTCAAGGTCATATTGGTGATGCTACAGATGCTCACGATGCTTCAGCAATTTCTAACGTACCTTCTGGCAACCTCGCTGCAACTGATGTACAAGGCGCTCTAGATGAACTTCAATCAGACGTTGATACTCGTGCTACATCGTCAGCTTTAACTACTCATACTAGCGCTTCATCCGGTGTTCACGGTGTAACTGGTTCTGTAGTTGGTACTTCTGATTCTCAAACTCTTACTAATAAAACTCTAACATCTCCTACAGTAAATACTCCTACAACTGATATTGTAACTTGGGATGATCAAGCTTCTACCCCATCTAATCCTTCTGCTGGTTTCTATAAAACTTATTTCAAATCCGATGGTAAACTTTATAAGCTTAATAGTGCTGGATTAGAGTCTGAAGTAGGATCTGGTGGTCCCGGATTTACTGCTTCTCTTAATTTAATGCTTCTCAATACTGCCGCTAATAACTGGGCAGCAGATAAGACTGATAATTATAATGCTGAAGCAACGGTTGGTGATTGGGCAGCTTATGCTGATGCTGCTGCAACTACTCCGGTAGATATGACCGGCGGTTCTCCTAATACTACAATAACTCGTGATACAACTAACGAAATTAATGGCGTTGCATCATTTAAGATGACGGTTTCATCTGGTGCTACTCGTCAAGGTGAAGGTGTTAGCTGTCTAGTTAATATTCCTACTGCATATCGCGGTCAAGCTCTTACTTTATCTTTCCCCTATACTACGTCTGGAACTATTTCAGCTTCTGATTTTGTTCCTTATGCTTATGATGTAACTAATAGTGTATTAATTGCGCCAACAGTAGTTAGTGGAATTAGTGGATCTTCTGGTAGAGTTGTATGTACTTTAATTACTAATACTTCTACTGCTCAAATTCGAGTTGGTTTACATATTGCTCGTGCTTCTAATACTGGCGCAGTAGATGTTTATTTTGATGACGTTGTATTAGCTCCTGATATTGCTCAAGCTAACGTACCCATGAGCGATTGGCAGAGCTACACTCCCACATTTACGGGATTTGGTACTGTAAGTACTCAAAGTTTTTGGTGGAGACGAGTTGGTGATTCTGTAGAAATTACAGGTAAATTTACTTCTGGAACTTCTACAGCTACTGAAGCTCGTATTTCTCTACCGAACTCGCTTGTTTCTGATTCTACTAAGCTTCCAGCAATTAGAGGCGTTGGCCATTTTGTTCAAGGTCAAGCTGGAGCTTCTTTTGTTGAAGTTTTAGCTGAATCTAATGTTAGTTATGTAACTTTTGGAGTTCAAGCGGGCGGAGGATCAGGTGGACTAACAAAAGTAACCGGAAGTTCCCTTACCGCAAATGGAATCGAGCAATCTATCCAGGCAATTGTCCCAATCTCCGGCTGGTCTTCAGGCGGCGGAACTTCTCCAATTCTTTCTCTAAGCGATTGGTCACCTATTACCATTACTCCTAGTGCGGGATTTGGTACTGTAAGTAATAATTCATGGTATTATAAACGTGTAGGTGATTCAATTCATCTACAGGGATTCTTTACTACTGGTACAGTTTCAGCTGCAGTCGGTTCATTAGCTCTTCCTGACGGTATTAGAATTGATTCCGCTAAAATGGGTTCTAATCACCGTTCAATCGGTGTGTCTTATGAACTATTTAGCACTGGTTCATTTTTAAATACTAACGTATCTCCTGTAATTTTTTATGACGGATCAGATACTGCTAATCTATATATGGCAGGTTCGTCTGGATCTAATACAACTTTTGAGAAAACTGTTGTATCAAGTATGCAAGCTAGTGGCGGTAGTTTTGCATTTGGTCCTATTATTTTCCCCGTAGCTGGTTGGACTTCTACAAGTTCAGGTACATTAACTGCTCCTCGTAGTGAAATACATTTAGATACAGCTAATGGTCATGGTTCTACTAATACTAAAATTCGTCGCTATTCTAATATTAGAAAAAATGTGGGCCCCGCAATTACTTATGCTGATAGTGCTACTGCTGGAGCATCATTAACAATCAATGAAACTGGTGTCTATGCTATAACTATTGCTGATAGTAAAAGTGGAGGACCTTCTAATTGTGGAATTAGTGTTAATAGTTCATTATTAACAACAAATTCTAGTTCACTAGCATATAGCGATGGTCTTAGAGGAATTACATTTATTCCATCTGGTGGTTATTCTGCTGTAACTGCAACTATTAATTTAAATGCTGGTGATGTTGTAAGACCTCACACCGATGGTGATGTTGATGGCGCTAATGCTAGAACGTATTTTACAATTACTAAAATAAGTAACTAACATGGATCTTAACCATATTTGGATTAAACGAGAGAATGCAGATAAATCAGTAAGCTTAACGCTTGTGATTGTATCTGCTGTTATCTGTTGGGCTGCTTCTGGTTTAGAAATGGCTGGAGTAGTAAAATCTACAAGTATGACTTTTGAAATGTTTATGGCCTGCGCAGGATTGCATTTTGGTCGTACTTGGGTATCTTCTAAAGGTGCTCAATTAGGTGAACAAGTTAAAGAAGAGGTTAAATAATGTCTGATTCAACTAAATCTCCTTCAGAATTTGATCAAACTCAGATTATTCAACGAGTTTATAATAAAGAAGAGAAGACCCTCGCTGTAGGTTCATTCGTTGCTGGTAAATTAGGTCATAAGATTGAGCGTACTGCCGTATCCGCGACGGTAGATGATTGGGAATACTATGATGGATCTACCTTACTTTATACAATTCGTGTTACTTATGACAATGCTTCTCATGATAATGTAGACGTAGTTGAAAGAGTAGTATAATGGGCGTAAAGTTTAACCCCCTAACTGGGTTTCTTGATTTAACGGGAAGTTCTAGTGGTGGAACTCTAACCGGGGTTACTGATACTAATTCTATTGACTTTGCGGTTAGCGGAACTAACGTAACTGGTGATGTTAAATTATCTGCAGCTTCTGCAGCCGCTAATAATAAGATTGTAAATCTAAGTATACAAGCAGATGGAATTCGCGCTCAAATTGCTAATTCTAACATTCAAGATGCAGCTTTAAATCTTCAAGGTCCAGTTACTTTAACAGATAATAGCAGTGGAACTGTTTTTTCATATGTTGCAGCTAGTAATCCTTTCACTTTTGTAGATTATAGCATACTTCGCGGTACTAATGTTCGCTGTGGAAGAGTTTTATTAGTAACAGATGGTACTAGTGCTTCAATTGCGGATAATGGTTATGTAGAATTAGCTGCAATTGGTGTTACTTTAGGAGTTTCAGTTACTCTAGGTAACGTTAATTTAACGTATACTACAACTAATACCGGAACTAATGCAAGTTTTAAATATTCACTTAAACAATGGAGTTAAATAATGGCTGATATTCTAAAGTATGGTAATGCAATTCGTCTCGCTCAACTAGCTGCGGATCCTTCAGGGATTGAGAATGGTACACTTTACTATAATACTACAGATAACGTAGTAAAGCAATATGTTAATGGTGGTTGGCAAGAAATTCCTGATCAAGCATTAACTCTTCTTGGTCTTACTCTTAACGATGGTAATTTAATCGTTGGTAATGGATCTAACGTTTCAGCAGCGGTTGATACTGCTGCAGTTGGCGATATTGATGCCGATGCTACTGCTGGTCTAACAATTAAAGCTGGCGTAATCGTTAATGCGGATATTAATGCTTCAGCTGCAATTGCTCTTTCTAAACTAGCAGCTCTTACAGCTTCTCGTGCATTACAGTCTGATGGTTCTGGAGTAATTAGTGCTTCTTCTGTAACTTCTACAGAACTAGGTTATGTTTCTGGTGTAACTTCTGCAATTCAGACTCAATTAAATGCTAAACAATCTACCTCCGAAAAGGGTCAAGCTAACGGTTACGCTTCTCTCGACGGTAGCGGTAAGGTTCCAGTTGCTCAGCTTCCTAATGCCATTATGGAGTACCAGGGTACATGGAATGCTTCTACTAACTCTCCTACATTAGCTGATGGTGTCGGTTCAATCGGCGATGTTTATCGCGTAAGTGTTGCTGGTACTCAAGATCTTGGTTCAGGTAATATTTCTTTCGATGTTGGGGATTATGCAATTCTCAATGCTTCTCTAGTTTGGGAGAAGGCAGATACTACCGATGCTGTTTCTTCAGTAAACGGTCAAACTGGCGCAGTATCATTAACTACTACTAACATTTCTGAAGGTACTAATCTTTATTTTACAGATGAACGTGCCCAAGATGCTGTAGGTAGTGCTCTAACTGATAGTGCATCAGTAGATTTTACCTATAATGATGGTGCTAACACAATTACGGCTGCTGTTCTTCCTGCTGGCGTAGATCACGATGCTCTTAATAACTTCGTAGCTAACGAACACGTTGATCATTCTACGGTTCAAATCGCCACTGGAGCTAATTCTGGTCTAACTGGTGGTGGTGATATTACTACTACCCGTAATCTTTCAGTAGATATTAGTGGTACTACCGCTGAAACATCTGCTGATAATGCTGATGCTATTCTAATTCATGATAACTCAGCTGGTGCTCTACGTAAGATGACTAGAGCGAACTTCCTTTCAGGAATTTCGGTTGCCTCCGCTGGTGATATTAATGAATCTAGTTTTACTGGATTAGCTAATAATACTGCTAACCAGGTAATTACTGGTTTAGCTTTTGCTAATGCTACTGTTCGTTCTTTTAAAGCTCAGGTTTCAGTATTAGTTGATGCAACTACCGATCAATTCGCAGTATATGAACTAATGGGTATTCAACGTGGATCTGATTGGCAAATGTCGGAGCTATTTACCGGAGATTCTATCTCTGGTTTAACTTTTGATATTACTGCTGCCGGTCAAGTGCGCGCTTCAATTGGTAACATTTCAGGATTTAGCTCAGCTACTATCAAGTTCAGAGCAACGACTACTAGCGTATAATTTATGGATAACGTTCATTCAATTAAACCATCTAATTTAGACCAATATCAAATGGATAATGCAACATTTGATGTTGAGAAAGCTGCTTGGCGCGTTTCTATTGTAGATGGTATTAAAGTTGAAAATTTGAACTTGACCGGAGAGCTTGGTTCTAAGGTTGAAGTTATTAAAGTTCCTGAAATTATAACTAAAACAGAGATTAAAGAAATTTCTGTTCCAACTATTATTTCTGAAGTTCATACTAAAGTTGAAAAGATTGAAGTTCCAGTTATTGTTAAAGAGTATGAAAGAGTTGATGTTCCAGTAGTTAGTACGGAAGTTAGAATTATTGAAATTGAGAAACCGGTTATAATCAAAGAACTTGAATTAAAAGAAATTCCATTAGTTATTAAAGCTTGTATTGTTTTACAGGCGATTTCAACTCTTGGAATGTTGCTTACAACTATCTTGAAAGGATAATATGTTAAAAGAAAAACTAATGCAGAAACTTGATAAAAAGGGTAAGAAACTAGATCCTCTTGAAAAAGAAGCTAAAATGGGCATTGCTAAAGAGATGAGTCGTCAGGCTGGTGCTCTTCTTGGTGGTAAAATTCCTGCTAAAAAGGTAACTGTCGCTGCTGACAGTGCTGAAGGTCTTAAGGAAGGTCTTGAAAAGGCCGAAGATCTTGTTGAAGGTGGCGAAGAAGAGGAAATGGGCGCTGATCTAGAAAAAATGAAGGTTCTTGGAAATGAAAAAGAGCCTATGAGTGATCTTCTTAAAGAGATGGAAGACTGCACTCCTGAAGAAATTGATGAAAAAATTGCTGAATTAGAAGCTCTAAAAGCTAAAATGAAGGCTGGCGAGTAATAATTAAAGGATAACCAATGGGCATTAAGCCGTGGATGACTTCTGCGGAGCTGATCGAAGCTGTAAAGCGTAAGATTGCAGTTCCTTTAAATCAGAGAACTTTCACTGAAACAGATATTCTTTCATTTGCTAATGAAGAATTAATGATCAGTCAAGTTCCTGATATTCTTCAATATCATGAAGAGTATTTTGTATACTCTGAAGATGTTGAATTACAATCTAATGTAGAACGTTATCCAATTCCCGAGCGTGCTATGGGAATGAAATTGCGTGATATTTTTTATGTGGATAATAATGGTAATCTTTTTGAGATGACTAGAATTAATCCAGATGATAAATCGTATTGGCAGCGTGAAAGTTCTACAATCAATTTAATGCAGAAGTATTATATTGAGAATAATGATGTAGTACTAGCTCCATTTAATATTTCACAACCTACCGGTTCTTTACGTTTTACTTATTTCCTTCGTCCTAATCAGTTAGTTCTTAATGAACGAGCTGCAATTAGTGAAGCTTTTGTTAAGAATGTTACAGTTAATAATGCTAATCTAGTAGCTGGAAATACTTTAACCATCGGTAATTTAGTTTTCACTGCAGTAGCTGGTTCCCCCAATGCATTAGAGTTTCAAATTGGTGCTTCTTCAATTTTAAGTGCTGCTAATTTAGTTACCGCTATTAATACTGATGGAACTTATAATGCCTCTAACGGTTCATCTGCAGTAGTTGCAATTGAATATCAAGATTTAGATCTAGAATTTGAATCTAATTCAACGGGAATGGTTGTTTCTTCTCAAATTGCTATTCAATTTACAGAAGATCTATCAGATCATTATGTTGAAGGTCTAACTGTAGACTTTCTACAAACTAAACCGGGTCATAAGCTATTAGCTAAAGACGTTATTCTAAATTCTGGCTCAGTTTCAACTAATTCTATACTATTCGATGCTGATCAGATTCCAGAAGGATTTGAAATTGGCGATTATATTTGTGAACAATACGAATGTATTATTCCAATGATTCCACCGGATCTTCATAATGGATTAGCTGAGCGTGTTGGTTCTAGAATTCTAGCTGCTCAAGGTGATTTACAAGGTTTACAAATTTCCGTAGCTAAAATCGGCGATATTAAACGTGCTGAAGGTACTCTTGTAGATAATCGCGTTGATGGATCTACTCCTAAAGTTAATCAACGTAAAAGTCTTCTTAGCTATGGACGTATGGGCGTACGCCGAAGGATTTAATAATGCCTTCTGTTTTTAATTTAAAGGCTCTTGGGTTAAATACTCAACCTAATCAATTAGATGTTCCAGATGGTTCTCTGTCTGTAGCTAAGAATGTTAATATTCTTAGAGATAATGTTGTAGAGCCCCGTCGTGGATTCAATCTATATGGTAATTCTTTTGGTTCTACTACAGATAGAGCTAAACAACTTTTAAATTATAAACGAAGAATCCTTCGTCATTATGCTTCAACTCTTCAATTTGACGATGGTGAAGGTAATTTTTCTAGTTTCTCTGGTACTATTTCTGAAACTGAATCTGGTTTAAGAATTAAATCAGTTGAAACTAATGGTAATTTATATCTAACCACTTCTGCCGGTATTAAAAAGATTTCAGCTAAAACTGCTAGTGATTTTTCTACTGCACCTAATTATATAACTAATGCTGGAGCTGTTAAAGCTGTTGATATTGCTGGTGCAGCTTCATATGAATATGGTAATCAGACCGGATTTCTAACTCAAGATTCAGCTGTTGCTTATAGGGTAGTTTGGGGTTATAAAGACGCCAATAATAACCTTCTTCTAGGAACTCCTTCTCAGCGAATTGAAGTATATAATCCTCTTCTAAATCTTCTAATTCCTGATTATATGCATCTTTTGGATCAATGATCAGTGATCAGAATTATGTTAATACTTTAAAACTAGATTTAACCGCTAGTGCGGCTGAACTTAGAACTAATTTAATTTCTCTAGTATCTAAGATCGATAATGATATTCTATATGCAGATAATGATGGTACTCCTACCGGTGCTCCTTTAGAAATTGATACTGCTACTATTTCTTCTGGAGTGTGTACAGTTACATTCGCATCTGGTGATCCTTCTCTTTATGTTTCAGCCGGATCTTCCATCTATCTTTCTGGATTTTCTCCTGCTACTGGTACTTTAAACGGTGCTCAAACTGTAGCTTCAGTAAATTCAACTCAAATAACTTTTAATACTGCTGCTACTGGTGCAGTTACTGTTTCTGGTAGTGCTACTATTGTATCTAATACATATAGAGCTATTGCTCAGCCAACTGCTCCTGGAACTCCTCCTACTAATGCGGAATTAGTTGAATTACAAGATTACGTTACTCTTATTATTGAGGCTTTAATTGCTGAGCCTAATGCTGTAATCGATAATACCGTATCTACTACTTATATTGATGTATTAGATGTTACAACGGCATCTAATGTTGATTTAAAAATTACAATTCCTGAAGATATTACTTCAGATTATTTCTTTCAAGTTTATCGCTCGGCTGTATTTTCCGCAACGGGAGTACAGGTTCTTTCAACTGATGTATTTCCTAATGATGAATTACAACTTGTATATGAAGCTTTTCCAACTTCAGCTGAATTAGCTGTTTCTCAAGTTGAAATAGAAGATATAGTTCCAGATGCATTTAGAGGAGCTAACCTTTATACAAACGCATCTACTGGAGAGGGGATTCTTCAAGCTAATGACGTTCCTCCTTTCGCTAAAGATATAAACGTATTTAAAAATAGCGTATTTTATGCTAATACTTATACTCGTCACCGTAAAGATGTAAGTCTTCTTGGTGTTCAGAGTATGATTGAAGATTATAATAATGGAACTACCCCAACTATTACAATCGCGACTGAATCTAGTTATAATACTTATACCTTTGTAATCGGTGAAGCTGAAGTATTTACAATCGATTGCGATGCAGGTTCTACGTTGGCTGCTTCTGGAACTGCAGATTATTTTGATGTTAATAGCGCTGAAGACGGTCAATTATTCCGTTTTTGGTATAAAATTGGCACTGCAGTAGCTCCTGCCGCTGGCGGTAGACAATTAGTACAAATTATTGCCGATGCTAGCGATACCGCAACTCAAATTGCTGAGAAAACTCGCGATGCTTTTAACCGTCTTTCTAACTATTTTGATGCATCTAATGCTTTAGATGTTGTAACTGTAACGCTTTCGGGGGTAGGAGAAACCACTGATCCTGTAGATGGTACTACTGGATTTAGTTTTACTGTGACTAATCAGGGCGTAGGGGAAAATGCTACTAATAAGCAGATTCTTCTATCTGATAATATCTCTCCTGCTATTGCTGTTCAAGAAACTGCTCAAAGTTTAACTCGGGTAGTTAATAAGAATGCTAGCGAGAATGTATATGTATACTATACTTCTGGTGCTCAGGAAGTTCCTGGTAAGATGGTATTTGAAGGTCGTGGATTAGATATCGGTGAATTTAGTATTGTAACTAATAATTCTAATACTGGAGCATCTTTTAATCCAACTTTTGCTCCTACTATACAGATTTCATCTATTACTACTGGTTCACCTTCAACTATGACTGTAGTAACTTCTGCAGCTCACGGTTTAACTAATTTAGATTACGTTTATATTAGTGGAAGCAACTCTACTCCTAATATCGATGGATATAGACAGATTACTTATGTAAACTCTACTACTTTTAGGGTTAATGTAACCGTTACTGTAGCTGGTACTGTTGGTGGAGTAATTCCAGCAACTTCAGTTGAATCTTCTTCTAATGAAGAATCTCCTAACCGCATCTATTATTCTAAATTTCAACAACCTGAAGCAGTTCCAATCCTCAATTATTTCGATGTTGGAGCTAAAGATAGAGCAATTGTTCGCATTTTTCCTCTTCGCGACAGTCTTTTCGTATTTAAAGAAGATGGAATTTATAGAATTTCAGGCGAATCTATTCCTTTTAACTTAGCATTATTTGATGGTAGCACTAAACTTCTTGCCGCCGATAGTATTGATGCTGTAGGTAACGTTATTTATGGTTGGACAGATGAAGGTGTAGCTTCTATTACCGAATCTGGAACTAGTAACGTATCTCGCCCAATTGACATTGATTTATTACCGCTAGCCTCTTCATCATATACATCATTTCCAACTGCAACTTGGGGTATTGGATATGATTCTGATAAATCATATACAGTTTTTACAGTAAAAAAGACTACAGATACGTATGCTAAGCAAGGTTATAAGTATAATACTCTAACTAATGCGTGGTCCACTATCGATAAGGACTTTGTTTGCGGTGTAATTAACTTTGCTGACGATAAAATGTATGTTGGAGCTGGCGATACTAACTTCATTGAGCAAGAGCGTAAGAATTTCACTCGTGAAGATCATGCCGATCGTGATTACGATTTAGAACTAGAATCTCTTTTCACTAATACGGTACTTAATATTAATGACGTTACTAACGTTGCTGATAATGATGTTCTAGTTCAAGAGCAGACTGTATCATTATATGATTATAATATGCTCCTAAAGAAGCTAGATTTAGATCCAGGTACATCTAATGACTACTTTGATGATTTAGAAGCAGTTACCGGCGATAGTATTCGGTCTAAATTATTAGCTTTAGCTCAGAAATTAGATACAGATTCCCTCCAGTTTACAAATTATGAAGCATCTATCGATGATTTGAGTGGGTCTATTACTGCTATTTCAACAGGATCTACTGTTT
>Ga0255217_1000455_pt1 | contig 11762 bp, 5 predicted proteins | sample Miss_Atlam_RepB__FD_183046 | JGI IMG/M metagenome (GOLD analysis project Ga0255217, IMG submission 183046) | Freshwater microbial communities from Mississippi River, Louisiana, United States - Miss_Atlam_RepB_8d | ecosystem: Environmental > Aquatic > Freshwater > River | place: USA: Louisiana...
GACCACCAGCCGCATCACGTCGCGCTCGCGCTCGGTCAGCTCGGACAGCCGATGCTGCAGTTGTTGAAGGCGTGTGCGCTCGCTCAGTCGGGTACGCGAGAGGCCCAGGGCTTGCTCCACGCGGTCGACCAGGGCGTTGTCGGAAAAGGGTTTTTCGCAGAAATCGAAGGCGCCGCGTTTGACGCTGTCCACCGCCGTGGGCACATCGGCGTGGCCGGTCAGGAAGATCACGGGCCAGGCCTGTGCAATGCCGCTTGCGAGCAGCTGCTCGAACAGCGCCAGCCCGCTCATGCCGGGCATGCGCACGTCCAGCAAGATGCAGCCGGCCTGACGGGTCCAGACGCTGCGCTGCACGTCAAGTTCGGCCAGAAAGCTTTCGGCGCTGTCAAAGCTGCTGCTGAGCAGGCGACGCGTGCGCAGCAGCCAGGCCATGCCTTCGCGCACGCTGGCATCGTCGTCAACGATGTAGACCGTGGCATCCGAGGGAGTGAGCATGGCGTGATTTTAGGCCGCCACACAAGCGTTGGGTCGCGAGGACGGTGTCGGCAGGTTGAAGCGGAAGATGGTGCCGGCCGGCCTGTTGGGGCCATGTTCCAGGTGCCCGCCATGCTGCTCGATGACGGTTCGGCACAGGCTCAGCCCCAGGCCCATGCCTTCGGCCTTGGTGGTGAAGAAGGGGGTGAAAAGCTGCTCGGCCACGGCAGGGTCGATGCCACTGCCCTGGTCGGCCACGCTGAATTCGAGCCAGCTCTGCTGGGCGTTTGAGGCAGCCCGGCGCACTTGCAGCACCAGCAGGCGCTGGCGGCATTCGGGGCGGTCCATGGCCTGCATGCCGTTGCGCGCCAGGTTCAGCAGCACTTGCTCGACCATGGTGCGGTCGCAGACGACGGGCGGCAGGTCGGGGGCGAGCTCGGTGCGCACCTGCACACCGAGCTTGCGCGCCTGCAGGCTCACCAGCGGGGCAATCGCATCGAGCAGCACCTGCGGCGCCACCGACTCACGCGCCTGGTCGCGGCGGCGCACAAAGTCGTGCACGCTGTTGATGACGCGGCCTGCCCGGCCGGCCTGCTCGGCGATGCGGCGCAGCGCCATGTGCACATCACTGAGGGTTTCGCCGCCGGGGCCGGGGGTGTCGAGCAGGTTGAGCGAGCCGTTGGCGTAGCTGGCGATCGCGGCCAGCGGCTGGTTGAGTTCGTGGCTGAGCAGGGAGGCCATTTCGCCCACGGTGGCCAGTCGTGCCGTGGCTTGCAGACGTTCCTGGCTGGCGCGTGAGAGTTCTTCCACGCGGCGCTGCTCGCTGATGTCCAGGATGGCGCTCATCCAGCCGGCCTGCTCACCGTGCGCGCCAATCAGCGGCGCTTCAATGATCAGGACTGGAAAATGTGTGCCGTCCTTGCGCATGAAGACCGATTCGTAACCTTCGCGCGGCGGGGTGTTGCCGGCCAGCCGGATGGCCTGGCGCTGCTGGTATTCGCCCACCATCTCGGGGGGCCAGTAAGGCATGGGCGCACTCTGGCCAATGAGTTCGCTGGCCTCGAAGCCCACCATCTCGCAGAACGCGGGATTGACGTAGGTGATGCGGCCTTCGCGGTCGCGTGCCCGCAAGCCGGTGACCAGCGAGTTCTCCATCGCCTTGCGGAAAGCCAGTGCGTCGGCCAGCTCGCGTTCGGCCTTCAGGCGCCGACGTGAGTCCCGCACCAGCAGCACCACCACCGTGATCAGCGCGATCGACATGGCGGTCACCAGCGCGGTGAGCACATTCGGGAACAGATCGGGTGCGCTGCGCCGCCCGTCCATGCGCAAGACCAGGGTGTTGCCCGGCAGGTCCAGCAGTTGCTGCGCGGTAAACAGGCGCTGGCCGCGGCGGTCCGTGCCGGCCATGGCCAGCCTTGTGCCATCGGCTTCGGTGAAGGACACCATGTTGCGCCGCGCAAAGGTGTGGCCCAGGCGTTCGACCAGCAGCTCCTGCAGGCTGTAGACCAGCACCAGGTAGCCGCTCAGGCGACCGTTGGCCATCTGCGGCATGCACAGTTCCATCACCTCCATGCCCAGACCATCGCTCATGGGCAGGTAGTAACTTCCGGAGTAGGCCGGACCGTTGAACTGGCGGGCGCGCAGGCACGAGCGCACCATCTCGTTGAGGTTTTCGTCGCGGGAGGTGCGGTTGAAGGTGGGCGCGCGCAGCGGCGAATCTTCGGCATCCAGCAGTTGCCATTGCGGGTCCCGTTGCTCCACGCGCAGCCATTCCCGTTTGTCGCGCAACAAGGCTTGCAGGGCTTCCTGGCGAGAGCGTTCGCTGGCGGGGGTGGACTGCACGCCTTGCAGCGCCTGCACGTCGCGCGCCAGTGCGGTGCGCAGATCGCTGACGGCATCCTGCGTGTCGCGTTCGAGTTCAGCCTGCACCTGGCTGGCCTCGTAGCGGCCGGCCAGCCACACCAGGGTGCCAAGCAGCACCAGCACCAGACCGATCAATGCCAGCCACAGGGCCAGCCGGTCAGCACGCCAGGGCAGCAGGTCGTCCAGGGTGCGGTGCCAGCCTTGCAGCCGGCGCTGCCAGTGCAGACGCCAGGTCGTGAGCGTGTCCGTCATGGCTGACGTCCTGGCGCTGTGTTGTGGCCCGGCTGTTCGATGCGGGTCACGCGCGGTTCGCTCCAGCTGCCGTCGATGACAAACTCCTGTACCGCTGCCTTGGACAGCGGGGCGGTCAGCAGCCACTGCGCCAGGTAAGCGGTCAGACCCACCACGGGGTTGATGGCCAGACCGGCCACCACCGAAGCCCCACCCGCATTGAGCTGGGGCAGGATCAGGACCCGCAGTTGCTGGGTCTCGCGGGCGATGTCGGCCGAGCCGTCCATTTTCACTACCGCGTTGACGCCTTCGATCTGGAGATTGCGGGTCGAGGCGATGCCTTGCTGGATCTGCACATCCCCCTGCACCGTGTCGAATGAAAAGCCTTCAAAGAACACGTCGCGAAAGTCCAGCAGCAGCCGCCGCGGCAGGCCTTGCAGGCTGAGCACGCCCAGCAGCTTGGCGACGCCAGGGTCGGCCTTGAGGAACTGGCCGCGGCCCATCTTGATCTGGAACTGGCCTTGCAGAGAAGGGTAATGCAAGGCCAGGGGCGAGCCGTTCCAGCCAATCTGGCCTTCGAGCTGACCAGCGCCCGCGCGCAGGGCCTCGGGTGTGCCCAGGCGCGTGAGCAAAGCGCCGGCATCCTGCACCTCGAGCCGGAAGGTCATTTCGGTACGACGCGGGCGGTTGTCGGCCGGTGCGGCCCATCGACCGGAGGCGCGCAGCGCGGCCTCGGGCACGGTGACGTTGAATTTTTGCAGCTGCCATTCACGCACGGCACCCACGCGTGGGGAGCGCGATTCCTGATTGGTCGCCTCGATTTCCACCCGGCCCAGGCGTTTGCCGCGCAACACCAGATCATCGATCTGGATGTCCAGGGCAGGCATGGCTGTGGGCGGAGTTTCCATGATCGACTCCACCTCCCCAACGGCCGATGGGGGCAGGTTCAAACGGGCCAACCGGGCGAAGAGCCGGGCAGGTTGCTGGCGGCCGGGCTGGTTGTACTGGGCATGGCCGCTGAGCTCGCGGGCGTCGATGTTGGCCCGCCAGGTGGTGCCGTCGCGGGTGATGCCTGCCACCACATCGTGCAGCGTGCGGCCCTGTGTGGTCAGCGTGCCGGTCTGCAGGCCCAGTCGATTGGGCAGGTAGCTGCGCCAGGCGTCATCGCCGTCATCGGCTGTGGCGGTGCTGGGCAGCGCCGCCTCCCAGGCGTCCAGGGGCAGATCGTCCAGCCGCACCACGGCCGATACCCCTTGCTCGGGCAAAGAGCTTGCACCACCCGTGCGGGTGCCGATGGCCAGATTGCCGCGCACCACCCGTGGGCTGGGGCCGGACAGGTCGCGCACGTAGACCGCCGACACCATGGAGCCGATGTCGATCTGCAGCTGGTCACGTGAGCCGGCCGGTGGGGTGTCCAGCACTTTGGTGCTGATGGCCAGCGGCAAGGCCTGTGCGGCCCGCTTGCCCAACGGGGCTGGCAGGTTCAGCTCCAGCCCCTCCAGGCTGCTGCGCACGCTGATTTCGGGCTGGCCGTTGCGCCAGCCGAGGGTGGCGGTGTAGCCGGTCTGCCCTTTGGCCTGGCGTCCGAGCGTATCCAGTGGCTGGAGGTTGCGTGCCGCGCGCAGCCCGTCGGCGGTGATCTGGCCTTGTGCACGGATCAGCAGCCGGGGTTCGCCGGCCGGGATGTTGCCTGCACGCAGACCCCCTTCGAGCCGGCTGGTGCCGCCCAGCAGGCGCGTCTGCACGCCTTGCAGGCTGAATCCCGTTTCGGTGAACTGAACCGTGCCCTGGGCCTTGCCGAGCATGGGCACATGCGGAGCCATCTGCACATCGTTGCCCGACAGGGACACACTGCCCTGCAGCTTGCTGTCCTGACTGCGCAGGATGGGGATGGTCAGGTTGAGTTTGCCCTGCAGGTTGCCGCTGGCCGTCGCCTGGGTCAGTGCGCCGGAAAGCATGCGGTCTACCGGTGACTGCGCCAGGGTGCGAAGCACCTGCTGGGCCGGGCCTTTGAGCTCGGCCTGGAGGTTGAGCTGCGGGTCCTTGGCCAGTTGGGGGATGTCAGCGCGCAGTTGAGCAATCTGGATGGCCTGACGGCCTTCGCCCAAGCGTGCGCTGGCAGCGGAGAGTTTCATGCCCTGCCGCTCGAAGACCAGTTCACCTTGCAGGCCTTGCAGGGTGGGCCAGGGCAGGCTACCCGCTGGCAGCAGCGCGGGGGGCAGGTAGGCCATGTCCACGTCCTGCAGGTGACCGGCAAAACGGAATTCGCCGTCACGCGCATGCGCCATGGGGACCTTGTCCAGGTCTCCCTTGATGCGGATCTGCAGGCCGTTCACCCGGCCTTTGCGCACGCTGTCGCGCACATAACGGCGCACATCGGCGCTCAGGCCCAGGGGCAGGTAACGGTAGATCTTGCCAGCGTCTGCCCGCGCCACTTGGGCCTGCAGATCGAGCATGCCCAGCTGGCTGGAGGCCAGCGGTTGCCACTGGCCCTGGCTCTGGCCCTGCAGGTCTTCGTTGGACAACTGCGCTTTCCATTGCACGGCACTCAGCTGCTGCCCCTGCAGCTGCCAGCGCAGGTCGGCCTGAAGCTGTTGCACCGTCACCGCGTCTTCTTCCAGCAGGCCGGGCCAGGACAGCCAGCTGTCCTGGCCCATCTTCAGCTGCAGCTGGCCACCTCGCTGGCTGAACTGTGCGCTGATGTGTGCACCCTGCAGGCCGGGGCCACGCATGTTCGAGGCGGCCACGTTCTGGATGCGCAGCTGGTCGGCGTCGATCTCCCCCTGGTATTGCTGCATGGCGTCGGCCGGGCCTTCCCACTGCAGGCGCAACGCGCGCACCTGGCCTTCCACGGCGTGGTCGTTCAGACGGGCATGCCAGTGCTCGGGCAGCGGCAGGCGCAGCGCGACGTCGCGCAAGGCCTGCAGGTCCAGCTGTTCACCTTGCACCAGACCTTTGGCGTGCTGGCTGCCCTGGGCCTGGCTGTATTTGACCGAGACATTGCCGCCGGGCCAGGTCAGTCCCTGGTCGCTCACGAAAGCCAGCTGCTGGGTGCTGACCGACCAGTCGTGTTCCCCCTGGTGGCCCGATACCCGCCCCGAAATCTGCTGAAAACCCAAGGGCTGCAGTTCGGGTTTGAGGCGAAGGCTGACGGCTTGCAGGTCCAGGTCGGCCGCACCGCTGGCCCATTCACCCTTTGCAATGTCGGACCACAGCCTCAGGCGGCCCTGGCCGGACAACAGATCCACACCGAGCCGCACATGCTGGCGCAGGTGCGAAACATCCACCCGTGGGAAATGGGCGAAGGCCTGGCCGCGCCAGTCCTTCAAGTTTCCAGGGTGGGAAGACAACAGGCCGCGGTGGAAGTTGCCCATCAGCACGAACCGTTCGCCCCATTCGGTGGGCGGAGTGGCGTCCAGGCGCAGGTCGTGTCTGTGCAGGGCGTTGCGCAGCACGATGTCCACATCGGTCAGCGTGAGCGCCGGGGCGTCCTCGGGATGGTGGCCGGTGCTTTGGTGCGCGCGCTCGGACGTCCAGCGCACGGTGCCGCCACGCACCACCACTTCGCGCTGGTCAAACAACCAGTCCGCGGCGGCGCTGTTTTCGCTGCCGGGTGTGCCCAGCGTGAGACCGGCCACCAGCCACTGGCCTGAGGCGGTGTGCCGCACATCGAGTTCCGGCCGGTCCAGCACCAGTTGTTCCAGATTCAGGCTGAGCACTGAGCGCACGCTGATGGCCACCACCACGCGGGGCAGGCTCAGTGCGGGGCGACCTTGCGCATCGAGCAGCCGGATCTCGCGCAGCTCGAATGAAGGGGCCCAGCCGGTCGATTCGGCCTGCAGCGCACCGATCTGAACCGGCATGCCCATGGTGCGTGTGGCCAGCCGCTCCAGCGAGGGGCGGAAATCGCCGATTCGCGGCACAATCCAAAGATGAAGGGCAGCCCATCCCATGCCGATGCACAGACCGACGGTCAGTGCAATCCAGGCCAGGGCGCGCGACAGCCGCGTCAGCCAGGAGGGGGAATCGGAATGCGTGGGCACAGGAAGCCTGTCTTTGAATCAGAAAGTCAGCAGGAATTATGACCGGCAGTGAGCACCGTGACGCGCAAGATTTGACCGCCTCGCCCTCTCTTTTGGACCTTGCATCACATTCCCGTTTTGTGCAGCGCCTGCAGCGTCGCTATGCCGATTTGCTGCCACTGCTGCCAGCGGGTGCCCCCACCCGTGACAGCCTGACCGATGCATTGGCGGCCTTGCGCGCGCGGGGCCTGGCGCTGGACGCTGCCTTGCGCGTGTTGCGTCAGCTCACGCTGGAGCGGCTGGTTCACCTGGACACCGAGCAGCAGGCCCCCCTGGACACCGTCACCCGCGCCATGACCTGGCTGGCCGAAGTCACGCTGGACGCCGCCTGGCAGCAGGTGCAAATCGACCTGGACGCGCTGCACGGCATGCCCACCACCCCAAGCGGCCAGCGCGCCGAGCTGTGGATCATCGGCATGGGCAAGCTGGGCGCGCGCGAACTCAATGTGTCCAGCGACATCGACCTGATCTACGTGTACGACGAGGACGGCGAGACCACCGGCAATGCCGAGGGCCGTGGCCGATTGTCCAACCAGGAATACTTTGCCCGCGGTGTCAAACGCATGTATGCGCTGATCGGTGACACCACCGAACACGGCTTCGTGTTCCGAGTTGACTTGGCCTTGCGGCCCAACGGCAACTCCGGCCCCAGCGTGGTCTCGCTGGGCGCTTTGGAGGAATACCTGCTGGTGCAGGGCCGCGAATGGGAGCGCTTTGCCTGGATGAAGAGCCGCGTGGTGGCCCCGCGCAGCGCGGTGCTCAATGGCTCGGCCCAGCAATTGCGCGGCGCGGTGTTGCCCTTCGTGTTTCGCCGCTACCTCGACTACAACGTGTTCGAGTCGTTGCGGGTGCTGCACCAGCAGATCCGTGACCACGCCAGCAAGCGCAGCGCCGGTCACCCCGAGCGCGCCAACGACGTCAAGCTCTCGCGCGGCGGCATCCGCGAAATCGAGTTCACTGTGCAGCTGCTGCAGGTGGTGCGCGGCGGTCAGTTCCCTGAACTGCGCACCCGCCCCACGCTGGACGCGCTGCAGCGCGTGGCCAAGGCCGGCCTGATGCCGCAAGCCACGGCCGACGCGCTGAGTGCGGCCTACATCTTTTTGCGACGTGTCGAGCACCGCATCCAGTACCTCGACGACCAGCAGACCCACATGCTGCCCACCCACGACGGCGACCTGGAATGGATCGCAGCAACGCTGGGGCATCCCGACGTGCGCAGCTTCCTGACCACGCTGGACACCCACCGCGAACTGGTGGCCCAGGAATTCGACACCCTGCTCGGCGGTGACCGCGAATGCAAGGGCTGCAACGGCAAGAACGGCCACAAGAACGGCCACAAGAACGGGCGCGAACATGCCGAACTCGAAGCCGTGCTGGGCGAGTTTCCGCAGGCGGTGCGCGAGCGCCTGATGCAATGGAACGACAACCCGCGCGTGCATGCCCTGCGTGAAGACGCCCGTGGTCGCCTGCTGCGCCTGCTGCAACGCACCGCGCAATGGCTGTCTGAAGAGCGCTTCAACGAAGACGCGGTGCTGCGCATGGCCGACTGGATCGAGCCTTTGCTGCGCCGCGAGATTTACCTGTCGCTGCTGCTGGAGCGCCCCGCCATCCACGAGCGCCTGCTGCGCCTGCTGGGTGCGGCGCGCTGGCCGGCGCGCTATCTGGTCAAGCACCCGGGCGTGATCGACGAGCTGGCTGGCGGCAACCTCTTTGGCAGCCGCTTCGACCCCGCCGAGTTCGAAGCCGAACTGGAATCGCGTCGTGCAGCACTCAAGCGCACCGGCGAAGACGACGAGGAAAGCCTGCTCGACCTGCTGCGCCGTGCGCACCACGCCGAGCAGTTCCGCACGCTGGCGCGCGACGTCGAGGGCGTGCTCACCGTGGAACAGGTGGCCGATGACCTCAGCGCGCTGGCCGATGCCGTGCTGCGCGTGACCGCGCGCTGGTGCTGGGACCGCCTGAAAAACCGCCACCGCGACGAACCCCGCTTTGCCGTCATCGGCTACGGCAAGCTCGGCGGCAAGGAGCTGGGCTACGGCAGCGATCTGGACATCGTGTTCGTCTACGACGACGAAGACGAGCGCGCCCAGGAGGTCTACGCCGCCTACGTGCGCAAGCTGATCAACTGGATGACCGTCAAGACCGGCGAGGGTGACCTCTACGAGATCGACACCGCGCTGCGCCCCAACGGCAACTCAGGCCTGCTGGTCACCCGCTTTGAGGCCTACGCCGACTACCAGCAGCAGCGCGGCAGCAACACCGCCTGGACCTGGGAACACCAGGCCATGACCCGCGCCCGTTTTGTGATGGGGCTGGAAAGCTTGCGTCCGGCGTTTGATGCCGTGCGCCACGCGGTCATCTGCGCGCCGCGCGACGCCGCCAGCCTGAAAGCCGAGATTGTGGCCATGCGGGACAAGGTCCGCGAAGCGCATGCAGAGCCCCAAGGCCGCTTTGAGCTCAAATACAGCCCCGGCGGCATGGTGGATGTGGAGTTTGTGGTGCAGTACCTGGTGCTGCTGCGCACCGCCGGCCATCCTGAACTGGCTGACAACGTGGGCAACATTGCCCTGCTGCACCGTGCCGAGGCGGCTGGTTTGCTCACGCCTGGCATGGGCCAGGCGGCGGCCAATGCCTACCGTGAAATGCGCCGCCTGCAGCACCGGGCCCGGCTCAACGAAGATCCGACCGCGGTGCCCGTTGAATCCATTCAGGTGCAGCGCGATGCGGTGCTGACCCTGTGGCGGCATGTGATGGGCTGAGCAGGTGGCAATTTGCCCGACAATCGGGGCCCGATTTCATTGACCAGCCGGAACATGACCGACACCACCCGCCCCGAATTGCCTGACCACCTGTCCATCGACCCCCGCAGCCCGCATTTCGTGGCCGCGATTTTCGAGCACGACATCGGCATCCGCTTCAACGGCAAGGAGCGCGCCGACGTAGAGGAGTACTGCATCAGCGAAGGGTGGATCAAGGTGCCCGCCGGCAAGACGGTGGACCGCAAGGGCAACCCCCTGATGCTCAAGCTCAAGGGCAAGGTCGAGGCCTTCTACAAATGAAAAAGGCCCCTGCGGGGCCTTTTGACCGGGTGCCGTTCAGGCCCGCGGGATGCAGTCGATGAAGCTTTGGCGCTGCATCAGCTTGTCAAACAGCTTGTGCAGGTTGGGGTGGGCTGAGCGCCAGTCGATTTGCGGGAAACGGAAATCGAGATAGCCCAGCGCGCAGCCCACGGCGATGTCCGACAGGCTCATGTGGATGCCAGAGCAAAACGGCTTGTCGCCCAGGCCCTGGGCCATGGCTTCCAGTGCACGTTCGATCTTGGTCAGCTGGCGATCGATCCACGCCTGGCTGCGTTCGCTGTCAGTGCGGCCGGCCCAGATGGCCTCCATGCGCGCGAGCAGAGCGGCGTCCATCACGCCGTCGGCCAGGGCTTCCCAGGTCTTGACTTCGGCGCGTTCGCGCCCGCCCGTCGGAATCAGCTTGCCCACGGGCGAGAGCGTGTCCAGGTATTCCACGATCACGCGCGAGTCGAACACCGCCTCGTGGCCTTCCATGATCAGGCAGGGCACCTTGCCCAGCGGGTTGGATTCGTGGATGCGCGTGTTGGCAGACCAGACGTCCTCGGTGACAAATTGGTAATCCAGCTTCTTTTCAGCCAGCACGATGCGGACCTTGCAGACGTAGGGGCTGGTGAGTGAACCGATGAGTTTCATGGGGGGACTGGAAAAAACTGCAGGCGCCGATTTTAGGGGGAACCCTCAGGCGTTCTCGGGGTTCATCGGTGGGGGGTGGATCGAAAACATCGGGTAAACCCGCCCCGCCTACAATCGGGGGATGAACTTCAGCCCGATTTCCGCCCTCTCGCCGCTGGATGGCCGTTACGCCAGCAAACTCAACGCCCTGCGCCCTCTGGTCAGTGAGCTGGGTTACATGCACCGCCGCGTGCAGGTCGAAATCGCCTGGTTCATCGCCCTGTCGGACGCCGGTTTTGACGAGTTCAAGCCGCTTTCCCCCGGCGCCCGCGCTTACCTTACCGGCTTGGTGAAAAATTTCAGCGAGGCCGACGGCGTGGCCATCAAGGAATTCGAGAAGACCACCAACCACGACGTCAAAGCCGTCGAATACTGGATCAAATCCAAATTCAAGGACCGCCCCGAGCTGGAGAAGGTGGCCGAGTTCGTGCACTTCGCCTGCACCAGCGAAGACATCAACAACACCAGCCACGCCCTGCAGATCAAGCACGCCCGTGCCGAGGTCATGCTGCCCGGCCTGGACGGCATCATCGCCAAGCTGCGCGAGATGGCGCACACCTTTGCCGACGTGCCCATGCTCAGCCGCACCCACGGCCAGACCGCCAGCCCGACCACCGTGGGCAAGGAAATCGCCAACGTGGTGGTGCGCCTGAACGGCTGCCGCGACAAGATCGCGGCCGTCAAGCTCATGGGCAAGATGAACGGCGCCGTGGGCAACTACAACGCCCACCTGTCGGCCTGGCCCGACTTCGACTGGGAAGCCTTTGCCCGCAAAGTGGTCGAAACACCCGAGCTGGGCGAAACCGCCAGCAGCGACTGGGGTCTGGGCCTGACCTTCCAGCCCTTCAGCATCCAGATCGAGCCGCACGACTACATGGCCGAACTGTTTGACGCCACGGCCCGCGCCAACACCATCCTGATCGACCTGGCGCGCGACATCTGGGGTTATGTGAGCCTGGGCTACTTCAAGCAAAAGCTCAAGGCCGGCGAGATCGGGTCCAGCACCATGCCGCACAAGGTCAACCCGATCGACTTCGAGAACGCCGAAGGCAATCTGGGCCTGGCCAATGCGGTGCTCAAGCACCTGAGCGAAAAGCTGCCGATCTCCCGCTGGCAGCGTGACCTGACCGACTCGACCGTGCTGCGCAACATCGGCGTGGGCCTGGGCTACACCGCGCTGGCCTACGCCTCGCTCATGACCGGCCTGAACAAACTGGAGCTGAACGAAGAAGCACTGGCCGCCGACCTGGATGCGTCGTGGGAAGTGCTGGCCGAGCCGATCCAGACCGTGATGCGCCGCTACGGTGTGCAGGGCGCCTACGAAAAGCTCAAGGAAGTCACGCGCGGCAAGACCGTGACC
>Ga0255217_1000463_pt1 | contig 11667 bp, 12 predicted proteins | sample Miss_Atlam_RepB__FD_183046 | JGI IMG/M metagenome (GOLD analysis project Ga0255217, IMG submission 183046) | Freshwater microbial communities from Mississippi River, Louisiana, United States - Miss_Atlam_RepB_8d | ecosystem: Environmental > Aquatic > Freshwater > River | place: USA: Louisiana...
ATCTCTTCCTTAGCAATTCGATGAGATTGCGTAACACCTGTGAAAATAGTTGGTGGATACCAGAATCCTTTTGTTGGAAGTTTTACATCCGGTGACCATCTATTGGCACCCTCAGCATCGCCAGTTTTAGAGACCTCCTCAATTTTATTTAGCTGTTCTTTTGAGTTAATTGCACCCAAGTCTGTGTTCTTATCCATCGGATCGCCAACTCGAATCAGGCTCATGCGTTTTTTAAGTTTTTCCAATACTTCATCAGCAACATTTTCTTGAATGATTAAACGCGAACCAGCGCAGCAAACATGGCCCTGATTAAAGAAAATACCATTAATAATTCCTTCAACCGCTTCATCAATTGCAGCATCTTCAAATACTAAGTTGGCAGCCTTACCACCAAGTTCTAATGTGGCACTCTTCTTAGTTGCCGATATTGATCTAGCAATTGCCTTTCCAACCTCTGTCGAGCCAGTAAATGCAACCTTATTTATATCTGGGTGGTTAACTAAAGCAGCTCCAGTAATTCCATCACCTGTAACAATATTTACTACACCATCAGGAAGTCCTGCTTGTTGGCAAACTTCTGCAAATAAAAGTGCGGTGAGTGGTGTTGTTTCAGCTGGCTTTAATACAACTGTATTTCCAGCAGCAAGTGCTGGTGCAATTTTCCAAGCAAGCATTAATAACGGGAAGTTCCAAGGAATTATCTGACCAACTACGCCAAGTGGTTTTGGCTTACTTCCAAAACCGGCATATTCCAGTTTGTCTGCCCAGCCTGCATGATAGAAAAAATGTGCAGCAGCAAGCGGAATATCTGTGTCTCTGGATTCCCTAATCGGCTTGCCATTATCTAAAGTCTCAACCACTGCAAACTCTCGAGCCCGCTCTTGCATGATGCGAGCGATTCGGTAGAGATACTTACCGCGTTCCTTGGCTGGCATTTTTGACCATATTTTTGTGTAGGCAGCTCTTGCGCTTCTTACTGCTAGATCGATATCAGATTTATCGCCATAACCAACCTTTGATAACAACTCTTCAGTTGCTGGATTAATCGTGCTAAAACTCTTACCTTTTTTAGGATCTACAAACTTACCGCCGATAAACAAGCCGTAGTTTGGTGCAATATTTGCAATAGCCTTCGACTCAGGTGCGTTTGCGTACTCAAAATCGCTCATAACGCTCCTAATCTACAGTTACGTAGTTGGCACTAGCGTAGTGCCCAGTACGTAGCTTCATTCGCTGCATCAGTAAATCATTTAGCAAGGCGCTTGCACCAATCCTAAATAGCTCTGGCGTTAGCCACTGCTCGCCAGCAGTCTCCTTTACAAGCACCAATTGTTTGATCGCATCTTTGGTTGTACGAATTCCACCGGCAGGCTTCACGCCAATTTTTTCACCAGTTAAAGTGAAGTAATCACGAACTGCCTCAAGCATTACTAAAACAACTGGAGCGGTAGCCGCTGGTGCAACTTTTCCAGTGCTGGTTTTAATGAAATCAGCGCCAGCTAACATCGCAAGGTATGAAGCTTTCCTTACATTGTCATAAGTTACTAATTCACCTGTTTCTAGAATAACTTTAAGATGCGCTTTTTTCCCACAGATTTCTTTAATAACTCTAATTTCTTCAAAGACATCATAAATTCTGCCTGATAGAAAAGCACCACGATCTATGACCATATCGATTTCATTAGCACCAGCATCTATTGCATCTTGTGTATCAATCTTCTTAACAGCAAGAGATGCTCGACCAGATGGAAATGCTGTTGCAACCGCTGCAACTGGCAGAGATTTACCGCCGATTCGGTCTAATTCAGTGCGCGCAATTTTGACCATATCGTTGTAGACACAAATTGCACCTACTGATGGAACAGTTAAATCAGATGGATCTGGTCTAACAGCTTTGGCGCAAAGGGATTTAACCTTGCCGGGAGTATCTGCTCCTTCGAGGGTGGTTAGATCAACCATGCTTATTGCCATATCAATGGCCCATGCTTTACTAGTAGTTTTAATACTTCGCGTAGCCAACATTGCTGCTCTTGCTTCTGCTCCAACTTGATCTACAGGAGGTAGATCTGACAGAAACTTTCGAAGCGATTTTTCGCTTCCATCAATAATCATGTGAGTACTTTAGTCAATGCCTGCTTTATTTGCGATATTCGAGATTCTGCCCCATTTTTACTAGCAGCGACCACCTCTATATAGCATTTCAGTTTAGGTTCAGTTCCACTAGGTCTAATAATTACTCGAATATCATTTTCATATTTCAATCTAATTCCAGGGGTTGGCATTAAATTTGATTGACTTAAATTCTCCTTAGATACCAAGGCGTGACCTGATAAGACCGTAGGTGGTTGATCAATTACTTTTTTTAACAATCGATCTATTTGCTTAAGATCGGAAAATCGTAGTGATATCTGATCAGTTAAATGAAAGCCGTACTCATGGCCAATTTTTTCTAGATACTCATTTAACGATATGCCTCTTTCCTTTAATTCTGCAACCATCGTAACAATTACGACAGCAGCGCTGATTCCATCCTTATCATTCACGTTTGCCGCATCAACGCAGTAACCAAGTGCCTCTTCATAACCAAATAAAAGGTTCTCGACTTTAGAAATCCATTTAAATCCCGTCAAAGTTTCTTTGAATTCCAATCCACTCTTAGCAGCAATTTTTCCAAGTAGTGATGATGAAACTAAGGAATTAGCAATTCGAAGTCCATTTACTGAATTCTTACTAATTAAATAGTGACCAAGTAGGACGCCTACTTCGTCCCCTCGTAACATTCGCCAACCATTTGCTGGATCATTAATTGCAACTGCGCATCGATCAGCATCTGGGTCATTAGCAATTACTAAATCTGCATCATTTTCCTTGGCATATGCAAGTGCCATATCGATGGCTCCGGCTTCCTCAGGATTAGGAAATGCTGTAGTAGGGAAATCGGGATCTGGTTTTACTTGTTCTTTCACAACAATTGGAGATCTAAATCCAGATTGTTCAAAAACCTTAATAAATGTTTCAGCCCCCACCCCATGCAGTGGTGTGTATATGACTTTTAAACTATTGGGCTTGGTTGCCAACTTTGCAACCTCTAAAACATATTGATCAATTACAGATTCATCAACAATTTCATAGTTACTAGCTCTTACTGGTTGTTTTTCAGCTTTTTCAATTAATTCCGAAATTTGAAAATCGATGGGAGAAATTATCTGCGAGCCTTGGTAATTAACTCCATCAAAGTTGCCACCCAAATAAACCTTGTATCCGTTGTCATTTGCCGGGTTATGACTTGCTGTAACCATAATTCCAACATCAGCTTTAATGTTTTTCAGCGCAAAAGCCAGAACTGGAGTGGGAAGAACTCTTGGCAACACATAAGTTTTCATACCACCACCGGCAAATATCTCGGCGCTGTCCTTTGCAAATGCATCTGATCCATGTCGAGCATCGCGGCCAATTACAACTGAACTTAAATTATTTTTCTTCATAAATGCAAGAATTCCAGTAGCTGTTCTACTTACAACAGCTCGATTCATGCAGGAAGGACCAGGGCCTACTGGGCCACGTATTCCAGCTGTACCAAATTGCAAGAAACCAGCAAAGCATTTTTCTAACTCTGTTTGGTTTCCCTCTTTAAGCCAATGTTTTAATTGGTTAGCTGTATTTGCATCTGGATCATTTTCAATCCAATCTAAAACTTCACTTCTTAACTGATCTGAGATCACAACTTAGGCAAAACCTTCGCTAGAAGATTTCCCATTCGGTCAGCAGCAGCTTTACCAGCAGCAATAACCTCCGCATGATTTAGTTTTTCACCAGTTACACCAGCAGCAGCATTTGTCACTAATGAGATTGCAAGAATTTCTGCACCAAGTGCGTGTGCAGCAATTGCCTCCGGAACAGTAGACATTCCAACCAGATCCGCCCCCATACTTCTCATCATTTTAATTTCAGCAGGTGTTTCATAAGAAGGCCCGCGCCAGTGGACATAGACACCTTCAGCTAATGAGGAATCTTCCTCCTTAACAATCTTCCTTAATCTTTTACTGTATAAATCAGTAAGGTCAACAAAATCTGCGCCAATTAATGGTGAAGCAGCAGTAAGTGAGATGTGGTCTCTGATTAATACCGGCTGCCCTACTTTGTAATCTGTATTAATTCCTCCGCAAGCATTAGTAAGTACAATATTTTTACAGCCTGCTTTAACAGCAGTTCTGACTGCATGTGCTACCGGTTCCATACCTAATCCTTCATAAAAGTGGGTACGACCTAAGAAAACTAAAGCGTTTGAACCATTTGATAATTTATAAGAACGCAACTTTCCGCCATGGCCTGCAACGGTTGGCGCTGGAAAGCCAGGTAATTCAGTTACCAGAAATTCATGAGTGGGTGTACCAAGTGCATCTGCGGCTGAAATCCAACCTGATCCCATGACTAGCGCAACATCATGCTTGGCTTTTCCAGTTATCTTTGCAATGGCTTTGGCCGCTTTTTCAGCTGTGCCAATTGGGTCTTTATATAACTTCTTCATAAGGCAAACTTATCCTAAATACTTACTTATTTTTTAAGTCAGGCCAGCTATACCCTAATGAGATAACCATCTTTCTTAATAAAGGTAGTGATAAGCCAATAATTCCGCTCGGGTCACCCTCAATATTTGTAATAAATGGAGCACTTAAACCATCCAAAGTGAAGCCACCTGCAACATTTAATGGTTCACCTGAATCTACATAATCATTAATCTCAGCATCAGTCATTTGAGCAAATTGAACTTTAGCAGTTGATCTCTCACTTAACTCTATGCCATTTTTTAAATCAATCACGCAATGTCCAGTGTGAAGATATCCAGACTTACCACTTAATTGTTTGCACCTAGCAATTGCATTTTCTTTGCTTCCTGGTTTACCAAGTGATTTTCCTTCAAACTCAAATGTGGAATCACATCCAATAATTAGCGAATCGGCAGGAGCAATCTCTTTAACGGTGTGTGCTTTTAGAATTGCTAGAGCAATAACTAGTTCTGAGGGAGTAAGTGAATCAAGTTCAGAGGTTTCTTCGTTAACCCCGCTAACTAAAACCTTGGGAGTGATCCCAACGCTTTCTAAAAGGCGAAGTCGAGATGGTGATGCTGAAGCGAGGATTATCTGAACCATTATGCAGGTAACCTTATTACATGAAACCACCGTTTCTTGGACTCATTGCACAAGAGTGGAGTCAAAGTGCCTACCAAGTGCAGGCTACAAAATTGGGTATTGGGTTAAAAACTTCGAGCAAGAAAATGTCAGGCTCTGAGTTAATTGATTTCGCTAAAGAGTGCGATTTACTTTATGTAGATCCGGCAATCATCTCAATTTCGGCAATAAAAACTGCGGAGAAATCTGGAATTCGAATTTATCCTTCATCTAAAACTATTGATGAGCTAGCGAAGATAACTCTCATTCAGGTGAAGCTGATCAGCTTTCGGTATTAGTAACTAGATCTGCTCATGCACAAGCAGCAAGCTGGCCGATTACTTTGCTAACAAATGAATTATGCATTACCCCCCTTCCGGGAATAAGTGATGAGATAGCACAGGAAATCCAAATTTCAGTTCTAAAACTTGCCGCAGAGGTTGGTTTAGTTGGAGGGTTTGAATTGGTAGTTGATGCGGCCGAGTATAAAAAATTAATTGGAATCAACTGGATTACACCTACGGCAAATTATTGGAATCAAATTGGCTCCGTAACTAGCTTTTACGAACAAAACCTACGCGCGATTCTTGATCTACCTTTGGGCAGCACGCAATTGCTTTCGAAATATGTAGTAACAGGCTCCTTGGAAACCGATCAAAACAGCGATGACTATCGGCCTTATTTACATTTAATGGCCAGGAATCCAAGGCTTAAGTTTGATCAATCGATTAAACAGGTTGGAGTTGCCGGTGATGATCTTGAGGAGCTACTAACAGAGATAATTCATGCACAGCAGTATTACAGTGGAAAAATTGTTGAATAACTAAACTCTTTTTCCATATTCGATTGCCGGGCATCGATTCATGACTGCAATAAGTCCAGCTTTTTCTGCTCTATCAAAGGCGCTTTGATCAATTACATCAAGTTGCAGCCAAACTCCCTTTGCATTTATTGCGATTGCACTATCTACAACTTCACCTGCTAAATCTGAGTTAACAAAGATATCTACCACATCAATTGGAAAAGGAATATCAGATAATTTCTCATACCCTTTTTCTCCATGAACAGTTTCTGCCTTTGGATGAACTGGAATTACTTGGTGTCCTTTTTCGATTAACAACTTTGCAACTCTGAAAGCGGCTCGTTCAGAATTATTGCTTAAGCCAACAACTGCCCAAGTTTTTAAAGCTAATAATTTATCTATTGAATCATTCATTATGGCTGCGGCCAAGAGCTCTAAATTTCCAGCCGGCAGATTGCCAAAGCTCACGATCTAATGCATTTCTGCCATCTATCACAATTGGATTTTTAACGATTGACTTAACCTTGACTGGGTCAATTTCTCGATAGATCTTCCACTCTGTTAGATGCAGAACTATTTCAGCATCTTTAAGAGTTGTATTCACATCACCTGCAAAATTCAGAGCAGGAAAGCGCTTTTGAGCGTTAGCAATGGCTTTAGGGTCATGGACAGTAACAATTGCGCCAGCTGCTTGAATCTGTGCAGCAATATCTAGTGCTGGAGAGTCGCGAACATCATCGCTATCAGGTTTAAATGCCGCACCAAGAATTGCCACCTTCTTACCTTGTAGATCATCTGATAAATCTTTACGAACTAATTCAATAATTCGCTGGCGGGCACGTAAGTTGATTGCATCAATTTCTTTAAGAAACTCAACTGCTTGGCTAGCACCTAGCTCCTCTGCCCTGGCCATAAATGCACGGATATCTTTTGGTAGACAGCCTCCACCAAAGCCGATTCCAGCTTGCAAGAATCGGCTTCCAATTCTTGGGTCGTAACCAATAGCTTTTGCAAGCACGGTGACATCACCGCCGGCAGCTTCACATATTTCAGCCATAGCGTTGATGAAGGAAATTTTTGTTGCTAGGAAAGAATTAGCAGCAACCTTTACTAACTCTGCAGTTGGAAGATCAGCTCTAACCCATGGAGTTTTATCCTTAAGATTAGTTGCATAAACTTCTTTTAATAACTGTTCAGCACTGTCGTTTTCTACACCTACTACCAATCGATTTGGTCTTAAGGTGTCTTCAACTGCAAAACCTTCGCGTAAGAATTCAGGATTCCAGGCAAGATCAGCCTTCGGATTTAGCTCCAATAATCTATTTCTTAACTTTGTTGCTGTACCAACTGGAACTGTTGATTTACCTACTACTAAGCCGCCTGGCTTCACATGTTTTGCAATCGATTCTAACGCTGAATTTACAAAGGTTAGATCAGCAGCATTTCCATTTTTAATCTGAGGAGTTCCCACGCAAATGAAGTGAACATCGGCATCTGCCAGATCTGCAACATTATTTGTAAAGGTTAGGCGACCGGATTTAATTTGATCCGATAGCAATTCTTCTAATTCAGGTTCATAAAATGGAACTTTGCCTTTGCTTAATAAATCGATTTTGCTTGCTTCAGTATCAAAACCAATTACTTCAAAGCCCAAGCTGGCCATGCAGGCAGCATGTGTAGCACCCAAATATCCGGTGCCGATTACTGAAAGTTTTAATGCCATGGCTAGAGCCTATCTAAGGGATCGATAATCAACGGCAAATATTATCGTCAGCTGTTCGGGTTTTAAATTTATCTACAATTTCAACCTTTGCGGCTTTTGTTGATGATGGAGATGGTGAGGCAGTTACTTCGTCAACGATTGCTCGATCCTCACGCAGACGATCCCATAATTCTGGCGCTAAAACTGGATCCCACAGGACAGATGCTGTTACCCCATTTGAATAGTAATTTAGATCAGAAAGTGGAACAGTCAATGTACGAACATTTGATGTTGCAAGTGATTTCATCTGCTTAGCAAGGGTTATCAAATCAGAGTTTTTTAATCCTTCATCTGTTGTAACGGCAGCCAGGGATGAATTTATAAAACTTGTCATTGTTATCGGGTTAAGCAAAACACCGGCGCTAGTTGCTTTTTTTAAGACCGAAGACATAAATGCCTGCTGACGTTGCATTCTGCCAATATCACCCAGGCCATCAAACTCTCGAGTTCGAACATATTTAAGGGCTTCAATTCCATTTAGTGTGTGCACCCCAGCGGGTAAAACTAAGTGGCTCTTTGGGTCATCAATATCTTTTTTTGTGCAAACCTCAATACCGCCAAGTGAATCAATTACTCTGGCAAATCCTGCGAAATTTACCTCAACATAATGATCAATTTTAAGCTGGGTCATTTCCTCTATTGTTTGAATTAATAAAGGCGCCCCACCCCAGTTAAATGCTGAATTAATTTTAGAGTGAACAGCTGGAATAGTTTTGCCAGCGTTATTTAGGTGTTCTGGAATTAGTGCAAAAGTATCCCGTGGGATAGAAACTAGTACCGCCTTATCTCTTGCTTTTGAAATATGTACCAACAGCATGGTGTCAGATCTTTTTCCAGCTGCGGTAGCAACTGAACCAACCCGTAACTCTTTTAGTTCAGCCTTTGTTAATCCCTCACGTGTATCTGAGCCAACTAGTAGGTAATTTATTGCCGAAGACTTTTTATCAGGCCGCTTATCAATACCTGCAAATGCATCAATCTTGGTAATAGAAGCAGAGACTGTGCCAAAAGCCAGTGCGCTGATTGCTGATATAGCCAGAGTAGCTATCGAAATACCAGTAAAGATCCTGACACTTCGAGCAGATTTCATCTTCTTATCCTAGATTATGGGCAGGGAATTGCTGAGCACAAATTATGATCGGAGTGGTTATGAATCATTTAACATCGCCTTCGATCACAGTTATTTTGCCAATTCTCAATGAAGAGGCAGATTTACAAAATTGCATCTCAGCAATCCTTCAGCAAGATTACGCTGGAGAAATAGAAATAATTTTGGCGCTAGGACCTTCTAAAGATAAAACCAATCAAATTGCCCAAAATTTGGCTGCTGCGGATAAACGAATCAAATTAGTTAATAATCCAACTGGGCAAACCGCTAAGGGTTTGAATCTGGCAATTGCGGAAAGCTCGTTTGAGATAATTTGCAGAATTGATGGGCACTCAGAGATTTCAAACTCTTACCTAAAAACTGCAGTATCAATCATGCAAGAAAAAGGCGCGGTAAATGTTGGTGGACTTATGCATGCTGATGGCCAGTCTGGTTTACAGCGAACAATTGCACAGGCGATGCGATCTAAATTAGGAGTAGGTGCTTCTAAGTTCCATACCGGTGGCAAGGCTGGTCCTTCTGACACTGTTTACCTTGGCACATTTAAAAAATCTGCAATTTTGGCAGCAGGTGGTTTTGATGAAAGATATATCAGAGCGCAAGATTGGGAGTTAAACCATCGCATGCGGGCGCAAGGTGGTTTAATCTGGTTTGACCCAAGACTTGTTGTCACATATCGTCCTAGAAAATCTCTAAGTAAATTAGCAAAACAGTATTTTCAATATGGCAGGTGGCGACGAGTAATCTCTAGACAACACCCAAAAACTACTAATTTCCGTTATTTGGCACCTCCAGTTGCATTGGTAATTAATCTTTTATCAGTTGTTTTCGGAGTATTAGTTGCTAAAATCTTTTTCCTACCAGTTTTGATTTATATGACAATATTAATAATCGGTGGCTTATTTATTGGTAGAAATATTGCAGATAAATTGTTGATGCCAATTGTATTTGCAACTATGCATTTATCTTGGGGTGCTGGATTTATAACATCGCCAAAAAAACTTTTTAAAAACTAATTTTTATGCAAGACTGAGTTCAGGCCACTCCAATTACCAGTTTTTGGCAGTGCTTCTAAGCTGCCACTTTGAGAATTACGTCTAAACAAAAGATTGTTCGCACCGCTCAACTCCAACGCTTTAACTATCTTTCCATCCGGCAAAGTAATTTTTGACCCAGAAGTGATATAAATTCCTGCTTCAACTACGCAATCATCGCCAAGGCTGATTCCAATTCCGGAGTTTGCACCCAATAGAGTCCTCTGACCAATTGAAATAACTTCTTTACCGCCACCACTAAGAGTGCCCATAATTGAAGCTCCGCCACCAATGTCACTTCCATCCCCAACAACAACACCGGCACTAATCCGGCCCTCGACCATTGATTTACCTAAAGTTCCGGCGTTGAAATTTACAAAGCCTTCATGCATGACTGTTGTGCCCGATGCTAGGTAGGCACCTAATCGCACTCGATCACCATCTGCGATTCGAACTCCTTCAGGAATTACATAATCAACCATACGTGGAAACTTATCTACGCCATAGATAACTAAGTTTGCATATTTGCTCATCAACTGTGGTCTAACTTTTTCAAACCCATCAATTTCACAAGCACCAGCTGAAGTCCAAACAACATTAGCAAGAAGTGAAAAAATCCCCTCTAAATTAATTGCGTGGGGCTTTAATAATCTATGTGAAAGCAAGTGAAGTCTTAGGTAAACATCAGCAGCATCTTTTGGTTTTTCATTGATCTGGATAACTACTTCAACTGCAACTTTCTTAACTTTTCGAATCGGATCCTCGCCAATTAAGGATTTAAAGGTTGCATCGATTTTATTTTCTGGAGCATCACCTAATCCAAGGGCATAAAAAGAGCACTCAAGAGTTTGGCCAGATTGATTTTGGGTGGCAATACCAAATCCATATGCCGTACTTTGAGTAGTGCTCATTAGCCAACGGTATCAAAGTGCGCTCAAGGCAATAGACTAATTTCATGCGCGTATCGGTTTTCTGCTCATCTGCTCCAGATATTCCAAATACTTCACTGGAATTGGCATTTAATGTTGGCAAAGCAATTGGTGAGCAAGGTTGGGATCTTGTTTGGGGTGGCGGTAAAGCTTCAATGATGGGTGAGGTGGCAAAAGGAGCGAGATCATCAGGCGCTGCAACTATAGGAGTAATTCCAGAGCCACTGAAAAAAATAGAGTTTGAAGATTCGCAAGCCTCACATATGCATGTGGTGACAAATATGCGAACTAGAAAAGCAAAAATAGAGGACTTGGCAGATGCATTTATTATTTTGCCTGGTGGCATTGGAACTTTAGAAGAGTTCTTTGAAATCTGGGTTGGCCGATATCTTAAGTTTCACGGTAAGCCGATTGCTGTATGTGATCCAGCAGGCGTGTATGGACCTCTTCAAACTGCTCTCGATCATTTAGCAAGTCAAAATTTTATGAAGGCTGGCCAAAAAGAACTTGTCACTTGGTGCTCCGATATTCCTACTGCAATTGAGGCGATCAGAATCAAATGAATAAACTATCTAATTTAACCCTGACCATAAAGATAAATAAGCCAGTAGATGAGGTTTGGCAATCTTTAGTTGATTGGAAGAGTCAAAGTAAATGGATGCTGCAAACTAAAGTCTGGTCAGAGTTAGATCAAGATCGAACAGTAAAAAATGGCAAAGGAGTACTAATCTTTGCCTTTACTGGAATTTTTCCAAAGCTTTATCCTAAATTGAAATTAGGCATTCTTGACACAATGGAGGTTACAAATTGGAAACCACCACACCTATGCGAAGTGATGCATATCGGACGAATAATTCGAGGAAC
>Ga0255217_1000472_pt1 | contig 11533 bp, 7 predicted proteins | sample Miss_Atlam_RepB__FD_183046 | JGI IMG/M metagenome (GOLD analysis project Ga0255217, IMG submission 183046) | Freshwater microbial communities from Mississippi River, Louisiana, United States - Miss_Atlam_RepB_8d | ecosystem: Environmental > Aquatic > Freshwater > River | place: USA: Louisiana...
GTTCGGCGTGGACTCCGTCGAGGCCCTGCAGCAACAGACCTTCCTCGACAAAGTGGACGACGCCGATGTCGACCGGGTGCGCCAGACCTTGCGCGAGGCTCGCGCCAGCAATCCGCCCCCCTGTCAGTTCACGGCCCTCACCGCGGGCGGCAGCCGCACGCGCCTGCGCCTGGAAGCGCTGGCCGCCGTCTACGAGGGTCACGCCGCGCTGCAGATCATCCTGCGCCCGGCCACCGGCAATGCCGCTCATGCCCATAAGTTACGGCTGCTGCGCAGTCAGGACCTGCTCACCGGCCTGCTCAATCGCGGTGGCCTGCTGGCCCGTGTGGAAGCGGCCATCGCTCAGGCCATCGACACCCGCAGCCAGTGCGCGCTGCTGCTGGCGCGCCTGCAGGGCTTTGACGACCTGCAGAACCTCGGCGGCCGGGCCGCTGCCAACTATCTGCTGGTAGACACCGCCAGCCTGCTGCGCGAGTACGCGCCGGCCGATGCCCTGCTGGCCCATTGCGGCGCTGGCGAATTCGCCGTGCTGATCAGCGGGCCGGAACACGTGGCGCGCGCCCACCAGCTGCAGGCCAAGGCCGCCACGCTGAACACCTGCCTGCAGCCCCTGCTGCCCGCTGGCAGCGGCCTGCGCCTGGCGCTGGGAAGCACCTTCATCAACGAGCTGACGCCGTCGGCCGAGCTGGCCATCGACCGCGCCCGCCACAATCTCACCCTGCGCGAGCATGGCAACTCGCCCAGCACCGCGTCGCAGGACCCGTACGCCACGCCGGAGCAGATGTTCCAGCGCCTGGAAGACGCCTTCGCCCAGGAAGACTTCCTGCTGGTGTTCCAGCCGGTGGTGAGCCTGAAGGAAGACGGCCTGCAGCGCTACGAGGTGCGGATCCGTCTGCAGGACCACGGCAGCCTGATCTACCCGCCGCGGTTTCTGGAGCTGGCCAACCAGCACGGCCTGGGCGAGCGCATCGACCGCTGGGTGTGCAGCAAGTCGCTGCAGCTGCTGCAGGAGCGGGCCAACCCAGCCCTGCGCCTGACCCTCAACCTCACGCACAATTCGGTGATCAGCGAGGAGTTCCTGCCCTGGCTGCAGCAACAACTGCTGGCCCTGCGCCTGCAGCCAGGTCTGCTGACCCTGCAGATCAGCGAGCTGGACGTGGTCAGTTCGCCCCAACACGTGGCACGTTTCTGCGCGCAGCTGCGCGAGCTGGACATCCCGCTCTCCATCATGCGCTACGGCTGCACGCTGCATCCGGGGCAGTACCCGGCGCTGGACGAGGCCGACTACGTCAAGCTCGACAAGACGCTGCTCAGCGACATCGGGCTCGACACGGCCCGGCGCGAGCGCCTGAACAACACGGTCAAGAGCCTCCATGCCCGAGGTGTGCTGGTGATTGCATCGATGATCGACCAGATCGACCTGCTGCCCCTGCTGTGGCAGGCCAGCGTCAACTTCGTCCAGGGCAACTGCCTGCAGAAGCCCAGTGCAAGGATGGATTTCCGCTTCGTGCAGGACGAAGAGATCACCCTGAGCGCGTTCCAGTGAACCCCCGTATCCCGAGAGAATGACCGTGGCCCCGAAGATGCACGCCCCCGACCATGATGCCGACGCCCGCTTCCTGGCTTCGCCCGCTTCCCAGATGCGCCTGGGCCACAAGCTGGCGATCGCCACCAGCATCCTGCTGCTGCTCGCCATGTGCGTGTTCTGGCTGGTGACCAACCAGACCACCGAGAACATCCTGCGCCAGCAGGCCGACAGTCTGGGCGACACCCTGGCTCGACAGACAGCCATCCTGGTGACCGAGCTGGTGCTGGCGAATGACATGATCAGCATGAACGTGCTGCTGAACCAGCTGACCCGCGAGGCGGCCATCGCGGAGGTGGCGGTGCTGAGCATCGACGATCAGGTGATCGCCAGCTCCGGCGCCGGCAGCCGCGACCCGGGCACCGGACCTGCCGCCATCTTCGGCACCTATGTCGCGCCCATCGCGCTGCAGGATTCGCTGGCCGGCTACGTGCGCGTGCAGCTGGATCAGGACTACATCGAACAGGGCGTGACGCGCAATTTCCTCTTCATGCTGGCCGCGCTGGCGCTGATGCTCGTGACCGGTGTGACCGTCATCCTGGCGCTGATGCAGTATTTCGTGACCTTCCCGCTGCGCATGCTGTCGGCTTCCATCCAGAGCGTGCGCCGGGGCGAACCGCAGCCAAGTGAATTCGGCGAGCGCGGCGACGAACTGGGTGCGGTGATCCGTCAGTACAACCGCATGGTCTACGAACTGGACGACGACGAGGCGCGCACCGCCATGTTCGGCCCCGACTACGAACGCCCGCCCGTGGTGGAATCCCCGGCGGTGTACCGCCGCCCCGGCAGCACCTTCGTCAGCATCCTGCACCTGAACATCGCCAACTACCGCTCGGCCCTGCACCAGCACGAGGCCGAGGAAACGGTGGAGCTGCTCAACACCTGCTATTTCTACATCCACCGCGTGGCGCAGCTCTACAACGGTCATGTGGAGAAATGCGCGGGCGACGAAGTGCTGATCACCTTCGGTGCCGCGACGGCAGACGACGAGCACTGCTTTCACGCCGTCTGTGCCGCGCTGCTGTTCCTGGACATCACCAGGACGCTGGCGCGGGAGCTGGAGGCCGAGTCCCTGCCCACACTGCAGTTCCGCGCCGGCCTGCACTGCGGCGAACTGCTGACCGGCGTGTTGTCCTCGCTGGAGCAGAAAACGTACACCGTCGCGGGTGAGAACCTGGCGCTCACGCGGCAGATCTGCGAGGAAGCGCCGGTAGACACCCTGCTGATCAGCGAGGCCGCCTACATCCTGGCCGAGGGCGACAGCCGGCTGATCACCGAGGAATTCAACGAGATCGTCGATGACAGCCGAGGCGATTTCATCAAGACGTGGCTGGTGGACGAACCACTGGCCAATTTCAAGACGCTGCTCGAAGGACAGGTGGAACACCTCTTGTCCGAGGAGATGGATATCTGATTTCCCTCCGGGCGGCCGGCAAGGCGCTGGAGGTGTCATTGACACGCGTGCAGCTGCGCCGCCCGGACACTGTGTCAGCCTGGTCTCCGCTGCACCGCCTGCTCGGCCCGCGCCCGCAACTGCCCGCAGCCCGCGTCCACGTCCTGCCCCGCGCTGTTGCGCACCTTGGTCAGCACCTGGCGGCTGTGCAGGTACGCGACGATCTCGCGGATGCGCCCGGCATCCGGGCGTTCATAGCGCACGCCGTTGTCGGCGCTCAGGCCCGTGCCTTCCAGTGCGTTGAAGGGAATGACATTGAGCACCGCGTACTTGCCCTTGAGCAGACGCAGGATCGCGTCGAGTTCATCCTGCCCGTCGTTGATGCCCTTGAGCAGCGTCCATTGATACTGGATCGGGTAGCCCGTGGCGCGCGCATAGGCTTCGCCCAGCTCGATCAGTTCATCCGGCGCGATCTTCGGCGCACGCGGCAGCAAGTGCTCGCGCAATTCGGCCCTGGTGGTGTGCAGCGACAAGGCCAGCGCCGGCCGCACACGCTGCTGCGGCAGCAGCTCGAACACGCGACGATCGCCCACTGTGGAGAACACCAGATTCTTGTGGCCGATGCCGCCTTCGGTGCCCAGCAGCTCGATGGCCTCGAGCACATTGTCGAGATTGTGCGCCGGCTCGCCCATGCCCATGAACACCACTTTCTTCACCGCACGAAGGCGGCGCGCGAGCACCACCTGGGCCACGATCTCCAGGCTGCTCACCTGACGAATCAGGCCGCTCTTGCCCGTCATGCAGAAGCGACACCCCACCGCACAGCCCACCTGCGTGGACACGCAGAGCCCGTCGCGCGGCAGCAGCACACTCTCGATCATCTGCGCGTCGGCCAGCCTCACCAGCAGGCGCATGGACGCATCGGCGCCCGGGTGTTGCGAGTGGATCTGCGCCACGGCATCAAGTTCGTCGCTCAGCGCCGGCAAGCCGTGACGCACGGACAGCGGCAGAAAATGTTCCTGCGGCTGCAGGCGCGGCCCGGCGCCCAACGCCTTGCCACCAAGCCACGCGCGCAGCACACGGCCGCGGTGGACGGGCAGGGCCTTGAGTTCGTGCAGCAGGCGATGGTCGAGGTCGGCGAGTGTGAGCAGAGACATGGGGCGGGATGCTAGCACTGGCGGGGGTGGGGATGTATGGCAAGACTCGCTATGTCTTGATCTTGTGAATGGCAGCCCCTTGCCACACCAAGCCCGGCACGACTACCTTGGCGTTGATACCGCGCAAATTCAGCGACTTACCTAAAGGCGAATTCACAAATGCGGTCGCACCTTGACCGTAATGACGACGAAATTTTGCACACCCCAGATGGGGCTCTGAGGTCACTTCGATCATTGCTTCGCCAAGCACAAGCCGTGTGCCCGGCCGAACATTCGAGTACGAGAGATCAAAGTCGACGAAAAACTGGTCGCCGGCGAGTTTCCAACGATTTTTTTCCTTCGCTATTGCCGCGATAGCTCTCGAATTCATCAAGGTGAGCTGCGTGTCAGCCAGTGCGGGTGTCCCTCGCTTTCTTGGGTTGCCACGCGTTGCCCAATTGTCTCCCAGCAAACCCATTACAAGATCCAGCTCGGCTTCAAGCAGTTCTTGCCGTTCGCCCTTCACTGGGCGACAGACAATCAAGTCAATCGATCCATTATCCTTGGGGGAAACTTTTATGTGAGCTGTTGCTCGCAACAACTCCTCGCTGGTAGCGAACATGCGACAGTCTCCATGGCAATTGAGAGAAAGCGCCAACAGGGCAAGGCGGCCAGCCGTCGGCGCTGCAGTTGAACGACCTGTCAGGCTTCGCCTTCAGTCAGCGATGGCAGCCCGTCTATGCTTGATGCGTTCTTCTCTTTGCGATATGCGCGCAGGGTGTCTGCACCCTTTGTCGCCACCCATCTGTGGAAGATATCGCGGTCTTGCTTGAACTCCATCGCAGGTACGCCGTAGCCGCAACTGTCGCTGATACGAGTCACATTGACAGAGATGACTGATCGAGGGGCTGCCTGGGTCGGGAAGATGCCTTCCCAATCCTTCCAATCGGGCGCTGTCCGCGTGATAACACTGCCCTTGCCATGGAGTCGCACAATCTTGGGTGGGCCGGTGAACGCGCAGAACATCAAGACGATTCGGCTGTTCTCACGCAGATGGGCGATGGTTTCTGATCCACTGCCAGTGACATCCAGGAAGGCGACGTGATGCGGCCCAAGTACTCTCAGGCAATCCAACCCCTTCGGAGAAGTGTTCACGTGCCCGTCTTGGGACAGAGGAGCCGTGGCCACAAAGAAGACGTGCTGCTGCTGAATCCAGGTCGTGAGTTCGAAAGTGATGGAGTCGTACAACTTGCCCATGGAAAATGGTCTCAGAATGGATTCCCAAAGCACTAAGGCTCAGCTAGTGCGCGGCGTCTCTGTTCAGCGGTTTGTTGACAGCGTCAGCCAGCGTTCAACCGCTCCGCGAGCCATACCTTGATGTTTGGCTGCCGGGTGACTCCACTACGAGCGACTTCGCGATCCAACGACTCGCCAATCCAAGAAGGAAAATCGGCATGGATGCGCCTGTGTTCCAGATTGGAACAAGGCGCCGCAGAAGAATCAGGATCATCAGGGATGCCTTCGTTGCCTCGGTCAAACTGCTTATCAAAATCGCCAGCGTTCATATGACTTTACCGTGCTTCCTCAACTTTCTGTCCTCCTTTGCTGTCGTGTCATGCCATGCTTTGCAAGCGACGCTTTATGAAACACTGATACATTCTGAGCCATTGGCGAGCACGACTCGATGAGGTATCGAAAGAGCAGATTGGATTGCGATGCCGGGATCCCCTCGACAACCCCAAAGAGGGGTGGGCCCCGTACGCCGTCTCAGTCTTCACTCCAACACGACAGGTCTTGTGCCAAGAACAAAAATCTTGGCTTGAATATGTGCGAATTCAGTTGTGTTTCTCTCGCAGAATAAATTATCTGTGTTTAGCGCATTGACTCGAGTCGTTGTCCGACTTGCTCACAGATCTCTCTTTCCCGAAAAACTCCTACACAAAACCATTGCACAAAGACAACGCTGTTTGCAGCAGGCCCTTCAGCCCGCGACTACCCCTTCCTCCACACCGACACCTGACTCACGATGTACTCGTACTTGCGGCGGTGCTCGCGAATCATGAACGGCAGGTTGCCTTCGTGCACCAGGGTGAAGCCCTGCAGAATCGCGCCAATCTTTTCCAGCGCGGCGGCATTGCTCGGCCCGTCGATGAACTGCTCGGTGGGGGTGTACTGCTCCATCCAGCTGTTGGGGGAGACCAGCACCAGCACGCCGTCGTCGCTCAGCAGCGTGTCGTCTTCCACGAACTGGCGCAGACACGCGGCCGGGTCGGGCAGGCGGCACAGCAAGTTGCTCAGCAGCACGGCGTCGAAGCCTTTCATGTTCACGCTGCGCAGCAGCTCGGGGGCGCGCAGCTTCGCGGCGTCACCGCGCACGAAGTGGATGCGATCGCACTGCGTGCCTTCTTCCAGCCGGGCCTGCAGCGCGGTGCTGAAGCGGCCGCTGTCGTGGCGCACATAGTCCAGCACGCCGTGCTGCTTCATGGCATTGGCAGCGTCGATGAACGACTGGCTGTAGTCCAGGCCCACCACGTCCTTGAAGCTGCGGCTCAGCGCGAAGCTGGCGCCGCCCACGGCACAGCCCAGGTCGAGCACGCGCTCGCGGCGGCTGGCGAACTGTTTCACCAGGGCCACGGTAGCGGGCACGAACTGCTGCACCTGCGGGTGGCCCACCAGGGCGCTGATCTCGGCGTCGCGCTGCTCGTCCTCGCTGCCGAAATGGAACAGCAGGTATTGATTCAGCAGCGCGTCGGTTTCGTAGCGGTCCTTCTTCTGCGCGGCGGTCTCTTCGCTCTGCACGATGCGGAAGCCGGCGTGCTGGAAGAAATGCGGGCGGAAGTGGAAGCGCGACCACACGCTGGCTTCGTCGCCGGTGCTGATGAACGAGCCGCCCAGAATCATCTGGTGCTGTTCGTCGAAGCAGGGCGTGCTGAAGTCCACGTAATAGGGGTGAATGCGGAAGCCGGGCAGGGGGTGGAAGGGGTCTTCACACCATTGCCACACATTGCCGAACACATCGTTGAAGCCACGGCTGTTGGGGGCGAAGCGGTCCACGGGGCTCTCGCTGCCGAAGTGCAGATTGTTGTTCACTTCGTAGGGCGCGGCCAGTTCGGCTTCGTCGGCCATCACGCGGTCAAGGTGCAGCAGCTCGGGGCGCTCGGGGCTCCACTGGGCGGCGTTCTGCAGCGCGGGTTCGCGGATGGCCACGTGTTCCTGTTCCTGCAGCAGGCGATAGGGCGAACTGGCGCCATCGCGCTCGGTGCGCCAGGCGCAATAGGCCTTGGCTTCGTAGTAATTCACGCACACGGGCCAGTCCCACTGCATGTCTTCCACGCTGAAGGTGGTGCGCAGGCGGTAGCGGTGCGAGCCCACGGGGCCGTCCTGCACCCAGAAGGTGGGCCAGCGGGTGTTGCGGAAGCGGCGCCAGGCCAGGCCCTTCTCGCTCCAGTGGCGGTCATCCAGATAGCCGCCGCTGGCCACGAACTCGTAGAACTCGCCATTGCTGATCAGGCGCTGGCTGGCCTTGAAGGCAGCGGTGTGGCGCTTGTCTTCGCCGTATTCGTTGTCCCAGCCGAAACTGGGCCAGTCGCGCGGCTTGCCCAGCCGCACGCTGCTGGCGGCCACGGAGATCATCGGGTTCTGCGCCGGGTAATGCACGCCGGCCACAGGTTTGGTGTTGGGCTGGGGCTCGGGGCGCAGCAGCACGGCGGGCCAATGATCGGGGGTACGCACGTGCTGGATGGGCAGTTCGCGCATCAGCACGCTGGAGGTTTCCAGGTGAATGCGTTCGTGTTCGAAACACATCACCAGGGCCCAGCCGGGGCTGTCCATGGTGATGGGGCCCTCGAAGGCAGGATGGGTCTGAATCAACTGGCGCACGATGCCACGCACCGTCTGCCGGTAATCGACAACCTCCTGCAGCGGGGGCCAGATGCTCTGATCGCCCTCGTGCAGATCGTCCCAGCTCATCTCGTCCACGCCGGTTTCGAACAGCACTTCGAAGTGCTTGTTCACCGGTTCGGTGAGGATGCCGGCCACCAGCAACTTGTTGATGTAGAAGGTGACGGGGTGGGCGTAATAGAAGATCAGGGGGTGGCGTGTCTTGTGGTAGGGGCGCAGGTAATACGCCTCTTCGCTGGTCAGGGCCGAGAACAGCGTTTCGGTCAGCGCCCAGGTGTTGTCGAAATAGTGCAGCAGGGCCTCGCGGCCGGCGCGGGTGTCCACCAGCTTCAATGACGAGACGGGTTTGGGCGCCAGGCGTGACGCGGGAATGATGCTGGTCTGCGCCCTGGGGGCCGGGGTCTTGCCGGGGATCTTCTTCATGAGGGTCACGCTGCCTTGAATGGGTGAATGTGATGCATGGGTCTGAGACCTTGGTACGCGCGGCACGTGACAGGCGTGCGGCAGGCGGTCTGGTTGCCGGCTGTTCTGGTCGGGTACACTGGCCACGTCACCAACGATGAGGCCTTCCCTTGCGCAGCAAACTTCCGGATATCGGCACCACCATCTTCACAGTCATGTCGAGAATGGCACAGGAGCATGGGGCCATCAATCTTTCCCAGGGCTTCCCGGATTTCGACTGTCCCGCGCGTTTGCGCGAGCTGGTGGCGCATTATCTGAATGATCGGCGCAATCAATACCCGCCCATGACGGGAATTCCTGCGCTGCGCGAGCAGATCGCTGCCAAGGTTCTCGATCACTACGGTTGCATGGCGGACATGGATCAGGAGGTGACAGTGACATCGGGCGCCACCGAGGCGCTGTTCGATGCCATTCAGGCCACGGTGGGGGCGGGGGACGACGTGATCGTGCTCGACCCGGCCTATGATTCCTACGAGCCGGCCATTCGTCTGGCAGGCGGCCGCGCCGTGCGCATTCCCCTGCAGCTGCCGGATTTTCGTGTGGACTGGAACCAGGTGGAAGACGCGCTGTCCCCGCGCACGCGGCTGATCATCATCAATACGCCGCACAATCCGACGGGGGCGGTGCTGAGCGCGCAGGACATGGACACCCTGGCGGCGCTTACGCGCGACACCGACATTCTGGTGCTCTCCGACGAAGTGTATGAGCACATGGTGTTCGATGGCGGCGTGCATCACAGCGTGCTGCGCCATGCGGAACTGCGCACGCGCAGCTTCGCCGTGTTCTCCTTCGGCAAGACGTATCACGCCACGGGCTGGAAGCTGGCCTATTGTGTGGCACCCGCTGCCTTGACGGCAGAGTTCCGCAAGGTGCATCAGTTCGTCACCTTCACCTCGCCCAGCTTCATTCAGTACGCGCTGGCCGACTTCATGCGCGAATGCCCCGAGCACGCGAAGGAACTGCCGGCCTTCTATCAGGAAAAGCGCGACACCTTCTGCCGTCTGCTGCAGGACTCGCGCTTCACGCTGCTGCCCTCGCGCGGCACGTATTTCCAGTTGGCGGATTACGGCGCCATCAGCACGCAGCGCGACACGGAGTTCGTGACGTGGATGACGCAACACAAGGGCGTGGCCGCCATTCCACTATCGCCCTTCTATGCGAAGGCGCCACAGAGCACACTCATCCGCTTCTGCTTCTGCAAGGACGACGCCACGCTGGAAGCGGCGGCGACGCTGCTGCGGGCGCTGTGAGATGGCCCCCGCCGCAGACGCCGAGCACACCCATGCGCCGCAGCGCCTCGACGCGGCCGCACTGACGGCGCTGGCCCGCGACATCAAGCAGTGGGGGCGCGAGCTGGGCTTCGCCGACGTGGCCATTACCGATGTCGATCTCTCGGCGTATCGCCCGCATCTGGAACGCTGGCTCGCGAATCACTATCACGGCGCGATGGACTACATGGCACGTCACGGCGCCCTGCGCGTGGCGCCGCAATCCCTCGTGCCCGACACTCTGCGCGTGATCTGCGTGCGCATGGACTATGCGCTCACCACCACCAATTCCCTGGCGCCGCTGAGTCAGCCGCACCGGGCCTATGTGTCGCGTTATGCACGCGGGCGGGACTATCACAAGCTGATTCGCAAACGCCTGCAGAAGCTGGCCGACCGCATCGAACAAAGCAGCGGCCCCTTCGGCTATCGCGCGTTCGTCGACAGTGCGCCGGTTCTGGAACGCGCCCTCGCGGAAAAGGCGGGGCTGGGCTGGATCGGCAAGAACACCATGCTGATCAACCGGCAGGCCGGCTCGTGGTTCTTTCTGGCCGAACTCTTCACCGATCTGCCGCTGCCGGTGGACACGCCCACCAGCGCCCATTGCGGCAGCTGCACCGCGTGTCTGGACATCTGCCCCACTCAGGCCTTCGTGGGCCCCAACGTGCTGGATGCGCGCCGCTGCATCTCCTACCTGACCATCGAGCTGCGCGAGGCGATTCCGCTGGAGCTGCGACCGCTCATGGGCAACCGGGTGTTCGGCTGCGACGACTGTCAGCTGATCTGCCCCTGGAACAAGTTCACGCGGGTGAGCACCGAGGACGACTTCCGCCCGCGCCACGGCCTGGACGATGCGCAGCTGACGACGCTGTTTCTGTGGAGTGAGGAAGAGTTTCTGCGCTGCACCGAAGGCTCGGCGATCCGCCGCATCGGCTACGAGTGCTGGCTGCGCAATCTGGCGGTGGCCCTGGGCAATGCCCCGACCACGCCGGCCGTGCTCGCCGCCCTGCAGTCCCGCACCGACCACCCCTCGGCCCTGGTGCGCGAACACGTGGCGTGGGCGCTGGGGCGGCATGGGGAACAGCAGGGCGACGCGAACAGCTGAACGCAGTCCTGCGGCCGGGATGAGGCCGTGCAGGACTGTGAGCCGCCTGGACGGCGGCGAATCAAGCCCCCAGGGATGGGTTCACGGCGTGTCCTGAACGGCCTCATCCCGGTCGCAGGACGTTTTCTCAGTGCGGTTCGCGCGGGGAGCAACTGACATCAATCGCGGGCAGGCCCGCTCCTACGCCGGCATCAGAACCTGAAGAAATGCTCCCGGTAGTGCTGCAGCTCCCCGATGGAATCCTTGATGTCATCCATGGCCTGATGCGTCGTGCGCTTGTTCAGAGAGTTCAGCACCTGCGGCGCCCAGCGCCGCGCCAGCTCCTTCACCGTGCTCACATCCAGATTGCGGTAATGGAAGAAGGCTTCCAGCTCCGGCATGTAACGCGCCAGGAAGCGGCGGTCCTGACAGATGCTGTTGCCGCACATGGGCGAGGCGCCACGCTCGGAGTACTGGCGCAGGAAGTCGAGCGTGATGGCCTGCGCCTCGGCATCGCGTGTGACACTGTTGCGCACGCGCTCGATCAGGCCCGAAGCCCCGTGCGTGCGCTGATTCCAGTCGTCCATCGCCGCCAGGGCCGCGTCCGACTGCTTCACGGCCAGCACCGGGCCTTCGGCCATCACGTTGAGATTGCCGTCAGTCACCAGCGTGGCGATCTCGATGATGCGGTCAGTCTCGGGGATCAGG
>Ga0255217_1000484_pt1 | contig 11388 bp, 10 predicted proteins | sample Miss_Atlam_RepB__FD_183046 | JGI IMG/M metagenome (GOLD analysis project Ga0255217, IMG submission 183046) | Freshwater microbial communities from Mississippi River, Louisiana, United States - Miss_Atlam_RepB_8d | ecosystem: Environmental > Aquatic > Freshwater > River | place: USA: Louisiana...
CCTTGTCGCAAACACGGAGTGCCCTGCCATGTACACCCAGGCAATTGATACCGATCCCCAGTTCGTAGCCACTCAAGGAGCCATGCGTTCAGTAGGCGCAACCCATGCTTCGCACGACAGGCTGCTCGCAAGCTTCGACCAAAGGATTGCAAACGACGAAAAAATTGAAGCCCAAGATTGGATGCCAGCGGCCTATCGGAAAACGCTGCTGCGCCAGATCTCTCAACATGCTCACTCCGAAGTCGTGGGCATGCTTCCCGAGGGTAACTGGATTACACGCGCTCCGAGCTTAAGGCGCAAGGCGATTTTATTAGCCAAGGTCCAAGACGAGGGAGGCCATGGACTTTATCTATACAGCGCGGCCGAAACACTAGGTAGTTCGCGCGCTGAAATGCTCGAAGCCTTACTTGAAGGTCGTGCCAAATACTCAAGCATTTTCAATTACCCCACCTTAACTTGGGCCGATGTTGGATGCATCGGCTGGCTGGTCGACGGCGCCGCCATCATGAACCAGGTCCCACTTTGTCGCTGCAGCTACGGTCCCTATGCCAGAGCAATGATTCGAATTTGCAAAGAAGAGTCTTTCCACCAGCGACAAGGCTTTGAGCTGATGCTGGCCTTATGCCAGGGCAGCGAAGGACAAAAGCAAATGGCGCAAGAGGCCTTTAATCGCTGGTGGTGGCCTGTACTCATGATGTTTGGCCCACCCGACGCCGACTCGGTTCATTCGACACAGACCATGCAATGGGGCATCAAGCGCATCTCAAACGACGACTTAAGACAGCAGTTTCTTGATGCGACTGTTCCACAAGCGCAGTTGCTTGGTTTGAGCATTCCAGATTCAGACCTGCGCTACGACGACTCAAGCGGGCATTGGCAATGCGGCCCGATTCAATGGGAGGAGTTCTGGCGCGTCGTGCAAGGCGATGGGCCCTGTAATCGTGAGCGGCTCAACACACGGCGAATAGCCCACGAAGAAGGTGCTTGGGTTCGTGAGGCTGCCCAAGCCTATGCCCTCAAGCAAGCGGGGCAACAAGCGCAAGCCCTTGGCTGAGCAAGCCCAACCGAGCAAAGGAAACCGATTCATGTCCGAGCACCCCTCAACACAAACGAGTCCCAGCAGACTTGACCCTGCGCAGTCCGCAGCCAAAGCCCCAAAAGAAATCGGAAAAAAAGATCAAACAGCGAGCGATCCCTGGCCGCTTTGGGAGGTATTCGTACGCCACCGACAAGGTCTCGAACATAAACACTGCGGCTCGCTCCATGCGGCAGATGCGCAGCAAGCCCTCAACATGGCTCGTGATGTCTATACCCGCCGTCAAGAAGGGATTTCAATTTGGGTAGTCCCCTCGCAGGCAATCACTGCCTCGACTGCCGAACATAAGGATGCCTTTTTTGACCCGATGGCCGACAAAATCTATCGGCACCCGAGCTTTTATCGACTGCCACAGGCAGTCGATCACATGTAATGCATCCGATAACGGCGCTTGCCGAAACCAAGCAGCCCGCCCCTCAGGAATTTTTGCTTCGGCTTGGCGACAATGCGCTGATTCTGAGCCACCGTCTCAGCGAATGGACAGGACACGGCCCTGCGCTTGAAGAAGACATCGCCCTCACCAACACGGCGCTGGACTTGCTCGGGCAGGCTCGCATGCTCTACAGCCACGCCGGCCAAAGCATGCAACCGGTTTGTGACGAAGACGCCTTGGCCTATTGGCGCAATGCCGAAGCCTTCAGAAACTTCACAGCGATTGAGTTGCCCAATAGCGGGGTACATGCGGCCCGCGGAGCACTTGGCGATTACGCCTTTACGATGGTGCGTCAAAGTCTTTTTAGCGCTTATATGTTGGAGCTTTGGCCTTTGGTGGCCCAATCGGCAGACGAAGTACTTGCCGGCATTGCAATGAAGTCGATCAAAGAAACGCGTTATCACTGGCGCCATGCCAGCGATTGGACGATTCGATTAGGCGATGGCACCGAGGCCTCGAATAAGCGTATGCAACAAGCCCTTGAGCAGCTCTTTCCCTACACCAATGAGTGGTTCACATTCGATGCAATCGATGAACGCGCGCTCGGATATAGCGCACATGACTTAGCAATACAGCTGCGCGATCGCTGGCTTAGCCAAGTCGACGCCTTGTGCAAGCAGTCCCATTTGCGCATGCCGGCTTCAAGCCAATTGCAAACTCGCGGGCGCTTCGGTGTTCATGGCGAGCACTTAAGCTTATTGCTCGCTGAAATGCAGTCCGTAGCGCGCGCCCATCCGGGTGCTTCGTGGTGAGCGATAAGGCCTTGAACCTTGCCCTTGATCAACACAGGCAGCAAGGCGATGCGCGGCTGCTTGAAGCAGTCAATGCATTGCCCGACCCGGAAATTCCGGTGATTAGCCTAGGCGATTTAGGCATCGTACGCGGCCTTCACCGCGATCAAGGCACATGCGTTGTTAGCATCACGCCCACTTATAGCGGGTGCCCTGCGACCGAAACCATTCGCGATGACATTCTCGCGCTACTTAAGGCACAGGGCGAAGCCAATGCGCAGGTTGTGATCGCTTTATCGCCCGCCTGGACCACGGACTGGATCTCGGAGGATGGCCGCAACAAGCTTAAGGCCTTTGGCATTGCCCCACCCCTTCGTTGTCTTGGCAAGCCTGGATCGATCGAAGGCGATGCATCGCCTTCGGGAGGCGAGCATCCACATCGGGTCTTTCCTCTCAAACGCATGACTTCTTTGGCTCGCGTGCAATGCCCACGCTGTGAATCAGAAGTTATTGAAAGCATCAGCGAATTCGGATCCACGCCGTGCAAAGCAATTTACCGTTGTCTTGCTTGCCGTGAGCCCTTTGACTACTTCAAACCCTACTAAGATTTATCACCATGCCCACCAACCATCTTTGCAATCCATGCCGGCTGATAAACCAACCGCTATGAAGTCTAGTTCGCAAATCTTGATGCCAGCAATGCACAGTCTTAACATTATTGGACGAAGTGAGCCCACCGAGGATAGTGTGTGCCTGCGTTTTGCCGTTCCAGAAGCGCTTTATGATCGTTATCTTTTTAAGGAAGGTCAATTTATAGCGCTTGAAGCTGAAATTGACGGTGAACGCATAAGACGCAACTACTCGATTTGCTCCTCGGTTCAGGACTACGAGCGATCAAAGACTTTTAGTGTAGGCATTCGGGCGATCGCAAAGGGTCGCTTTTCAAACTGGGCAAAGTCAAATTTGAAACCAGGTTTGAGCCTGTCGGTGATGACGCCAGACGGACGTTTTGTACCGCCAGCATTTAAGCAAGTCGAGCAGGCAACACAGCCAACAGCAGGCCAGACAGGACCAAGCATGAAAGGGCGGCATCATCTTGCTTTTGCCGGTGGCTCAGGCATAACGCCCATGCTGTCGATCATGCAAACCTTGCTTGAGCGAGAAGCCGGAAGTCGATTTTCCCTTGTCTACGGCAATCGTCAGCGACAGAGCCTGATGTTTTTTGAAGAGCTTGAGGACTTGAAAAACCGCTATGTTGATCGATTACAACTGATCTATATTTTTTCCGACGAACCAAGTGATTCAGTGCTCCACGATGGCCTACTCAATCAAGCGAAGTGCGAATATCTGCTGAAGACATTGATTGACCCGGCATCAATCGATGTCGCTTATTTATGCGGTCCTGAGCCGATGATGCTTGCAGCAGAGGCAGCGTTATTGTTATCTCATGTGGATCGATCGAAAATCCTGATGGAACGCTTTGGTAGTGCGCATGTGCCACCTCCTGATGTAGCGCACTTTGTGCCTGCTTCATCGGAGACTGACGCTGCGAGTAACACATCAAAGCTTATGTTACGTATTGATGGCAAACATCGAAGCATCCGTCTTGCCCGGGACGGACCTAGTATTTTGCAAGCGGGTTTACATGCAGGTATGCCCTTGCCCTATGCCTGCCAGGCTGGCGTTTGTTGTACTTGCAGGGCCAAAGTCATCGAAGGCGAGGTACGCATGGCGAAAAACTACACCTTGCAAGACGATGAAATAGCCCAAGGCTTCGTACTGACTTGTCAGGCCCACCCGCTTAGCGAAGAGGTGACCATTAGCTTCGATGAACGTTAAGCCAAGGGATGGATGCGATAACTTTTAGGGCGTTGGCTCAAGCCATTTAAGTCATATGGCAAAGATTCGCCGAGCCTCGTTTGATTCCCAACGCGATCGACTCGCCGATCAAGCGGTTCGATTGTTTGCCGTAAGCGACTATGCATCGGCAAGCATGGCAGCGATTGCAGGTCAATGCGCGGTCTCCAAGGCAACGCTATACCACTACTTCGACGCCAAAGATGACTTATTGTTCCATGCGTTAGAGCGTTATACCTTAGACTTAGAAAGCCTCGCACAACAATGTTTGATGGCCTCACAGGGCGGTTACCTCGAGCACCTGATTCGACAATTCGTCAATGCCTACGCTGATGCTGCGCATCACCATAAAGCTTTGATCCACGATGTGCACCATCTTGCCCAAGTGCAACGCGAGCGTATTCGTGGCATTGAGCGACAAATCGTTGGTCATTTCCAAGCAGCGATCCTCAAGGACTTCCCAGGGCTTGATGGATGCCCTCACCTTGGAGCCACCACAATGAGTCTGCTGGGCATGCTCAATTTCAGCTTTACTTGGTGGCGTAGCGACGGTCCAATGAGCCGTGAAGCTTTTGCTGCTGAATTGATTACGCTTTGGCAGGGGGCACTGGCAGCAAAGGTTTCGATCGTTATGTCTGAGCGCCAAAGCTTGGCAGATGGGACCGAGCCGCTAGCAGATGGCACTGCGCATGTAGCCTTTGGCGCAGTTCGCTAGCAGATGGCCCCGTGGGCTTGGTCTGCGACATCACAAAGCCTTCGATCGAACCCAAAATCACGTTAAGCTGATCGCTTGCTCTCAACACCTTTTCTCGCTGTTTACGCTCGGGGTGCTGAATGCAGGCAACCTTTGAAAGGAACTGAATGATGGCCGCTAGTTTTGCATCGCAGGCTGACCTTGGCGACAAGGTTATTAGCTTTACCCAACTTTCTGAAAACGCCTGGGCCTATACCGCACAGGGCGACCCCAACTCCGGGGTCATTATTGGCAAAAACGCAGCCATGGTGATTGACACCACCGCAACCCCTGCCATGGCACAAGATTTAATCGCACGGATTCGCGGCATTACCGATAAGCCCATCAAGTATGTAGTGCTCAGTCACTACCATGCGGTGCGAGTCTTGGGCGCATCGGCTTATTTGGCCGAAGGCGCACAAGAGATCATCGCGTCTCGAGCAAGCTATGAGCTGATTGTCGAGCGTGGTGCCCAAGATATGCAATCGGAAATCGAACGTTTTCCGCGGCTCTTTCGAGGTCAGGAGTCGATTCCAGGGCTCACCTGGCCGACGATGATTTTCGAGCGCAAGTTAAGCCTTATGCTCGACGATCTCGAGGTGCAGATCTTGCATCTTGGGCCCGGACACACCAAAGGCGACAGCGTGGTTTGGATCCCGTCGCAAAGGGTTCTGTTTTCGGGTGATTTGGTTGAATTTGAGGCAGGCGTCTACACCGGCGATGCCCATTTGAATCAATGGCCAGCAACGCTTGATGCGCTTGCAGCACTTCGACCCCTAAAACTGATGCCAGGCCGCGGTGAGGCCATGCAAACCGAAGCCGATTGTCTCAAGGCAATCGACTACACAAGACGTTGGGTACAAACCCTTTTTGAAAGTGCAAAAGAGGCTGTCGCTAAGAGCATGAGTCTGAAGCAGGCCTATGACTTGGCAAAGTCACGCATGGACCCCGTTTTTGGAACGGTACCGATTTACGAACATTGTATGCCCTTTGATGTGTCTAGGGCCTACGATGAAGCAAGCGGCATTGACCATCCAAGAATCTGGACCGCAGCCCGCGACAAAGAGATGTGGGCTCAACTTGCAGTCGCTTCAAGCGCCTGATCAAGATCCCAAAGCAAGTCATCAAGGCTTTCGATCCCTACCGACATGCGGATCAGATCGGAGGGCACACCTGCTGCCAACTGCTCTGATTCGCTTAGTTGTCTGTGGGTGGTTGAAGCGGGGTGGATGATGAGGCTGCGAGCATCACCAACATTCGCAAGATGGCTCATAAATCTGGCTGCGTTGATAAAGGCTTCGCCCGCCTTTGCCCCACCCTTTACGCCAAAGCACAAAATGCCTCCAGCACCCTTGGGCATATAGCGTTGACTCAAGTGGTAGTAGGGGCTTGATTGAAGGCCAGGATAATTGACCCAGGCAACACGTCGATGCGACTGCAAAAACTGGGCGATGGCTAATGCATTGGCACAAATACGATCCATGCGAACCGCAAGGGTTTCAATACCTTGTAACAATAACCAGGCATTCATCGGTGAAAGCGTTGGACCTAGGGTACGCGCAATCTCAAATCGCGCCTTCATCGTAAAGCCAAAATCACCGAAGGTTTCATAAAAACGAACGCCGTGATAACCCTCACTCGGCAAGACCATGTCTGGGAATTTACCGTTATCCCAAGGGAATCGGCCAGATTCCACCACAACACCACCCATCGTGGTGCCATGCCCTCCAAGATACTTGGTCGCCGAATGGACAACGATATCCGCACCGTGCTTAAGCGGCTGACATAAATAGGGCGATGCGAGCGTGTTATCGATGACCAAGGGAATGCCGTGGTGGCGGGCAATGGCTGCAACCTTCTCAAGATCGATAACATTCAGCCGGGGATTGGCAATCGACTCAGCAAAAATTGCTTTGGTGTTGCTTTGAATCGCTTGCTCGAAATTTTCAACCTGATCGGGCTCCACGAAGGTACAGCTGATACCAAAACGCGCAAAGGTAACCGCAAACTGCGCATAAGTGCCGCCGTAAAGCGTGCGCGCAGCAACGATATGGTCACCCTGCCTGCACAAGGTGAGCATCGCAAGCATTTCTGCGGCCATGCCACTTGCAGCCGAGACAGCAGCCCGACCAGCTTCGAGCGCTGCCACGCGTTCTTCGAAAAGCGCAACCGTTGGATTGGACAAGCGGGCATAAACATGTCCAAAGGTTTGCAAATTGAATAGCGAGGCGGCATGTTCTGCCGAATCAAACACATAGGAAGTCGTCTGATAAATCGGTGCTGCCCGCGCGCCAGTGCTGGGATCGGGCAGTTGTCCTGCATGAAGGCAGAGGGTTTCAAACCCAAACGCGCGATCGATTTGCTTGACGTCTTTGCTCATAGGCTTATCCCATCGATAGTGGCGGGCTTGAATCCCAAGTAGGCTGTCGCAAAGGCCAGTGCGCTCACCTAGTAAGGGAGTTGTCGCGGGCGCTTCGCCGACAGCATGCCGGTATTAACGCCCATCCAGTTAAGACCACCAAAAAGTCGGGCATGTTCTATCTTGACGCAGCGATCCATTACTGAGGTAAGTCCACGTTCACGAACATAGTCATGCGCCTCGTGATTACACACAGTGAGTTGTTGCCACAAGACCTTGGCTCCGATGACAAGCGTTTGCTTGGCAATGGGCATGAGTTCTTCGCTGCGACGAAACACATCGACCATATCAATCGGTGTCGGAACCGATTCGAGATCGGGATAGCAGGTCTGGCCGAGTACTTCCTTGTAGCGCGGATTCACAGGGATCATTCGATAGCCGTGTTCAAGCAGGTACTTGCCAACGAAGTAGCTGGGCCGATGCCATTGTTCGCTGATACCGACGACTGCAATGGTTTTGCAGTTAGTAAGGATGCTGCGCAGTTCTTGAATGCTCGCCATGCCTGCATGGTATCGTAGCCTCTGACGAAATGACAGCCGCTCAAGGAGCCCTATGAAGCTTGGCACACTGGACGACGGCACCCGAGATGGTCAGCTGATCGTGGTGTCGCGAGATTTGCAGCGAGCCCATTTAGCAACCGACATCGCGCCGCGATTGCAAAGCGTACTCGATGACTGGCAGTTTCTCGCACCGCAACTTGCCGACCTTTACGAAACACTCAATCTTGGTAAGGCTCGCCACGCCTTTGCTTTTGATCCGCAGCAATGCCTAGCACCCCTACCAAGAGCCTACCAATGGGCGGATGGCTCAGCCTACGTCAATCATGTCGAGCTATTGCGACGTTCTAGACAAGCCGCTATGCCCGAACGCTTTTGGCATGATCCCTTGATGTACCAGGGTGGTAGCGACGATTTCATCGGGCCCTGCCGACCGGCACGCTTCGCGAGCGAGGACTGGGGTATCGATTTCGAGGCCGAAGTCGCGGTGATTGTTGACGATGTGCCCATGCAGTGTCTTCAAGGTGAAGCGAGCGAACACATTCGACTCATCATGCTGGCCAATGACTGGAGTCTGCGGCATCTTGTACCCGACGAGTTAGCCAAGGGCTTTGGCTTTTACCAGTCCAAACCTGCCACCGCCTTTTCGCCCCTTGCGGTGACCCCTGATGAGCTCGGTCAAGCCTGGGACGGCGAACGCATGCACTTGCCGGTACGCTGTTGGCGCAATCAAGCGCTTGTTGGCCAAGCGAACGCAGGCGACGACATGGTGTTTGGCTTCGCACAGCTGATCGAACATGCCGCCAAGACAAGGCGCTTGCGGGCTGGATCAATCATCGGGTCGGGCACGGTCTCTAATAAGGATCGCAGCCGCGGCTATAGTTGCATCGCAGAGATCCGTGCGCTTGAAACCATGGATCAAGGCTCGGCAAGCACAGCGTATTTGCACTTTGGTGAACGCGTGCGCATCGAAGTGCTCGATGCTCAGGCCAACAATGTATTTGGCACGATTGATCAACAAGTGTTACAAAACCATCCATGATCGACAAAGCCTTTCACATGCCCGGCATGCCTGCTGCAGGACTTCCCAGCGGCACTCAGCCCTTTGCTGATATGAGTCAAGGGCTTACATGGATGCAAAACATGTGGTCGAGCTATATGAATTCGCCAATGGCCCCCACGCTTGATATCGATGAGCTCGATCGCCGCATCAAAGATTTAAAGGCAGTCGAGCAGTGGCTATCGGTCAATCAAACCTTGCTGCGGTCCACAATACAAGGCTTGGAGATTCAACGTGCAGGCATTGCTGGCTTTCGTTCGATGATGGAAAGCCAACATGAATCGACCGACAACCGGCCATCGTCTGCGACAGCGCCGGTGGGTAACCCAACGACCCCAGGCCATAACGCTGCTGCCCCAGGCCATAACGCTGCTGCCTCGGTGGACAACCCAGCCGCCCCGGGACAAGGGCACAGTGAGCACCCGGCTATGGAGCAAGCTAACCAGTGGTGGGGGTTTCTGCAAAAGCAGTTTGAACAGCTGGCAAGTAAGGCAAGCCTTACTCCCACACCGGAAACAGAACAAGCCGCTGCAGCCCCCGGCACCCAGGCATCGCGCATGCAAGCGGGTTCAGCTGAGCGTGATCGTGCATCCGACCATAGTGGTCAACCCACAAAATCGAAGCGACAAACGAAAATCCCTCAACAGAAAACACCATCAAGGGGCAAGCCTGGAGCCTTCATGTGAAAGCCGGGCAAACTAACCCAGGCTTTGCGCTGGGTCATGCCACGCATTACGACTGGCGCATGGCCAGCGAACTTGCGCTTGCCCAAGTCGAGCCTTGGTTTAAGCAACACGAGCACAAAGCAAATCTCGAGTCACAAACTGGCAAAGAACGCACCTGGATAGGGTGGATTTATTTCACGACTGCCTTTGCCAGTGATGCCGAAGCGCTCTTGCAACATGTTATCGGGCGAACAGGCATTCGCAATTGGGTGGGCTGCTGCGCTGAAAGCGTGCTTGCAGGAGCTGCTGAATACCTTGATGAGGCTGCGATTGCTTTGATGATAGGCACGCTGGAGTCTTCAAGCTTTGAAGTGTTCTCGGGTCGGCGCAAATCAACGAAGGCCATGGAAGCAGCAAACCGCAAGCAAGCCACGGCGCTGCTGGTTCACGCTGATCCGCAGCTTAGTGACTTGAGTGAACTCTTGGACGAATTAAGTGAGCGTCATGAGCGCGCCATGTGCGCAGGCGGTATTTGTAGCGGCTTGGAAGGCAACTTACCCCAAGTTGCCAATGAGGTGCTTTACGGTGGACTTTCCGGACTTGTTCTGAGAGAAGACGCAGGAATTCGGCGCGGCTTCAGCCAGGGCTGTCGGGCGATCGGTAGCCGACATGAAATTACTCGAGGCGAACGCCACCTTGTTCGACGCATCGACGACAGACCCGCGATGGATGTCTTGCTACAAGACCTTGGTATACATCACGATCTAGAACATAGATCCGACGGACGAAGCGTTATAGCCGCCATTCCCAAGGATAAGTTGCAGGGCGGACTTTTGGTCGAGATTAGTGACCCTGAACGAGTGAACCAGTCAGGCCAGGTTCGTAATCTTTTAGGGATCGATCCATCAAATGGAACGATCGCTATTGCGGGGCAGGCAAAGGCTGGATGGTCGTTGCGCTTTTGCACCCGAGACCCTCAGGCGGCTCGCGCCGATCTCATTGCCAGTTGCACAGCACTTCGCGAGTCGATCGAAGAGGCTGGGCAAACGCTTCTTGCAGTCGTTTATATAAGCTGCCTTGCGCGCGGCCAGCATTTGTTTTCCCAAGCAGGCCTTGAAGCTCAGTGGGTTCAACATTATCTTCAAGCACCGGTATTGATCGGATTTCAGGCTAATGGTGAAATCCATGAAAATCAACTGCATGCCTACAGCGCAGTGATGCTTGCGATTTGCGACAGCAACTAAAGCGTTTCTAGGGCTTCGCGATAGTGCTGCGCTTGCTTTGCGTTGTTGGCCACTTGCGCTGCGTCCATCGCCTTGATCTGGCGGATGGCATGAAACATGCGGGGGTTTTTCTCGAGTTCAGCCTGATTGCGCTTTAAAAAATCCCAATAAAAAACCGTAAACGGACAAGCCCTTTCGCCATCGCGAAGTGCGGGCTTGTACGAACACTGCTTGCAGTAATTGCTCATTCGTGCAATGTATTGGCCGCTAGCAATATAAGGTTTAGAACTTAAGCTTGGACCCATCGCATGAAGCGCCATCACCATCACATTGGGCAAATGGACCCAGTCGATGGCATCAACATAAACCGCGTGAAACCAATCTGCAACCGCCTTGGGCTGAAGGCCTGCGAGCAGGGAAAAATTGCCGACAACCATGAGCCGCTGGATATGATGGGCATAAGCATGCTCAAATGTTTGGAGCAATGTCTGACGCAAGCAATTCATTTGACATTGACCGCTCCAAAACCAGCTGGGTAGTTTGGCGTGATGGTTAAAGTGATTGGCCTGCGCCATCTGAGGCATGTTCAGCCAGTAAAGGCCTCGCATAAACTCTCGCCAACCCAGAATCTGCCTGACAAAGCCCTCGACCGTTGGCAGTGGGTATTGCTTGGG
>Ga0255217_1000489_pt1 | contig 11339 bp, 16 predicted proteins | sample Miss_Atlam_RepB__FD_183046 | JGI IMG/M metagenome (GOLD analysis project Ga0255217, IMG submission 183046) | Freshwater microbial communities from Mississippi River, Louisiana, United States - Miss_Atlam_RepB_8d | ecosystem: Environmental > Aquatic > Freshwater > River | place: USA: Louisiana...
CTCATTCATCTCCAAGGGAGCCGGAGCAAAAGAGCATTGGTCGGCGATCTTCGATGCTCTGAACATGCTTGAGCAGTTCAACCAGATGCCGCAAGTGATGACCGGGGCGCGTGACTACATCGAGTCCATGCAAACAGTCATCGTCAACATCCTTGACCGAGCCAAGGAAGGCAAGCGGGCTCTTTACCCGACCGAGTTGGAAGACCTGCGCGGCTTCGCTGACCTGTGGGCCGATGTGCTGACAACAGTCACCCACCGGGATTACTACGTGTGCGAGACGAAGACGCATCAACGGCTTGTCCAAGTCCTGCGCGAAGGCAAGGGCGTCAAGGTTTTGGAGGCTGCGTAATGGGCCTGCATTCATTCGCCATCCGCCTCGCCAGTGACGCCCACTGCATCGCCGACAACAGCGTGTATGCGCTGAGGTTCTGCCCGCACATCCTCGCCACCCTGACCGGGCCAGGCTTCAGCCATGCAAACCGCAAGTTTGCGCCCCTCTCGATTCATGGCGTCCTGCACTTCGCAGATGTCATCACCGGCACGCTCTATGACGCAGCCGGAATCCATCACTCAAGCCCTCGGCTTCAGGTTGTCGGCCTACCGAGTGCTGTTGTTGAAGCCGACGTGACGGAGGTGCGCATTGACTGACCTTTGGAGCCTGTTTCGTTCGACCTGGCCCGGCATCCTTGCGGAAAAAATGCCGAGCGGCTTGAGCCTGTCCAAGTTCATCATGCCGAGGGCGCAGTATTTCGAGCCCAACCCGGCCAACCTGTTGATCGTGCTCACCGGGGAAGTCTCCGAGCGCATCAGCAGCCACACCGGGCGCGAGGCAGTTGTCAGGGTGTACGAAGCCCGCGAAATCATCCTCGCTCGTGCGGGGTTCCTCTACACCGAGGAAAAGACTCACATGCTCCAACTCGGCCAGGGCTGGGAAATGCTTTTGCCCGAGGTGCAAGCCTTGGTGCAGATGCACACCGCAGCCGAGATGATGGAGATCAAGCGCCGTTTCGCATCGGCTCAGGTGGACACGGTGATGGAGCGTGTGTCCGCCTACATCCAAGAGCACGGAATCAAGCCCGAGACAGCCTGCCGGGCGGACATCGGGCGCCGCGTTGGGTGCTCGCCGCGCAGTGTTTCGGACGCCTTGCAACAACTGATGGGGGTGGAATGAGCGAGGCAATTGACCCAAATCGAGCCATTGATTTCATGGTCAAGAAGGCTGGAGAGTTTGCGCAAGCCCGAGCCAATCGCGTCTACATGGAGGAATTCCGAAAGACGCTCAAGGCGCAACTAATGGCCCGCGACAAGTCTCTGCCTCTGGCGGCGCAAGAGCGAGACGCATACGCCGATCAGGCATATCAAGCCCACCTTGAAGGCATGAGGGAGGCCGTCGAAGCAGAGGAGACGCTTCGATGGCAACTCATTGCGGCACAGGCACGGGTTGAGGTGTGGAGAAGCCAAGAGGCAAGCGCGCGTGCAGAGGGGAGGGCCGTCCGATGACCGCCAAAGTAATCGAACTAGACCGCGCAACCATCGAAGACGCATCGAAGGTGCTGCGCGCCATCGCCGATGAGGTGGACTCCGGCAAGTACGGCAAGGTCAAGGCCGCTGTTGTCATCCTTGATGCCGATGAACTAGCCCTGTTTGGCGCTGGCGACGCAGCCCAATACAAAGCCGTTTGGATGCTTGAGGCGGCCAAGTTGGAGCTGTTGCCATGACCTGCCAAGCCTGCGAATACGCGAAAGAGCACGAACACAGCGGGCTCTATCACGCGAGCTGCCCAGAGTGTCAACACCGGATGTTCCTTCAGGTCATGCCGCTGCACCTTGACAACCTCAAGCGCACACCAGGAACCGAAGACCGCCGCGCCTACCTGGAGACAGTCCAACGCAGGCACGGCGAGCGTGCAGTCAGCGCCCTGAAGGCGGCTTACTTGGAGTGGTGGGAGGCCAGGAAATGCGCCAAGTGATCCAACAGGGGCACAAGTACATGCACTTGCAACTCGCCAAGCCCGTGATTGTGCTGGAGGTGCTGCCCTTCTTCGCCCGAGTTGGCGTCATGGCCCTGCCTGATGCGCCGTGGTTTCACAGGATCGAGGAGGTTGAATTTGAAGACCTGCGCCCCTTACCCATGAAGTATTTCGGAGGGGAGGTGCCGCGTGCAGACCAAACCTAAAGCCAAGAAATGCAAGGCCAAAGACTGCTGCAACTACTTCATTCCTCGCAACTCCATGCACTCGGTTTGCGGCCCTGTCTGTGCCTCAAAGATGGTCAGAGAGAAGCGGGAGCGCGAGGAAGCGAAAAAACTCAAGGAACAGCGGAGAAAAGACCGAGAAACCCGCGACCGTCTCAAGACAAGATCGGATTGGATCAAGGATGCGCAACGAGAGTTCAACAGGTACGTCCGGCTCAGAGATCGTGGAACGTGCTGCATTTCGTGCGGTGTTGTCCTGGCATTGGAGTCATCCGTCGGTGGTGGATATGACTGCGGCCATTTCCGATCCGTCGGGTCGGCCCCTCATCTCCGCTTCGACCCAGATAACGCTCATGGTCAATGCAAGAAGTGCAACCGATACGGAGCGGGCCGAGTGGTTGAGTACCGTCAAGGGCTTGTTTCTCGGCTCGGTGTGGATGTCGTCGAGCGTCTGGAGTCCGACCAATCCGTCAAGCACTACAGCACCGAAGACCTCAAAGAAATCGTCAGAACCTACCGAGCCAAGTGGAAAGAACTTGCCAAGCAATCCGAATCATCCTGAGGTGCCCAAATGTACAAGTACGGATGCACAGGAAAGACCAAGTTCCTCACCTTCTCCCAAGCCTCAAAGCGGGCCAAGATCATGACCAAACGCTCCGAATGCGGCCTTGACGCCTACCACTGCACTCATTGCAACCAATTCCATGTTGGCGGCTCCCGTTCGTTCAAGAAGCGCGACACACGCAAGGAGTGGTGAGATGGGAAGGCCGAGCAGTTACAGCGAAGAGATTGCAGACAAGATCGTTGATCGCCTCATGGAAGCCTCCATCCGCAAAGTGTGCGAAGAAGAGGGCATGCCGGATCGCAATACGGTGAATCGTTGGATGTTGATTCATCCGGAATTTGCGGCCAAGTGCGCGCGCGCGCGAGAAATCCGGGCGGCGGCTTACGTCGAAGAAACCATTGAGATTGCCGACCAGCCTGCGCCGACAAATGCGTTTGGCTCGGTTGATGGCGGCGCCGTGCAGGACAAGAAGGTGAAGATTGCCGCGCGCCAGTGGTACGCCGAGAAGATCGACCCGCGCCGGTTTGGTCAGAAAGTCGCCATTGGCGGCGCCGAAGACCTGCCGCCCCTCAAGAACCTGACCGACGACGACCTGGAAGCGCGCATTCGGGCGAAGCTGGAGGCGATGAATGCCAGCAAACCGGAGTGACCGCGAGGAATTGCTGCTGCTGCTGGAGGAAAAGGAGCGCCGAGCCAAAGACCGGCGCCACTTGACGCTGTTTTCCACGCTCTACGACTGGCAGCGTGAATTTCTGGCCGCGACAGCGCGCTATTCCCAATGCTGCCTGATCGCAGCAAACCGGATCGGCAAGACCTACACGGGCACTTACGCCGATGCTGTCCACGCTTTGGGAGACTACCCAGAAGGATGGGATGGGCACCGATTCAGCCATGCCCCGCTGATCTGGTGCCTTGGCTACTCAGGCGAGAAGACGCGCGACCTCCTGCAAACCCAGCTTGTGGGGCGCAAGGACGGCGACAAGTTCCTGGGCGGGCTGATCCCTGCTGATCGAATCCTGGGCTATGAGTCCATGACGGGCACGCCCAACGCTGTGCGGACGCTGCTGGTCAAGCACGCGACCGGCGAGGTGGCGCGAATTCAGTTTTGGAGCTACAGCCAGGGGCAACACGCCCTGATGGGCGACGGTGTCGATTGGTATCACATCGACGAGGAACCGCGCGACAGCACGATTTTCCCGCAGGTGTTGGTGCGGACTGCGACCGGCGACAAGGGCAAAGGCGGGCGCGGAATCCTGACTTTCACGCCAGAAAACGGGCGCACTGAGTTGGTGTTGCAGTTCATGGAGACACCCAGCCCGGCACAGTTCTGCATGCGCAAAGGGTGGGACGATGCGCCTCACTTGTCCGAGAAGGTCAAGGAAGACTTGCTCTCATCATTCCCGGCTCATCAGCGCGAGATGCGCACCAAGGGCGTGCCGATGCTTGGTCATGGGCGCATCTACGACCTGGCCGAAGACGATGTGGTGTGCTCGCCGTTCGACATTCCGCCTCACTTCCGCGTCATCAACGGCCTTGACTTCGGTTGGGATCACCCGCAAGCCCATGTCCAGCTCGCCATTGATCCAGACAACGAGATGTTCTATGTGACGCGCTCATGGAAGAAGCGTCACACCTTGGCCGACGTGGCCTATGGAGCCGTGAAGTCCTGGGCCGCTGGCGTTCCTACTGCCTGGCCTGCTGACGGGCTCCAGACAGAGAAGGGCAGCGGCAAGCAGCAGAAGGCGTATTACTCCGAAGCGGGCTTCAACATGCTCCCGACCCACGCGACTTGGCCGGACGGATCAAACGGGGTTGAGGCTGGATTGCTGGAAATCCGCGACCTGATGCTCAAGGGCAAGTTCAAGATATTCCGTGGTCAGCGGGATTTGCTGGACGAGTTCTTGCAGTACCACCGTGACGAGAACGGGAAGATCGTGAAGGTAGGCGAGGACGTTCTGGACGCCATGCGCTATGCCTACATGATGCGCCGCGCTGCCGTGCCGTTTGCTGATGTTGGCAAGCCAAAGCGCCCGACCGTAACGCCTATCCCTGTGCGATCACCATTTGCACGGCGGTAGGGGTAGCCTTTACCATTTGCAGGCGGAAGTCCGTCCGCTGAATTCCGACCCGCTTGGGTCCGCTGAGTAGTCGAGCCGCCAGCAGCTCATTCGCCCTCTAGGGGAATGAAGCTCATGAGCCGCCCGACGAACGCTGAAAAGCACGCCACGATCCACGCCGAAGCCTTGGCGTTGTTCAACCGAATCCAGTCCGCACAGCAGGAAACCCGCCTGCAATGCCTGGAGGATCGGCGCTTCTATTCCATTGCCGGTGCGCAGTGGGAAGGCCCGCTCGGTGAGCAGTTCGACAACCGCCCCCGCCTTGAGTTCAACAAGGTTCACTTGGCGGTCATTCGCATCATCAACGAGTACCGAAACAACCGGATCACCGTTGACTTCCAGACGCCGGACGGCTCAACCGATGACGAGATGGCCGACGCTTGCGACGGTCTGTTTCGTGCGGATGAGAAGTACAGCACCGCAGATGAGGCGTATGACAACGCCTTTGAGGAAGCTGTCGGTGGTGGCTTTGGTGCCTTCCGCCTGTGCGCCAAGTACGAAAACGAGGATGACGACGAAGACGACCGCCAGCGGGTTCACATCGAGCCTATCGTCGATGCTGATTCGTGCGTGTTCTTCGACTTGTCGGCCAAGCGATACGACAAGGCAGATGCTAAGCACTGCTTTGTGCTGACTGGCACGACGCCTGACGCCTACAAGGAAGAATGGGGCGACGACCCGGCGACCTGGCCCAAGGAAATCACCCGCAGTGAGTTTGATTGGTGCGGATCTGACTTCGTTTACGTCGCCGAGTTCTACAAGGTCGAGGAAGTCTCTGACCCGGTGATGATCTTCCGCTCCATGTTCGACGGCTCGGAGAAGTCACACCGCAAATCTGAGCTGGACGCCGATCCAGCCATCCAAGACGTGTTGACGGCCACCGGCTACCGCCTGGCGCGCGAGAAGAAGTCCAAGCGCAAGAAGGTGCACAAGTACCTGATGAGCGGCGGCAAGATCCTGGAGGACTGCGGCTACATCGCCGGTTCGTGCATTCCCATCGTTCCTGTGTACGGCAAACGCTGGTTTGTGGACGGAATCGAGCGGTGCATGGGCCATGTTCGTTTGGCAAAGGACGCCCAGCGTCTGACCAATTCGCTCATGTCCTGGCTGGCCGACATGGCAGGGCGCTTCGACATTGAAAAGCCCATCCTGACGCCTGAGCAGATCGCCGGCCACGCGCAGCAATGGGCTGATGACAACATTAGCCGCTACCCCTATTTGCTCATCAACCCGATCACCGACGCAACGGGGCAGCAGGTTGCATCTGGCCCCGTTGGCTACACCAAAGCCCCGACCGTTCCGCCTGCAATGGCTGCCCTGGCGCAGTTGGCAGAGCAGGGGCTGTCTGACCTGCTGGGTAAGCAGGAAGCCGGCGAGCAGATGCAATCGAACATCTCCGGCAAGGTGGTGGAACTCGTCCAGAACCGGCTTGACATGCAGGTTTTCATCTACATGAGCAACCTTGCCAAGTCGATGAAGCGATGCGGCGAAATCTGGCTGTCCATGATGAAGGACATCGCTGTGGAGCCTGATCGCAAGATGAAGACCATCGACAAGGACGGTCAGGTCGGCGCTGTCGTTCTGAATCAGCCGATGTTTGACGCCGAGAAGGGCGAGGACTACCTGGAAAACGATCTCAGTCAAGCGATGTTTGAGGTGGATGTGGATGTCGGCCCGAGCAGCAGCAGCCGCCGATCATCCACTGTGCGCAGCCTCACTGCGCTGATCTCGATCACCGAAGACCCGCAGACCAAGCAAGCCTTGACGCTCGCAGCCATTGCCAATATCGAAGGCGAAGGCCTGCAAGACCTGCGCGATTGGGCGCGCGCCTCTGCTGTCCGTGCTGGCGTGGTCAAACCGACCGAAGAAGAGTTGCAAAAGATGGCCGAAGAGCAGGCCAGCCAGCAGCCTGACCCGCAGGCGCAATTGGCTGGTGCCTTGACTCAGCAAGCCCTCGCAGACGCCGAGAAAAAGCGCGCCGACACGGTCAATGCGCTGGCATCTGCCGACCTCAAGGCCGCACAGGCTCAGAAGGTCGCAGCCGAGACAGACGGCGCTCGCGTGTCTTCCATGATCGACGCAGCCGACGCCATCCAGCGCGTCAGCACACCGCCCGATCAGGTCATGCCAATGGCCCCGCCAACGGCCATGCCCACGCTCTAAACCGATCAAACGCGGAAAAACATCCGAGATCGATATGGGGGGTGCTCGGCATCCTCAAAACCCATGGTGACCCCCGGCCAGTCCTCGGGGAGCAATGGGATTTTGAGTGATGACCGACCAGGCAGATACCGAACTGGCGACCCTTGAAGACGCGGCACAAGACCTGCCGACGGACGAGCAACACACCCCTGAAACCATCGAGAGCGAGACGCCCGAAGGACAGGAAGCCCAAGCGGCTGAAGGTGCCCCGTCTGTCGATGCACAAGCCGATGACGAGGTTGTTGTTTCGTTCGGCGATGAGGCCCCGCCCGCCTCGGAAGACGACGAGAACCGCGCCCCTGCATGGGTCAAAGACCTGCGCCGGGCCAACAGAGAAAAAGACCGCCGCATCCGCGAGCTTGAGCAGCGTCTGAACTCTGGCAGCCAGCAAGCCGAACAGGCTGTTGTTGTCGGGGCAAAGCCTGACTTGAATGATCCGGACATCGACTACGACCAAGAGAAGTACGACAAAGCACTTCTCGCGTGGCACGAGCGCAGGCTTCAAGCCGAGCAGCAACAAGCCAAGAAGGTTGAAGCCGAGAAGTCCGCGAAGGAAGCATGGGTCGCACGGGTCAAGACCTACGAACAGGCGAAAGCCTCGCTCAAGGTCGCTGACTTCCAAGACGCTGAAGACGCACTGTCCGACACGTTGAGTGTGACCCAACAAGGCGTGATTTTGTCCGGTGCTGAAAAGCCCGAGCTGTTGGTCTACGCGCTGGGCAAGGCCCCGGCAAAGCTCAAGGAACTCGCCGCCATCACTGACCCCGTCAAGTTCGCATTCGCAGTTGCGAAGCTGGAGACGCAGTTGAAGGTGCAACCACGCAAACAGGCCCCCGCGCCTGAACGTCGAGTGACTGGCTCTGTGCCGGTTGCTGGTGTGGATCAGACCCTTGCCCGCCTGGAAGCGGAAGCCGAGAAGACCGGCGACCGGACCAAGGTGGTTGCGTTCAAGCGGCAACAGCGCATGTCTTCCAAGTGATCGCCACCTGAAAGGCCCTTGCCATGGCAAACGCATTCAACAAAGAAGAGCGAGTGATGTTCGATGAACTGCTCGCAGGTTTCCAAGACTCTCTGACCGTCTCGCGCCAGGTCGCCGTGTTCAACACTGACCAGCAGATGATGGCCCGCACCAATGACGTCATCTGGCGTCCGATGCCCTACATCCTGCCGTCTTACGATGGCCTGGATCAGTCGTCGAACTTCAACGACAAGACCCAACTGTCGGTGCCTGCCACCATCGGCTTCAAGAAGTCGGTTCCGTTTGCCCTGGATGCCGTCGAAGCCCGCGACATGCTGCAATCCGGCCGCATGCGTGATGCCGCCATGCAGCGCCTGTCGTCTGACGTGAACGTGGCTGTGACCAACGTGGCTTGCCTGCAAGGCTCGCTGGTTGTCAAGCGCACCGGCTCCATCGTCGGCTTCGACGACGTGGCCGCCTGCGAAGCCATCGCCCGCGAGCAAGGCGTGGACATGTCGGACGCCTCGATTGCCATCCATGTGCGCGAGTACAACGCGATGGCCGCAAACCTGGCGAACCGTGCCCAAGTGCAAGGCAAGACCGAAACGGCCTATGACCGCGCCCTGATCGGTCGCATCGCCGCCTTCGACGCATTCAAGGCCGACTACACCTACCGCCTGACCGCTGCCGCCGGCACGACCGTGACCGTCAACGGCGCCAACCAACGGTATGTGCCCAAGGCCACCAGCACCGCAGGCACTGGCGAAACCGGCAACGTGGACAACCGCTTCCAGAACCTGACTGTGACCGTCTCGTCCGGCACGATCAAGGTGGGCGACTGCTTCACCATCGCTGGCGTCAACGCTGTGCACCAGATCACCAAGGCCGACACCGGCCAGTCCAAGACCTTCCGCGTGACTGCGATTGTCTCGGGTGGTGGTGGCTCTGGCGTCATCACGATCACTCCGCCCATCGTGGCTGCTGACTCTTCGCCCACTCAGGCCGAGACTCAGTACAAGAACGTGACCGCCACGCCTGCGAACGGTGCAGCCATCACCTGGCTGAACACCGCCGCCGCCAACGTCCAGCCGTTCTGGACTCGTGACTCCATCGAGATCCTGCCTGGTCGCTACGCCATCGACGACGCTGGCATCAGCGTGATGCGCGGCACCACCGACCAGGGTTTCGAACTGGTGATGACCAAGCAAACCGGCATCGACGGCCTGAAGACCAAGTACCGTGTGGACGCGATGTTCGGTGTGGTCAACCGCAACACCGAAATGAACGGCGTGCTGCTGCTGCAACAGACCTGATGGTCTGAAGCGCAGGCCTGACGCAACCCAAGGGCCGCCGCTGCGCGGCCCTTTTTCTACCCGGAGCAAGCATGTCCGACCAATTCCCCAAGATGCTCTACAAGGCTGGCGGTGCAGAAGAACTGCACGGCGGCAACTTTCACACGTTCATTGCTCAAGACGAGCAGGACGAAGCCGCAGCCCTGGCCGATGGCTGGCATCTGACCACGCCTGAAGCTGTCGAGGCGAGCAAGCCTCAGGCAGTGGCCGATGAAACCAGCGACGAGCCGCCCACCCGCGACGAGCTGGAGCAGAAGGCCAAGGAACTCGGCATTGAGTTCGATGGCCGCACCGGCGACAAGACGCTGGCAAAGAAGATCGCTGCCGCTGTTGCCGGCTGATCGGGTGAGCCATGAGCCGAACCAAACGCGAATTGATCGCTGATGCGCTGGGTGAGCTGGCGCTGAGCGGTTCGGCGTTCGACATCGAGGTCGAAGAGTTCGACCGGGCTTTGTCGCGCATGAACCAGATGGTTGCGGCGTGGGAGCGGCTCGGAATTCGCATTGGCTATCAGTTCCCGGCTGGCCTGGATGACGCCTCTGGTTTGGCTGATACCGATGAACTCGCTGTGACCTTGAACCTGGCTGTGAGCCTGGCGCCTGGCTACGGCAAGCAACTGGACGTTGGCACCCGCAACAACGCCGCCAATGCATACAAGGCATTGCTGATTGATGCAGCGCGGCCCGCTCAGCAGAAGCAACAGAACGTTGTGCCGATTGGTCAGGGCAATGCGCCTTGGCGCGGCACCCGTGACGCCTTCTTCCCGAACCCATCCGAGTCCCCTCTGAGCATTGCTCAGGGCGGGCAGTTGGACATCGCACAGGAGTGACCGACGTGGCCTCACTTGATCGACTCAACGAGGGCGCGCTGAGCACGGCGGCGCAACTCGCTTTCTACGACCCTGCCAATGGTGCGGATCGCCGCGCGTCGATTGCTGCGCTGATCGCTCTGATTCAGTCGTCTTTGACTGAGTCGGGTGACTTGGTCACGCAGTACGCAAGCCCGAACGCAACCGGCTTTTCTGTGACCGTCGCTCCGCCTTCGACCGGCGCGAATGTGCACCTGCTGATGACGCCTCTGGCTGGTTATGCGGCGGGAACGGTTGTCATGCCCGCATCGCCTGTTGATGGTCAACAAGTGGTTGTGACCAGCACCCAAGCAGTCACGACGCTGACCGTTTCCGGCAATGGCGCATCGGTCAACGGCGCCCCGACGACTCTGGCCGCAAACGGCTATTTCCGCCTGCGCTACGACCAGATCAACAACAGTTTTAACCGCATTGGATGAGGTGAATCATGCCGACCATCAATCAAAACGCATCAGCACAGATCGCCCTCACTGCTGGTCAGTGGATCAAAGTCACCGGCACGGGCATTGCAACGCTTCTTGTGGGGCAGTCCAAGGGGCAGCCGCAAGTCATCACCAATTCCGGCAAGGTCGGCCCGTTCGACTTCGCGCAAACGGTGAGCCTGACCGCTACGGGCGGCGCACTGACTTACACGGTCTTGCAGGATCGTGACGAGGCCCTGGTTGTTGAGGATGCCTCTGGCGTGCCAACCGGCCTCATCACCCCAGACGGCCATCCGGTGGGCGGTGGTGTGGTTGGCTTTGCAGTGTACCCCCCGACCCGCGACAGCCTGGGCATCGAGGTTGCTGTGTCTGCCTGTGTTGCTGCTGGTGGCGGCACGGTGGTTTATGAGGCGGCGGATTACACGATCACCTCCGATCACACGTTGGTCAGCAATGTGTCGCACATCGGCGTGCCCGGTCGCTTGACCTTCTCCGGCGACATTCCGGACGCCGATTACGCTTCCAGCGGCGGCACGCGCTTCCTGTTGGATGCTGGCGTGACTGGCTTCAAGTTCAACAATACCGCGCTGGGTTCTGTGTCTTCGACGATTGCCGAAACGGCGCTGTCTGGAGTCGAGATCGCCGGCATCACGTTCGTTGGG
>Ga0255217_1000512_pt1 | contig 10945 bp, 9 predicted proteins | sample Miss_Atlam_RepB__FD_183046 | JGI IMG/M metagenome (GOLD analysis project Ga0255217, IMG submission 183046) | Freshwater microbial communities from Mississippi River, Louisiana, United States - Miss_Atlam_RepB_8d | ecosystem: Environmental > Aquatic > Freshwater > River | place: USA: Louisiana...
ACTACATCGACCAAATATACTAAGACCGCGATAATTCTTCATTGGCTTATTGGTTTCGGTATTATTTTTATGTTTTTATTAGGCTGGTATATGTGTGATTTACCAAAAGAAGCCCCTAAATCTATGAGTTTTGATTTATTTGATTTAGGAATTTACACATGGCAGCTATCTGAAGAAACCTCACCGCGCTCCTTTTACTTTAATTTACACAAATCAGTTGGTATTACTTTATTAGGCCTCATAGCATTTAGAATTTTCTGGAGACTTACTCATCCTGCACCTGCGCTCCTTAAAACAATGAAGGCTTGGGAGAAAAAATTAGCAAATGCAACACATCATGCTTTATATCTCATAATGGTTTTATTGCCTGCATCAGGTGTGGCTATGGCACTCTATAGTAAATATGGCATTAAATGGTTTGGTATTCCATTAGCTGAAGGCTTAGGAGATGAGGCTATGAGAGATATCTTTAAAAATGCGCATGGAATTATTGGCATTATTCTTCTTACGTTATTAGTGCTTCATATCCTTGCTGTCCTCAAACATACATTTGTGAACAAAGATGGCACGCTAAAACGTATGATGTTTAAATAGGCTCTTATATTTTTTTATATATAAGCAAATAATTAAATAGTATTTCTAATCAATTAATCACATCTATATCCTTTCGATAAATTTTTGAAAGGATTATCATGCGTATTAACCGTAAGTCAGAATATACAAACAGCAAACTTAATAAAGATCATTTTAAATTTGGTCTTCCCCCTGCAGATGAAGACTCTAATACTTTAAAAGTAGATCGTAAAATATTTTTAAAAGTATTTCTTTTAATTGGCCTATGCATCGTCTTTTGGCTATTAAATCTATCCCCAGAAGCTAAAAAAAGCCTAGCTTCATATACTTCTGATGTGATTACTTCAGATCTATTTTATGAAGCAATACTTGTCGGGCTTCTTGCACAATTAGTTGATGGATCTCTAGGAATGGCTTATGGCATTACATCAACATCATTTTTAATTGGTATAGGAGCAACTCCTGCTGCAGCTTCTGGTGCAGTTCATGTTGCTGAGATATTTACTACAGCATTTTCAGGAATTTCACACATTAAATTTGGAAATGTGCATAAAGATTTATTTAAAAAATTAGTGATTCCTGGAGTTATTGGAGGAATTCTTGGAGCATATATCCTTACATCGATAGATGGTAAATTAATCAAGCCATATGTCACTGTCTATTTATTGCTAATGGGATTATTTATTTTACGAAAAGCATTTGTATTGATTAAACATAATAATAAAAAAATAAAACACGTGAGAAAATTGGCTCTCACAGGTGGCTTTTTGGATGCGATAGGTGGCGGGGGATGGGGGCCTATAGTTACATCTTCTCTTATTGGCCAAGGAAATAGTCCAAGACATACAATTGGCTCAGTAAATACAGCAGAGTTTTTTGTATCTTTCGCTACAGGCATAACATTTATTCTTCTTGGAAGCGCTGGGCATTGGATTTTAGTAGCCGGCCTTATAATTGGTGGCTTGTTTAGTGCGCCCTTCGCTGCTTATCTTACAAGCAAATTATCGACAAAAAAACTATTAATAGCTGTTGGTTTTTTAATTACGGCAATTAGTATTTATAATTTATATAAAGTTTTTTTATGATTGTTTATAAAGCTTGATTACTAAGCTTGATTTTTAAAAACAATAAATAACTTTTTTTAAATGAAGCTTTTATTTTTTTAAGAATACAATTTCGGAATCAGTTATTTTGAACTGATCTATTAAATAGATTAATTCTTATTGGTATCTTAAAGCTTCTATTGGATGAAGCTTAGCAGCTTTACTTGCAGGATAGTACCCAAAGAAGACACCCACGCTTGCCGCAACTGAAAAAGCTAATACGATCGATTGCATTGAAATAAGGATTTCAGCACCTATCATTTTTTTAACAAGCATCGCCCCACCCAATCCGAGACCAACCCCAATCACGCAACCTACGATCGAAATCACACATGCTTCTAAGAGAAATTGAAGAAGTATATCTTTTTCACGTGCACCGATTGCCATACGAATTCCAATTTCGCGGGTACGCTCCGTCACAGATACCAACATGATATTCATAATGCCGATGCCACCTACCAAAAGAGAGATAGATGCAATAGCACCTAATAGCATTGACATTGTTTTTGCAGTTTCACTTGCAGTCTTTGCCATCGCGGTTAAATTTCTTATAGAAAAATCACTCTCTGCATTTTCTCGGATATTGTGTCGCTGACGCACAAGGTCATTAATGGCTTCTTCAGCAACGCCCATATATTTTTCCGATTTCGCCTGTGCCATGATCATGCGAACACTACCTGGAATTTGATTACCAAATAATTTTCTCTGCGCGGTCGTGATCGGCACAATAACGGTGTCATCCTGATCGCGCCCATCAAAACTTTGGCCTTTACCTTCTAATACTCCGACAACAAGAAAAGGGCTTTTCTTAATACGAATCGTTTTTCCGATAGGATCAATCTCGTCACCAAATAAATTTTCAACCACTGTCTTCCCAACGAGTGCAACTCGATTCGCAGAGCGAATATCTGAATCAGAAAATAATTCACCAGACTCTACATCCCATCTTCGAATAGAAAAATAAGAAGGGGTAGTACCCACAATTGCTGAGTTTGAATTATTTCCCGCATAAATAATTTGTGCGTTGCCCACACTAATAGGTGCAAACGCATTAATATCCTCTAAATCTCCAATGGCAGTTGCATCATTCATGTTAAGCGTTGAGGAACTCCCTGAAGCACTTCGGGAACCAGATGAACTTGAGGAGCCAGATAATATAACAAATAAATTACTTCCCATAGAATCGATGGATCTCTTAATCGATTGCTGAGCACCTTCGCCGATTGCCATCATAAGTACCACGGCACCCACACCAATAACCATACCCAACATCGTCAAAAACGTGCGAAGACGATTCGCACTCATTGCATGCCAGGCTTCACTTAACATTGAGAAAAACATTTAAGCTTTCTCCTTTTGTTTTTTATTGTGGCGATCTTCGACAATTTTTCCGTCTAAAAAACGTACTTGTCGACCTGCATGATCTGCAATATCGTTTTCATGAGTAACAATAATAATTGTGTTTCCAATTTGATTAAGCTCATCAAATATTTTCATAATTTCATCGCTCGTTTTACTGTCTAAATTACCTGTAGGTTCATCAGCCAAAATAATGCGTGGTTGATTAACAAGAGCTCTTGCAATAGCGACTCGCTGCTGCTGTCCTCCTGAAATTTGATTTGGCTTTGAATCAAAATAATTGCCTAGCCCCATTCTTTCTAAAATATTTTTAGCTATCTTTGTTCTTAATTCTTTTTGATCTTCAGCATAAACTAATGGCAATGATACATTTTCAACTAATGTTGATCTCGCAAGTAAATTAAACCCTTGAAAAACAAACCCAATGGTTTTGTTACGAAGTTTTGCTAGCTCATTACTACTTAAAGATTTAACAGAATGTCCATCGAGCATGTATTCCCCTTTGGTAGGCCGATCTAGGCAACCTAAGATGTTCATGAAAGTCGATTTACCTGAGCCTGAAGGGCCCATGATGGCAACATATTCGCCATCATCAATCGTAAGATTCACATCTTTGAGAACAGGAAATACGCCTGCTGGCGTATCGTAGTCTTTGTAAAGTCCTGCGATTTCAATGACATGTTTAGCCATGCGCTAAAACACTCGTGGTGGTCGTTGAGGGCCTTGTGAATTAGAGCCTGATTTTTGATCATTACTCATATCAGCAGTGATCACAAACTCATTAGGCTTAATATCTGAAGTAATAATTTCAGTAAATTTGCCATTTGTAATACTTGTTTTAACACGAATCATTTCAGGCTTATTATTTCTCAATACATATATTTTTCCCGAACCTAAATCATCGCCTTTAGTTTTCGATTTATTGTCATCAGATTTTTTATCTTTTTTCGCTGCTAACTTCATCTCTTCATTTTTAGGCTTATAGCGAAGCGCTGCGTTTGGAACCAACAAAACATTTTCATGTTTTGCAAAATTGATATTCACATAAGCTGTCATACCGGGTAAAAGTTTTTGATCAGGATTATCCACTGAAACTACAATGTTGTATGTCACGACATTCGCTGTATTGGTCGGATTCAAACGAATTTGTTTTACAATACCTTCAAAGTTTGAATTAGGGAATGCATCCACATTAAATTTGGCTACTTGACCGACTTGAATACGGCCAATATCCGCTTCTGCAAAACTCGTATCGATTTGCATCCTGGATAAATCCTGAGCAATCTTAAATAACGTGGGTGTTTGTAGACTTGCAGCAACTGTTTGACCCACATCGACGACGCGGTCAACAACTACACCTGAAACAGGAGATTTAATAATAGAGTAGCTATAATTAGTTTGATCGCGTTTCAATTGAGCTCTCGTGGTGCTCAATTGTGCTTCAGCTGACTTTAACGCTTGTATCGATTGATCGAGCTCTTGTTTGGAAACATATTCTTTTTCAAATAAACTTCGCATTCTAGCTTCATTTGCTTTCGCCAATTCCAATGTGGCTTCATTATTTTTTACATTTCCAAGTGAGGCCGCAATTTGTGCTTTGAATAATTCATCTTCCAACTCTAAAAGCACCTGGCCTTTTTTTACTTGATCATTGTAGTCTGCATAGATTTTTTTTACGCGGCCTGATACCTGGGTACCCACATTCACAAGACTCACAGGATTAATCGTACCGTTGGCTGTGACGTTTTGCTCAATATCACCTATGGTCACGGGTTGAAGTCGATATAAGTCTTCAGGTTTCTTTTTATTTGAGAGTTGATACACATAATATGCACCAAATATCACTGCTAAAATTAAAGCGATATTGATTAAATGAGTGGCTAATTTTTTCATACTTTTATTGTCTTTTTGCCTCAGGCAATTTCTGAATCATTGCATTATCAAGGACACCTATTGATTGAGCAAGCGTTGTTCTTGCAATATTCCAATTTAAAACCGATTGTATTTTTTGTTGTTTCGCATTCGCGAGTGCATTTTGCGCATTCAATGTGTCAATAATATTACCAACGCCCTCTTTATAGCGCCCCAATGCAACACGAGAGGATTCTTCAGCGCTTGACACCAAAATATTTGATGCAGTGATCGATTCATTTGCTGTTTTTAGATTTTGATAAGCTGTCCACACATCAAGGGATACCTGAAGTTTTAACTGATCTCTTTTTGAGGCATTGAGCTCTGCCGTTGCTTCAGCAGAACGAATTAGATAAGTTGGTTTATAGCCTTCGAATAGAGGTATGCTAAGAAATATACCGATTTGAGAACTATTTTGCGAGGTGACTCCTAGTAAATTTTCATCATACTGATTAGAAGCATCAATTCTCACTTTAGGTTTAGCATCAGCTTTAACAGCTTCAATTTTGGCTATGGAAGCTTTAAGTTGAGCTTCACTTGCAATTAAATCAGGTCTTTGCAGTCTTGCTTGTTCAATTAATGCTTCAATATCTTGATCCACTAATTCTGGAATCACATCTAAATTACTATCCGTCATTTGAAAATTCATATTAGCCGGAACACCCATAATATTTGCTAGGTTGCCATAAGCGATTTTAAGTGCGCCTTCATTTTTAAGTTTAGTTAAAGTGGCATTCGCAAATGAAGTTTGTGCTTGAAGTTTATCAGCGGGTGTTGCAACCCCTGCAAGATATTTGGCTTCTGCTGATTTAAAACTTTCCTGAAAAAGACGTTCAGTATCAATAGAAGCATTGAGAATAGCTCGAGTCGCATGAACTTGATAGAAGGCATTCACCGCAGCCAATAAGACAGTTTGAACCGTTGCATTTTGAGTCGCACTTGCAGCTCTCAAAAGTTCATTCGCATTTTCTAAAGTAGCATCGCGACTTCCGAAATCATACAAGAGATAAGATGCCACAATTCGATTTGTTGTATTCGAATAGTTTGTTGTTCGATTTTTATTTTCAGTGGCAGATAATGTATCGGTCACTGAAGGAAAGAAAAGTGAACGTGCAACGCCTACTTGCGCTGCTTGCACCTTAGCATTTGCGTATACCTCTCTTGTTTGTGGGTTATGACAAAGCGCTGCTTCAGTCACATCAACTAAAGATAAAGGCTTGTCGTAAGTTCTCGTACCACAAGGATCCAAAGTGGATGCATCGAGATAACCCTGGGGTATTCGCGAAATACTCTCTTCCTTTAAATCTTTATCTGAATACCAAATCGACTCAACTGCATATGCCGGGATATGCATGCTTAATAAAGAAACGATCAGAAAAATGCGATAAAAATTCAAGTATAAAAAATTTTTGAAAAATTGGGTTGAGAAATGCAACATATACTTAAAATCTTAACATGGCCATATGACAAATAACTTCATATCAATGAGAATTCAGTACATGGTTATAAAAAGCTTTTGCAATAGGTGATAACTGTTTCCCTCTTAGATAGACAAGATGCCATTGCGAATTAATTGGAAAGTCCTGAAGGTTGAGCACTGAAATTTCATTTTCAAAATCAAATTGATCGAGAGCATGAATAGAAATGACCGCTACGCCTAAATGACTTGCTACTGCTTTTTTAATAGCTTCGTTATTTCCGAGCTCTAACAAAAGACTAGGGGTAAAATTTTTCTGTTTAAAATGCATATCAACACTCATTCGCGTCCCCGATCCTAATTCTCTTAGAATGAATCTTTCTTTTTTCAAATCTTGCAATCGAAGATTTTTTTTATCAGCCAATGGATGGTTTTTATATGCAATCATACAAAGTGGATTGGGCATGAGAATATGATCTTCAAGGTCAATATGAATTGGGGGCTTTGACATAACATATAAATCGTCACTATTATCCTCTAGACGCTTAATGACGCCGTCGCGATTTAATATTTCTAGTGAAATATCTACCTCAGGATATTTGCTACAAAATGAACCTAAAAATTTCGGAATAAAGTATTTTGCAGTACTCACAACTGCAACTCTTAATCTCCCTTTTGTTAAGCCTTTTGTTTGGGTCACATGTTGCTCAAAAGCTTCCCATCTATCTATGGTCTCTCTTGCCGTTTTTTCAAATTCGTGACCTAACGCTGTTAAATGAATTTTTTTTGAAATGACCTCAAATAATGGGGATCCAATTTTTTCAGTCATGTCTTTCAACTGCATAGAAGCAGTGGGCTGGGTGATATGCATCATCCGCGCTGCTTTCGTGACACTTTGTGTTTGAACAAGAGCTATAAATAATCGCAATTGTCTGAAAGTTATATTCATAGATTTATATCTATATATAAATAGTTAATTATTGATTTTACACTATGAAATATTATTCATACAATCTTGGCTATGAATAACTTTCTTGATCCAGCAATCTTATTTTTTATCTTTGGCGTTTTAGCAGGATTTGCTAAATCTAATTTAGAAATCCCGCAGCCTATTGCTCGATTCTTATCCCTTTATCTTTTAATGGCTTTAGGATTAAAAGGTGGATTTGCTCTTTATGAATCCGGTATTACGACAGAAGTCCTTACGAGCTTGGGTGGCGCCATTTTTATGGCGATACTTGTGCCTTCAATCGGTTATTTAATCTTAAGTCAAAAATTAAAAAAATTAGATGCTGCAGCTGTAGCTGCAACTTACGGCTCCATTAGTGCTGTCACATTTATTACAGCCTCTCAGAATTTGGACGAATTAGGCATTCATTATGGAGGTCATATGGCTGCGGCTATGGCTCTCATGGAGTCACCAGCTATTATTTTTGCGATCATTATTGCGAGCAAAATTAGATCAGAGCAACAAACTCATGATATAGCTCGTCCCAGTTTAGGTAAGATTTTTCATGAATCATTTACCGACGGAGGTCAGCTTTTACTTTTAGGATCAATGGTCATTGGTATTATTAGTGGTGATATCGCTCATGAAGTATTAGCACCATTTTCTATTGATTTATTTAAAGGTATTTTGTCTTTCTTCTTGCTTGATATGGGACTTCATGCCGCACGGAATATTTCTGAATTAAAAAATAAACCTACAATTTGTTTTTATTATGCGATTCTGGCACCCGTCAGTCACGCAATCGTTGCGCTTATTTTGGCAAAGGTACTTGGGCTTGAGTTAGGTAATGCTATTTTATTGATGGTATTATCTTCAAGCGCCTCTTATATCGCAGTACCTGCAGTATTAAGACAATCCTTACCTGAAGTAAGCCCAGCTTTGTATATGGGTATGTCTTTAGGGCTCACATTTTCATTAAATATTATTTTTGGAATTCCGCTTTATACATATCTCGCGCAACTATGGATATAAAGTATAATTTTCTTATGCGCCTCTTATTTTTATTATTCTTTTTGGGATTTGTATCAAATAGCGCATGGTCCGCTCCCCAATATACTTTGCAAGATCTTATTGATATTGCCAAAAGAGAAAATCCTATCTTAGACGTTTTAAAAGCGAAAGAAGACGCTGCAAGATCAAGTGTGATCACGGCTGAATCTTACCTTAATCCAGAAATTGAAATCGGCACAGGCCCTTCTCGTTTTAGGACGCCTAATTCTAGTGCTAATCAGCGTCGAAATTACGGCGTCAATTTGTCACAACCCCTAGAGTTTCCTAATGTGCGGGGTGCAAAAAAGGCTGTGGCTGAATCACGAGTAAATTACGCAACGTCAGTAACTGAATCTACCATAATTAATTTATCCTTACAGATTAAAAAAGCTTTTTATGATGTGCTCCAAAATGAAGCTATTTTAAAAATTGCGGAAGGTGATCGCGACGCTTTAAATAATATTCGAGAAAAAGTTGCTTTAAGAGTTGATGTAGGTGAAGCACCTCGTTATGAACTGATTAAAGCAGATACTGAATTAGTCGCAGCGCAAAGAGATGCAGATGCCGCTAAACTCAGAATCTATGAAAGTAAACTTTATTTAAGAGGTTTAGTAAGTAAGTCTTTAACAGATAGTTTTGATTTAACGGGCACATTGCCACCGAGTGATATTAGTTTAAATGCGGATTCTTTAAAAAATGAAATCGCAAAGAGTCCTAAATTAAAGCAAATAAAAGCTTCGGCTGATATTGCGGAAAATAGATTACGTTTAGAAGAAAAACTCATTAATCCAGGACTCACTCTCAATGCAGGAGTTGATCAAGATCCAGATATCACAAGTTATCGTTTTGGTATCAGTATTCCAATACCTATCTGGAATCAAAGACAGGGTCAAATTGGGGAAGCTGCTGCTGGATATCGTGAACTTCAAGCACAATATACCGATCAAGAATTAGCACTAAGACGTGATATTGAATCTGCTTTTCAGCGCTACTTAATCGCTCAACAACAAGTTAGAACTTTTGAATCAGGACTTCTCTCTCAAGCTGAGTCTGTTTTAAAAGTTGCAGAATCTGCTTACCGATATGGAGAGCGTGGGATTTTAGAGTATTTAGATGCACAGAGAACTTACAGAATAGTGCGAAAAGATTACTTAGCATCGAAATACGATTATGTTGTAGCTATATTAGAAATCGAGCAATTATTAGGCATGGATATTTTGGAGAATAAAATTTAAATGAAGACGTTACTTAAACAATTATTTTTAATGCTCTTAAGTGGAAGCTTATTGATCGCTTGTTCAAAATCAGAAAATACTGCTGAAAAGAAGAAATTAGATCCTTTAGAAGTCGTCATCACTCCAGAAATTCAAAAGCAAACAAAAACAGAAGTTATTCGTTTTCAAGATATTAGCGAAACCCTTATGATTCCTGGACGTCTTGAAACGCAAAACCGAAGACTTGCAAAAATTGGATCACCTATCACAGGGAGAGTGAGCGATCTTTATGTAAGTCTTGGGGATGTAGTAAAAAAAGGGCAAGTACTTGCTCGTGTGAACAGTATTGATCTCACACAAACACAACTGACTTTAATTAAGTCGACTCAACTCATTGGTTTAAAAACTAAAGCAGTCGAACGCGCAAAATTATTATTTGAAGCTGATGTGATCAGTAAAGCTGAAATGTTAAGAGTTGAAAATGAACTAGATGCAGTAAAGGCTGATTATAGAGCCAGTCGTGACCAACTCATTGTGCTCGGCATGAATGAAAAAGCAATTGAAAAAATAGAAACATCGGGTCAAATTAATTCCTTTGGAGATGTGACTAGTCGATTTGATGGCATTATTATTTCACGTGCAATCAACGTAGGACAAATTGTCAATCTCCAAGATAATTTATTTCATGTTGCAGATCTCAGTAAACTATGGGCAGTAGCCAATATTCCAGAACAACAAGCATCCTTTATCCAAAAAGATGAAATTGTTAGTATCGAAATTCCTGCTTTAGACAATAAAAAAATAGAAGCAAAAATTATTTTTGAAGATAGCATTGTGGATCCGCAAACGCGAACTGTCATGGTAAGAGCTGAATTAGATAATCATGATTTATTATTTAAGCCCGACATGCTGACATCGATGTATATTCGCTCAAAGAAAATATCCAAACTTGCCATTCCTATTTCATCTGTGGTGAGAGAAAACGATCGTAACTATGTCCTTGTGCAAAATACTCCTAAAACCTTTCGATTAAGAGAAGTTGAACTTGGTATCAGAGACGGCAACCTGATAAGTATTCTCAGTGGCCTCACTGAAGGAGAGACTGTGGTTACAGATGGTGCATTCCATCTAAATAGTGAGCGTAAAAAGAAAGAACTTGAATAAGTATGATTGAGAAAATAGTTCGGGGCTCACTCCAAGAAAGACTGATTGTTTTAGTCTTTGCCATCGCGCTTTTAGTCGCTGGTTTTTTTGGCGTTAAAAAACTCACTGTCGATGCTTTTCCTGATGTCACAAATATTCAAGTGCAAATTGCGACTCCAGCCCCAGGAAAATCGCCTGAAGAAGTAGAGCGCTTTATCACGATTCC
>Ga0255217_1000530_pt1 | contig 10712 bp, 12 predicted proteins | sample Miss_Atlam_RepB__FD_183046 | JGI IMG/M metagenome (GOLD analysis project Ga0255217, IMG submission 183046) | Freshwater microbial communities from Mississippi River, Louisiana, United States - Miss_Atlam_RepB_8d | ecosystem: Environmental > Aquatic > Freshwater > River | place: USA: Louisiana...
GCATGATCGTTTTGAGTCGATCACCATTCAAGATATCAGGCGTGCAAGCGCTAAACTTAATAGCCAAGGACTCCACGGTAAATCTATCGCCCGTATGTTATCTGCATGGCGAGGTTTTTTTGACTACCTCATTGAGCGTCATCAATTTAAAGAAAATCCTGTTAAAGATGTTCATGCACCTAAAAGTGCCAAGACCTTGCCACAAACTTTATCGATCGAGCAAATGGTCAAACTCATCTCGATTGATGACACAACGTTATTAGGTTTAAGAGATAAAGCTTTCTTAGAATTATTTTATTCCTCTGGATTGCGCTTAAGTGAAGTGGTGAACGTTAATATTAATGACCTTGATCTTCAAGAAGGTGTAATGACCGTCACGGGTAAGGGCAATAAAACGCGTATTGTTCCAATAGGCCAAAAAGCGATTCATGCCATTCAATTCTGGATTGAAAAACGTTCAACGATTAAGATAGATGAGAAATCAATTGATGCACTATTCATTACTGAACGCGGTCAGCGCATGACAGCGCGAGCTATTCAATATCGCATTCAAATGTGGGCTATCAAACAGGGTATTGATAGTACCGTACATCCGCATTTATTAAGGCATAGTTTTGCCTCACATGTTTTACAATCAAGCCAAGACTTGAGAGCCGTTCAAGAAATGTTAGGTCATGCGAATATTAGTACGACTCAGGTTTATACCCACTTAGACTTTCAGCATCTTGCAAATATTTACGATAAAGCACATCCAAGAGCTAAAAAGAAATCATGATATATTTAATTTCTTTAAGCACTATTGACGCACTTCAATTCTTTAAACTATAGTGAAGGTATGGAAGCACAACTCATCGCTCTAGAAAAAAAAATTAAGCAGCTCATTAGCCTAATTGAATCTGCTCAAGAAAAAAATAAGGGGCTCGAAACAAGACTAGCCTCCTCTGAAGCTTCACTCACAAAACTTCAATCTAATATGAAAGAAGCCAGTCTTCGTCTTGAAAAAATGATGAGGCAATTGCCTGAGGAAAATCGATGAGCTCAAAAAATGTAACGGTCACTATCATGGCTCGTGAATTTATCATCGCTTGTCCAGAAGGTCAGGAAAAAAGTTTATTAGATTCAGTGCAATACCTAAATCAAAAAATTGACCTCATTCAATCTCAAGGGTCAATTGTAGGTATCGATCGCATCATCATCATGGCAGCACTCAACATCACCAATGAGCTTCTCAATCAAAACTCTTCTGACGGTATAGATATATCTCAATTCCGCCATAAAATCTCATCGATCGAACATCAAATCGATGAAGTGCTTGCACAAAACTAAAGATCTGCCTATTCTTTAACAAACATTGCGATGAGCACGTTTGTTTTTTTAAGTGTTGCTTAGGCTAATAATTCCTTGAACTAGTCTATAGCATCGGTTTTAGCTCATCAGGTTGCGGTGTGAGCGATCTAAATTGGGCGCTCTTTTAAGACACCCTTGGCGATTGCACCTAATGCACCTTAGGCTTTTACCCCTTGAACCTTTGGTTCAGGATGCTGGTCTAGGCAACACTTAAGAAAATCAACATAGCTCTTTTTCGTCCAATTAACTTTTTTTATTTTATAAACTATGCGTTACTGGCTAATGAAATCTGAACCGTCTGATGTTTCAATAGACGATTTAGCAAAACTCCCTAAACAAACCATCGATTGGTATGGCGTTAGAAATTACCAAGCAAGAAACTTTATGCGAGACTTGATGAAGGTAGGCGACCTCGCTTTCTTTTATCATTCAAATTGTGATGTGCCAGGTATTGCGGGGATTGTTAAAGTGAGTAAGCTTGCTTACCCCGATCGCTTTCAATTTAAAAAAGGTCATAAGTATTTTGATCCAAAATCAACCCCTGAGAACCCTCGCTGGGTTAATGTGGATGTAACACTCGTTAAAAAAACAAATTTATTAAGCCTAAGAGAATTAAGAGAATTTAAGGCATTACAAAATATGCGCATACTCCAAAAAGGTAATCGCCTGTCGATTACGCCTGTGACCGAGGATGAGTGGTTGTTTATTGAAAAGCATTTAAAATAAAAAAGCCCGAAGATACTTTGGGCTTTTTTAAGTAAGACTATTTTTTATTTAACGTTGTCTAAACTACCCATGCCCTTAGGATAAGTCACGACACCCCATGGGATTTCTTTATTAGGAATGTGTTTAGTCACTTCTAACTTTTCTGTATCAATGACAAGCACTTCGTCTGATTTTCCACAGGCTAGCAAAATATCCTTATCATCTGGTGAAAAAGTAAAGTGCCAACAACGTCGACCTGTTGGAATATCTTTAATTTTTTCAAAATTACTAGTGTCATACACTTCTAATGTTTTTGCTTTTGAAGTTGCTACAAATAATCGTTTGCCTTCTCGATCAAAACTGACACCATAAGGTGACTCACCTGTAGCAATCGTTTTAAGATGTTTAAATTGACTATCTAGGACAATAAAACTATTTCCCATCTCCAAAGTAGACACGTAAAACTTTCCATTGGGTGATACCTTAATACCTCGTGGACGATCACCATATTTTTCAGTTGAAATGGTTTTTAATAATTTACCATTACTAAAATTGTGAACAGTGATTGTGTTGTCTGCTTCATTAGTCACAATAATTTCTTTGCCACTTTTACTAAATTCAATGCCCTCTGTTTCAGGGCCGCCGATAATATCTCGAACCTTTTTACCCTTGGCTAAATCAACTACTGCTATACGAGCAGGGATTTTTGCTTCATCTTTATCGTCATCTTCTTGGCCTGCTGCAGGTGGCTTGCCTGAGGATGCTGGCTCTGTCGACACGAACACATATCCTTTATACACGCGCACAAATTCTGGATTTTTACCCACTGGAATATGTTTCACAAATTGATTTGTTTTTAAATCAATCACAGATAAATTTTCATTATCCTTATTTGCAGTAATTAAAAAACGTCCGTCTTCTGTCACACCAATACCGCGAGGATTCTTAGCTTGAATGTCGATCGAGCCTTCTGTTTCCATAGTGTTTAAATCAATAATGCTGACACCGCCCTCTTGATTTGATACATAAGCCTTACCTCGATCTTGAGCGTTTGCAAACAAAGATGAAATAAGTAATCCTAATACTACGACTGGCTTAATAAACTGCATTTTGTTCTCCTAAAATATTCCTACTTTATTATTAAGTATCTAAGAAAAATCTTCCAGGGGATTTCTCCCTTTAACCTCTCATGAAAATAAGGAAGCATTAACCTAAGAAAAGTTTATAGGCTGGATTATTTGTTTCATCCCAGAAGGGATAGCCTAATTGATTCAAAAAGACTTCAAAATTAATTTCATCTTCTGGCGGTACTTGTATACCAACTAAGACGCGACCAAAGTCAGCGCCATGATTACGATAATGAAATAGACTGATATTCCAATTGTGTCCCATCGTCTCTAAAAACTTCATAAGCGCGCCTGGCTTTTCTGGAAACTCAAATCTAAAAACCATTTCATTCTTAGCTTGCGGCGCATGTCCGCCTACCAAATGTCTTAAGTGAAGCTTTGCAACTTCATTGTCGGTAAGATCAATTGTAGGTAAACCTTCTTTATCCAGCATGACTTTCAGTTGTGATGCTTCGTCTGCACTATTGGTAGCTAAGCCTACATAAATATGCGCTTCTTTAGGATCTGAAAAACGATAATTAAATTCAGTGATATTTCGGTGCCCTAATAACTTACAGAAATTTTTGAATGCGCCTGGTTTTTCAGGGATAGTCACGGCTAACACCGCTTCTCTTTTTTCACCAATCTCAGCACGCTCAGCTACAAAACGTAAACGATCAAAATTCATATTGGCACCTGATGCAATACCAATCAAAGTTTCGTCTTTTAAATTATACTTATTGATGTAAGCCTTCATACCCGCGACGGATAGCGCACCAGCGGGCTCTAGAATAGATCTTGTGTCTTCGAAAACATCTTTAATAGCAGCGCAAATTGCATCGTTATCAACCACAATCATTTCATCGACGTATGACTGGCAAAGAGGAAAGGTAACCTCACCCACTTCTTTGACAGCAGCACCATCTGCGAATAATCCGACTTGATCAAGCGTTACGCGCTTGCCTGCTTTTAAAGACAAAGTCATGGCTTCAGCATCTTTAGCCTCCACACCGATCACCTTGATTTCAGGTCTCATCGCTTTGATGTATGTTGCTAGGCCTGCGAGAAGACCGCCTCCACCCACACAGGTAAATACTGCATGAATAGGTTTTTTATATTCATCTAAAATTTCCTTAGCAATCGTACCTTGGCCTGCGATGACATCTGGATCATCATAGGGATGCACAAAAGTAAGGCCTTCTTTTTTCTCGATCTCAAGCGCATACTCATAAGCGTCAGTGTAAGAATCGCCCCAAAGTACCACTTCAGCCCCTCGATGTTTTACTGCATCCACCTTGATAAGTGGTGTTGTGGTTGGCATGACGATGACCGCACGACACCCTAATTTTTGTGCACTTAATGCAACGCCTTGTGCATGGTTGCCAGCAGAAGCTGCAATGACGCCCTTATCAAGCTGCACTTTAGATAGGCCCGCCATTTTGTTATAGGCACCGCGTAATTTAAATGAAAAGACGGGTTGTAAGTCTTCACGTTTTAAGAAAATCTGATTATGAAAACGACTGGAAAGATGCGACTGAAATTCAAGCGGCGTCTTCTTTGCCACGTCATATACACGCGCTTCATTAATACGTTTTACGTAGTCGTTCTTCATATGCTAATTTTCAAGAGTCGCCTTGGCGTGTATGATAGATGTTAAAGCATCATTATAAATAAAATATAAAGGTTTAAGTAAAAATGGCATTCACGCAAGACGAATTAAAACAACAGGTTGCAAAGGCTGCGATTGAGTATGTGAAGTCTGGCATCATTGGTGTGGGCACAGGCTCCACAGCAAATTACTTCATCGATGAATTAGCAAAAGTAAAACATAAGATTGATGGTGCAGTTGCGAGTAGCGAGGCCTCAGCAGATCGTTTACGCAAACATGGGATTGAAGTTTTTGACCTTAATAGCGTGAATAGTATGGACATTTATGTCGATGGTGCAGACGAAATCACTGAGCACATGCATATGCTCAAAGGTGGTGGTGGTGCCTTAACTCGAGAAAAAATTGTAGCCGCAGTTGCAAAAACCTTTATCTGTATCTGTGATGAAACTAAATATGTACCTATTCTAGGCAAGTTTCCTTTACCTGTGGAAGTCCTCCCGATGGCTAAAAGCTATGTAGCTCGAGAACTCACTAAATTAGGTGGGCAACCACAATTGAGAAACTTTACAACTGATAATGGCAACATCATTTTAGATATACATGGCCTCGTAATTAAAGATCCTATTGCGATGGAGGCAACTATTAATCAAATCGTTGGTGTAGTTACAAACGGCCTATTTGCGGCAAGGCCTGCCAATGTGCTTCTTTTAGCGACAAATGATGGCGTTAAAACCATTACTAAATAAACTTATTTGGACATAAAAATGTCATATTTTAGTAATAAAATTGATACATTAAACTTAAGGTAACGATTATGGCTTCAGAACACACCTATAAAGAATACGACAACGAACTCGAATCAGTCCGTGCAAAAGTTTTAGAAATGGGCGGGATTGTTGAGGAACAGCTCGTTAATGCCATCGAAGCGCTTGTGAAGTCTGATGCACAAATGGCACAAGGCGTCATGGATTCTGATCAACGCGTCAATGAACTTGAAATCGAAGTGGACGAAGATTGCTCTCGCATTATTGCAAGACGTCAGCCTGCAGCAGGTGATCTTCGTATGATCATGATGATCTTAAAAACCATTACGGATCTTGAACGTATTGGAGATGAAGCCACAAAAATTGCAAGAACTGCACTTCGTATTATTGAAGACAATCGTATGACCAAACTTCGCTTTAGCGAAGTAAAAACGATGGTAGAAGTGGTTCGTCAGATGCTGAGAACGTCACTCGATTCATTTGCGCGTATGGATGTCAGTAAAACAGTTGAGATTGCTAAAAAAGATGAATTGGTTGATGAGCAATATCGATCAACCATTCGTCAGCTTGTCACGTTCATGTTAGAAGATCCAAGAACGATCTCCATGTCACTAGAAGTCATGTTTGTCGCTAAAGCGATTGAGCGAATTGGCGATCACGCAAAAAATATTTCTGAGTACATTGTCTACACTGTAAAAGGTAAAGACATTCGTCATGCAAGTATCAAAGAAATTCAAAAGACGATTAAAGAATAATTAAATATTATTGAAATAAAAAAGCGCTTCACAATGAAGCGCTTTTTTATTGCTTTTTTTACTAACTTTTAGGTGGTACATACCCTGACGCATTATCTGCACCATCACCAAAAAAATAAGCTTCCGTTTGTTCGGTTAAATATTTACGTGCAGCCGGATCCACAAAACTTAATCGGTTTTCATTAACTAACATCGTTTGATGTTTAAGCCATCCTGCCCATGCTTCTTTAGATACACTCTCATAAATACGTTTTCCCAAAGGTCCAGGATAAGGCGGAAAATCTAATCCATCTAATTCTTTACCTAGTTTTACACATTTTACTGTTCTTGCCATACTCAAATATCCTTTAAATTACAATCAATAAATTTATAAACCGTTAAGTTTTAGTATAGCAAAGATGTGATACGATGATTTCAAGTTGTTAGGTGATGTTTTCTTAAAGCCTTATTCTTAAATTTAAGAAAACATTGAAACTGGGAAATAGGTGAGTTTAACTACAATTCCTATACTGCCCCCGCAACGGTAAGTAAGCGCGGATTCATAACACATGCCACTGAATTTATTTCGGGAAGGTCATGAATCAAATCTTACAAGTCCGGAGACCGGCCTAGTAACTCACACAGAAATACTACGGGGAGTGGTATTGAAAGAGTGATCGCTATTTCTCTTTTTTATTCCTAGAGTGTTTCTGCTTAATTAATCTCATGCGGGGTTGCATGATTATTCAGGGAAATACTATGAAAAAGATTACGCTATTGTCAGCGTGCTTGAGTCAAATGTTTATAATCCATGCTTTCGCAGATACTACGCTTAAAACCTCTGATATTTTTGTAACAGCGACTCGAACTCCTATCTCCAAAAAAAATGTCATTGCTGATATAACTACAATCTCTGAGGAAGAAATCAAACTTGCTGGACCTTCTTTACTTTCTGAGCTTCTGCAAAGACAACCTGGAATTGAAATATCAAATAATGGAGGACAAGGAAAAGTTTCTACGCTATTTCTGAGAGGGGCGAGCTCAACACATTCGGTAATTTTGTTAGATGGCATCAGAATTGATTCTGCAACAGCAGGTCTGACTGCTATAGAAAATATTCCCTTATCACAAATTGAAAAAATTGAAATCGTTAGAGGTCCAGCCTCGAGCTTATATGGCCAAGATGCTATTGGTGGTGTCATTCAAATCTTTACAAAAAAAGGTTTAAATGGTTTTAAACCTTATTTTTCTTATGGGTACGGTAAATACAATTCTTCAATTGCGCAAGGCGGTATACGAGGAGGGGACGACAAAACCTCTTATGCTATTAACCTATCTAGTCAAAGCTCGACAGGATTTTCTGCTTTCGAGCCAAATACAAATCCGGCAGCAGAAGCGAATATCTATAATTTGGATAAGGATGGCTACAGAAATAAAAGTGTTTCTGCCTCTCTAAGTCGTAAAATTAATGAGAAGCTCGATATAAACTTTCAATACTTTTTAAGCCAAGGTAAAAATAAATACGATAATCGTTATGCAAATTGGGATCCAAGTATTGATTGGAAAAATACTCAGGATCAAGAAAGCTTTAGTGGTACCGTTAATAGCCAGCTCACTAATTATTGGAAATCTAGTTTTAGAGTAGGACTGGGGATAGATGATTATGTCGAAAAACAAAGATATATTTCTGGCGCTACAAGAGAAGTTGATAACGTTTATAAAACGATTCAAAATCAAATCACTTGGCAAAATGATTTGACTCTACCCATAGGTTCTCTGATTTTATTGTACGATAAACTTGATCAGAAAATTAACGTAACAGATACGACTTACTCAAAAAAAGATCGGCAGAATGATGCGTATATGATCGGCTATGGTCTTAATCAAGCGAATCATAATTTTCAACTTAACATTAGAAAAGATTTTAATAGTGTTTATCGAGATGCTACAACCGGAAATATTGGATATTCTTATGCTATGAACTCTAATTGGTCGGTCGGTTCTTCATTTGGTACTGCCTTCAGATCACCAACATTTAACTATCTTTATGCAGGAAGTTACGCAAATCCAGATTTACAACCAGAAAAATCTAAAAATATTGAAGCACAACTTAAATACCAATCTGATGGAGAATTTTTTTCTTTTGTGGCATTTAAAAATAAAATAACGGACTTCATAATTTCTGATATTACAACTAACTTTAGACCATACAATATCAATACTGCTGAAATCTATGGCGCGACAATATCAGGCAGTCAATTTATTAATCATTTTCTAGTCAAAAGTAGTTTCACAGTTCAATCCCCAATGAACGAAAGTGCTAATAAATATTTACCAAGGAGAAGCAATTTTTTTGGTACAGTGGGTATAAATTATTATATTCAAAGTTGGAATTTAGGTTTTGAAGCAATTGGATCAGGAAATAGATATAATGACGCAGAGAATCTTTATAATATACCTGGCTATATAAGAACAAATTTATTTGCTGAATATCAAATTAATAAAGATCTAAAAATGAATGCGCGAATAGATAATTTTTTAGATAAAAATTATACTTTCGCTTATGAAGGAAATCCAAATACTGATGGTTTTCGATATCAAACGCCGAGTCAAAGTTTTTTTATCTCATTACGATATGAACCACAATAAATTTAAGGAAAATTATGACTTTTAAATTATCCAAGCCTGATTCAAAAGAGTTTTTTTTAACTTTAGTCATATTATTTTTGATGATAATTACGCGAGGAAATCATGTAACAACTCTATATGCTTTGCCTGACGCAAGTCTTGCTCTTTTTCTAATTGGCGGAATATATCTAAAAAGCATTAGGTTTTTTATTGCTCTGTTTTTATTTGGATTATTTATAGATTTTGCTGCATCAGCTTTGGATCCAAAACTAGGATTTTGCCTAACAAAGGGTTACTGGGGTCTAGTTCCTGCGTATGCTATCCTTTGGGTATGTGGATATTTTTTAAATAAACGAAAATATTTACAGAAATTATCAATTTTTATTCCTTATGTCTCAGTTGCAGTAGTTTTGGCTTTTTTTATTTCCACACAAACTTATTACCTTTTTTCTGGAAGATTTGGAAGTCCATCTTTAGCAGAGAGCATATTACATGGATGGGAATATTTGCCCCAATATTTCTTATCATCATTTATTTATATAGGTTTGTTTTGGTTAACTCAAAACATAATTATGAAAAATAAAATCTTCAGTAATTTAAAAAAATTTAAACCTCTTTAAAAAAATATTAGGCTGTCGGATCTCCTGCTTTTATTTTTTCGATTCATCCACCTAATACATGCAAGATTGTTAGCTCAATATCAATATGGATTGAATAATATATCGATACCAACGCAAAGAATTGGTCACTGAAATGAGAATGTATGAAATTAAAACGATTAAACCATTAACGCCTGATCAAGCTTGGGTTAAATCTATGCAGGATCAAGTCAAACGAACTCAACAAGCCATAAAGACAGAAAAAGCTAGGCAGAAGATCAAAGCTGGCCAAGACCAATTGAGAAATTTAAATTAATTCTTTTATATAATCTTATGCTGACCTTCTATTTGATAACATTGTGCAAAAAATATTATTTACTTTTTATCTGAAATTTTTTTTAATAAATCATTAATTTCTTTTTTTCGACCTTCATCAGCTATTTCTCTTCCTTCACGTGGGGCTGCTAGTAAAGCTTTTTTTAGAACCTCAGTTGCTTTATTTAATTCGCCTCTCTTAAAAAGGAATTCACCATAAAAGTAATTCGCATCAATGCCATCTGGATTAATCTCTAAGCCCTTCACTAACATTTCTCTGGCTAAGTCGTTATCACCATAAGCTATAGGCCAAGGTGGCACTTGATGATACAGTGAACCCAAACTTGTGAACGCGGATCCATCAGAACCGTGCGGATCTATTTTAATAGCTTGCTCAAAGTGTTGTTTTGCATCTTTTACTAATGATAATGCAGCCAATTGACCACGGATTCCATTTCGGACGCCTGCAAATGTGCCTTCAATGATACCTTGCCAGACAAGTGGTTCAGCTTTGTCTGGATATTTTGCTGTAATTTTTTCAGACTGGGCAAGAAGCGATTCAAACCCTTTTTCTTGTTCACTTAAGGGTGTTTTATACTTCAAATGTTCCCATGACTTTTTTAATTGAAAAACATCTTCATCAACACCGGCAATTGCGTTTTGTAAAAACATACCTGATACAAATAGAGAAATAGCAACTTTCTTAATTAAATTCATTCATAGCTCCTTTATTTATTGAGATATTTCTTAACAATGGGTAACTGCTTACCAATGGCGATGTCGGGTAATTTTGGAAAAATTTTATTAATAAATACAAAAAACGATTCTTTTAAACCAATACTCATTTGATACTTATTATGAGATAAAAAATTCATAAATTTATCGGCCACTTTTTCTGGAGAATC
>Ga0255217_1000551_pt1 | contig 10376 bp, 10 predicted proteins | sample Miss_Atlam_RepB__FD_183046 | JGI IMG/M metagenome (GOLD analysis project Ga0255217, IMG submission 183046) | Freshwater microbial communities from Mississippi River, Louisiana, United States - Miss_Atlam_RepB_8d | ecosystem: Environmental > Aquatic > Freshwater > River | place: USA: Louisiana...
CTGGCTCTGGTGTGCGCTTCGGTGCGGCGCTGCCCAGCACTGGCGCCGATACCCTGCTGCCTGGCAACTCGGAAATCGGCGAGATCTACACCTACTGCAAGAACCGTCGCAACCGCTCGATCATGTTCGAAGCGTTTGGCCCGTCTGCTGGCTGCGTGCTGAACCAAGTCAAGGTGTTTGGGCGCTTGCAGGGCAACCGTTACGGTGCGGCCACGCCGGACGACATTGGAATGTCGTTCACGAGCGGCTCGGCGAACGTCGTCGTCGCTGACAACGCGCAGTTTGCGAACATGATCGTTGACATGCCTGTGGTATTCGCCGCTGACACGGCAGGCTTTGCCAAGACGACGGTCTATTTTGTGCGCACCCGTGATGCAGGCACGAACACGATCACGCTTGCTGAGTCGATGTATGCCACGTCGTCGATCAATGCCACGTCAACCACCACGGGCACAGCCAAGTGCGGCGGCTTCCCGTCGCTTGAGTTCGTGGGCCGCGCTGGCAACGCCGTGAAGAACACGGACTTTGGTCAGCTCGACGCCGAAGCCTTCGGCAACGTCTGCGCTCTGAACTTCCAGAAGACCCGCAACTGTGTGGGCTTCATGTCTGAAGTGATGACCAGCGCAACGGGCACCGCTCTTGTTTCGCGTGACGCTGAAATCGGTCTGACCTACGCAGGCACCACGACGCTGACGCAGGACGAATCGACCCTGTTCCACCTCTCGACCTGCACGAACCTCTCGGGCGGCCCTTACGTCCATTCGAGCGGAAACATCACGCTCGACAGCGCCTGGAATGGCCGGGACATTCGCTACACCGGAACCGCTGACATCACGATCACGGTGCCCAACAACCTGCCCAAGGGTTTCAAGTTCTCGATCACTCCGACTGGCACGGCTGGCCGCGTGACGTTCGTGGCTTCGTCTGGCGGCGCGATCTTCTCGACCAGTGGGCTGGTAACAGTCTCGCGCTACAGCACTGCGCGATTGGAAAACATCGCCAATCGCGTGTTCGTCCTCGAAATCACGGCACCAGGCGTCACGATGGACAAGACGTTGGCAATCACAGCCAACGCGACCGTGCCGCTGCCCGCAGGCTTTGCAGTCAAGCGCATCTATGCCCGTAACACCACAGCCAACGCCGTGACGGGGGGCCTGCGGATCGGCACGATCAACGGCGGCAGCGAGATCCTGGGCGCGACGGCCTTGGCTGGCAACACGATTGTCGAAGCAGCACCTGCCGCCAGCGGCCTGTCGGCGTCTGCGCAAACGCTCTACGTTCAAGCCGTCACTGCCTGGAACAGCGCCAGCGTTGACCTGAGCATCGAAATGGCTCCGGTCTTCAACTGACGCCTAACACCCGCCTCGGCGCGGATGAGTGGATCAAATGCAAATCCCCATTCTTTCAGGCATCACGGCAGACCAGCGCGCGGACTATCGTTCTTCGATGCCGCGCAACATGCTGGCCGTGCCAAAGCCAACGGGCGTAGCCCAGGGGTACTTGCGTCCGGCTGAAGGCGTGCAGGCTTTGGGCACCGGGCCAGGCTTGCCTCGCGGCGGCATCTTGTGGAATGGCGCCGTTTATCGCGTGCTTGGCACGAAGTTGTGCCGCGTTGCTCAAGACGGCACTGTGACGCAGCTCGGCGACGTTGGCGGGACTTCTCGCGCGTCGCTGGACTACAGCTTTGACCGTCTCTCTGTTGTCTCTGGTGGCGGCCTGTTCTATTGGGATGGCTCCGCGTTGACGCAAGTGCTAGACGAAGACCTCGGAACGGTCAGTGATGTGGTTTTCATCGGCGGGTATTTCTTCCTGACCGATGGCGTCAATCTCATTGTCACCGAGCTGAACGACCCGACCAGCATCAACCCACTCAAGTACGGCAGCGCCGAATCGGACCCCGATCCGGTATATGGCGTGGCAAAGCTGCGCAATGAGGCCTATGCATTCGGTCGATACACCATCGAAGTGTTCCAGAACATCGGCGGGGCCAACTTCCCATTCCAGCGTGTTGACGGCGCCCAGCAGACGCGCGGAATCATGGGCACTCATTGCAAGTGCTCATTGGGTGATGCGTTCGCCATCCTCGGATCGGCAAAGGATGAGGCGCCAGGCGTCTACATCGTCGGCTCTGGGTCTTCTCAGAAGATCAGTGACCGTGAAGTCGATGAGGTACTGCTGACCTTCACAGATTCGCAACTGTCTCAGGTTGTGCTTGAGTACCGTGCAGACAAGTCGCACAGGTTCGTGCTTGTGCACCTTCCAGACCGCACACTGTGTTTCGACATCAACGGCTCGCAGGTTGTCGGTCAGCCGGTGTGGACTGTGCTTGACTCCGGTTCTCTCGCGTTGGGCCAGTACCGCGCCCGCGATCTGGTTTGGTGCTTCAACCGCTGGAACGTGGCCGATCCGACAAGCACGTCATTGGGCTACCTGACTGACGACGTGGCAAGCCACTACGGCGCCACGATTCAGCACGGCTTTGACACGCTCATGCTCTACAACGCCGGCAACGGTGGCATCGTGCATGAGTTGGAGTTGGTCGGCCTGCCTGGCCGCGCTGCGTTTGGTGCTGACCCGGTTGTGTGGCACTCGTGGAGCCCTGACGGCAGGACTTGGAGCGCAGAGAAGCCCAAGCGCGTTGGATCGTTTGGGCAGACCGAGAAGCGCATTCAATGGCGCACCCTTGGCAAGTTCATGAGCACGCGCATTTTGCGATTCCGCTGGACATCCGATGCGATGCTGGCTGCGTCTCGCCTTGAGGCCAAGATTGAAGGCCTGTTCACGCGTCCGGGGGCTGCCAATGGCTGACATCATCGTCCGCTCGCAGAAGATCAGCCGGGAAGAGCTGCGCGCGCTCGTTGGTGGCAACGAGCGCCTGATGAGGTTGTTGGAGAACCTGACAACCGATGTCATCGTCACGCTCCCTGATGCCATCCAGACGAACGACCTCGCGCCGGTCTATGCAGCCATCGGAGTTGTTGAGGACAGCGTCGAAGCTCTGGCGCTTCGGGTTGACCTCATGGAGGCGGTTTGCCTTGCATTGGATCGCAGGCTGTCCGGTATGGATGCTTTGCGCATGCGTCTTGACGACGTTGAAAAACTGACGATTGGGGCCTGACATGGCTGTGATGCTTTCCAAACTCTTTGTCCCGGTTCAGCTTGGTGGCTCATCTGCTGCGGTGCTCTACACGAACAGCACGGGCGGCGTCATCAAGAACCTGCGTGTGCGACTGACGAACACCAGTGGGTCGGCTGTGGCAGTGACGCTTTATGCGGACGTTGCCGCTACTGCAAGCAGCGCGGCCAATTGCTGCCTATCTGCTGAGTCGATTGCCGCAAACGATCACTTGGATCTGGACATCCCCACGCTTGCCAATGGCGACACGTTGAGGGGATTCGCTGGGACGGGTTCAGTCATCACCATGCACGAACTCGGCGGGGCCATCGTCTCTTGACACTTGCGCCCCTTGTGGGGTAGTCCGTAGAATCATCGCAACCCGATCAGCGCAAGGCTGATCCGCTGAGCAATCAGGGCCGCCAGCAGCCCATCGCAACCCCGAAAGGGCGACGATGCGCGCTGCAATCATTCCCCATCAAGACAAGTCGGAACGCTGCAACCTCATGAAAGTGGGGGTGTGACGTGGGGCTGTTTTCGTCCATCTCCAAAGGGTTCTCCGGCGTCCTCGGCTCTCCGACAAAGTTGCTTGGGGACTTGACAGGTGCCAACGCCGCAGCCGACGCAGCCAGCCAGGCCGCAGCCCTTCAAGCCGGCTTGAGCCGTGAAGGCATCGCAGAGCAGCGCCGCCAATTCGACGCCCTGCAAGCCCTGCTTGCTCCGTTCGTCAAGACGGGCACATCGGCATTGGGTGGGCAGGCCGACATCCTTGGCTTGAACGGTGACGCTGCGCAGAACTCGGCTATCGCGTCGATTCAGTCTTCCCCGCAGTTTTCTACCCTGCTGAAGTCTGGCGAAAACGCCATCCTCCAGAACGCCAGCGCAACGGGCGGCCTTCGTGGTGGCAACACTCAGCGGGCGCTCATGGAGTACAGCCCAACCCTGCTGTCTCAACTGATCGAGCAGCAATACAGCCGCTTGGGCGGGTTGACCAGCCTCGGCCAAAACTCGGCAGCGCAAACGGGCAATGCGGGCATGCAGACCGGGGCGAACATTGCCAACTTGCTCCAGCAGCAAGGCGCAGCGCAGGCTGGCGGGATTCTGGCTCAAGGCGGGTTGCAGCGGCAGATTTTCAGCGATGCGCTGAATCTCGGTTCGACTGCGGCAAAGGCTTTCTTCTGAGGTCGCGACGATGCAGCCCATCAACTACCTCGCACAAATCCCGCAGCCTGATCTGTCTCAGTCCATCCTCGGTGGATTGCAGGCAGGAACGAGCATTCGTCAGTCCATCGACCAGCGAGCCGCGCAAGAGCAAGAAAAGCGAATCCAGCAGTCATACATGACGGACATGCAGGCTTACGCTCAAAAGCCCACCGCACAAGGCGCCGCACAACTGGCGCTCAAGTACCCGAAGCAGGCAGAGGCCATCGGCGGCTACTTCAAGACTCTGGACTCGGAACGCCAGAAGGCAGAGCTTCAGTTTGGCAATCAGGTCTATGGCGCGCTTCAAGGTGGTCGCGCTGACATCGCTACTCAGTTGCTTGAGCAGCGAGTGGCGGGGCTCAAGAACAGCGGCCAGGACTACCAAGACGAGCAGGTCTATCTCGACCAACTCAAGAACGACCCGCAGAAGGGCAGCCAAGCTGTCATGGCGATGCTCGGCTATGGCCTGGCTTCGCTTGACCAGAAGTTTGCCGAGAACCACACCAAGCTGCAAACACTGCCCGCTGACATTGCCGCGAAGAATGCCCAGGCAGCCAAAGACATGGCCGAGGCTAGCGCAATCCCTGTGCGCGAGGAAACCAACCGCCGCAACGTCAACAGCCAGATCCAAGAACGGGCCGCCCGCCTGATGCTGGATGAGGACAGGCTCGCCAGCGAGACAGAGGCCAAGCTGGCAGATTTGGAGTCAAAGCGCGGGGCTCTTGGTGATTCTGGCATCAAGATCGTCAACGACTCGACCGCTGCGGCTGTTGCTGCCGACATGGCTGCGGGTCAGTCGCTTGACCTGGCCGACCGATTGGAGAAAGAAGGCGGCGGCTATGGCGCCTTCTCGTCTGCCTCTGAGTGGCTGAAGAAGTCCACCGGCAACCAAGATGCCATGTCTGCGATGCGGCAGGAGTACACCCGCCTGCGCAACTCCATTGCAGTCAAGTCGCTGCCTGCTGGACCCGCCACTGACAAAGACATTGAGCTTGCGCTGAAAGGCATCCCGCCAGAGACAGCAGACGCCAAGACGATGGCCTCGTTCCTTCGTGGCGTCGCCAAGATCCAGCAGCGTGAAGCCGTGCTCGAAAGCGCAAAGGCTGAGTGGGTCAATTCCGTTGGCCACTTGGGCAAGGCCAAGTCAGACATTGAGGTGGATGGTCGCAAGGTCGCTGCCGGGATGTCGTTCACGGACTTTGCCAAGTCGTACATCGATGGCAAGTCCAAAGAGCAATTGGGCGCCAAGGTTGTTCCGGGCCGCAGCTACATGCGCTTTGCCAACCCAGCTCCGGCCACGCCCGGCGGTTTGGGTTCTGGCACCTACGGCATTCCTCAGGGGCAGTGATGGCACAGGACAAGGCCCCCAACAGCTACAAAGATCCGTTCTGGTCTGACCTGGCCGGTCGCGTCGAAGCAAAGCTCGACCTTCCGCCTGGTTTGCTGCTGGGTGTCGTCACCCGTGGTGAGCGCAGCAATGCCGACCAAGTGTCGGAGGCTGGCGCCCGCACGCCGTTCCAAATCATTCCGCAGACCCGTGACGCTGTGGTCAAGAAGTACGGGATTGACCCGTATCTGAGCCCCGAGAACGCGGCCGAAGCTGCTGGCCTGTTGCTCAAAGAGTCCTTGCAGCGTAACGGCGGCGATGTGGCTGCGGCTGTGGGTGAATATCACGGCGGCACCGACCGCGCCAATTGGGGCACACGAACCAAGGCATACATTCAACGTGTGGCGGGTGGGCAGGAAGTGCAAGCGCAACCCCGTCAAAGCACCTTCCAGCGCATCAAGGCGCAGCGAGAGCAAGAGCGCGCCTCCGTATCAGCGGGCAGCATTGCAAACGTGCTGGCGGCCTATCAGTCCGGCCAGATGTCGCCAGAAGAGGCGCAGCAATTCAAGGCGGATGTTGAGTCCGGGATGGTGATGCTGCCGCGCGGCGCAACGCTTGACGGTGCGCGCAAGCCATCTGCCAACCAGATCCCGGACGCCGTGCTCAAGGCTTACCGCTCGGGGCAGATGTCCGACGAGGAACGCGCGCAGTTTCAAGATGACGTGAAGTCGGGCCTTGTCGCGCTCCCGCCAGGGGAGGTGCTTGACCAAGCAACGCTGATCCCCGGCTATGACGCGGCCCTGAACCAACCGAAGCCGGAGGCTCCAGGGCCGTCCGTCGTGGATCGCGTCATTGGCGCAGGCGAAACCGGCGCAAACCTTGTGACAGGCGCGGTAGGCGGCGGCATTGGCATGACTGGCGGTTTCATCGGCGGTCTTGCTGGTTCTGTGATGTCTGGCGAGTTCGGCACCGAAGAGGGCGCCCGCAAGGTTGCCGAGGCAGCCCAGCGAGGTGCTGAGGCGCTGACCTACACGCCGCGCACGCCCGAAGGTCAGAGGCAGGCCGCCATTGTTGGCGAGGTCATGCAGCAGGCTATCCCTGTCATGCCGCTCACTGCTGAAATGGCTGCTTTGGCGCGCTCTGCTCCGGCTGCGCGCATGGCAGCCCAAGACGCGGCGCGGGCTGCTGGCGACAGGGCGGGTGCAGCCGCAGCCAGGGGCGCGGAATCGGTGCAGCAGGGCGCCCAACGCGTCGCACAGCCTGTGCGCGAGTTCTTTGGCGCTGACCCGGCGCGCGAAGCGACTGCAACGCCAGGAACGGGTCAATCTGTTGGCGCCGCTGGCACTGACGTGGCAACGCTTCGCCGCCAGGCCGCATCGGATCTGCCTGATCCCATCGAGTTGACGCAAGGTCAGGCCACGCGGGACTTTGAACAACTGCGATTTGAGAAAGAGCAGGCAAAGAACCCTGACCTCGGCGCCCCTCTGCGTGAAGCGGCAGACAACCAAAACGCAAAGGTGCTGTCCAACTTCGATCACTGGATCGACCAGACCGGGGCAGAGGCAACCAGTCTGCGCCAAGCCGGGGAGATTGTGGACAAGGCTGTCCGCGACAAGGCTGCGCGAGAAAAGGCAGAGATTCGCGCTCGATACAAGGAAGCCGAGAAAGCTGGCGAGATGGAGGCGCCCGTTTCTTTGGCTTCTGTCGTCAAGCATGTGAATGACTCAATGCCTGAGGCGGAAACCGCTCCAATCCTGAAGGTTGCCCGGCAGAAGCTGGTCAGCATCGGCGCGGCAGAAGTCGGCCCGGATGGATTGCTCATTCCGCTAGAAGTGCCACTTAAAACTGCGGAACTTGTGCGCCGCGCCATCGGTCAGTCAACCGACTACGCGCCCACCAACATGAGGCAGTCAGCCATCATGAAGGGTCTGATTGACGAGGCTACAGACGGCCTTGGTGGTGATCTGTACCGTCAGGCCCGAGCCCTGCGTACACGCTTTGCGCAGCAGTACGAAAACCGCGCCGTCATCTCTGACCTGCTCAACAACAAGCGTGGCATGGATGACCGCAAGGTCGCGTTTGAGGATGTCTTCCGCCGCACGGTCTTGGATGGAAGCCTCGATGACGTGCGCCAGGTTCGGCGCGTGCTGCAAACGGGCGGCGATCAAGGAAAGCAAGCGTGGCGCGAACTTCAAGGCCAGGCGCTGCAACACATCCGAGAAGAGGCCACCAAAGGCGTCACAACCGACAGCCGAGGCAACCCGGTTGTGTCTGCCGCTGGCCTGAATCGGATCATCGGCAAGCTTGACAAAGACGGAAAGCTTGATTTCCTGTTTGGCAAGCGTGGCGCCCAGCAGTTGCGCGACATCAACGACATCGTCAAGTACATCTACACGGCCCCACCGGGAACCATCAACACGTCAAACACGGCGTCTGTGCTGCTCGCTGCGCTCACTGAGGCGGGCGTTTTGGGTGGCATGACCGGTATGCCTGTCCCTGTAGCAACAGGCCTAAAGGTGCTTTCTTCCCAAATCAGGGACAGAAAGCTGCGGGCACGAATTGCCGAGTCGCTGCGCCAGAACAGGCCAGGCGGCGCACCACTTCCCAAGCCAGGCCAAGCCAAGCGCGCCACGCAGCCCTGAGGTAAACCATGCTCATCGCCCAATCCGCATTCCCTCACTACGTTGACACGGACGGCTCGCCCATCACATCGGGCAGCCTGTATTACGGCACTGTCGGGGCCAATCCGCGCACGTCTCCTGTGGCGATCTATTGGGACGCTGCCGGCACTCAGCCAGCGCCGCAGCCTGTGCGGACTGTGGCCGGCTACCCGGTGCGCAATGGCTCGCCTGCGAACGTCTACATCGCAAGCGCCTATTCCGTCGCGCTGTACAACGCTGCGGGCGAGTTGGTGTTTTATGCCCCCGACTCGTCTGATCTTGACCCGGTTCTGCCTGGGTCTGTGACCATCGACAAACTCGATTCAAGCACGCAGGCGCTCATCAATGGGGCGTTGCAGAAGTCGGGCGGGACGATGACGGGCGCAATTGTGCTCTCAGGCAACGCTTCGTCTGATCTGCACGCGCTGCCTCGGCAGCAGTTGCGCTCGACTGTTGGCGCCGGCTTTCGAGGGTTGGCAGCATCGGCGACCGGCTCAAGTTCGACTGTCAGCGTGTCGGCTGATGAGGTGGTTGTGCGCAGCGCATCAGGCGACCCGGTTCTTCTGTCTGGTTTGTCGTTGAGCATCAACAGCTCGACAACCGGCGCTGACGGCCTTGATGCGGGCACGTTGGCAGCAAACACCTGGTACGCAATCTGGGTGATCTGGAACGGCGCGACATCTGCCGGCCTGCTTTCGCTGTCGGCAACATCGCCAACGCTGCCGAGCGGCTACACGCACAAGACACGCGTTGGATGGACGCGGATCGGCGCGACAAATCCGATTGCATTTAAGCAATTTGGACGGCGCGTTCGTTGGGTCAATACCGGGTCTGGTTTGCCAAGTTTGGCGGGTGGTACTGGCGGTCAGGGCTCCATCAGTACGCCGACGTGGGTTGCCATCTCAACCACAGGTGCGGCACCGAGCACCGCCTCGTCGATTTCAATGGTTCTGACGGGGACGGGTACTTCTGGGCAGTTGGCAATCGTCGCCCCATCAAGTAATTACGGAGCGTGGACAAACATGACAAACCCGGCGCCCGTATTGATTTCCGCTCCATCTGGATCGGCCCTGACGCTCAACGCGACGTTTGATCTGCTCCTTGAGTCATCGAATGTCTATTGGGCGATGACTGGAGGCTTGTATCTGTACGCCTACGGCTGGGAGGACAACCTGTGAGCTACGCGATACGAGACAACGGCGCATCGTGGCGCGCAGTCAATGGCCCGTCTGACTGCGTGGATGGCGAGACCTGGAGCGCGACGCATCCGAGCATGGTCGCGCCAATGCCTGTTGTTGTGAGCAATCCGCCAGTGCTCACAAACCAGCAAATCACCAAGCTGGCGGACTTCCTGGCAACAAACCAAGACATCGCCGAAGCCCTCGGCATTCAAACACCATGAGCGACATTGACCCCGTGAAATTCGGCCAGATGGCCGCAGAAGTCGAAGCCCTCAAAGGCCAAGTGTCTGAGCTTCGTGCCGACGTGAAGTCGCTGCTTGAGTTGGCGAATCAGTCAAAGGGTGGGTTCTGGATGGGCATGGCGGTTGCCAGCTCTGCCGGGGCCTTTGTCTCGTGGGCCGTGTCCCACATGCCGTGGGCTTTCTCTCGTGGTGGCTGACATGAAACTCATCGACAACGCGCGCAACGCCTGGCGGATGTTCTCTGTGCAGGCGATGACGATTGCGAATGCTGCGCTCGGATCGTGGCTCATGCTCCCCGACAAGTTGCAATCGGCAATCCCGGTCGGCTATGTCGTCGCGTTTGCAATGTTGATGCTCGCGCTGGGGACGATTGGCCGATTGGTCAAACAGGACAAGGTGAGCGGCGATGCAGCTTGACGAGCGAAGCGAGAAGCGCCTTGAAGGCGTCAACGTGACCCTCGTCAGCATCGTCAGAAGGGCGGCCAAGCGGTTGCCCTTTTCTTTGTTCGTCGTGGAGGGCCTGCGCACCCATGAGCGGCAAGCCGCGCTTTACGCACAAGGTCGCACGAAGCCCGGCAAGAAGGTCACATGGACGATGAACTCCAAACACATCGACGGCAGGGCGGTTGACTTGGCCCCGCTGATTGA
>Ga0255217_1000571_pt1 | contig 10083 bp, 9 predicted proteins | sample Miss_Atlam_RepB__FD_183046 | JGI IMG/M metagenome (GOLD analysis project Ga0255217, IMG submission 183046) | Freshwater microbial communities from Mississippi River, Louisiana, United States - Miss_Atlam_RepB_8d | ecosystem: Environmental > Aquatic > Freshwater > River | place: USA: Louisiana...
AAGCGTAATCCAGCCCTTGTTCGCTGAGCCAGACGCGGGCCTTTTTGACGCTGTCGCAGTTGGGAATGCCGTAGACGATCGGTTTTTTCATAGGGGTTCGGGAAGGGAAAAGGGCGTTTGAGACAATTGCCCACCATGAAGACTTTACAAGACTGGCTGGATTTCTGTGAGCGCCTGCACCCGGTGACGATCGACATGGGGCTGGAGCGTCTGCGCGATGTCGCCGATCGGTTGGCGTTGCGCTTTGCCTGTCCGGTGATCACGGTGGCTGGCACCAATGGCAAGGGCTCGACCTGCGCCATGCTTGAGGCCATTTTGTTGCAGGCAGGCTACCGCACGGGGGTCTACACCTCGCCGCATCTGGTGCATTTCGAGGAGCGTTGCCGCCTGTCCGGACAGGCGGTTTCGGCCGAGACGCTGGCCGAGGCTTTTGCCACCGTGGACGCCGCCCGCGGCACGGTGAGCCTGACCTATTTCGAGTTCAGCACTCTGGCCATCCTCTGGCTCATGAGCCGTGCGGATCTGGATGCGGTCATTCTGGAGGTGGGTTTGGGCGGCCGGCTGGATGCGGTCAACATCGTTGATACCGACTGCGCCGTGATCACCAGCATCGATCTGGACCACATGGCGATCCTGGGCAAGGACCGAGAGACCATCGGGCGCGAGAAGGCCGGCATCATGCGAGCGGGTCGTCCGGTGGTGGTGAGCGACCCCGTGCCGCCGCAAAGCGTGCTTGAGCACGCCGAAGCGATTGGGGCCGACCTGTGGCGCTTCGGGCGTGACTTCAATTTCTCGGGAGACAAGCAGCAGTGGTCCTGGGCTGGTCGGGGGCGTCGTTACAGCGGCATGGCCTACCCGGCGCTGCGCGGCGCCAATCAGCTGGTCAATGCCTCGGGCGTGTTGGCGGCGCTGGACGCGCTGCGTACCCGCATTCCGGTCACGGCGCAGGCCGTGCGCAATGGCCTGGCCATGGTGGAGCTGCCAGGACGCTTCCAGATCGTGCCGGGCCAGCCTGTGCTGGTGCTGGATGTGGCGCACAACCCGCATTCGGTGGCCGCGCTGGCCGAAAACCTGGACGCGATGGGTTTTTACCCGACCACCCACGCCGTCTTTGGCGCCATGGCCGACAAAGACCTGCAGCCCATGCTGCAGCGGGTGGGGCCGCTGGTGGACCGCTGGTATTTCACCGACCTGCCCCTGCCGCGGGCCGCATCGGCTGCGGATTTGCAACAGGCCTGGCAGGCGCAAAACACCCGCAAGGACGTGGCGTCCAGCGTGCATGCCGACCCCCAGGCGGCCTTGCAGGTTGCGGTCGCTGCGGCAGACCCGGCTGATAGAATCATTGTCTTTGGTTCCTTCTACACAGTGGGTGGTGTCTTGAAGGACGGCGTTCCCCGTCTGCAAGCCAAACACCTGAGCCCCTGAACACCCTCGCCATGGCCTTTTTCAAGTTCCGATTCCCGGGCAAAGCTCCCGAGGCTGCCACTGAAGGCCTTGCCGCTGCGCCTGGCGAAAGCATGGAAGTTCTGCGCCGCAGGGCACGTCACCGTCTGTTCGGCTCGGTGGTGCTGGTGTTCATTGCGGTGGTGGCATTCCCTCTGCTGTTTGACTCCCAGCCGCGTCCGGTGGCTGTCGATACCCCCATCGTGATCCCAGACCGCAACAGCACGTCGCCTTTGTCGGCGGGTGCATCGGTGCCTGCTGCGCAGGCTCCTGCCAAACCTTTGCTGCCTGCGGCCTCATCGTCGGTGTCATCTTCTCCCGTACCGGCCCAGGCCAGCCTGGAGCCGGGCAAAGAGGAGGTGGTAACGCCGTTGGTGAGCAGCCCAGCTACCCAGGCCGCTGCTGTCCCTGAAACAGTTGGCAAACCGGACAACGCTCCTTCGGCTGCAGCGCCGGTGCCGCAAGCCAGACCCGTAGCCAAGACAGAAACCATCGACAGCGCCAAGTCCGCTGCGGACGGCCAGAAAGCCAAGGCTTTGCTCGAAGGCAAAAGTACTGTCCCCGATCCCGGCAAGGTGATTGTCCAGGTGGGGGCTTTTGCAGACGCCGACAAGGTGCGTGAGGTGCGTCGCAAACTCGAACACGCTGGCCTCAAGACTTACATCCAGTCTGTGGAGGGCAAGGACGGCAAGCGCACCACCCGGGTGAGGGTGGGGCCTTTTGACACCCGAGCCGAGGCCGACAAGGCGGCTGCCCGCATCCGCAAGCTGGATTTGCAGGCCAACGTGATCGCGCTGTGACATGGGCCTGCCGCTGACCGATGGCGTCCTGGGCGGCATTTTGCTGCTGTCACTGGTCGTTGGCGCCTGGCGTGGCCTGGTGCATGAATTGATGTCGCTGGCAGGCTGGGTGGCGGCTTTTGTGCTTGCCCAGTGGTTGGCCGACGACGTCGCGCGCTGGTTGCCTGTCTGGCGTGAGGCAGCTGTCCAGGTGCGTTATGCCCTGTCGTTTGTGCTGGTGTTTGTGGCGAGCATGTTGGCCGCGGCTGTCGTGTCCTGGTTGCTGGGCAAGGTGGTTTCCACGGCTGGTTTGCGGCCGGTGGATCGAAGTCTTGGCGGCATTTTTGGGCTGGCCCGGGGGCTGGTGGTCTTGCTGGTGCTGGCTGTGGTGGTGCATCTGGTGGGCATGCGCAGCGAGCCCTGGTGGCGTGAGTCGCACATGACCCCTGTGCTCGAGTTGCTGCTCGCTGGCATCAAGCCTGTGCTGCCGCAAACCTTGCAGGCCTATCTGCCTTGAGACCCAGCCAGGATCTCTATCTTTATCAATACGTACGGAATGGGTTGAACTATGTGTGGAATTGTGGGGGTGGTCAGCGCCACGCCGGTCAATCAACTGATTTATGACGCCCTGCTGTTGCTGCAGCACCGGGGTCAGGATGCCGCAGGCATCGTGACGCAACTGGACCGCAAGTTCTTCATGCACAAGGCAAAGGGCATGGTGCGTGATGTTTTTCGCACCCGCAACATGCGCGCGCTGCCGGGCAACTGCGGCCTGGGCCAGGTGCGTTACCCCACGGCGGGCAACGCCTTCAGTGAAGAGGAAGCCCAGCCTTTTTATGTGAATGCACCTTTTGGTCTGGTGCTGGTGCACAACGGCAACCTGACCAACGCGCAGGCCCTCAAGACCGAGCTGTTTTCGATCGACCACCGACACATCAACACCGAGAGCGACTCCGAGGTGCTGCTCAATGTGCTCGCGCACGAGCTGGAAAAGACCACGCGCGGCCTGCCGCTCAAGCCGGCCGATGTGTTCGCTGCCGTTCGTGGCGTTAACCAGCGCATCAAGGGCTCGTACGCGGTGATCGCGTTGATTGCCGGCCACGGTCTGCTGGCTTTTCGTGATCCGCATGGCATTCGCCCGCTGTGCATGGGGCGGGGCAAGGATGGCACGGTGATGCTGGCCAGCGAATCGGTCGCCCTGGAGGGCACGATGCACCAGTTCGAACGCGATGTGGCGCCGGGCGAGGCGGTGTTTGTGGACCTGCAAGGCCACGTGCACAGCGAGGTGTGCGCCGAAGGCGCTCAGCTGGATCCCTGCATTTTTGAATTCGTCTACCTGGCCCGCCCCGATTCGACGCTGGACGGCATTTCGGTGTACCAGGCGCGTCTGAATCTGGGTGAGACGCTGGCCAAGCGTGTGATCTCCACCGTGCCGCCCAGCGACATCGATGTGATCATCCCGATCCCCGAGTCGAGCCGCCCCAGCGCCACACAGCTGGCGCACCTGCTGGGCATTCCCTACCGCGAAGGCTTTGTGAAGAACCGCTATGTGGGCCGTACCTTCATCATGCCCGGCCAAGGCGTGCGCAAGAAATCGGTGCGCCAGAAGCTCAACGTGATCACCAGCGAATTCAAGGGGCGCAATGTGCTGCTGGTGGATGACTCCATCGTGCGCGGCACCACCAGCAAGGAAATCGTTCAGATGGCGCGCGATGCAGGGGCCAACAAGGTCTACATGGCCAGTGCTGCACCACCCGTGCGCTTTCCCAATGTGTACGGCATCGACATGCCGACCAAGGAAGAGCTGGTGGCGCACAACCGCAGCGTCGAGGAAATCCGCAACATCATCGGCTGCGATGCCCTGATTTACCAGGACGTGGATGCGATGAAATCGGCAGTGGCCAGTGCACGCACAGCATCCACAGTCGGCAAGTTGCATGGCTTTGACGCTTCGTGCTTTGATGGCGTGTACGTGACCGGCGACGTGTCAGCCGACGACATCGTGCGCATCAATGAAAACCGCCTCAAGGTGGAAGAGGGTGATGCCGACAACTCGCGTCTGGCCTTGCCCAATGCGTCGGAATAAGGCATCGGAGTGAGTGATGACGGCAAAGAAATTACCCGAAGGACTGCACATCGACACGCTGGCCGTGCGCGCCGCGGTTGACAAAAGCCAGTATGGAGAGAACTCGGAAGCGCTGTTCCTGACGTCCAGCTTCACCCAGCCCGACAGCGAGACGGCGGCGCGCCGCTTCTCGGGTCTGGAAGACGGCTACATCTATTCGCGCTTCACCAATCCGACCAACGCCAGCATGGAGCAGCGCCTGGCTGCGTTGGAAGGCGCCGAGGCCTGCATCTCCACATCGAGCGGCATGTCGGCCGTGCTGCTGCTGTGCATGGGCCTGCTCAAGGCCGGTGACCACGTGGTGTGCTCGCAGTCGGTGTTCGGTTCCACGCTCAAACTGATCGGTTCCGAGTTCGCCAAGTTCGGCGTGCAGAGCACCTTTGTGCCGCAGACCGATGTGGCGGCCTGGCAGGCGGCGGTGCAGCCCAACACCAAACTGCTGTTTGCCGAAACGCCCACCAACCCGCTGACCGAGGTGTGCGACATCCGCGCCCTGGCCGACATCGCGCACAACGCGGGTGCCTTGCTGGCCGTGGACAACTGTTTCTGCACGCCTGCACTGCAGCGCCCCATCAGCCTGGGTGCTGACATCGTGGTGCATTCGGGCACCAAGTACCTCGACGGCCAGGGTCGCGTGGTGGCCGGCGCCCTGTGTGCCAGCGAGAAACTGGTCAAGGAAGTCTTCATCCCGGTGATGCGCAGCGCAGGCATGAGCCTGTCGCCGTTCAACGCCTGGGTGGTGCTCAAGGGCATGGAGACGCTGGGCATCCGCATGGAAGCGCAGTCCGCCCGTGCGCTGGCGCTGGCTGCCTGGCTGGAGACGCATCCCAAGGTGGCGCGTGTGTACTACCCCGGCTTGTCCAGCCATCCGCAGCATGCGCTGGCCATGCGCCAGCAGTCCGGTCTGGGTGGGGCGGTGGTGTCCTTTGACGTGGTCGGCGACACGCCCGAAGCGGGTCGTCGCAATGCTTTCCACGTGATCGACAGCACGCAGCTGCTGTCGGTGACCGCCAATCTCGGCGATGTCAAAACCATCATCACGCAACCGGCCAGCACCTCGCATGGCCGCCTGACCGAAGCACAGCGCCTGGCCGCAGGCATCCAGCAGAACCTGATCCGCGTGGCCGTGGGGCTGGAACACCTGGATGATCTCAAGGCCGACCTGCTGCGTGGCCTGGACACCCTTTGACTAGCATGACCAAGATCCGTACCCGCATTGCCCCGTCACCGACGGGTTTCCTGCACCTGGGCACCGCCCGCACTGCGCTGTATTCCTGGGCTTATGCCCGCCACTACGGCGGCGAGTTCGTGCTGCGCATCGAAGACACCGATGTGGCCCGCTCCACTCAGGATTCGGTGGACCAGATCCTGCATTCCATGCACTGGCTGGGCCTGGCCTACGACGAAGGCCCGGTCTACCAGATGCAGCGCCTTCAGCGTTACCAAGCCGTGATCGACCAGATGCTGGCCGCTGGCACCGCCTACCGCTGCTACTGCACACCCGAAGACCTGGAAGCCATGAAGGCCGCGCAGGAAGCGCGTGGCGAAAAGCGTCTGTACGACCGCACCTGGCGTCCCGCGCCAGGCAAGGTGCTGCCGCCCATTCCCGAGGGTGTGAAGCCTGTGATCCGCTTTGCCAATCCGGTCGATGGCGTGGTGAGCTGGGACGATCTGGTCAAGGGCCCGATCAGCATCAGCAACACCGAAATCGACGACCTGATCATCCAGCGTGCCGATGGCGTGCCAACCTACAACTTCGCGGTGGTGGTGGACGACTGGGACATGGCCATCAGCCATGTGTTCCGAGGTGACGAGCACATCAACAACACGCCCTGGCAGATCAACATCTACCGTGCGCTGGGCGCTGCGTTGCCGCAGTTCGGACACCTGCCCGTGATCCTGGGCGACGACGGTCAGAAGCTGTCCAAGCGCCGTGGCGCCGTGGCGGTGTCCAACTACGATGAGGCGGGCTACCTGCCCGAAGCCATGAACAACTACTTGGCCCGTCTGGGCTGGAGCCATGGCGACGACGAAATCTTCAGCCTCGAACAGATGGTGCAGTGGTTCGATGGCACGCACCTGTCCAAGAGCCCGGCGCAGTGGGACGCGGCCAAGCTGTTGTGGGTCAATGCCCAACACCTCAAAGCCATGCCCGATGGCGAGCTGGCCCAGCGGGTGCAGCCTCACCTCAAGGGCCTGGTGACCGATGAGCGGCTGATCGGCATCTGCGGTTTGTTCAAGGACCGCTGCGATACGCTGGTGGCTTTGGCCGGCTGGGTGCGTGCTTTCTACGAAGATGTGCAGCCTAAGGCCGAAGACCTGGCGCAGCATCTGACGCCCGCGGTGGTGCCTGCACTGGATCTGCTGGCGGCCAAACTCCAGAACGTGGAGTGGACAGCATCTGCGATCAGTGCCGCCTTCAAAGAGGTGCTGGCTGAAGCCGGCCTGAAGATGCCGCAGCTGGCCATGCCGGTGCGTGTGCTGGTCATGGGTACGCCGCAGACGCCTTCGGTCGATCAGGTCCTGTTTTTGTGCGGAAGAGAAAAAGTTTTGAGCAGGATTGCAAAACGCTGAAAAACCTGTCTATAATTCGAGTCTCGACACCAACGAGGTGCAACACAAAAGCGAAAGCAATGTGGTGAACCAAATGGGGGTATAGCTCAGCTGGGAGAGCGCTTGCATGGCATGCAAGAGGTCATCGGTTCGATCCCGTTTACCTCCACCAATGTGTCGAACGTTTCGAAAGAAACAGTCCAGGTTATGACCCTATCGTCTAGAGGCCTAGGACATCACCCTTTCACGGTGAGTACCGGGGTTCGAATCCCCGTAGGGTCGCCAAGTTTTGTGGCACTTGGTCAGGTTGCTTTGGCAGCATGGCGAAAGTCACAACCAACTAGGAGTGGTAGTTCAGTTGGTTAGAATACCGGCCTGTCACGCCGGGGGTCGCGGGTTCGAGTCCCGTCCACTCCGCCAAAAGATAAAAAGCCTTCTAAGTCATTGATTTAGAAGGCTTTTTTCCTTCTGGAGTCCGTAGAGTGATTTTCGAGTTGGTAGCAGATTTGGTAGCAGATCTGAACCATGGCCCTGACCCTTCCCATCTACAAACGAAACAATACCTTCGTCCTGCACCTGCGTGTCGCAGGCAGGCAAATCAAGCGATCCCTTGGCACGCTTGATCCCAATCTCGCCAAATTGCGAGCCATGCAGCTCATGGTGTTGAATCACAACCAAAATTGAGCCAGTTTCCGAGGTTTACACGCTGAAATTTGAGCCACGTTGAGGGCTACCCTGCTGATTTTTTGGGCAGGGTGGTCTGGAGTGATCAACGTGAGTACATTGAGCAAATTGCGCCGTCTTGTCTTGAGGGACGGCATATCCATTCGCGAGGCCAGCAACCGGCTGGGGATTTCTCGCAATACGGCCAAGAAGTGGCTGGATCAGCCCGAGATGGTGGAGCCCCGTTATCCGAAGCGGGCATCAGGTCCGGGGATTTTGGAGCCATTTGAGGAGGTGCTGGCGCAGTGGCTGAAGACCGACAGTCATCGCAACAAACGCGAGCGCCGGGGCACCAAGGCATTGTTTGAAGGGCTGCGGGCGCTGGGCTATCCGGGCAGCCGAGGGCCGGTGTACACCTTTGCCCTGCGCTGGCGCAAAGAGCAGGACTTGGCGGCCAAGGGGCAGGGTTTTGTGCCGATGCACTTTGACATGGGCGAGGCGTTCCAGTTTGACTGGAGCACCGAGTACGCGGTCATTGGCGGTTTGCGCAGGCGCCTGGAGGTGGCGCACACCAAACTGGCGGCCAGCCGGGCGTTTGTGCTGTCGGCCTATTACAACCAGGCGCACGAGATGTTGTTTGAGGCCCATGCCCGGGCGTTTGCTGTGTTTGGCGGCGTCACCAAGCGCGGCATCTACGACAACATGAAGACGGCGGTGGACAAGGTGGGCGAAGGCAAGAAGCGCATCGTCAACGCCCGCTTTGAGACGATGACGGGCCACTACCTGTTTGATCCTGAGTTCTGCAACCGGGCAGCGGGCTGGGAGAAGGGCATCGTTGAGAAGAACGTGCAGGACCGGCGCCGGGGCATCTGGCGCGAGGCCAGTGAGCGGCGCTGGAACTCGCTCGAAGAACTCAACGCCTGGCTGCACAAAGCCTGTGTCGACGCCTGGGAGCATTTGCAGCATCCCGAATGGACTCAGATGAGCATTGCAGATGTGTACCAGGACGAACGGTTGCGGTTGATGCCCAATCCCCGGCGGTTTGATGGGTACATCGAGCACCCGGCGCGGGTGTCTTCCACATCGCTGATCAGTTTCCAGCGCAACCGCTACAGCGTGCCATGCGAATGGGTCAACGCGATGGTGAGTGTGCGGGTGTATCACGACCATTTGATGGTGGTCTCGCCAGATGGGGAATTCATACGGCTCAAGCGCTGCTTTGAGCGGGACCAGACCCTTTACGACTGGACGCACTACATTGCGCTGATCGAGCGCAAGCCTGGTGCCTTGCGCAATGGGGCACCGTTTCGGACGATGCCCGAGCCATTACGGCAGTTGCAGGATCAGTTGCTGCGCCACCCTGGCGGAGATCGGGTCATGGCGCAGGTACTCAACGCGGTCACTTTGCACGGCCTGGAAGCCGTGTTGGTGGCGGCCGAGTTGGCTTTGCAGTCCGGGCGGGTCAGCGCCGAGCATGTGCTGAACGTGCTCTCGCGCCTGAAGGAGCAAACCCGCAACAACGAGCCGGTGCACACCCACTTGAACCTGAGCCGACCATCACAGGCCAATGTGGATCGGTATGACCGGCTACGGCGTGCGCAACTGAACGGACAGGAGGTCAGCCATGCTTGATCTGATTGCTGACTTCAAGGAGCTGGGCTTGCACGGCATGGCCAGTGCCTGGCCGGAGGTGCAGGGTACGGCCCGCATCAAGTCGCTGGACCACGAAACGGTGCTGATGCAATTGATCAAGGCCGAGAAGGCGCAACGCGAGGTGCGCTCGATGGCCTATCAAATGCGTGTGGCCCGATTCCCGGCGCACCGGGATCTGTTGGGCTTTGACTTCACGCAAGCCCATGTGGACGAGGCCTTGGTCCAAAAGCTCCACAGCCTGGAGTTTGTGAACTCTGCGCACAACGTGGTGTTGGTCGGTGGCCCGGGCACGGGCAAAACCCACCTGGCCACCAGTCTGGGCGTCCAAGCCATCCGTGCTCATGGCAAGCGGGTTCGGTTCTTCTCCACGGTGGAACTGGTCAACGCCCTGGAGCTGGAGAAGGCGCAAAACAAAACCGGTCAACTGGCCTATCGGCTGATGTACGTGGACATGGTGATCCTGGACGAGATGGGCTACCTGCCATTCACCCAGTCCGGTGGAGCACTGCTGTTTCACTTGCTCTCCAAGCTCTACGAGCGCACCAGCGTGGTCATCACGACCAATTTGAACTTCTCGGAATGGAGCAACGTGTTTGGCGATGCCAAGATGACCACGGCCCTGCTGGACCGTCTGACGCACCACTGCCACATCGTGGAGACCGGCAACGAAAGCTGGCGGTTCAAGAACTCAACGGCCGCCGCTGTTCCAACCAAACCTCAGCGGGCCAAAGCCCAGAAAGGAGAAGCCAAGGCCACCGAGCAGCTAGACTTATCCACAACCAACTGAACAAAACTTCCCTAAAACCAGTGGCTCAATATTCAACGTGAACACTGGCTCAGTTTGGCTGATGAATCAACACACTACGC
>Ga0255217_1000581_pt1 | contig 9908 bp, 8 predicted proteins | sample Miss_Atlam_RepB__FD_183046 | JGI IMG/M metagenome (GOLD analysis project Ga0255217, IMG submission 183046) | Freshwater microbial communities from Mississippi River, Louisiana, United States - Miss_Atlam_RepB_8d | ecosystem: Environmental > Aquatic > Freshwater > River | place: USA: Louisiana...
CCACGGTATTCACGTTACCGTAATAAGTCTCGGGCTGGGGGTGGACGAGAGGGTCACCGTAGACTTCACTCGTAGACGTAAAAAGCATTTTACAATTGTAAAGAACACAATAGTCCAGGACGCGTTGGGTGCCGTTGATAGATGTCAACAAGGTCTCCATCGGGTATTTTTTGTATTTTTCTGGCGATGCAATGGACGCGAGGTGGTAGATTTCGTCAATATGTTCTTCTTCAAAAAGTGTCGGGTCAATTGAGTTCGTGATATCATATTCAATGAAACGAAACCGATACGCGCTTTCGTCGCCACCCTGCCGGTATATCTCGCCTAAATTATCAAGATGACCCGTTATGAGATTATCCACGCAAATCACGTGGTTGTCGGGGGATTGCGAGAGAAGATAAATACACAGATTGGAACCGATGAAACCGGCACCACCTGTTACGAGAATCGTTTTTCTTGCGCTTGTCATTGTTCTCATTGTCGTCGTCGTCGTGAATGTGGTGGTTTACTGTAATAATAAATAAGACAATTATTATCTAAATAGAATATAACCGAATCAAAATGGATAAACTTGCTGGTCCAAATGACCTAGTTCCATCATTTAAGATATTTTCAATGCTGATTATTATCACGATTGCCATCAAAATGATATTCCAGTATAGTTATAGTGAAAATGCTGCGCCCTCATTTAGCGATGTAAATAGTATCACAGACGTTTCTCTCATCAAAGATGAAATCAAGAAGAAAGATTCATCCGGATTAAAGAAGGAAATCACAGTCTACTTCAAGTCCTATATTTTCTACTACCTTACGCTTTTATGGACCGCTTGTCTTATGATTACGATTATATCCATTACACTCAATAAATATGATGTGAACAAACCAGGGTGCATAGAAAAAATGAGTATGTTAAATGTCGTCCCGATTACAATGTTTATGTTTCTGTTAGGGTGGATTATTTATCAAAATACGGTATACTATAATAAAATCAACTCCGGACACGTTGCAGAATCGTATGTAACCTTTGATACGGCAGTAAACATTCTTTTACTAGTTCAAGCGGGTATTATGTATGCGTATATCAATCAACAAATGCTGTGTTCGTCAGAGATGGGTCAATATAGCGAGGCAATGTCTAAATATGGACCGTATATCGCGGCGTTTGTAGCGCTTCTTGCGGGGGGGTGTATGGTTCTCAATGAAATCATATTGCGGTTCTTTACGACGGATGGATAAAGAATCAAAAAAACTTATAAGTCAACCCACACTGTGTTTCATTTTCCCAAACTCCCGATATTTTGATGATGAAATGCTGAAACTGTGGTTTATCATATTGTCGCATATCATTTTTCCATACACTAATTACTCCAGTGCGCAATTGTTGTATGATATCTAACGACGGAGACTGCGTATCTCGTTGATTCATTCGCGTCCACTTTTCAATAATACCGGTTTCAATTGTCTGAAAAATAGACATCATCGTCCGGTTATGTTCGTGATTCGTATCAAAATGACAATTATAAATATTGCTATTATAGTTATGTTCATTTTGACGAATGAATAACTCAAACTGCAAATAAATTCCATTCATTACAAAATCTTTGGTTGAATATGTGATTCGGTTAAATGTGCTATTTGAAATATGAATATTCGGCTTTGATTCAGTGAAATAAATCTGCGAGCATTTGTATTCACCTGGAGTTATCACTACGTTCATTTTTTAGCTCTATTATAAATATCTATATCGGTTTAAGCAAAAATATTATATCGTTATAGATTACTACGCACGCACGCACGCACGCACGCACGCACGCACGATGAAATACCATATTACAAATTATACGCGTAAAATGGCGAAGAAGATTGGAGTGGTTGTGAAACCTTCTACAATCCCAGATAAAAAGATAGATGTTTTTCGTAAATCGCGCAAGATTGCCAGTGTTGGCGCAGCGGGTATGAATGACTTTCCAACATATATTCGCACTCGTGGACTCGCCTACGCAAAAACCCGTCGTCGTTTATATAAAATGCGTCACGAACGCGACCGCCATACCAAATGGACAAATGGATGGTTGGCGGACAAACTACTCTGGTAAATGAAAGAAAATGGGTATAAACCAACGACAAACAAACATACATACAAACAAATCACAACTCTGTTATGAAGTTCTTTGAAACACATTTTAGTGAATATGTCAAAAAAGTAGAAGAAAATTCACTTCATCCCATTATTAAAAAGGTGCTTACGACATTTCCATCCGATATTCAATCCTTACCAAGTATGATAATGTATGGACCAAGTGGCGTAGGAAAGTATAGTCACGCGTTGTATATGATTTCGCGTTATAGTCCATCAAAATTAAAATACGAAAAACGCATCGCGATTGCCTACAATAAAGAAACATTTTTCATCAAAATCAGCGACTGTCATTTTGAAGTGGATATGTCGCTTCTTGGATGCAATTCCAAACATTTATGGAATGAAATCTACAATCAAATCCAAGATATTGTAAGTTCGCGACCCAATACAACCGCATTTGTTATGTGTAAAAATTTCCATAAAATACATAGTGAACTATTAGAAACGTTCTATAGTTATATGATGGATAATCTAAAATTTGTCATTTTATCAGACCACGTGAGTTTTCTTCCCGATAATATTATTCAACGATGTAAAATGATTCCCTTCAAACGTCCGACGATGACGATGTATAATAAGTGCTTATTTCCAGCGTCGGCGTCAAGCTCGCCAAACACATCAATCACGAACGTTTGCATCAAAGAAACACCAATTCGGTTAACGAGTAAATTTCGCTTGGATACGATAACGAATATTAAAGCGTTGAAATCCAATATGACGGAATTAACAGAGCCACACGAAAATATATGTAATTGTATTGTGGATATCATTCTCTCGCCAGATACACAATTAAAATATGACGAGCTGAGAGAACGTCTCTACGATTTATTAACCTACGATATAAATATTCAAGATTGTGTATGGTCAATCCTTCGTCGTCTCTTACAAGAGGGGTCACTTTTGCCGGAAATGATGGATGATATTATGATACGCACTTACGTATTTTTTCAGTATTTTAATAATAATTACCGCCCGATATATCATTTAGAGAATTTCGTATTATTACTAATATGTAAGATACACGGATACACGCATCAGTTTCCGTCGGTATCATCTAATGCATAAACAATTTTGTTTATTTCCTGAAACCATACAAATGTCATTACATACATTAGGATTTGCGGACGATGTCGCACCATCATCTTTAAAAGAATTAAATAAACGATATCATCTACTCGCGTTGAAACATCATCCCGATAAAGTTGCGGTTGCGACTGCGGCGGGTAGTGGTAGTTCTATTGAAGATACGACGGAGAGATTCAAAGAAATCAATGATGCACATAAACGTGTAAAGGAGTTCTTTTTTTCGGATGAATCTACTAACGATAATGAGATTCATATGGAAAATGGCTATGAATCTATCCTTCAGATGTTTATCCAGACAATTCTCGCAAAAATAACGAGAAAACACGGTGTCAGTGACGGGTATGAAGAAAACACAATACACCAAGCTGTTCAATCGTTGATTCATATGATTATTACCAAAGGAATCCAATCCGCTATAACTATGTTTCAGACAATGGATAAACACGCGTGTCTTACCATCTATGATATTCTCACGAAGAATCAAGAACTATTCGGAATCTCTCGCGATATTCTGGACGAATTCACACGTATTGTGGAAGAGAAAATGGGCGATGATCTCGTTGTTCGTTTGAATCCGTCTCTCCTGGATATGTTGCTCGACCGTGTATATATTCTTCAAGAATACGGGCAGACATATTACATACCTCTCTGGCATAGCGAACTTCATTTTAAACAACCGACGACATATGGAGACGGAGAAATCATTGTTTTATGCGAACCCGAACTTCCAGATAATGTTGTCATTGATGATGATAATAACCTCTTCATATCTCTCGTTGTAAACATTCCAGAACTGTTCTCAAAGCAGATACTGCCAGTTTACATCAATGACGAAATAAAAGACCGCGGGTTTGTTTATTACTTACACGCGTGTGATGTTACATTACGGTCAGACGCAAGACAATGCGTAATGTTGCGCAGTATCGGAGGCGGGGTCGGAGGCGGCGGTATCGCGATGAATACATATACAAATAGTAACAATATTTTCAACGTAAATACTAGATCCAATGTATATGCCAATGTGCGGTTGACGGTATAAATGGTAAAATAAAAAAAATGATGTTCGGATGAAATCAACGAAACGCAAAAAAAATTGAAATGAAAAAATTGAAATACTAATAAATGCATCTCGCAGCAACGATAGAATCGGAACGATGAACCCAGAAACAATGACTCCAGAATCAAGCAAAGCTACGGCTACGGCTACTACGGCTACGGCTACGGCTACGGCTACGAAGAAAAAAACGACTAAGAAGGTAAGAACAAGTTCCATCAACTTGTTGACCCAGGCGGCGTTACTTGCAGCGGTTTCTTCCACTGCATCATCCATTCCCCAAGATACAATGAACGCATTTTACGGTGGTGGTGCTGCCGCAATCACGGCATCATCATCTGTCTCATCTGCATCATCCGTCGCATCATTTGACCCAGAAATTGAGGAAGATTTTGACAACAAATTCAGTTTGGTTGTTCGTAAACCACAGGAAGGAAAAACATTCATCTGCATATCCAACATTACAACTGACATATCAAAAAACATTCACATTGTGTTGACGATGAACACACTTGCATCCGGTATGCAATTCTTTGGACGAATGGAAGAAGAAGTCGGCTCAAAACGCATCATTGTATTCAACAGCAAAAAAAGCACAGCCGGCAATTGTCTGCACGCAAAAGATGTCAACGGTGTTATGGACCTACTCCGCAAACATCGTGACGTGAAGGTAATTGTCTGCTGTGCCCACGAAAAAAGAATCAGAGAGAGCCTTCCTCAGCTATTCAGTTATACAGCGGATTCAAAGAGTTTGGAGAACCGTAAATTTACGATTCATATTGATGAGGCGCACGTCTACATCCCCGCCAACCGCGAATATATCCGCGATTTCAATGCGATTTCTGCAGTAGTGAAAATCACTGGCTACACTGCGACATCAAAACCAATCTACATCACAACGAACCGAAACGACCTAATGTTCTACAAAATCCATATTATGGACGTTGAACAGGAACTCAGCATTATTCGTTCAGATAAATACTTTGGTGTCAAAGATTGTGATTTCAAAATCCACGACGACGATATCGCACACGACGAGCTTCTTCGTGAAGCCAACACCGAACCAGTTATTCCAACTGTTGTGTTTGACCGTGCGAACAGTGAGAGAACCGCGAAGACGTGGTATGGAAAAAAGTATTGCTTTGAAATCGGAAATGAAATGCTCTACCTGAGTTTCCTGAAGTTCATCTTACAGAAGAAACTGACTATTGCACAAGACGCCTTCAGTTACAACTTTGTGCCAGCATATCTTCGCAAGGTAACTCATTACCAAGCGATTGACTTGATACTTAAGCAATTCCCCAATGCAAATGTAATTGTTATCAATGGAAACGGTATGGAGATGTATCGTGCGTCGTCATCATCTTCTCACGATGGAGGAAGAACAATTACTAGCACGCGGATAACGACTGATGAGCAAGTCAAGCACAAACACCGTCACATCAAGGATGAAGCCGAATTGAAGAAACTTCTTGAACCATCCTATATGATAGAGAAAATGATAGAACCCACACGCAATTTCCCTACATTTGTTACTGGATATACGTGTGTTGGAATGAGTGTTACCCTCATCAACGAAAACCTCGGTAACTTTGACAATGTCGTGATGGCACATCAACACTTAAATGATGAGAAGCTTTACCAACTTTGCCGATTCTTGTTCAGCTATAGAAGTTGGTCCGATGCATCTCGCGACAAAATCAAGACCACTACATTCCACTCACTCACCAAGTCGGTTGCGGATACCTGTCTGCGTTATGAAGAGTATGTTGAGCGACTTTCCACCGACTTTGCCGGAAAAACGTGCAGCCTGCGCGAAATTGACGGCCTTGAACCCGAGTCGCCAACCAAACGTGAGAAGAGAACTGAAGCTCTTGGGTCTATTCGTTTAGCAGAAAGTGAAGTGTGGAAGAAGTTCAAGGTTTATGACGGCAATGATGACGAAATGTGGGCCAAGGCAGATGAATTTTACAAGAGCGTTATGAAGAAGGAGATGAAAGGAAAGGCCAATCCAAGAAATAAAAAAGACGAGGATGGCTTCTACCTGTGTTCTACGACAAAGGGTGTTATGAAGCAACGCAACGATACTATCAAGAGTCTGGCGTCACAGAGTTGGTGGAGTATACTGCAGTTACTCCCAAATCGCACCGAATACGCCCGTGTGTTTGTTGGGTATGAAAACTTGGATGACAATACCGAGTATACCATTTACATCAAGGTTGCGCGTTTGGAAAAATCAGAACACACGCTTGCTGTTCTCGCAGAGTATGGACATAATAAAACAAAGAAGACGACAACAACGACGACTGAAGGTTCGGTGAGTGATGATGATGATGATGATGAATAAAATAAATAAATGAATAAAAAATGTGTTTGTTGTGTGTGTCACTAACATTTTTTTTAGTATTTCATTTTTACTAGCATAAGTAAAAAAATGAAATTATCCTGTCAAAATTCGTGTTAGTAAACATAAAATCACTACAAATCTAATTGCGCAGCGCACGTACCTTTACATCTAGAAACAAATCCAATCTAACCCAATACTCTAACTTATATCATTTAGACCTTGCGAACAATTTTCTTCTTGGATGCTGCATCACCACCCGCTGCAGTTGCAGGAGCAGCAGCAACAGCAGCACTTGGGGTGGCGGCAGGCTTGGCAGCAGGAGCAGTGGCGGCAGCAGGAGCAGCGGCAGGCTCGTCATCGTCATCTTCAATGATTGCAGAGACGTTATCGTGGTGACCATCATCATCTCCATCACCATCTACGTCAGTAGGAACAACTTGTGATACCATCTTCGTCTTCTCATCATCATCCAACTTGATGTGGCACTTGCCTTTCAACGACATCTTGGGTTTCACGATAGCCTGAAACAACTTCCAGGTAACACCAAACTTACCATTGGCAAACCAAATTCCACCACATTGAATTGAAACAGCAATATGACTTCCCTTTGCAATCAGGTCCTTGGGTGACAATGCTGGATTCATCGGGTCAGGGAAGATAGGCTGCATATCGGTGTCGTATAGCTCCAACTCCTTCCACGTGTTGTCCCAGAAAGGCAACTTCACTTTCAAGGTTGGTGCACGAGTCATATCTGCCTCAAGTGTATCCTTATTCTTGGGATACTTGAGAATCGGCGTCCATAATGCTTCCACTGCATCGGCGGTCATTTTGGGTTTGCTGAACCATTCCTTTGAGTTTGCGATGGCATCCTCCTTGATTTTCTTCTCAAATGCGGTCATATTGGCAATAAACTTCTTGGTTGCAGGAGTCTCAAATCCGTCATTTGGAAACTGGAGTGCGAGGTCGTAACTTACTTTACCGGTCTTATCGTCCGTGAAATCTTGAACGCCCCACGTAAGCATAAGAGGCGACGACAAATTGAGAACGGTGCTTGTTTTTGAATTGACAATACCAACACTGCGACCACCCACTGAATTCACCTTGGGTTTAGTATATTTCATATCAGTGAGGGGATTAAATGAAGCACCGGGGATAACCATATCAGAAGCCATTGTAGTAGTAGTAGAACGAACGTGTATAACGAATGTTGAACGATGATATATGTATTCATCATAAATGTTTAAATCAATTTTTTATGATGGATTATGATTCAAATGCTAATTTGAGCACCTCTTATTGAATATGGAAATAACATCCTTAACAAGACGGTCAAAATCTTCGCGTTGTGATACCGATAATTCCAATGTTTCCTTCATCCTAGCAAGTATAGCTTGAAGGCGCGCTCGCTCTTTCTCCGTGTCGGCAAACTTCTGTTGCTGAATCTTATACTCATTTGCGAGAACATTTAATCGTCTCAACTCTGATGAATAATCAGCATTCTCTTTCTGAATAAGAGATTTGTATTTGTTATAATGTTGAATAAATGCAGTTGCGACATAACCAGAAACATTATGAGTATTGAAATGAATACTTGACAAGAGACGTATCATTTCATCCTTGTATTCATCCTTGTTTATATTCTTGTCAACAACCGACCTGACTGATGCAATGTGTCTTGCAAGTTCATCAAGTGATTTCAAGAAACCAGGACGCAGTGCGTCGAGAGAATGAAGATAACTTGTATCTGCTATGAGTTTTTTATAATGTGTCTGAATGGTTTTGTTCAACTGTTCAGTCTCATCAAATAATTTCTTCATTGTTTGTCGCACAGACTCTAGACGAATTTGTTCATTTTGAAGTGTAACACTAACTCCATTGTAGTTATTACGGTTTTCGTTTTCAATCTTTATTTGTTCGTCGCTGGTTTCCTTCATTATTGAAATGAGTTTCTCCTGGAATTTGGTGAGTTTAACGTTTGTCTTCTGATTTGTTGATATAATTTCATCAATAACAGACCGTTTCGGGACGGGAGCAGCGACAGGAGCAGCAGCGGGAGCAGCGACAGGAGAAGCAGCGGGAGCAGCGACAGGAGAAGCAGCGGGAGCAGCGACTGGGGCAGCAGCAGGAGCAGCGACACGAGCAGCAGCGGGAGCAGCGACTGGGGCAGCAGCAGGAGCAGCGACAGGAGCAGAAGCAGCGGGAGCAGCGACAGGAACAGCAGCGGGAGCAGCGACAGAATAAAGCATTGGGAAATAACGACAAAATACTCGGTTGTGATTATTATTGTCGCTCGTCCATAACCATTCAGCATCACCTGGAATATTAGGACGAGAACCGCCACTAACTGAACGCCAAATATTATTATCCTGATTTCTACCATAACTTACTGCTTTGACCCATGATGAATCATCAAACACATTCTTGTTCCAACCAGTAGTTTCTTTGGTAGAACAACGCCATTCTGATGCTTTTGTAACCTTTCCGCCGAAAACACCTATAAATGCGGCAGGTCCTCCTTGGTCTACACCATCAATCGCAATAACATCACCCGGTCTAACCACGGGAGAAAACTGATATGTAGACATCCAGTTTGTTCCACGTCCAATTTTATTACCGTTGACATACAAGTCAAATTCATTATCACAAGTCATGTGTATAGGAAAAACAGATGAAACCGCAGCCGGAGTAGATGCAACCTTCACAGATACTGTTGGAATAGATATTGTAACCTTCTGCGATGGAACGGGCGCAGGCTTCGGCGCGGGCTTCGGCGCAGAAACGGGCGCAGGCTTCGGCGCGGGCTTTGGCGCGGGAACGGGCGCGGGCTTCGGCGCTGCCTTTGGCGCAGGAACAGGCGCAGGCTTCGGCGCTGCCTTTGGCGCAGGAACAGGCGCAGGCTTCGGCGCTGCCTTTGGCGCTGCCTTTGGCGCAGGAACGGGCGCGGGCTTTGGCGCGGGCTTCGGCGCGGGTTTAACAAATATACGATGAATTACTTTTGGGACAAACCGACGCAGTAATTTTCGTCCTGTAGAATTACGACTCGCATCATCTGTATCAACATCCGTGTTCAACTTCGGAATTTCATACTCGGCAATAGTTCCATCGGCTACAGATTGAGAGATGTCGCGCGTATTTTCAGAAACCTCCGCTTTCATTGGAACCTCAAGTATCGTTATACTTGAGACCAAGGATACCGACAGGAGGCATAAAAGAATACACGATGAAGAAACGCGCATTTAAATAGCAGTTATACTATATTATAATAAAATATCTTTATGTCA
>Ga0255217_1000589_pt1 | contig 9767 bp, 9 predicted proteins | sample Miss_Atlam_RepB__FD_183046 | JGI IMG/M metagenome (GOLD analysis project Ga0255217, IMG submission 183046) | Freshwater microbial communities from Mississippi River, Louisiana, United States - Miss_Atlam_RepB_8d | ecosystem: Environmental > Aquatic > Freshwater > River | place: USA: Louisiana...
AGACAAATCATTCCTAATACAGCTGATCTAGATAATATACCTTTTTTAGATAAAAAATTTTTTTTCATGAACTAAACTCCTTCAAATTATACAGTTGAAATTATTCACCCGTTTTTAGGAAAACTAAGGGGCAACTGAACAAAATTATAATTTGCAATTAGATGACCATATAAGTCTCAGTTTAAATCAAATATAAATGATGTAAGGTGTTGATATTTATAATTAAAGCCAAATTTTGTCAGATTTAAACGGAAACAAACTTGTTCTCAATTGGTCTTTAGTCTGGTTGTCGCATCTTGCGTAAAACAATTATCGATCTTAAGCGAATCTCATCTTTTAATCATAATATGAAAACTAAACTTTGCATCTTTGACTACATCAGCCCCCAAGAGTATCTAAATGATTATTATCAACTCAATAAAAAAGACAGCTCTAAATTTTCTTATTCTTCCTGGGCCCGTGAAATTGGTTTTAAAAATAAAACTATACTAAGATTAATATTACAGAGAAAAAGAAGAATTACCGCATCATCACAACTCTTATTCAATCATTACTTTAAATTTGAATTACTTGAGTATGAATATTTCAATACACTAGTTGCTCATTCAAACTGCCAAAACAAGATTGCTAAAAAACAACTTTCCAACGAAATAATCAAAATGCAACGAAAGCATTCGACACATCTAAATCAAAAAATCGATGCCCAGCTTATTTATGACGCCTATTTACCGATTGTCTTTACGATATTAAACAGTACAGATAACATATTAACTGCAGAAGAAATTCAAAAGTTTTGTCCACTTCCTGAAATCCAAATACAATACATTCTAAATTGCCTTACAGATGAAAAACTGATTCATAAAGGCGATTCTGGTTATCAACGAAAGTTTAACTCGTTTCAAGTTCAAGACTCTCCACACCATCCAAATTTAAAAAAATACTACGAATATTGGATAACTAAATCTATTGAAGCCATAAAAATGCCTTACGATCAGCGGCGTTACCGATCTTTACAATTACCACTAACACAGATTGAATTTGACTTAATCACATCGAAAGTAAACGAATTTGCCTTATCTCTATTAGCAGATGTAGAAAACTCTGATTTGAATAACCGTAAGATATATTTATACAACACAACGCTATTTCCGATCGATTTTAAATAAAAAAGCCAGGTTTAAAACCTGGCTTAAATCTTAAGTCATTAATTTAGATTTAGATTATAAAGAAATTGCAGTTGTTAATGAATAACTGATGTCTTCTGATTGCATCCAACGTGGAGCTGCAACATAATTGCCGTTTTGCTTCAAAGGAACTGTATTGCTAACTTCTGGATTAATAACAAGTTTACCACCAAACAATGAAATATTAGCACCAATACCAGTTAATGCATCGTCAGCTGTCGATGTTAGAGTTTCAGTAGCCATTCTGTGATCCATACCTGCATCTGCATAAAACTGAACATTGTCGTTAAGATTATAATAAACAAAACCGTAATGAATTAAACGAGATGTAGCTTGAAAAGATCCTGATTTACCATCAGTTTTTACAAAAGATTGCTTAGCACCAAGAGATTGTCTTGGATTTAAGTAATAAGAAACACTCCATTTCGGATTAAGAGTCCAAGCGATTTCAGCATCCATTCTTACTTGACCATAAAAATCATTTAGATCAGCACCGTAAACATTCTTTTCAGTTGTATTGTCTGGCATATAAAACCAAAACATCGGAGCAATCTCTTCTGATTTTAGTAAACCTGCAGTTTTTGTAGAAAATGTCGCTGCCGCAAATCCTTTTTTAACATCATCAACACTAGAATCAACTTTAGGATTGTGGTCATAATTGAAATATTGTCTTAGACCTACTTTAGATTTATCAGTTACTTTGTATGAAGCACCAACATAACTTATCGTTTTAATAGTCGCTTCAGATATGTTTCTGATACCTTCGCCGTTTGTGTTATCAAGTGATAACTCAGAAACGAGAGAAACTCCCCATTTTTTAGCTGGAGCAGCTGTTGTAGCAACTGTCGCTGTCGATGTTTGTGCTGGTGCCATTGCTGCGTCTTTAACAGCAGCGACTGCTCTATCAACTTGAGATGTCGTGGCTGCAGCAGCAGGTGCAGTCGCTGGAGCTACAGACGTTGCAGGCGTTGTTTGCGTTGTTTTTTCTTCTACTTTTTTAGTTTTTTTAACTTTCTTAGCTTTTTTGGCAACAACTTGTGTTTGAGTTGCTGTTTGTTGCGCAGCTTGCTCAGTTGTTGTTTGCGCAGAAGCTAAACTTGCTACTAAGAGCGCTGTTGACACGATCGTCATTTTCGTTGTTATTTTCACTTAAATCCCCCCGGTTTGTTTTTAATAAACTTGTTACAATCTATAAATTTAGTATGGCTAGTGTCTAAACTTAAGACGAGTTTGTAAATTCTAGCTGGCAAACATAGTGCCACTTTTTGGAGTCAAATCAACTCTAGATTAACGAAAAAATAATTTTTATTGCCTAAATTATAAACTTTTCAATAGTTTTTGCTTAAAAAAAGATATGATGAGTGGTGCCAAAGAAATCCCAATGATCGACATCACAAGGACTGTGAAATTTTGTTTAATAAAAGGAATTTGTCCAAAATAATACCCCGTTAAACAAAATAGCATAACCCAACCAATTGTACCGATAATTGAATACTTCATAAATTCACGGTAATTCATTTGTGCTACACCAGCTACAAATGGAGCAAAGGTTCTAATGATTGGAAAAAATCGGGCCATCGAAACAGCCCAGTGCCCTTTTTTTTGATAAAAAGCCTCTGTCTTATTAAGATTATGAACAGAAAATAAAAAGCTTAATGGATGTTTAAGTTCAAATAAACGTCGACCGTGTTTGCGACCAACAAAATAATTCACATTATCCCCAACAAATGATGCAATCATAATGATTGGAATCAAAATTTCAATTTTTAGTTTATCTTGAGAAATTGCAGCTAATGCGCCAGCAGCAAAAAGAAGCGAGTCACCTGGTAAAAATGGCATAAAAATCAAACCTGTTTCACAAAAAATAATTGAGAATAAAAGAACATAGACCCACGAATGATAATTTTCTAAGAAATAAGCTAAAGTTTGATCCATGTGCAAAAAAGCGTAAATAATTTCAGACATAGTCCCTAATATAGAACTATTTTACTCGCTAACACAATCCATTTTTCTTGGAACAGATTGCATTTGATTCACGACATCTTGCAAATTTGAATATAATTTCGCTGTTTGAAAATTGCGGTGCTCAACCGTATAATCACAATCTGTATTGAATGAAACAGCTGCTATTTGGTGATAGGCATAGTTATTTTTAATCACCGTAATTAACATGTAGTAAGCGTCACAACCTTGGCCAACGCATCTAGCACGAATATCAAGCTTAACACCATTAATAGCGTCATCGTAAATTCCATTCGCATCTTGATTGGACTGGTGAGTCGTTGTCACAGGTAAATACTGCGATTGCAGATTTTTAATTTCAGATGTTACAGAGACCGAGCCATCACCATTCGCCATTGGCCAGTCTATTTTATTTAAAACATAACTTAAATTTTGCGAAGCTGCTGCTTGTTGCGAGGCTATGGTCGTTTGTGCATTCAAAGTTTGAGCTACAGTCTTTGGAGTTCCTCTGTTGCTTGAGGATTTTTTAGCGCAAGAAGCGGCACTCAAGCTCAAAAAAATGAGTGCTATAAATAACTTAGATACTGCTTGTTGATTAAATAGATTAACTTTTTTCATAAAAACCTCATACGTATAACACTATCAAAAGATATGCCATTCAGCTTATATGATTTGACTTAATAATATACATTTTGCGTCTCATAAGAAATCAATTGAGCATTCAAAATGAGACTCTAATTAGGTTCTGCTTTTAGTGCCAAAATATGTTAAACAGATAGAAGTTACGACTCAAAAATACAATTCATATATATTTATTTAGCATCAAACATACAAATAACAATAAGGTCTAGTTTTTTTGACAATTTTGACTTTAAAACAAAGACTTACGACAATAAGTTATGGCATTAAAAACAGGACTCGTTTTATCCGGCGGTGGAGCTCGCGGAGCTTATCAAGTAGGCGTTTTAAAAGGACTTTGTTCAATCTTAAAAGAGAAAAAAGTTAACAATCCGTTTCAAATCCTATCGGGTACAAGCGCAGGGGCAATCAACACAGCAAAACTAGCATGTGCTCATCAGGATTTCTACAATGCAGTTATTGATCTAGAAAAACTTTGGACGCAAATAAGGTCAGAGCAAGTGTTTAAAACAGAGATCCTATCATTTAATAAATTCAGTTTAGGATCTTTACTTTCAGCTCCTAAGAAGTTCAATTCTATTCTTGATACGACTCCACTAAAAAAACTCATCGAAGACCATTGCCTATTTCCTAATATTCAAAGCAATTTAGAAAAAGGCCTATTTGAGACAATTATTATCACTACCAATAATTACAATAAGAATAAAGCGGTCAGCTTTATTCAGTCTGCATCAAAGACAAATTCTAATCTTTCTCTCTGGAAGGAGAGCCGACGATCAGCTGAGTTTGCACAGCTTTCATCAAGTCATATTATGGCTTCATCTGCTATACCAATGTTGTTTCCACCAATATATCTCAATGGAGAACCTCATGGTGATGGATGTGTTCGAAATTCAACGCCTTGTAGCCCTGCTATTAAAATGGGTGCCGAAAAAATATTTGTCATAGGGGTTAGATCGCAAAACACGGAAGAATCAATACATCAACTGAACACACAGAATAAACCTATTGCCGAAGCCTCAATGATTCGTATTTTAAACACACTCTTAAACGCGGTATTACTTGATTCTGTTGAACAGGATGTTCAAAGGATACAACGAATCAATGAATTATATGACGAAGCTCAAAAAAATCACAATGATTTCAAATCTCAAAAACTTAAAAAAATCCCCGCCCTGTGCGTCTCTCCGAGTCAAGATATCGGCGAAATCGCAAGACAAAAAGCCCATCATATTCCAAGAATTCTTCGTATGACGATCAGCGCTTTTGGTGATTTAAATGAAGCCAGTGAGATATTAAGTTATTTACTTTTTGACTCTGCTTTTTGCAAAACATTGATCGACATGGGATATGAAGACTCTCGATCTCAAAAACAAGAAATCATTAACTTTTTTGAATTATAGGAATTACGACAAATGGAAAAATGGTTTATTCAAACTCAAAATCGAATTAAAGGACCTTTTAATACTGAAGAAGTTAAGGCTCATATCCAAGCCGATATGCAAAATACCTTTATTTGGTCACGAGGAATGTCGGATTGGGTTAATGCGACTCAATGGAATCCGCAAATTATTTCGAACATAACACAAGTTAAACAACAGGCTGGACAATCTCGAAATCAAGCATTTCAAAATCATCAGTCAACTCAATCAATAACAAGCAAAAACAATCAACAAACCGAAGCCACATTAACTGCGACCGTAATCCCTAACCAAGAGATCATTAACGATATCAAAAATCACGTCATCGAAAAATTTAAAGTTCGTTATGATGAAGTTGATCAAAAAGAAATGACTCGCGATGAATTGATCCAATTTGCCTCACAAAAAGAGGATCCAAGCAAAATATCCATTCTCGATAAAAAAGCCAAAGAGTGGAAAGAACTATACACGTTACCTGAAATAGCCAGTAAGCTTGGTATTTCACGACGACAACATCAAAGAGTACCAATTCTAGCTCATTTTACAGGTCTAAACACGATTAACGGACAAAAATTAAACGTCCGCGTCGTATCTGTCAGTCAGGGTGGTTTTGGATTAACCGATAACTTTGACTTAAAACTTGGTGAAAGCGTTCAAGGACAAATTTCGAGCCCTCACTTCTACACCCCTATCACAATAGAAGCTGAAGTGACTTATTCGGGACAAGATGGCTATGTTGGGCTTAAATTTACTCAGATCAATGACGAAGGTGTATCTTTGATCACAGATTATGTTAAACGATTTGGGAAAACTACTGAACATTATTAAAATCTTGAATAATGACCGCCGAAGGCTGACCTCTTACAGCCAATGTTGCGTCACGCTTGCCCTTAAAACCTTTTCTTTTGATCAGTTTAAATCCGTGCTGAGCAAGTACTCTTTTGAGAAGACCTGTGCAGGCGTATGTTGTAAAAACACAATCATTTGCGCAAAAATTTAAAACAAAAAAATTTAAAAACTCTTCATTCCATAATGGGTGATCTGTTTTCTGACTAAAAGCATCGTAAGCAATAAAATGATATTTTTCCGTATTTTTTGTATCTAGAGATAGTTCATCCTTAATCGTCCAATCTGTATGAATGCACATAGAGCTTTTATGCAAATTTAATAACTCATGACAAATTTGACTCAGTTTTTTGATTTGATCTAAATCATCAGTTTGAACAACACTTTTTAAAATTGTTTGATACAAATCGACTACATTTTGCTGAATACCCTCTAAATTTGTAGTATTTGTATAAATATATGTAATTGCATTTTTTAATTTTTCGCGCAGTTCATTGCTTTTTTCATAGGTTGTAATATTTATTTCCGATAAATTTAGCGTGCTCTGTCTGTTTAAAATTTGGTTTAATAAATTGAATTCAATGTATGCTAAGCCAAGACCTATAACCAAAACTTTAAGACTGGATAAATGATGATTATTTAACAATGAAACAAAAGGCTGTGTGTATATATAAACTGTCTCAGACGCTGCCCCTTGCGAATTATGCATTGATTCTATGCTGTTTATACCATCTGATTTAAGTCTCGCTGTAGGACTACCGTCAGCTGTGATTTCAACAACAAAATCATCAAATATTTCGCCTTTTGTCGATTGCTCATTAATTGAATTCATTTTATACCTTTCCTATGGAAAAAGGCTGGCGCGGTTTACCCTACCACACGATAGCAGAACACTACAAAAGAATCTTTGGCGAAAAGGTTTATAAAATACCTGTCACAGTCGTAGATGATTGCCCTAATCGCATGGGTCTAAAAGGCATGAAAACATGCAGCTTCTGTGATGTATGGGGTTCAGCCGCTCGTGAAGAGTCATTTCAAATGTCTTTGCGCGAACAAATCGAAAAATATCAAAAAACAATTGGTGAAGAATATAACTCAAAAAAATTTTTAATTTATTTTCAAGCCTATACAAATACTTTTACAAAAGTCTCAGCGCTTCGTGAAAATTTTGAAACAGCTCTGTCGTATCCTTTCGTTAAAGGCTTCGTATTAGGGACCCGTCCTGATTGTTTATCACCATCTGTTTTACAACTTTGGCAGGAGTATTATCAAAAATCTTTTGTCGCCGTAGAACTCGGAGTGCAAAGCTTTTTTGATTCAGACTTAGAGTTTATGCAAAGAGGTCATACAGCCAAAGACTCACTTAATGCTATAGATAAAATTTCATCGCAAACAGCAGTTGATCTCGGCATCCATCTTATTTTTGGTTCACCAAACGAATCTTTAGATCAAATCAAAAAAACAGCATTAATTTGTAATGACTTACCAATCACTAATGTGAAACTTCACAACATGCACGTTTTAAAAAATACGGAACTTGAAAAATGGTATCACGAAGGTCGTTATCAGCCCATCGAACGTCAAGAATACACTGAAAAAGTTCAGCTATTCTTATCATATCTGCATCCACGCATTGCTGTTCACCGCTTAGCTGCATTTGCGTCTCGCTGGGAGGAGCTCATCGCTCCATCTTGGACATCTGATAAAATGGGAACTCACCAATTTATTATCGATCATTTACGAGCTCATAAAACGTACCAAGGATGCTCTTTAACTACACAGTCAGAAGATGATCGTTTACTCTTTGAACAGATGAAATTGCGGGTTGAACGAATATAGATATTTATGGCAAATGAAGAGTAAACTTAAAACATGCTCCCTTAAGAATATAAGAATTTTCCAGCAGTTCAAGTTGACCATTCATTTTTTCTGCTATTTTTTTTGAATATGAAAGCCCAATCCCAGTCCCACCTTCGTTAATTTTAGTTGTATAGAAACCATCAAAAATTTTATTCTTATTTTCGGGATTAACACCTGTTCCAGAATCCGAAACATAAATACACAAACAACGATTACTTAACTCAAACTTTATAAATATTTTCCTTTCCACTTCGTTTTTAATGGCGTCGATTGCATTTTTAATCAAATTAGTAAATATCTGCCCAGTTTCAATAGGTAAACCCAATACCACATAGTTATTATTGAGACCTTGAATATCCAAATCGATTTTGTATTTTTTGATTAAATGATTTAGCAAAACAAGTACTTCGTCTATAACTGGCTTTATTTCAAATTGTATTATGTTCTCTTCATAATTTCCAAGTATCATCGTTCTCATTGATTTAATTATAGCCGTTACCCGCTGAATAGCTAATCCAGATTTATCAGCTATATTTCTAAGTTCATCTTGCGGTGGAGCTTCACTCGATTGACTTAATTTTTTTAGTTTTTGAATTGATGAGCTTAACACAGTCATTGGGTTGTTGATCTCATGACCAATGCCTGATGATAATTCTCCAAGTAATGCCAGTTTCGATGTTTTAATTAACATTTCATTTTTACGTACAACTTCCTCTGTTGTTTTTTTTATTCTCTCAATTAATAAGAATATTAATAACAACCCACAAACAACAGAGAGCATTGCTGTTCCTGCTAATGCATTGATCATACGTTTTAGCTTTAAATTGTTATACTCGAGTCGTGAATTTAGTATTGTTTTCAAATCTGCCAATAATTCTAATCTGAAGTCTAAGAGACTACTTTCTATCTTTTTATAGCTTTCTTGCCTTGTTCCAACAGTTTTTTCTTCAATTGAAGTCGTAATTTCAAACCACTTTTTTTCGTAATTAAATCGTTTTCCTTCTAAATATGATGACTTTGCAATTGAGGTCTGAGCTCTCAATAACCGATACGCTATTTTATTTAACAGATTATATAAATCATCATCTAGTTTTTTATCTATCTTCAATACCTCAGATTTTTTCTTTTTAACTACAAATAGTTCCTTGATTAACTGAGGCAAATCAATCGTAACAAGCTGGCCTAAATAATAGGACTCAGCTAATGGATCTAGTATGATTCCATAATTTTCTTGAATATCTTCGTTGATCATTAACCATTGATTTAAACTCATTAGATGATCATCAAAGCGACTATCATATTTAACTCTTTCTAGAGCTTCGCAACCAGCAATTTCATTTTCAAGTTGCTTAACAGTTTCACTCATAAATTCTTGCGATTTTTCATAGAATATTACTGTTGGTATTGTCCCTAACATGACAATAATAACTGCTAAGATATAATAAAATCGTTTTGCCATCAGTCTCCCAACCAAATTCAAACTTATTATTAGACACTTCGGTCAGCTTTATTGCTAACAATAGTCGCAATCATCACAAACTCGTGCAAAATGAATGTCGCTACTTTAAACAACTATTATGTACTGAACGAATATAGTGCAAAATACAGAAAATTTAAGAATCTTAAATTTCTTATGTTTTACAAACCAATTGAATTTCTAATTTTTGGCTATTGACATCATTTCTCGAGAGAGAAAAACACTGGACTTAGGTTTTATCTTTATTCATTTTTCGCATAGCGCATGCTTTATAATTAAGCATAACGCAAAAAAAAGTTTAAAAAAATGAAGAAAAATATTTGCATCTTTTGAAAAATTAACACAACCTAATTTCAAGAACAAAACACGCCTTATAGG
>Ga0255217_1000600_pt1 | contig 9589 bp, 9 predicted proteins | sample Miss_Atlam_RepB__FD_183046 | JGI IMG/M metagenome (GOLD analysis project Ga0255217, IMG submission 183046) | Freshwater microbial communities from Mississippi River, Louisiana, United States - Miss_Atlam_RepB_8d | ecosystem: Environmental > Aquatic > Freshwater > River | place: USA: Louisiana...
TAGTCGACCCTGATTCTCCGGCAGTAGAAAGGCGAGGGATATTAATAGTCCGATTACCAAAACAGCTAGAGCGCTATTTGCTAGATCAAAGAACATGCTCGCCTGCTATTCCGATTCGCCGAAGTAATTCATACTCCCTAAGATTACGCTGTGCCGACATATCAATATCAATGCACCGCCTGTGAACATGCCTTTGAGATAGTGCAATCCTTCACAGATGAGCCAATCTCAATTTGTCCTGAGTGTGGCAAAGAGGTTCGAAAGATTTACTCAAATGTTGGAATCGTCTTCAAAGGTTCTGGCTTTTATAAGACTGATTCCCAAGTTAAAAAGAGTGAGGCGCCTAAGCCAACCCCAGCTGCTGTGACTCCTCCACCAGCAAAAAGTGATTAACTCTTAACTAATTGCTAGTGATGTGGAGGTTTATCTCCCTGAATTTCTTCATCACGCTTATCATCCTTTTCTAATTCAATCTCATCGGATGTGACTGAAGGGATATATTCACTCATTTCATTCCTAAAGATCGCTGAATACCTTTTAAAACTTCTGGGAAGGCTTGCCTTGGCATGAGTCCTTCAATTATTAGTGAGCTTGCGCCGTGGACCGCCGACCAAACTAACGCCTCTCCATTTTGTCTTGCGCTTTTGGTTATTAACCCCACTTTTACCAACTCATCAAGGCCCTCAGATAGCAATCTCCAAGCCTTATGATCTTGTGGAACTTCTTGCATTTCGCAGAATCCACCGAATAACAAACGATAGAGATTTGGTTCTGCCACTGCCCATTTGAAGTAGGCATTGCCCATCGCTTGGAATCTCTCTCTTGCGCTGCGCATGCCACTTCCAGAGATTTTTGATATCGCCTCTTCTTGTAAATCTGCTAATCGTGCAAAGAGAACACTTCCTACCGCAGATATGAGTGCATCCTTGTCCTGGAAGTAGTGATAACTGGCACTTGGGCTTACACCTACGTCTGCGGATACAGCTCTAAGGGAAAGGTGATCAGGACCATATTTTCGTACCAGAGCAATTGCGGCTTCAACTAGAGCGCTTTCCAAATCTCCATGATGATAGGGACTTACAACTGCCACTCTCGGAACCATGTGGAAATTATGCTCCTTAACTTGACAATGTTCAAATAGGCGCAGATAATCTGAACATTGTATAGATTCACGAGAGGGAAAACATGTTTGAACGTCTTGGGCACTTAATAGCGAAGCGGAAAAAGTCAGTTCTAACCCTTTTCCTGCTCTCCACAATCCTTGCAGGGGCCATTGGTTCTCAAGTCTTTTCTCGCTTTGATACCGGTGGATATATGGATCCCAATAGTGACTCAGCAAAAGTTTGGGAGTATCTGGATGAAACTTTTAAGGTTAAAGATCCAGCAGTTGTATTGGTAGTCGATGGAAAAGATAAGTCGGCTGATGATCCAAGCGTAGTTGCTACTGCACAGAAAATTGAAGCCAGCCTTAGAAGCGAACCAAGCGCTGAAAACGTTCTTTCTTATTGGTCGGCAGGTGGCGCTCCCTCACTAAAAAGCAAAGATGGAACTTCTGCATTTATATTCGTATATCTAAAGTCAACGGACTTTACTGAGATAGATAAACTTGGCGGGCTTTATCAAGAAAAGTACGATGGAGCTTTTGAAGGCGTTGAAGTCTATGCATCTGGCGGAGCAGTATTTGCAAATGCTATTAATGGCCGAATTCAAAATGATCTAAAGATCTCCGAGGCTATCTCAATCCCACTTACATTCCTACTTCTTTTATTTGTATTTGGAGCCATGGCAGCATCTGCTATGCCTCTAATTGTTGGAATCACAGCAATCTTAGGAACATTCCTAGTTATGTTCCTACTTACTCTAGTTACCGATGTAAGCATTTTTGCTTTGAATTTGACTACCGGACTTGGGTTGGGCTTAGGAATTGATTACGCTCTATTGGTAGTTAATAGATTCCGAGAAGAATTAGCTAAAGGTCTTGATAATGAAAGCGCAATAGTAAATACCCTTCGTACTGCTGGAAAGACTGTCTTTTACTCCGGAGTTACCGTTGTTCTTACGCTCTTATCACTTACATTCTTTCCACAGAATTTCTTAAAATCGATGGGTTATGCCGGAGCTGCAGTAGTTGCTCTTGCCGTCGTTGGAGCGCTCATCCCTCTACCAGCAATTCTGGCTTTATTGGGAACAAAAATTAATAAAGGCGTAGTCCGTAAAGGTGGAATAGTTCAAAAAGAAGATGGAAGGTGGTCAAAGGTTGCGCGATTTGTGATGAGAAGACCGATCAGCGTAATAACTGCATCCTTAGCGGTGCTCTTCTTGATGATTGCTCCAATAGCCAATATTAAATTCTCTCAAGTAGATAGTGGAGTTCTTCCTAGAGATGATCGTGCATATATTGCATCTGAATTTATTGCCGAGGAATTTCCTGGCCAAGAGAGCAATCCGATTGAAATAGTCTTTCCAAATGGCGCATCACAGACCGGTGAGATCAACGCATTTGTAAACCGAGTTTCACTAACTGAAGGCATAACTCGAGTTGGCCAAGTAGAACAAGCTGGAGAAAGTGCGCGCGTGGTTGCAATTCATTCGATGCAGCCAAGAACTAGTGAAGGCGAGGCTTTAATTAAGGAGCTTCGCAATCTACCCGCACCTAGTGGAACCTTGATAGGCGGCGCCGCAGCAGATTATGCAGATACACAAAATGCAATCTCTAGCACTCTTCCTGCCGTTCTAGGCTGGATCATAATCACAGTTCTGTTATTGCTCTTTGCGTTTACGGGTTCAATTCTTCTTCCGATTAAAGCAGTGATATTAAATTTCGTCTCGCTGGCTGCAACCATGGGGGTTCTTACTTGGGTTTTCATTGATGGAAATCTAAAGTTTCTTGTCGGAGATTTTATTGAAACTGGAGCACTCGATACAAATACCATGGTCTTAATTGCAGTTGTAGCCTTTGGGTTATCTATGGACTATGAAGTCTTCTTACTCTCGCGAATTAAAGAAGAGCATGATGCTGGCAATTCCAATATTGACTCTGTTGCGATGGGTTTACAAAAATCAGCACGAATCATCACCGCAGCGGCATTTATTCTGGCAGTGGTCTTTGCTGCCTTCGTTATTAGCGGTGTGACATCAATCAAGATGATGGGATTTGGCGTTGCTTTCGCAATACTTCTTGATGCTACTTTGATTCGCGCATTTCTAGTGCCAGCTCTTATGAGACTCTTTGGTGACTGGAATTGGTGGGCTCCACGCTCGCTCAAGCGCTTCCAAATTAATCACTAAAGGATTCTGCGCAGGTAGAATTGATAAGTGGATTTAATCGCAACCCTGCAATGCGCTGATCAAAGAGGCATCGTTCATGCGATGACAAGCTCAGTCTTAGCTTGCCAAGGCAACATCATTGAAAATCAGCAGTTCACAGATCCAGTGACCAATAGCTTTGTTATGCGCACTCGCTTTGAAACTAGCTCCTCACTTGATACTGCTAGAAAGGTCTTATTTGAAGGGCTCTCAAAATTCAATCCTGACTTAACCATAAGGGATAACGCCTCACCCAAGCGGGCCTTAGTCATGGTTACTAAAGAGAGCCATTGCCTACGAGATCTGCTCTATTTACTAGAACTTGGCGAATTGCCGATTCAAATCCCTGTAGTTGTAGGTAATCATGAAGAGTTAAAGAGCTTAGTTGAATCTCACGGCATAAAATTTAGATATCTTCCAGTCTCTAGTGAAAATAAGGCAAGTGCTGAAACTCAACTTCTCTCAATTATTGACTCTGAGAAAATTGATTTTCTCGTTTTGGCTCGCTACATGCAGATACTCTCCCCAGATTTCTGCGACAAACTCTCGAATCGAATTATTAATATCCATCACTCCTTTCTTCCAGGATTTAAAGGGGCTAAGCCTTATCACCAAGCACATGCAAAAGGTGTAAAGATTATTGGAGCTACTGCTCACTTTGTCACCAAAGATTTAGATGAGGGTCCAATTATTGAGCAAGATGTAGCTCATGTTTCTCATGCGTCTACTCCTGAAGAGCTAATTGCTATTGGCCGCGATATTGAGCGCCGTGTTTTAGCAAAAGCAGTAAAACTTTATGCTGAAGATAGAATATTTATTGTAGGAAATAGAACAGTAATATTTAATTAAGTGTGTCCTTGGCCGGAGTTGAACTGGCGAACTACCACTACGGTGAAAGTTTCACTTTCCGACAAAGTGAATGTGCACTTCTGAGTCCCAATGTGTTTTGATTGTTTCAAGTGCATCGTCGCTTTTCCCCATGGGAAACATGCTTCCCTCAATCTTTCCTCCAAGCTTTGTGAGTTCTTCCAAGAAATGAGCATGCCGCTCCACGTGTTCAATGACGCCATGCGCCGAGACATATTCTTCTAAAACAACACATCTGGAGCCGTTTTCAGAAAAAAAGAGGTCGTATCTCAAAATGTAATCTTGCTTTCTAATTTCAATCAGCATCTCCTGCGCAATCTTTTTGAAAGAATTTAAGTTCTCCTCAGGAATTCTCGGAAAGATTGCTACTGCGCGTAAATTTGCCATTATTCTCCTTGCCTCAGGATTGAAACTTAAGTAATCTTAACGAGTGGCGGCATCTCATCCGACGACGAGCAGAATCGTAACGGAACATAAATCGCTCAGAGAAGCACTTCGGGATACGAAGACTTTTTCATCTGATCTTCAGGGCGATGCGGATGTTCGCGATTATCGACAGATTCCACTTGAAGTTGATCCTCCGAGACATCATCTTTACCGCTCGGCTCTTGCTCCCTATTTTGTTAAGCCTGCGATTGAACGTCATATATCTGATTTTCGTTCAAACTCTGCTGCGCTCGTAAATAGATACTTCAGTAGCGATCCGAAAGAAGTAATTCCAACTCTCACTTTACCCTTAGTCATGCAGAATCTCGGCGTCATCTATAACCGACCACAAGATGTTAAGGAGTGGATCTCTTGGGGTCCTGATGTCTGGACCGCAGAATCTGAAGTTCGAAGTGGCGACGTTTTGCATCGTTACCTTGATCGAATATATAAAGAGGCTCTTTCAAATACGTTTGAGGATATATGGCAAGAAATCGCTCACCTCGTCATTGACGGCAAAAAGATTACTGAAGTTGAGTTTCGTGGTATCGCTGGAGTCTTGTTGGCAGGCGGACGTGACACAGTAGTAAAGCTATTCACTGGAATTCTCTGGCACTTTGCCAGGAGACCAGAAGATTTGAAAGAACTGCGTAGCAACCCTCAAGGTATTTCTGCCGCTATTCAGGAGTTCTTACGATTCTTAACTCCACTTCCATCGATGAATAGAACTACCGTTCCCGAGAGTGGCAGAAATAGTCTTCCTGCAGATAGATATGTTGGCATGAGCTTCATATCTGCTAACTTTGATAATTCTGTATTTGAAAATCCATTTTCCATCGACTTAAAGCGGCCTCGAAATCCTCATATGAGCTTTGGTTTTGGTCCACATACTTGTTTAGGAAATCACATTGCAGAAATCGAAGCCAAAGTGTTCTTAGAAACGCTGATTCAATCTCAATTTACCTGGCAAATTTGTAGCGAAGATACGAAATTCCATGACTCGCCTTTTACCCTGGTACCTGATCAATTTAAATCACTACAACTTATAGCGATACCCAACGCTCTTTAGAGTTAAGTCAACGTAGGTCATATCTGACCAAGAGAACCACTCCCTTGTAAATTTCGAGGGATTATCAACGTGAAACGACTCATGCATTCGACCAGTGCCTGCGTCGGTCGCTTCTAGTGTCTCTAGAGCGCGCAATTGTTTACCTAAGTCATTTGAAGTTAGAGCTTCCATCGCAATCGATATGGGCCAAACATGATTTGGTGGCGTGTGTTGCGAGCCAACTCCTTTCACGCTTGCTCCACTAAAGAAGTATGGGTTTGCCTCTGAAAGAACGAATGCCCTTGTTTTCTGATACTCCGAGTTATCTGCTGGTAAAACTTCTAAGTAGGGAAGGCTCAACAGGGATGGAACATTGGCATCATCCATCCATTGAGCATTACCTAGTCCATCAACCTCGTAAGCAAATTTCCCTTGGATTAAACCAAATTTAGTGATGCCATCATGAATCTCTCCAGCTAGTTCAGATGCTATAGAGCTCAGTTTAGGAACGTTCATCTTTCTTAACTCGCTCATGAAGAATAGATTTGACGGAATCAGGTATCCATAAGTGCATGAATCATCACTGGGCCTGAAAGCTGAATAAACCATGCCTGTGTGCCCGAGAGGTGCACCTTGACCATCGTGGGATAGGGAGTCGTGGGCAACGCCATTATCCCGCTTGAAAATGTAACCATTTCGATCATGGTTCTGTTCTTTCCGCCCGAGCTCTAACATCAAAGCAACCGCTTCTTCATAACTTTTATCCAGGTGATCAGTCTGACCAAACTGCTCTCGGATTTTTCTTGCTAGATATAAAACTGACGCCCAAGAATCTAATTCAAATTTCCGCTCGAAGACCCAAGGGGACTGATCAGCAAAGTCTCTGTGCCAACAGTTGCCATTTGGTTCTGGATTAAATGCATTTGCATATGGATCAATTAGAAATAGCTTCACTTGAGACTTACTTAGATTCATTAGTAGCTCAACAACATCAGGATTGTGCGAGTTAAGTAAAGGCTTAACTTGCCAAGTCGAATCCCGTAACCACATTGCTGGAATATCGCCAGTAATTATAAATGGGAGACTGTCTCTCATGTTTTGAAGGGTTTTAGTGAAGAAAGATTGGACAGCGTCATTGACTCTCCTATATCGATGGCTCGGAATTTCTTGTTGTAATCCAGGAAAGACTTCTGCTGTTTCACACTTCACGGACTTGATTCTACTCAAGGATTTAGTTACGAAACTGTTTAGTTAAACGCCTAAAAAATAATGAAACTTGTGTACTTGGCCGGAGTTGAACCGGCGACCTACCGCTTAGGAGTTCTTACTTTTTATCTGTTTAGCCGAGAATATGCTGGTCAGTACTGTTGCTAAGACAAATGGGAATATGACCTGACCCTCGAATACTCCTTTCTCGCTCAAGGACTCTAAGGGAAGTAAGGAGCAGTTAAAGGCGCTATGAGCGATTATTGCTACGGCGATGCTTCCCTGACTTCTTAAATGGATCCAAGTCATTATGAAAGAAAGCGCCACAATGGATAGGACGTAAAGTGGGACAAATATGATGAGTTTTTCGTTGGAACGAAACTCACTGAAGGTCCAAAGCGGTAGATGCCAAATAGACCAAATTAGTCCGACAAATAGTGATGCTCTTAGGGAATTTTGCCGCTCTAAGAAATAAGGGAGCAAGATTCCTCGCCAACCAAATTCTTCTCCCAAAGGTCCGGTCGTTACTGAGAAGAGTGCTACGAGCGGAATAAATAACAGGAGCGCAACTTCCGAAAGAGTTGAATTCAAATTCTCGCGTCCAAAAACAATAGCTGCGAAGGCAATCGCCGGCACGAAGAGGTAGCTTGCAATCAGAAAATTCTTCCAATTACTCTTTATCGGACTAAGATGTTTTATCAGTCTACGAATTCCTCGAAGGCCCTGTTCCATGTAAGCAGAAATCAAAGCCCCGACTAATGGGCCAAAAGATCCAATCAAAATCAGTATTCCAACAGAACCCGAAATTAATCCGTCTTCAGATAATGCCTTGGCTAGAAAGCCGAAAGTCCAAGTCCAGGCGAAGGTAACGAGAAGGAAAATCCACATATTTCGTGGAAGTGACACGATAGTCCGGTGGGTCTCTTCTACCACTAGCACAGTTTAATCTAGATCTCTTCTCATTGCTATGTTTATGAACTTGAGTCGAGCATTTTTAATTCTGGTGATAATCGGGAAAAGGCTAACTAAGTTGTGCAGCAAATTTGTAGGAAAAGTTGTGGAAAAAAGAAAAAGCGGTAGGTCAGCAAAAACTTCAAATCACATTGAATAACGCGCAAATAAATAACTTTTGCTCGTGTCCTTGGCCGGAGTTGAACCGGCGACCTACCGCTTAGGAGGCGGTTGCTCTATCCACTGAGCTACAAGGACTTATATGTAAATAAATTCACACTCTATTCACAGAAAATTACTTTCGTAATAAATGTGAAGTATCTAATGATAATTCAATATTTTTACGCGGTAAATTGCTTAATTCAATGCTTTCAGATAGCCTAACGCTCAATCTCGTTTGGAGTTGATTTCTAATCATGAAAGCCCTAGTAATAGGTGCCGGTGGCGTCGGAAGAGCGATAGCAAATATCGCTGTGCGAAGGCCCTTTATTACCTCGATGGTAATTGCAGACCGCACCCTCTCGCGCGCCGAAGAAGCCGTATATCGCGTTAAAGACCCGCGCTTTTCTGCAGCTCAGGTAAATGCTGCTGAACTTGAAGACCTGCGCGAACTCATTCGCAAAGTCGATCCCGATGTAGTGATTAACGCTGTTGATCCTAGGTTTGTAATGCCAATTTTTCTTGCTTGCGAAATCGAAAATACTAATTACATCGATATGGCAATGTCTTTATCAAGGCCGCACCCTCACTACCCACATCGTGAAACTGGTGTGAAGTTGGGCGATGAACAGTTTGCAAGAGATTGGAATTGGGAAGAGAGAAAGATCTATGCCCTTGTTGGCATGGGTGTAGAGCCTGGAATGAGCGATATCTTTGCTAAATATGCCAACGATGAACTCTTCTCCCGAATTGATTCAATAACAGTTCTTGATGGCTCTAACTTAAGAGTCGAAGGTGCAGATTTTGCTCCCTCTTTCTCAATCTGGACCACTATTGAGGAGTGTTTAAATCCTCCGCTCGTTTGGGAAGATGGTCGCGGTTGGTTTACAACTGAGCCATTTAGCGAGATAGAGGTATTTGATTTCCCAGAAGGCATTGGACCGGTTGAGTGTGTGAACGTGGAACACGAAGAGGTAGTTCTAATTCCACAAAAGATTGATGCCAAAAAAGTTAACTTTAAGTATGGACTGGGAGCTGAGTTCATCCAGATCCTAAAGACCATAAATATGCTGGGAATGGATAAGAAAGAAAATGTAGATGTTCAGGGAGTGTCAGTTTCACCAAGAGATCTTCTTGCAGCATCGCTTCCAGATCCAGCAACTCTTGGATCAAGAATGAAAGGAAAGACTTGTGCTGGAACTTTAGTAAAAGGTTTGGACAAGTCAGGAAATCCAAAAGCGGTATACATCTACAACGTAATTGATAATCAGTGGTCCATGAAGGAATATGGCGATCAAGCGGTAGTCTGGCAAACCGCTGTTAATCCAATAATTGCAATGGAGTTAATTGAAAAGGGAATTTGGAAGCCAAGAGGGGTAAATGGCCCCGAGTGGTTTGATGCCAAACCTTTCCTTGATTTATTAGAGGAATATGGCACCTCTTGGCATATCAGAGAAGAAGATGCCAGTAATATCGTAAAGTAATGTCAAAACCGATAGCTTTAATAACTGGAGCCACAGCAGGTATTGGCGCCTCCTTTGCTGAGCTACTAGCAAAAAAAGGCCATGATCTAGTAATTGTTGCTCGTGATTTAGAGCGATTAAATCAAAACTCTAGTAAGTGGCG
>Ga0255217_1000610_pt1 | contig 9496 bp, 7 predicted proteins | sample Miss_Atlam_RepB__FD_183046 | JGI IMG/M metagenome (GOLD analysis project Ga0255217, IMG submission 183046) | Freshwater microbial communities from Mississippi River, Louisiana, United States - Miss_Atlam_RepB_8d | ecosystem: Environmental > Aquatic > Freshwater > River | place: USA: Louisiana...
AGGGGGGGGGGGGCGGGAGATGGAGAAACATTTTCTTCGTCTTCGGTTGAAAATATTGCATTATTCACGCTTCTTCACGAACTTGCAAAGACGGGCATCAATAATCTCATACGCACGTATAACCAAACCGATAAAATACATATTCTTCATACACTTCAGATGTATAAAGGTATGCTGGATAACCCGGAGTTGACACGTCGTATCGCCGCCGCGAATCGCCTAGATGACGCTACAGCAGACGATGATGATAACTGTCAATTACCATCTCGGATAAAAAGCCCATCATCATCACCGCCATTACGCCCGATGACTGCGATGACAGCATTAGGTGGAAGCGCTTCAAATGTCCCGATTGACAGTCTCGTAGATACAAATATAGACTTGATATTCGTAAAAATAACGGATTTGTATACCCAGGAAGACTATACGATTATCTACAAAACGCTCCTTAAAATTCAAAGTGACTCACAATATTACTTGAATTACATCGATGGTTTGAATAAAATATTGGAACCGGTGAATATTCGCATCAAAAAATGGATTGATGACAATATTGTGTTTTAGTTTTAGTCCATCTCCAATTTCACCCAGCACGGTTTGTAGGTGGCATTTGTAAGTTCACCTTTGATTTTACGAGAGAATTCTGGGAATGGAATTTTGATTTTCATATCTTCGCCTGTCCGAATGAACTGACTAAGTTGTTTATATAGTTCACGAATCGCCGGATAAGATACATTCATCTGAAGTTCGGTAAGTTTATCAATAATTGGTCGCACTTGTTCGCGGCGTTGTTCAACAGTGCGCTCCGTCTGAAAAGGGACTGTATTCGCATTCGCATTCGCATTCGCAGAAGCGTTGGATTGCCGCTTCCTTCCATTTTTGTTCCTGTTCTTAGAGGGCTTGGGATTGCTACCGACGCTATCTACATTGGCTGTATTGGTCGTTTCTGTGCTGCAGTCATCTATCGTATTCGTAGACGGCGCCTGAATATGAATATCGTTGAGGTCCTCTGGAACAAGGACAACTTCTTGACGCAATTTGTCTTCAAAGGACTGCGTCATTGTTATGTCTGATGCGGTGGAGTCTGTGAGTGAAGCTAAACCAGCACTAATATCCATTGATATATTTGCACCCATTTATTACAATAAGATACAATAAAGTAGTTAGTTTATACCGATTTTATTGCCGCGATTATGCGCCTAAAATACAGCATCAAAATCGTCATTATACATTTTATCGCCTTTCTTGATTTCAATGACATCACGAAAGGTCTTACTCCGCATCAGGGGTACATTGGTTCGTATTTTCAGGTTCAGGTGAGGATTGGTGAGAACTTGGACAAGGATTTCACGTCGGTTCGCATATTGACGATTCTGGATGGCGTAGTAGGTATAAAAATTATAGAACGACATTGCGCGAATGTGTGCGTTGGCTGTATCAGATGCGCCTGGGTCCGCGGTCGCATTTGCGTCCAAGAAACGATTCAATGCATCTTCGCAGACAGCTAGTCCAGTAACATCCGCCAGATTTTCGGGGAGTGAGAGATACCCGTCAATCACAAACCCGTCTTTCTTAGAGATGTCTTCATACTGGCGCCGGATTGCAGCAATCTTGCGTTCGTAGGTGGTGATATCATCGCGTGTCCACCAATCTTTAACAATACCGCGATGGTTATAGACACGCGAAGTTACGTGAAGTGCGTGAGAGATTTCGTGGCCAAATGTAAAACCAACCGATGCGAGGTCGTATTCATACCCGCGTCCAAACTGGACATTCATACTATGCATATATGCGGTCGGAATATAAATACTATTGGTATTCGGTGTATAATATGCATTGACAACAAATGATTGATACCCGACGAGTTTCATTGTTCCCCAGTTCATTATATCTAGATCGTTAAATGACAACGACGACGACGACGACGACGATGACGAGGACGATGACGCGTGATGCCGCGCAATATATTCCGTCCGTTGGACGCTTCGTTTCAAGAGATTGCCCCACGCATCTCTCGGGTCATAGTCTAGATTTGTCGGGTCAGGCGCCGATAGACCGGCTTCGCCTACATTGATGCGCAATGAATTCAACTTTTTAAGTGCACCTTTCTTAGTCACGGGAGACATCCAAGTATTGCGCTGAATACGAGATTTAAAACAATCCATTATCGTATTTCCAATCTCTCGCACCTTCGCTATCATTTCTTCATTTTTGAAACGACGCGTGAATTCCTCTGTCATTGTTTTCGGAAATGTATACGCGAGTCCCAGGATAGGGACATATTCTCTCGGAAAGTGTGTATCCTTCCCGCGGATGAGTGTATCATTGAAATCAAGATAAATATCTCGCCACTTGTCGTGAAAACAAATAATTTGACGCATATAAATGAAATACCAATAACTCTTCCATTTGTCGGATGCCCACTCTTTTTTAAGTGTTGTCATTATAGATTTCAAATACCCCACTTGATAAACAATGAAATACGGCGGTATGTTATTTTCACTATACCCTATCCATTTCGCCATCTCTCGCCAATCTATATCGGTAAACTCCATTGCATCTGAAGAAGGGATGCGCGTCGCTCCGCGGATATTATTACGGATGTGCGAGAGATTGGGTGACTTATCTGGTTGTTTTTGGGTTTTATAAATATTGGTATAATCTTCATCAAAACGGTCGTCCTTGTTATTCATATGTTGCAGTATATTACACTCAATATCATACACGTCATTTGCGTTTACCATATGTGTTGTTTCATAATCTTTACCAAGGCATTTCGTAAAGACATTATCAATAAAACGCAAGAATGCAGCTGTAATACGTTTCTTATAATGGATATATTCCACGGTTCGTATTTCGGGGGCATCGTCGCTATGTATACCGTCACGTCGCCGCCCACCCGTATGCATAGCATCAGGGTCTTCACGCACCACCGTGGTAGCACTGACATTTAATCTGACACCTCGCATTTCTTTTTCAATTTGTGAATCATTTAAATAAAACCGATAGTCGTATAATGAAAGTGACGGGCTGTTCAAATTTACGGATAATTTACCCGGCGTGTATTCATCCGGGAATACACACCAAACAACGGGAAGCGCCCAGCGAATCATTTCGTTTTGATTGAGAACACCTAGAAATTTGTAGAGATTATTCTCTTGAACGAGGTCGCTGTGTAGTTTACAGAACTCGGAAATATGACGAAGAATCGGCTCGGGATGTAAATGACGAAAAGATGAAACGACACATTTCATTTGACGGCGAATGCCCCCTGTGATGTGCGCGTTGGAACCAGAACGCGTCAACTCGCGCACCATTATAAGGACATTTTTATACATTTCATCCTGGATGAGTTTGAAATTGTCTAAAGGACGGATATACTTTAATTCTCTCGGAAGAGTCTTTGGAACTTCGTTCAGCCATTTCTGATTGGCCCATAAGTAGAAGTTATTGGTGCGGAGGTAGTTTGTATCGTGAGACCTTGATTTTCGTGTACGGTGGCGGTGGATGCGACGAATGGTCTTGTTATGTCGTGTATATTTATCATTATTAGATGACACCATTCGCCTACGAATATATAATATGATTATACTGTTATATATTCGCAATATATTAGACCGATTCAAAAATTAGTTTATAAATATTATTTTTATGGATGGGATAACGAACTATTACCATCATAAGCCTCATTGACCATCTCTTTTATAGTTTTGAGTCCTGTTAATCTAAGATATGATTTAAGTTCTTTGTCACATTCTTTTGTTATTCCATTTATTATTATTCTTCTTTTGATAACATCATATTTCTCTTTAAGCTTACCAACATACAAATCGTAATCAATTTCATTATCACGTAGTAGACTTTCAATACTATTTATAGCTGTTTCTTTATCTATATTACTACCCCGCATAGTTTGTAGTTCTTTTTTAATAATACTGGACCAATCACTAATTGTTTTTATCATTTTATATATAACAATTAATTCCCCATTAATCATTGAAACCTCTCTTTTTTCCTTGCAATCTGCGATTACTTTGCTCTGTTTTTTTTCTTCGTCTTTTTTAAATTTATCAACTATATTATTATAACCACTTTCAGCTACAGATGAAGTGACTTCACCATAATTAAAACTATCGGTATATTCCTCAAATGTTAAATTGTTAACAACTACCTCCCAACTCTTTATCTCGGAAGCAGAAGTCAATCCCAACGTTATTTTATGCTTGGTAGTTGTAACAAGAGCTTTATTTTCAACGGATTTATCTCTTTGTAAATACCCACTCTCTATAGTAGAATAGCTTATCATCCCACTTAATTTTATAAATAAATCATTTGATTTATATTGATCATTTTTTTGTGGTTTGAATTCCGGGTCAAACGTAACAGCCGTATCTAGACCCATTGCGCTACATAGATATTTTTTTATTTCATCTGAAGTTATTTCAGCATCAAAAAATAAATATAAATTGTCTTTCCCCACACGTTTCTCCTCTTTAATTATAAAACATTTTGGTGGTTTAACACTTGGATTGTAATACAGTAATAATTTACTAGCTCCGCCTCTCATAACAATATTTTGCGATTTTCGCTTTTGTGTTTTACGTTTTTTCGGTTTCGCAATTGATTTAACGCGGCGGATTGCCACTGAACGTGTGGGGGCTTTACGCCGACGGGTTGTCATTGCTTATATTATATATATTATATATATTATATAAATTACACCCTATGTATGTAAAAGTGTAACAGCTAAATATCTATTTTCCATTTTATTTGCGGTGTAATGAACCACGAATACCTAGCATTTCAAATGCGGCCTCTTCACCGCCCGATTATACAAATTACAGTCGGGTTTGAATATCTTGCTCTTGATGAAATAAGGCGCGCCCATTGAATCCCCGTGATACTGACCAGCATTTCCTGCAGCAACACCATACGCCGACTTGAACGACGCACCATTTTTCGTAATGGTCTCTAGTTTCAATCTTTCAAGACGCGTCCCTGCACTTACCGCACCTTGAACCCCGTATTTCGCATTATTCGGCTTATGTATCACGGTAGTCCGGCATTTGGCGCGGTCAGACGCGTCCGGATATATTCTTTCCGCGTTCCCGCAATTCGTAGAATAATAAACTTGCGAACCGGTCTTGGAATCACTTGGGTTCACAGGTGTGCCATCCGGGTGGACATACTGGTTTGCCGTTCCCGACATTTTGGAGAACGTCTGTTGTTGCTGATATGTGCGGCACCTTGCTTGAAGATAGGAAGCGGAGTTGGTATGATATGCCCGGCTAACATTTGTATTTCCACTGCGAACAATCCTCTTCTTCGGATTAAACGAGAGATTCTTCGTTTCGTAGATGCCTGTGTTGATTTGGTAAGACCCTGCCGCACCAGGAACTCCCACCTGTTTATAACCAGGATTCTGTATAATGTCATCAGGAATACATTCGCGCAAAAAGGGGCGCGGGATATCTTCTACTAGGTAGTTTTGCTTGGATGCTACACGCGTATCACATCCACACGCTGTTCCTCTAAAGACGATACCGCCTGGTCGGTCAATGAAACCGATAGTAGGGCGAGATTTATTAGATGAAGACGGCATAAGACTCTTGCGCCAGTGTTTGATGGGACGTGGTCGGAATACATAGCGTTTTATCACATTTTTTGTTTGAGGAAATTCGCAGCATTTTGTATCCCGTCCGAAATCATTGAGCGGATTTCCATCAGTAGATGGTCCATTTTCTGCAGGTCGGGTATATCCCGGAAATACACTTCGTGTAGTGGATTCTTTTGTAGAACGGATTGCGACCCTCATTGTTCTAAAATTAAGAGGCCACGAAACAAAATTCTTACTCATTGATGTATTTTATATTATGTATGTATACATAACATAGACAAATAATTATAACATAGGACAATATACAACGAACGATAATGTTGGAATATATCAAATTTTACACGAAAAATCTCTCAAACTTTACGATTTTATTAGTAATTGGTCTCGTCATCGCAATCTTGGATATTGTTATTCGGAATGTCGTGAAAGGAGTTTATCTAAATGTGCGAGAGAATATGCGAGGCAGTAGAGGACGCGAAGGAATGGAGAATAAAGATAAAACGAAGGACACGAAAAGCGGCGGCGGTGGTGGCGGTGGCGGTGGTGGCGGTGGCGGTGGCGGCGGTGGCGGTGGCGGCGATGATGAGAGTTGCCCCAAAGATTGTAATGCGGTAGAGGCTCTTCGTAAGAAATTGACCGGATTGATTGAAAATGCAACTAAACTACAAAAAGATATTCAAGAAAACAATGACACCATAAAAAAACAACAGAAGATTATTGAAAATATGCAGAAAAGCGTCCAAAAATTAGTGGAAAAGTCAAAATAAAATATTTTACAATGTAAAGACTGGAAGAACACGCGGTGCTTCAAATGTTATTTCATAGATTTATACATTCGGCTGATAATTCTTTAGATACCGAAATTGTAGCAAATGCATTATTTAGGTCAAACGTATCACAATTTATAAATGACACAAAAACTCATCCAATTGTAAAATATAAAGCGTTTCTTGTCGCCGGATTATTGATTGTATCGGGATTACTTATATTATTAATATTCAATGGTAGTAGAATATTCTCACACGCCTACTGGAAACATCTATTTATACCTCCAACGAAGACAAAAAATGACAATATTGAAATGTCAGATGCTGCCATATTTCGCGAAGCGATTGAAGGAATGACGCAATCCACATCAACGAAAGACGGAAAAACAACGACAAGTGATGGAAAATTTGTAAGTGCCGATACAGAATCCGCTGAAAAGAAAAAGAAGTCTCAGTGCGGGACGGACTGTGGTCAATATATTGAATTAAAGGGTAAAATAAATAACTTATCCAAATACGTAGATGCGGTGAAGGAACAAAAAGAACAAGTCAAGCAAACCGCAGACAAACTACAAGAATTAGGAAAACAAATTGAAAATTTGAATACATCTTTGTCTCCTGGAGGACAATTGAATATACAGATATAGCCAACGTTGAAATGAGATTATTTATTCTCACCATTACATAGTATTACAAACATATAAGCGATATTATAATAGAAAATGTCGTCATTATTGGGAGAATCGTATGACTACTGGAAAGGTATAAAACAGCCATCGGAGATGGGAATGTCGCCCGGATTTTCTCTCGGCACACTTGCCAATAATGTAGACGGTCTTCTTTCGTATGTGGAAGTTCTTATATCGGGGACAGGGAATGCTAGTGTTACCGGAAAACCTCTTGGTAATAAATTCTTCCTGAAAACAACTGGAAAGTGTAGCGAGACAACAGCTGAAAAGTGGAAGAAAGAACGTGATGAAGATGCTGCGTGGGAAAGGGCTTATGACGAAGTCGGTTATCAAGAAGGTGCCAAGAAAATTACCGAAGATGAAGCAACAAAAATGAAAAATGCTCTAAATGAAGAGAAAAAGAAGCGCGATGAAGCACGTGCAAAAGATAAGAAAATTGTAGACCGGTGGATATACGTCAATAATATTCCAGATGGGTCTATTCCATTTATTGCAAGTGGTGCAGACGGACGAACATTTAACGACCTACGAGGTCTTATTCCCGGCGCACTAGGAAATTTAGGTGCATTGAATCCGGTTCAACTATTCAATGGATTTACTGCAGGAACGTATCCTGATTGCGCAGAAGTGACATTACAAACGGTGGATAATAATAATGTGCGTCGTAGTGAGACGCGCCACGTTGCACTTGTTGAAATGGTAGAAATGAACCCGTGTCACTTTCCGGGAAGGGTAAATCCCGCATCAGGGAAATCTTGCGGTAATAGAGGTGAAGGTTTTGACGCAATGCGAGCGAAAGATGGTGTTGATAAAGAAAAAAAACTAGATATATATACACAACAATACTCAATTATTTCCGGAAACGGCGAATCAATCGGTATTTACGAAATGGGAAGTTTGGCCGGGTCTTCCGGTGTTGCATACCAAACAACACACCGAAGTCCGTTAAGTTATAATGTAGAACTCAGTAAATCGTCGCCGATAACCGGATTATCATTTGGGAAATTTGGAGCCAACCAACACGATGATAAAATGAATGCAAATGCGCGAGAAGTAATGGAAAAACATAACGCAAATGCAGGAACGTTTTATAATGCTCCTATTTCATCTGCGTCTTCTCCTGATACACCTACTACAACCATATATGATGATTTTATCTCGCGATTGTCTTCTTTAATGGAACATAGCAATGAAACGGGAGAAGATAAGTCGGATATTCGTGGTGATACACTATCCCAGGTATATTATTACGGAATAACCGCAATTATGCTGTATGTATTGTATCGCGTTTTATATCGTAAAAACCGAAAGTGAAATATGAATACATTTTACTATACGCTTGTATTCATATTTATGCATTTGTGAATTTTTATGCATTTATTTTGATATGGAACGTAACGTCTGATGGCGATTGCGGCGTTTATGGTGACGATGCGTTTTATTGTGTTTTATATTTTGAAGATAGTTCATTTTCCCACCACTGAATAATGTATTACTTTGATCAGGTCCCTTTTCGGGTGGAACTGCGGCGGGTTGGGGTTCTTCCGTAGACCCTTCGGGTGGACTCACGGGAGGTTCGGATGATTCTTCGGGCGCAGCGGGTGCTTCTTCGGGCGCAGCGGATGCTTCTTCGGGCGCAGCGGATGCTTCTTCGGGCGCAGCGGGTGCTTCTTCGGGCGCAGCGGGTGCTTCTTCAGGCGCAGCGGGTGATTCTTCGGGCGCAGCGGGTGCTTCTTCTGTATTATTTACGGGTATTTCTGGTATTTCTGGTATTTCTGATTCAGATATAGATGGCTGGTTCTCCGATTCGGACTCTGAACCGGACTCCGTTCCGGACTCTGAACCAGAATCTGAACCGGACTCAGATTCGGACTCTGAACCTGACTCCGATTCTTGTTCAGAATTGTCATCTAATCCTAAACCGTCTATCGGAAAATCATTTTGTTCTGCGTGTTTTTTTAATGAAAGTTGTAATTGCGCAACTGAACCTTTGATTGCGAAAAAGGATGCAATCATTTTAGAAAATTCACTAGAATTAACGGCTTTTCCCGAATTTTCGGAAGTGCCTTCTTTCTTTTCTGACTTTAATTTTCTATTTTCTTCTTTTAATTTTTGATATTTAGAACGAAGCATCTGAAGTTCTTCTGCGAACTTTTCAAAATCAGCACCATTATCTTCATCATCGTCACTGCTTGCGTCGTCACTGCTTTCGTCGTCAGTGTTTGCATCACTGTCATTTGCATCCTCTTTTGGTTCCTGGCCTATTCCTAATGCTCCTTTTAGTTTATCCATCATTGATACATTCTCACCAGCTGTTGACTCTTCAGATACTTGTGCAACTTCAACGGGAGCAGGTTCAGGGGCAGGGGCAGGTTCGGGGGCAGGTTCGGGGGCAGGTTCGGGAGCAGGGGCAGGGGCAGGGG
>Ga0255217_1000611_pt1 | contig 9486 bp, 4 predicted proteins | sample Miss_Atlam_RepB__FD_183046 | JGI IMG/M metagenome (GOLD analysis project Ga0255217, IMG submission 183046) | Freshwater microbial communities from Mississippi River, Louisiana, United States - Miss_Atlam_RepB_8d | ecosystem: Environmental > Aquatic > Freshwater > River | place: USA: Louisiana...
CCAGTCAGGTCAGCATCGACAACGGTCGTGCCATCAGTCGTGAACTCGATGGTGTTCGTGCCCGTGCCGCCATCGACAACATCGACGGAGGTCAGCGCGCCGTTAGCAAACTTGATGGTGTCGTTGCCTGCGCCGCCGTTGATGGTATCGCCCCAGTTTGCAGAGGTGGAGGCAGTAATGATGTCGGCAGCTCCGCCACCAGTAATTACTACCTTGGCGTCGTTTTCAGCAGAAGCATCGATTGTCGCTACGCCCGTGGTTAATGCGCTGGCGTTGACGGTAATCGTCTCGTCAGCTGCAACACCCGTACCCACTGCGTTGGCGTCGCTCAGCGTAAGGCTGATCGATGCGGTAGTACCCACAATCTGGAAAGTCTCGACCTTAGTCACAGCAGCCAAGTCTGCCGCTTCGATAGTGCCACCGGAAGCCGTAATCGCCAGGGTGTCACTGCCAGTGCCACCCGTGATTGTTACCACTGCTGTATCAATGTCAGTGTCTGCAGCCGTTACCGTCAGAGCGCCGGTATAGGCAGTTGCAACAACCGAATTGGCAGCATTGGTGTCAATGTCCAGATCGACCGTCAGGTTGTTGGTAAAGCCAGCGCCAACTGTCACAGAATCTACGGCTGTGGTGTCGCGCAAGTTAACAGTCGTAACACCAGCTGCAGCAGCGAGTGCACCCAAGGTCAGAGATGTCAGTTGAGCGTCTGCCGTTGTCGTCAGAACTTGCACGTTATCGACACCAGTCAGGTCAGCATCGACAACGGTCGTGCCATCAGTCGTGAACTCGATGGTGTTCGTGCCCGTGCCGCCATCGACAACATCGACGGAGGTCAGCGCGCCGTTAGCAAACAGGATTTTATCATTTCCACCACCAGTATTGATCGTGTCAGTGCCAGTACTGGAGGAGATAGTATCAGCACCATCACCGCTGGTGATGTTGTCGTTGCCGGTATTGCCTGTGATGTTGTCAGCACCGCTGCCAGTCGTGATGGTCTTGTTGCCAGTACCCACAGAGAACACCAATGCGCCTGTGGCAGACCCTGCTGACACCGTTGCAATTTCGTTGTCGAGTGCGGTGGTGATGGTCAGGTTCTGGTCGCCGGTGATTTCAAGGGCGGTGGCGCCTACGCCGGTGGTTTGCAGGTCGTTCAGGGTGTTGGCCAAGGAACCGCTGTTCAGCGATACGGTTTCCAGCGTGTTGGTCGCACCGGCAGCGCGCGTCAGAATCACATTGGCGTTGGCAGTTACGCCGTCCAGGTTCACCTGGAGGTCGTCGGTGCTGCCGGCCAAGGCAGCATTGGAGAAATTCAGCGTGGTGTCTTGGTCGTTGGTATTGATGTTGACGGTTGGCACTGAGGCCAGATTGTTCAGCGTCAGATCATTCAAAGAGCCAGTGTTGTTGATCGTGGTTACGCCAGCAGCAGAGGCCATGTTCAGGGTAGCAGCGCCGGCAGCAGCAACGGTGAGGCTGAATACTTCGATGCCGGTGGAATTGACGGTAGCGGTTGAGCCGCTCAGGTTGGCATTCAGCGTGTCAGTACCATCACCGCCGGTCAGGACGTCGCCGTTGCTTAGCGAGTTGCTGGTAGTTGCGTCGAAGGTGTCATTGCCGGCTGCACCAGTAGGGGTGTTCACGCCAGTGGTCAGCGCAAAGGTTTGTGCCTGAGTACTCGGATCCACATCATCATTGGTAATCGTACCAGTCGCAGTAACGGAGGCCGTAAGGCTGGAGCCGGAGAAAGTCACGGTGAAGGTTTCGTCGGCTTCGAACGCGCTGTCTTCGGTGGTGGCGATGTTCACGAATTGAGCGGTCTGCCCTGCAGCGAAAGTCACAGTGCCAGAAGTCGAGGTGTAGTCGGAAGTACCGGCAGTTCCCGTGGCAGTCACGTAGTTGACGGTGACGGCGCTGGTCGGTGCGCTATCTAGTGTCAGGGCGAATGTGGCGTTGCCACCTTCTTCGACAGACGCCATACTTGCAGTCAGCGTGAACGTCTGGACAGGTGCAGGAGCAGGTGCTGCAGCAGCATCAGCAGCTGCTTTGGCAGCATTCAGGCTCGCTGCGCTGCTGGTGACGCTGGAAACTACGGCTTGCAGGCCGGCCAGTGAGGAACCACTCAGCTGCTTGTCGACAGAGTAGTACACGGCAGCGGCAACTTTGTTGTCGAACGCAACGGCGGCATTGCCCCATGCGGCGTTCGTGGAAGTCACGGCGTTCAGTGCGGAAATGGCATCTGCAAAGACGTCGGAACGTGACTTGCCGGAGTTCAGCTGGGCAGTCAGCAGGGTGACAGCAGCAGCTTTCTCAGCAGCGACGACTTCGGAACCGACCAGCTGATCAACCACTTTGGCAGCGAACTCGCCATTGGTCATGAATGTCGGGAAGATGCTCTTGAATTGATCACTCTTTGCGAGGTTCGCAGCGATCTGCTTGATCGAGTTGCCGGCTTCATATGCAGCCACCAGATCTGACAGAACGTTGGCACCTGGTGCGGCACCAAACATGCCCACTACCAACTCGATAATCGCGGTACGTTGTTCGACGGTAATCGCCATTTGTAAAGCTCCTTGATTGGATCCAATTTGTTTTTTCCGATTGTGACTCGCCAGAATTAGCTGACGGATGACCCCATTCGGTTGTTCCAAGGATACGCAAGTCAATTCCACGTCGGTGTGACGACAATCACAAAGACTGAAATGAACCTGCCTATCCGTGATAAACCCACTTGGTCGCCAGCACAAATACCGGCCACAAGCGGACACGCTCGGCGATCTTACCCGGACACAACTAGCAAGACAACCTCTTTCTTGATTTAAGTCTTATTTGTAAGCGTTTATTTTTTAACAACTATGTGGCGGTTTCAAAAGGCGAAACCAAGCCCGATTTCGAGGGAACTGTCGCGGGTATCGAACAGCGCGATGTTGCTGCGCTGGTACTGGTGGTAGAAGCGGGTCAGAAACATCAGGCCAGGCTGTATGGGCCTTTGGTATTGCAGCAAGACGTAGCTGCGCTCCAGCCAGCGGTCGGCTCCATTCGCAAGCAACGGGCTGTAGCCCGCCTGATCCCGCAGGCGCGTGTAATTCATCTGGCTGCGTATCAGACCGCCTGACACAGGCCATTGCCAATCGGCGCTCACCTGCCAGCCACGGCGATTCTCTCCGGGGCGACCACTGCTGAGTGCGGTGTTCGACAACAGGCCGAGCTCCAAGCCAAGCACCGAGGGCATTCCGGCGACTGCCACCTGACATTCGACGCCTGCAGCCAGTTTGGCCTCCAGGGAATTCAGATTGCGCTGCCCGTGAAAATGCTGATGTTGCACGGTGAAGTCGTAGCGGCGCCCACAGGTTCGAGCGCCGGGGTGGCTGTAACGCACCAGTGCCTCGGACGCGGTGTAAAGCGCACTGCCACCAAAAAACAATTGCCCGGCGGCGAGGCTCGCGAGCCAGCTACTGCCCCGGCGTGGCCGCAGAAACTCGTAACGGCTCTGTAGTTGCAACAGGTCGGAACCACTGTCCTGACTCATCCTTCCCCGGGCTTCGACACGGGCATTGTGCCTGTGTCCAGCCGTGAGCCGCTGGTGGCTGGCGCCGCCACGCAGATTCAGGTAGCGCCCGCTGACCGCCTGGAACTCAGGATTCAGGGTGAGAGTGATCGGCTCGCCGGAGAGCGTCAGGGTGATCTGGGACGGGTCTGGCGCCCCGTTGAGATTGTCGTCATAGCCTACCAGTGTCTCCAGCTGAAAGCCTGTCTGCCGAGTGCCGGCCTGCCACAGCTGATCGCGCTGGCGCACCAGCGCTTCGATTTCGGCAGGCAGGTCGGTGCGGGCCAGAATCTGGCGATTCAGATCCAGGGCTGAGAACACTTGTCCACGCAGGTACAAGGCCTGGGCGTAGTCAATCTGGGCAGCGCCATTGGCAGGATCCAGCAAAAGGGCGCGCTCGAGCGACTCCAGCGCTGTCGTCAGATCGCCTGATTCCATCTGCGCCGCACCGATCAGAGCAAAGAACTCAGCGCTCTGCAGACATTGCGACATCAGCGGAGCCAGCTGCGCCGCCAGGGCCGACTGCGATGCGGGACTTTGCTCGGCCAGATAAAAGGCACTCAGATCCGGACAGGCCTGCGCCGAGGAAGACAGCAGGAATATGAGCGCAGAGAAGGTCTTGCGCATAGAACCTCGATAGCAGAGATCGCCGCAAACGCGTGTGCGTGACTGCCACTGCGTGGAAATGCCGCGAATTATCATGAAGGCAGTGCAGGCTGGCAACCAGCGGGGCTGGGGCACGACGCTCAGCGACGGCCGCCGGTGATGACCGACAAGGGAACGGCATCCGAACGCTGGCGCCGCCCGGTGGCGGGAAGTAGCAAGGGCGCGAACAGCACGTGGGGCGTGCGCAGGCCTGAGAGCAGGTAGCTGCCCTGGGAATCCAGAGTCTCACCGCTTAGTTGCCGCGCAACGCATTCGCCCAGCAGGATCGGTTGCGCAAGCTCGGCGGTCATCTCCTGAATCCGCAGAGTGATGGTGACCGTGTCGCCCAGCATGGTATGAGTTCGCCGATGGGCAGGCCCGATGGAGCCGATCAGCACCGGCCCTTGTTCGATGCCGATCCCCAGGGCGAGGGGTTGCAGTCCCGCCGGCGGGTGTTGGGGAAGCATGTCGCGATCGATGGACGCCTGCATCTGTTGCGCGGCGCGCAGTGCCTGCAGGCCGGGTGTCGCACCCTGTCCATCCCAGACTGCGAGCAAGGCATCGCCCTTGAACTCATGGATGCGCCCGCCATGTGCCTCGACAATCTCGGTGGCTCGAACAAAGAAGAAGTGCAGCAGCGCGGCGGATTCTTCCGGCGGCCGCGCCTCGCTGAAAGCCGAGAAGTTGCGCAGGTCGGCGCTGAGCAGAGTCACCTCGCTGCGACTGGCATTGACACTGGAGCTGGGCAGACTGAAGGCGATCTCGTGCGCGACATCAGCCGGCAGGTAACTGTTCAGGTTGCCAAACACACGGCTGCGTTCATGGCGGACCCGCGCCTGCTCCAGCAGCATCAGCAGACTGGCGCCTGCAAGCCCGTAGAGCGCCGGGGCGACCCATCCCAGCCACACGTTGCCCGCGGCGAGCCACTGGATGTGCAGGACGAGCGCCAGCACAGGCAGCACCAGCCCCGCCAACGGAAGTCCGACACCTGCGAAACGCTCACGGTAGCTGGCCAGCACCAGGAGCACGCCGGCAAAGACCAGGCAGACGAGGACCAGCAACCAGGGTGCCACCCGGGGCGTGTAAGGCACATCGGCATCCAGCAGACTGCCCAGCATGCGGGCCTGCAATTCCACTCCCGGCGTGGCCCCACTATAGGGGGTAGGGACGATGTCGCCGATTCCAAAGGCAGTGGCTCCGACCAGAACCCAGGTATTGGCCAGCATGGAAAGGTCAGCACTGCCGTTGAGCACATCGGCTGCGGATACCGCACGGTAAGCCTGTGGGGCGCTGCGATAGGAAATCCGCAGATGGCCCTCGTGATCCAGAGGAATACGCAAGCCTGGGTAAGCTTGCAGCGTCATTTCCCGGGCGGGCCCGAACCAGCTTGTTCCCTGCTCGATGGATGCCCCCCAGGTGGATGTCTTCACGGCCTGCAGGAACGCACTGACAGGCAGTGCCGGGTACGCGTCGCCGTCCAGACAGACGGCGGCAGCGACTTCGCGAATGGCGCCATCGGCGGCGACAATCGGCGCGATATGCCCGGTGGCGATGCTTGCCAGCCCCGGCGCATTGGCGACATAACCCGACGCGACAGGCAAGCCTGCATCGCAGGCGATACCTGTCAGGGGGTGTGTCATGACGCCGGTCCGCACGTCCTGACCCGAGTTCAGTACCGGCACCTGGGCAAGGACGACGCCGGGGGCGGATTGCAGGGCCGCCAGGAATTGTTCATCCCCGGGCTGTGCTTCGGCATACACAACATCGTGCAACTGCAGCTGCACACCCGCGTCGGTCAGTGCGGTGACCAGTCGCGCCATGGTCTCCCTGCGCCAGGGCCAGGGGCCTTCCTGTGCGATGCTCTTCTCGTCGATGGCAACAATGGTGATGCGCTCTTCGGTGCTCAGGTCGGAGCGCAGCGTCCAGCCCAGAGCCCCCAGATTCTCTTCCAGGGTGGTCAGCGCCGGCGACAGCACCGACAACAGCGCACTGGTCAGCAGCCCCGCCAGCACCAGAAGCAGAAGTCGCGCCTTCACTGGCAGCAGCCCCAGCAGATAAGCGATCGCGCGATGGAGAGTGAGGATTGGCGGGCGGGTTACTGGCATCACTGCGCATCCCAGAGAGTCAGGCCCTGCACGCTGGCACCGGCGCCCAGCTGCTTCTCGAAGAAATATCCGGCCTCGGAGCCCGTCAGGCTGACGGCTCCCGCCATCGCCTGAGTGTCGGAATTGTCGTAGAAGTTGCCGGCGTCGAAGATGCGTCCGGCGGCAGTAAACAGGATGGCTCCCGTGCTGGCATGGCTGAGGCCGAGCTCGGTGGCGAAGCGACGTTCATTGAAGTCGATCCGCAGACTGCCGCCATTGACCTGCATCGCGAGCACGCCCGAGTCTGAGTGATAGAACGCCTGGGCACTTTGCAGAGCGAAACTGACCACCGCATATTCAGGCTTGATCTGTGTGCTGCCCTTGCCGTCGCGGAACAAACCGTAATTGTCATTGCCCACGGTGATATCGCGACCCTGACTCGCCTGCGCGTAGGTCTGCGTCAGCCGCTCCTGCGCCCCCATGGCGTCGCGGCCATCCCAGCGCCCCCACACGAGGTTGCGCGCGAAAACCTGGGTTGTCGGCAGCGCGGCTGCCGGCGTGAAATCAACGGCCTGGATGACAGGGGGGGGCACTGGCGTCTGCGTCTGCGCCGGCGGCCGCTGCGCTGGCAGGGCTACCACGTTGCTCGCCACATCCGTCACCCGTCGCGAGGTCACCGTTTCCAGATAGACGTCGGTGCCGGCAGCCTTGTCGGCAGCATCCATGCGCTCATTGCCGGCGGCCACCAGATCACTGCCCAGCGCCCCGCGCTCGTCGGTGGCAGGCAGCAGACGCGGCAAGGGCTGCGAACGATCCAGCGCCACCATCTGGACATCACTCTGAGAAAGCTCCACGGCGTTGGCCAGACACGGCCCGAAGGCGTCTGCCCGACAATCCTGAGAGAACGGGGCCACCACGATGGCTCCCTCGTTGACGAGCGCCCGCACGGACCCCTCGGTGGCACTGACTGCGAAGTCAGTGCCGCGCACACCGATCGCCGCGATAGGCGTGTTCAGGCGGAAGCGGTCGCGTGCCGCGTGAGCACCTTCACCGGAAATGCTGCGCGTGACCCCCTCCACCAGGTTGAGCTTGATGGACACCTTGGCCGGATCCTCGCGGTCAAAATCGTAACGCTGAATCTCGAGCTCGCTGTCGGGGCGCACGCTGAGCAGCGCCTCGTCGATAAACCGGATGTGCACATGGCCGTTGGATTCGGTGGAAATACGGTCAGTGACACGCACCACCGCACCCGCCTGGAGAGGCTGGCGCGCGGTGCCGGCCGAGTGCAGCCAGGCCTTGCCCAGCACCAGACTCACAACGCCCGCTTCAGATGCTTCCTGCGCCAGGGCAGCGGTGCCGGAGAGGCACAGCGATGCAGCGATGACGAGTGATGGCAAAATGTGTTTCACGGTCTGTCTCAACGAGATTGCCCAGGCGGATTGCCGGGACTGTTCAATTTAGCGGCAATATAATCCGCGGCATTTGCCAGTCATGTGACCCGAGTCACACCGATGATATTTCCCAGCGTTTGCTATTGAGGGTCAAGCTCCTATAATGCCCCGGCACCGCTGAAATCAGCCATCAGGGACTTTACAACCACCGTGGTAACCCCAGAGCTGTTAAGCACTTTTCCTGTCCTCAAGCCTTTGCCGCACGACATCCTGAGTCAGTTGGCCGCTCTCACAAGCCTGCGCAAGTTCGCGCGTCGTGGTGTTGTCATGAAAGCGGGCGTGCAGGAAGACTGCGTGTGTTTTCTGTTCGAGGGAAGACTGCAGGGCGTCGATTTCACGATTGACGGACGTGAAGTGGGGCTGTACTTCGTGGAGCCGGGTGATTTCTGCGGTGAGGTGGGCTTGTTTGACAATGGCCCTCAGCCTGAGTTCGTGATCGCCCTGACCGCCGCGGTGACTGTGATGGTTCCCATGGCGAGCCTGCGCAGCGTCATGCTGACGCATCCGCATCTGTTTCGAGTCATGACAGAGCGACTGGCCGCGCGGCTGCGGCAGATGACACGACAGCGCTCGTTGCTGGGACTGCCCGACATCAGTCAGCGTGTGTGCTGCCAGTTGTGGATGCTGGTCAAGGATGCGCAGGGGGAGCCGGTGATCATTCAGAATCCACCGACACACATGGAAATCGCGATCATGCTGAACCTGAGCCGCGAAACAGTGACACGCGTGTTCCAGGCTTTGCAGACGCGTCAGATCGTCAGACGTGACGGCGCAGGCACGCTGCTGATCAACGACCCGAATGCCCTGCGCGAGCTGGCACGGGGCGGTCAGTCGTTGTGACGCAGATCCAGCGCATCAACCAAAAGGGAGCCTTTGCGCAGGCAGGCAGGGAAGTCAGACTTGAAATGCCACGTCGCTTACCCAACTACTTTCAACCCGAACAACAAGCAGCCCGAACACCATGAATCAGACCAAGACCAACAGCCCTTATCCGGAATTGCGTGAGGGCTTCAAGGCCGTCAGGCAGTACTTCATTCTCGCGGGCGTCTACAGTGCCGCCATCAATATCCTGATGCTGGTTCCCATCATGTACATGATGCTGGTGTATGACCGCGTCGTGACCAGCGGCAGCCAATCGACACTGGCAATGCTGACGCTGATCATGGTGTTCCTGATGTCTGCCTCCGGCGGTTTCGAGTGGGTACGCTCGATGATTCTGGTCAGTGCGGGCAACAAGATCGAACAGAATCTGCGCGACCGGGTTTTCGATGCATCGTTCAAGCAAGCGTTGTACACCGGCGGCGCAGCGAACGGTTCGCAGCCGAGCAATGACCTGTCCCAGCTGCGCCAGTTCATGACAGGCAATGGCCTGTTTGCGTTCTTCGATGCGCCGTGGTTTCCGATCTATGTCTTCGTGATGTTCCTCTTCCATCCCTGGTTCGGCATTACCGCCATTGCGGCCGGCATCATCATGGTCGGCCTGGCCTGGACCACCGAGAGAGTCACCACTGGCAAGTTGAAGGATGCCAACACGGAAGCGAACTGGGTGCTGGGGCAGATCAACGGCAGCATGCGCAATGTCGAGGTGATTTCCGCCATGGGCATGCTCGAGAACATCCGCCGCCGCCAACAGGTTCGTGCGGACAAAGTGCTGCAGCTGCAAACCAGTGCCAGTCGCCTGGCCGGTATTCTCAGCACACTCTCCAAGTCCTTCCGTGTCATCACGCAATCGCTGATCCTGGGGCTGGGAGCGCTGCTGGCGCTG
>Ga0255217_1000628_pt1 | contig 9342 bp, 7 predicted proteins | sample Miss_Atlam_RepB__FD_183046 | JGI IMG/M metagenome (GOLD analysis project Ga0255217, IMG submission 183046) | Freshwater microbial communities from Mississippi River, Louisiana, United States - Miss_Atlam_RepB_8d | ecosystem: Environmental > Aquatic > Freshwater > River | place: USA: Louisiana...
GAGTGCGAGATCGATTTACACCCCGGAGGCGCGTTTTACACGCTAATGCAAGGACCCAACGGCGAAACCCATGAACTCATGAGTTGCTATCTGGTCGTCGAACCCGAGCGTCGCCTGATTTGGACCAACGCCCTGCAGCCCGGCTATGCACCGTCCGCCAAGCCTTGGTGCACCTATTCTGTAGAGTTGCACGCGGTTAGTGAAGCTGAGACGCGTTTGACTGCACGCGTAATGCATGCGGACAGTGCGACCTGCGAAGATCACGCCAAGATGGGATTCCCGCACGGTTGGCATATGGCGATTGATCAATTGTTGGCGATGCTAATGCAATGACAGAATATCAGCAGTGCGCTAGCTGACATCGCGCGCTCGATCACATGACGCAGAGAAAGATCTTACAGTCACCACCACGGCCTTCATCTTAGCCATGTGTGTATCTCAAGTAAGTTTTAAAAAAGTAAATCGAAGTCCAAAGCCGCTAATCCTTAATACAACTAAACTAGCGTGGACGTAGTGCATCTTGCCAGCAGGAATAAAAAATGCAGGAGCATGCAATAGCAGATCGTTACTTACAGACTGCACATTACACCGCGTGTAAGGTACTTACCTTTCAGCAAAGCCAGGCACTCCTAACTAATTTCTCTTCAATGTTTCTGGTAAAGATAGCCATACCAAAGCTGCAAGGAAAAACATAAACGATCCCATCCCCATTGCCATCGAAAGCCCGAAGGCGTCAGCAATTGCTCCCGAGACTAAAGAGCCAACGAGCGAGACAATACGCCCCCAATTGAAAATGGAAGCGGCCGTTGCCCGTAAATGCGGGGGATACAACTCTGCGAAGTACGGACCCCAAACACCCATCGATACAAAGCAAAATCCGTATGCGAACCCGATCAATGCATAACCCACAAATGACGGCTCTGCATTCAGGTAAATCAAAATCAGCACCGATGCAATGACAAACCCAGCTGCATTAGCGCGCCTCCCAAAACGATCTCCAATGAGACCCCATATGAGTGCTCCGCTCATCGAACCAATGTGCATAACGGTCATCAGCTTTCCGATGATGTCAGGCGAAAACTGATGGTGCTCGCGTAAAAGCGTCGTTGTCCAACCATTAAACGACTGGAAGGCGAAAAAGTTCAGGCCGCACATGAGTGCCAGCCTAAGTGTCACCGAAGTTCTACCCTCTGCAAAGAGTTGCGCTAAGGGCAGCTTTTGGTTCTGCGATGGATTTAAAACGGATGCTTCGCCCCAAGCAATGAACCGATCGTCCCGCGGCAAGATTATCAAAACGATCACTGAGGCTGTTAGCGCACCAACGCCGCCAATGACCAGCACCTGCTGCCAATTCGTAGCGTCGTAGTGACGCCCAATCCAGGATAAAAGTGCGTCGCCTCCGTTGTATGTCAACTGAACCATCCCAGCCAGCAAGCCTCGCATCGTCGGTGGGAAGTAACCAATGTAGAGGCTTACAGCGCATCCAAAAACACCCCCAAGAAAAACGCCCATTACAAAGCGTTGGATGATGGCGGTTTGGTAGCTATCAACAAAGACAATACCTAGAGAACCCAGTCCGATTCCAACGGACACAAGTGCAAAAACGAGGCGGCGACTCCACCGGTCAGCCAGCTGTGGAATTAGAAGCGCACCAAGTAGTGCTCCTGCTCCCTGAAAGGTGTAGAACGAAGCAACCTCTGGTTTACTCAGGCCCAATGACTGAGCCATATAAGGGCGGAGGAAGTTTTCTGTATTCCAGACAAACGCATAAAAGACGTAGGGAAGCATGATGGCTGCAAACATTGACCATCGCCGTATGTTTGACAGATCTTCAGCACGATCTACTCTTGGGGATGACATGAACGTGCTTACTTACCCGAACTTGCTATCGCTGCACCCTCAACCATTGCCTCAAACTTCGCAAAAACAATATCTGCATCAACGACTCCATAACCTGCAAACGTACCAAACCCGCAATCTGAGCCAGCAACTACTCGTTCGACACCCACCACATCAGTGAATCGCTTAAGTCGCTGAGCAATAAGCCTTGGATGCTCAATGAAATTAGTTGTACTGTCGATGACACCAGGGATCAGAATCTTCGCATCCGGTATCAATGCACGCATCTCATGTATCGTTTCCCATTCGTGACCATGCCTTGGATTTGCTGTTTCAAAAAGAAGACCACTTGGCTTTGCGCGAAGCACTGCAGGAAGAATTGTCTGAAGGGGAACATCCTTGTGATGAGGCCCTTCATAGTTTCCCCAACAAACATGCATCCGTGTTTGTTCTGCAGGTACATTACGAAGTGCATGATTAAGGATCTCGATGTGCCTCTCGATCCGCCTGAGGTAATCAGATTCTTCCAGGTCTTTGTACATCATATGGCGCCCAAGCCCTAAATCTGGCGAGTCAATCTGAAGGATCAGACCGGCTCCTACGATAGCTTCATACTCCGAACGCAGGGCTTCACCGAGAGCCTCTAGATACAAATCATCGCTTGCGTAGTACTGATTCGGTTGAAATAACGCTACAACACCAGGCGATGGTGCATTCATGAAACTACGGCGGCCTTTGTGCTTGATCAGAGCACTCTTTAAATTTGCGAGATCTATCGCCATTGGCCGATCGTCTCTCAAACAGATAGCGCCAACACAACATGGCCTACGGTAGGTTGGGGTACCGCCTCTCTGTCCGATCTTGGTTAAAAAGCCCGGGAACGCTTCCAAATCAGCCGGCGTTCGTCGGGGGCTATCACCGTCAAAACCTGAGTAACGATCTTTAATGTAAGTTGCATAACTTATCTTACTCATCTCACCGTCAGAAACAATATCGATGCCAACTTCGACCTGTCGCGCTATGACGTCGTCAACCGCGGCACGCATCGTCTGATCAAAGATATCTTGATCGAAAGGTTCACCTCGCTCCTTCTTGAAAATGAGATCAACCACATCTTGGGGTCGCGGTAAGGAGCCAACATGCGTGGTAAGTATTTGAGCATTAGACATCGTGGATTCAGCCGCTAGTTTGATTGATAGATTCCATCTTGAAGAAACTTGATTGTTCTATTTAAGAACAGCCTCTGGTACTCGTCCTTTTCGTCTGCTGCAAGCTGCTTCGATGCCGTAAGTGAAAGTTCATGATCCCGTTGTGCAAGCGGCTCATCGTATGCTTCGATCCCTGCAGCCCGAAGCACCCTACTCTGTCTGCCTAGCTTATGAACGTCTACATAACGGTCCTTGTCACCGTAAGCAAACCACACAACAAAAGGCTGATTCAGCCTTAGGTCCATGGCATCAAGCTCAACATACCCTCCGGACCAAAGGACTACAGCAACTCGATCCGTGTCGCTTTGAACGCAGCTTGAGAGTATTGTTTGCATCACGGTGTTTGCACCCATTGAGTGTCCGAACATTGCAAATCGATTGCTCGGTGAAAGCGCAACTATCCGCTGTCCACTGACCCAATTTAATAACGAAGTTCGATAGGTCCAAATCGCCGTGATGTCCCGCACATAGCCGCGTTGTAGTGCTGCAGGATCGTTGCCCAAAACCTGCGCGGATTGATGGGACGCGGAAAATCCATGACCGCGTAGAAAGGGGCTTATAACGATTGAGCCCGATTGCGCGAGACGTTGAATAGTTGGCCCGTAGTAACTATCGGGCTCTAGTCCCATTTGGTAGAGACTTCGACTCTGCTGGGGGACCCAGCCGTGAACGAACACAATGATTGAGGAAATTCCTCCTCCGTCGGCGTTGGATGCTCCCACTGGCTGGCTAGGGACATCGATGCGGAGATATTGCTTAAGCCCATCAACTTCTAACTCAACAATGCCAGTCCGATGTTTACTAATTTCATCATGGTCGACAGCTTTATCGACCATCCATGAACGAGGCATGGCCACCCATTTGAACGATTCAGGCTCCAACTTGGAGCAGCCTGCCCGAATCTCTTGTTGCGAAAGCAACAAAAGGCCGAGCAGTAGACCAAAGAAACGCTTCAAATTATGTTCTAAATCTTAGATAGTCCCAGTTACTCTGATACCCATCATACGCGGGGGGGCTCCGCTAATCTGTAGGGCCCCACCTCCACCCCACACAAAACGATTGATGGTTTGCTTGTCGGACACGTTATCGATGTACCCCTGGACGGATAGCTTTTCACTCACTCTCCATACCAACTTAATGTCACCCTTAACGTACGCGCCCTGCTTTTCTATCTCAGCATTAGTTGGTTGCCCGTAGTAGCCGCTCGAGAAGGTTGCAACAAATATGGGCGTCAAGAGGGTTCCATTAGGTAATTGGATATCGTGCCGTGTGTAAACAGAGCCTTGATACTTTGCAGCGTAAGGAATTTTTTTACCAGAGAGATCACACCCGTAGGCTGCACTAGGCTGTCCGGTACCGCCCGTTCCTGGAATAACGCCGCAGTTGTATCCAGGCGCAAAAACTCGTCGTTGTCCTGCGGGGGCAATCACAATCCCATTCTTATCAAGCTGTGGTGCTGTCGACGTTGGATCTGCCACCAATACGGATGTGCCAAACGGTAATGCAACATCTGGAAAGCTCGTGTACTTTGCATCGAGCAATGACAGTGTTGAGCCAAGCGTAAAGCTTGGTGACTGCCTCCAAGCAACCTCTGCCTCCAATCCATTGGCTCTTGCTTTTGCTGCATTGAATATCGTTGAGATTGTTGTGGCGCCAACGGGAACCTGACGTTGCTCTTGTAGGTTTGTGTAATCGTTAGAGAAAATTGCAGCGTTTAACTGAAGCGTGTTTCTTAGGAAACGATTCTTAGATCCAAATTCAATCGCTGTAACTTCTTCAGGTTTGAAGGTTCTTAAACTTTCCACCACCTGAAAGCCATTAAAACCACCTGATCTAAATCCAGTACCGATCGTTCCATAAACGAGTTGATCCTTATTCAAGGCATAGTCAAGACCAAACTTTCCCGTTGTCTTGCTGAACGTTGAGGGAGCATAGGTATAACCGTAGAGCAAATTTGTTCCTGGATCACACGCAGCACCTGGAATAGCATTACTACCAACACAGTTGGTTACTCCTACGGCACCATAAGCAGCGTCAGCCGGCCTAGCCATCCCAATTGCAATTTGGCTACCGTCTGGTGCGCCTGAGGCGTTTCGCGGAAGGACTGAGTTTGCGTTCGCTGAACTCCACACTTTGCTATCTTTTGTCGCGCGCGCCCCAGCGGTGAGCGTTAGATCTGTCGAGAGTTTGTAGCTCAGCTGCCCATAGACCGCATCAGAATCAGTTGTCGGTCTGTCAAAGCCAGCAAATCCCACTCCATTTTGAGCGAGCGATAACGGTTGCGACGTGGTACTTGACCGAATCGTTCTTGGAAGTTGCTGATTAATAAAGGCACTAGTGAGTTTATCGCGGAAGAAGTAAACACCACCGACATAATTCAGTGGTCCGGAATTTTCGGAGAGAATCTGCAACTCCTGGCTCATTGTCCGTGCGCCGGTCAGCTGATAATCAAGCCCAATCGTAGAGGCAGAAAAGTCGGAATCAGAAGAACGCTCTGCCGAAAACTTGGTATAGCCCGTGATCGATCTAAAGGTATGCCCGATAGCGCGATATGTAAGGTCAAGGCTGAGATTACGATCCGATAGGTTTAAGAACGTCTTGTAATCTTGATCAATCCGATAAAGATTGCCGGGCTTATAAATTGGGATGCCCAAATCAACAGCACTCCCAGCGGCATTAGCTCCTGCCCCTGCTCCAGCACCGACCGACCTTGTGCAATCGTTAACACCATCACGGTTGCCTGGTCTAGCATTGATGACTGTTAAGGTTGCGTTAAACAGTTGTTGACAAGATGGTGTGTGAATATAAGTACCCGCCTGTTTGTAACCGAATGCCGAGCCTCCATTGCCCGATTGATCAGTTACATCCGCCCTAAATACGATATCAAGATCACGACTTGGTGTTATGCGCACTGAGGCTCTCGCGTAGCGAAGATCCTGATCGAAAAGCCCTCCGGCACTGTTATAGTCGTTTCTAACAAAAGGTTCTGACTTATCAACTAAGCCTACGACACGCACCGACACGGTATCGCTCACTGGTACATTTACATAACCCTCAAGCCGTCTTTTGTTATAGTTTCCAAGAGTCAAACTCGCCGATGACTCACTCAACTTATGAACCGGTGCATTGTTCGTAATAGATACGGTGCCACCGAAGGTGTTTCTGCCATAAAGCGTTCCCTGAGGTCCACGCAAAACTTCCACCATACTTACATCAGTAAAGCCGAGCATGGCTTGCTGTGCTCGTGATTTGTATATGCCGTCAACGAAGTATCCGATCGTGGTGTCGGCATTGGTGGCGACGTTCTCCGTTCTAACTCCTCGCATCGCAGGTCGAGCATCTGAGCCCGATCTCCCGAAAGTAAAGCCAGGAACCAAGCTTTCCATTTGGGACAAGTCTGAGATATTTCTGTCTGCTAAATCTTCCCCTGCAATCGCAGATACCGATACATTCACCTTCTGCTGATCTTCAGCTCGTCTATTTGCTGTCACAGTGACCGACTGGATCTCGCCGGAGTCCACCTTCTTTGTTGGCTCAGCAGCGCTAGCTTGCATGGCGACGCTGCCGCCCATTAAGCCGACAGCAACGGAAACATGAAGTGCAAGGGGCGCTTTTTTGAATCGTGCGGACATGATGGGAATCTCCTCGAGTTGTACGCAAAGCAAAGTACGGCACCGATCGGACAGTGCATCGACAAGTTTGGGAGGTTTACAGAAGTATTGCAAGCGTATGCAAAGTTTTTGCAAGACTTCGAATTAGATCGCGATGAGTGGCAATTTTTTCGAAATTAGCGTGACAGTCTGCTCACGCCATCGGCAATCACCGCCCTTCTTTGGCGATGCAATCCGCATGCGAGATGCCGCAAGCTCCTGCACCTATGTCGTGGGTCATGCGCGACCGACGAAACGTTGGTGTGCGATATACCCGTCAGCGTCGCGTATCAAACCCAGCGCCGCTGCTTCTGTCACTGTTGACTGATCCCAGTCAATAAATTTGCGATCATCGCTCGCTAGCAAAGACAACACGATCAGTTCGCCCTCAGTACTCGCCCTTAGTTCGCGCCAAGTATTTGCAGGGATCGAAAATACGTCCCAGCCATCATCGGTCCCAATGAGTCGGTATTCTTCACTTTCCCCTTCCCCAAGTCGTAGGGTTAGCGACCCTTGAAACACGATTAGGACTTGCTTACTGGCAATTCGATGACGACTGATTCCACCGCCGGGCGGGACTTTAATCCACTCCATCGATAGCCCGATTGGATTCATCGGTCGAGGTAGATAATCCCTTTTCTCACACATACCGTAACCAATGACTGGCGCTATAGCACCACCGCAGTTTGGAAGCCGGCTATCAAGCAACCCTTCGGTAGTCCAGTGCAGCTTTTCAAATGCAATGCAGCGTTCCTGCATTTGCTCAACGCTCCAATCTCGCAAGGCGGCAATCTCGCTTCGAGTCATCGGCTCGAACAAGTCAGCATCTGAAGGCGGCTCAATGCCTTGGCGAGTATCAATGATTCGGTGCGCTTTAGTTAAGTAAACGCCATGGCGCTTCGCTGCATCAATGGTGTCTGGCCCCCAAAGAATGCCTCCCGTATCGTCACGTCCGAGTGCGGTAAACATAAAACCATCCTCGTTGCCCACGTTTTTAAATCCGCGATAAATCCAAGTGGGGATAGCGACAATGTCTCCAGCTTTTATCTCAATCGTTTTGATGTCGGGGTTAAATCCCCACATGATCTGCCAAGTACCTTTGGTGCAAATAAAGACTTCACACGTAAAGTGAAGGTGAGGAGGATTAACTTTTCCGGGTCCCATGCTTACGCCGCCCACTTGAAAGCCGTGGGCTTCGCGCAAGTTCACGGGCTGATCGAGACTTTGAGAGACTCCCGGACCGATAAGCGCATAATTTTTTTTGGGGCTGCATTCAGGCAGACAAAAATCAATGAATGCCTGGGTGCTATAGCGCAGGCTAGAAAACGGAATAAAACGGTCTTGAAAGCGCATAAAAGTAAAACTCCCAGAAATTTTTTTCCCATCTCAAATTCATAACAATTTATTGTGGCCATTAGTCAATGAGAAAGGATTTGCATCCACAGAGCCACCTCGTCGATGAGAACCCACTCGCGAATGAGTTGCCCGTCAATCAAGTCAGCATGGCAAATAGCCATGATCTCGATTTCGTGCTTTGAGTGTTGCGTCGCTCGAGGATCGTTACCTTTATAAGTGGCATGCGCTCGCCACCTCGCAGCGAGCGTGTCATGGCGGTCTTCGCGGCGGTTTATAACGGCATGCTCACAGACAAACTGATGTGCCTCCCAGCTTTCTTTCCAGGTGGTCCAATGTTCTGATACTGCGTCACCACCGACGATGGTCTTACCACCCGGCACAGCGGCAATAATGGGGACATGACCTCGGCCCAGAAACTCCCTGGGTTTATCATCAAGTAAAAAACTTCTCCAATGCGAGACGTAGCTTTCTATTTCGAGATCCGTACCGATATGAGAGAAGTACCCCTGCGGAGGCTTAGGAGCCTTCTCCTTGGTGAAATGACCGTCGGTCCGGCCAAGCCACTGCAGGGCGAGATCTTGTGGCTCAATCCCAATGTTTTTTGCGATCGCCGACTGGTCCCGCACCAACCACTCATGAATGATTCGGTTTTCCTTACATACGCAATCGGCAATCGTTCTGGCAAAAACGGTTTTAAACGTCGGTTGTCCAAATACGCCCGGGCCCACGTGCGTCATAGGACTAAAAATGCGATGTGATGATAGAAAACCGCCGTTTTCATCACCTGAAACGACGACATCTTCAGCAAGTAGGCGCCTATCAGGGAATTGAAGGAGCGTGTCACGCGTACCTTTAATCACGGCCTCAACGCCTACAGTGGTTATGGAAGGCGTTTCAACAACACATCCCTCACTGTAGTAGTCACGAATTCGCTCGATTTGTCGGCCTTCCCATATTCGGTCAGTGATAACGCGTATGTAGTGATCAAGATCACGAAACTCCGTATCGAAGCCTCTCATTAGTTGCCTCCAGGCGACTTAGTTTGTGTTTTAGTCGAACTCTTTCGATCTGAACGGCGGTGTAACACTCCAGTAAGATCTCTCGTCGATGATCTAATTTTTAGCTCACCTGGGAGTACCACCTCTTGGGCTGGTTGCAACGAATCGTCACGCAGGTAACTCCTCAAGAGCCCTACCGTTTCGCTTACCATGCGTTCTAGGGGCTGCGCCACGGTTGTGAGCGCATAGCTAGGCCATGAGGCCTGGGGAACGTCGTCAAATCCGACCACT
>Ga0255217_1000638_pt1 | contig 9207 bp, 7 predicted proteins | sample Miss_Atlam_RepB__FD_183046 | JGI IMG/M metagenome (GOLD analysis project Ga0255217, IMG submission 183046) | Freshwater microbial communities from Mississippi River, Louisiana, United States - Miss_Atlam_RepB_8d | ecosystem: Environmental > Aquatic > Freshwater > River | place: USA: Louisiana...
AAGCAAGTTTTTTCAGATACAGTGATCTGCAACATGATGAAAAACACGAGAGTTGGCCTGTTTTTGAATCAGAAAAAGGATAACGACTTGAGTGAGAAGTGAGTTGAGCCGCTATTCTTGGAGATAAATTTACTTACAAATTAAAGCATCTTGAGCAGAGACTTGTTTGTTTAGGCCATTAGTTATTTTGATTACGCAGCTATCAAGGACTAAATCAACACTTTCACAAGTAGACGAGTTAGATAAGCTTGATAAAAGTATAGAGCAGTTTTGCCCAGCAAGCCCGCCTGAAATGAGTTGTTGTTTCATTTCTGTAATTGTCATCTTTGCAGACGCTGTAGAAATTGCTATGCCTAATGTAAAAAGAATTGATAGTTCTTATCTTATGTATTCCGGATCGCAAAATAGCTCTAACTAAAATAATTAAGTTTAAGGCCTCGCCGCAAAAATGCAAAAAGCTGTAGATTGACCCCACAGCTTTTTGAATAACATTAGCTTCCTTTATTGTGAAAGGCGGCCAACATGCAAACAAGTTATAAGCATGTTCGTCAGTTTTTAAGACTGACTTTAGAGCTTTTGCGAATAATTTTAATCTGCTTGCAGATTTTAGTTATTATACAATTGTTATAAAGGTTATCCATTGAATCTAATTAGGACCTATTGATTTGAAATCAAGCCCATGGTCGGGACTTAAAATCCCCGAAGTATTTTGTTGTTCAGGGATTTCTGTGGGGTCGCTTTTTTAGTGTTTAATTTTCAACAACGGGCTGAAAACTTTTCGGTGAGACCAAGCTAAAATCAACATGAGTACGATAATACCTGCAGCCATCGGGGCACCACTTGGTTCGTAAACAAAGTGAATAATTGCAATATTCACAACTATTGGTGCTAAAATTAATAAAGTGAGTGGAATAAATAATCCGAGCAATAACAAAGCGCCGCATGCAACTTCGAGTGTTTTTACGACTGGCAACAGGTAGCTTAATTTCATCATACCTTCCATCATATTTTTCATTGATTCAGGTGGTGGCGGAGTGGGGATAAAATTTAAAAAGAAATTTAATCCAAAAACAAAAAAGATTAATCCTAAAATAATTCGTGCTCCTAATGTGATTTTTTTGCCCATAATAACTTTCTCCTTTATGTTAATTAATTGAAAAAACAAAGACTGCTTGTACGCCTTCAGTAGATGTTAAGCTGGTTTCAAACTTTGTCCACTGTATGATTGGCGTAAAGTGAATATTTCCAGATGTAAGTTTAAGTCCAAGACCAGCGGCTTTACTCGATGCTGATTCAGTTTTGTCATAACTACCGCCTTGATCAGAATTGTCTGTACTGACACTTTGATCAATTTTAGATTTGATGGAATGACTATTTTGACTATATCCGATGAATGGTAGAACATTTGGGTTCAAACGATAGCCCATTGCAAATTGAGCTGATGTTGTATTTTGTGAGATAGAGGCTTTCCATGGATAACCGCCTGGTCCAAAAGTTCCTTTTTGATTGCCAGATTTAGAGAAACTTGAGAAATCAGAAGACACACCAAGAGTAGAATTGAAACCTTCTTTATTTGGTTCGCCCAAAAGTTGGAATTGAATTGTTCCTAAAATAGCAAAGTCAGAATTTAAACCTAGTCCAAACTGTACGCGATTCCAAAATGTGTGAACGAAAGTGCCTGTTAAAATGCGTTCAGAATAGCTACTGGCTGTGAAAGTGGGCGGTCTGGCACTGGCATCTGATGTAGATGTGTAGTTTTGTGACGGTGAAGACATAACATCTAAACGAGATGTTCCATCCGCTGTGATTTCAGATGGGCTTATTGTTGCTGTTGTGAGTTTTGTGCTAAGGTTAGAACAAGATGAGAGAACAAGAACCGTCACAAAGCCGAATACTTTTGTTATTTGTATTTTTGTCATGCTTAAATTGGATCAGTTTTTATTTCAATTGTCCACTTTTTGTCAGTATAATTTCGCTGTTGATGCGTAATTCATTTGATTTTATTTCGATGTCTTCAGGTAATTCGATAAGCTCTCCACGCGGAATAATTTGCACATTTTTGTTTTTGTGCATCCAAGCGAGAAACTCTCTTTGAGATGAGCGACAAACGAGTTGCCTGGTTTTACCTTTTTCTTCGACTGAGTCACCAACAGTACGAGCTTCATTCTTTTTAAATTGAATATGTTGCGTTCTCTTTGCGAGTAAATAACTTGTTGTGATGGTTCTATTGCGGAATGGTAAATGCTTTTCAAAATCTAAAAACCAAGCTGGTGCTTTAACGTGGAACCGATCGTGGCACCAGTCAGTTTTTGATTCATGCAGCAAAGGACACTTTTGTTGATGCACGCAAGGGGCCCAAATGTAATAACCATCAGCAATCAATTTTTCACGTAATTGTTGAAGTTTACGTCCATCATCTTGCGTTGATGGTTCTAAGATCATAAGTGAATTAAATTGTTCATATCCGCTTGGTAACTCAGTCATTTCCGTTAAGCTATAAGATAAAACCAAAATTGATTTTGCATAATCGATGTTTAAGTGACTTAAGCTTAAATCAGGTTTGATTTCTGGATTCGAAAGTTCATTATGAATGTCTTGAAAATGGCGATGAACAGTTTTGGACTGGTCAATAAGCAGCTGTTTTTGTAGTTTAAACGGTAAGGCTTTGCTAAGTGCAAGCGAGGCTGTTCCTGGACCACTTCCCCAATCAATTGTTGTTGTGATGTCTCTGAAGAAATCAACTTGTAGCCCACGCATGATGACTTCGTAATTGCGAATAAAATTTAATGGTAAGTAATAATAGCGATAAGCAATTTGGCAATATTCGTAATCCCATGGTGTTAGATCGTCAGGCTTGGTTACAAAAAAATCTGAAAGTCGTTGAATAGCATCAACCACTATTTGTATTTTGTGTTGTGGTTGATTGATAAATTGAAAAATATCAGAGCTTTTTGTAAATTGAGTCATAGAACGAAGTATCTAATGAATAAATACTTTTGACAATGTTTTCTACTCACGACATTGACTTACGCAACTTTGATTTGCGAGTTGTACCTGACTCGTTAAACATTCAGATGTTCCTTTATGTCTGATGATGCCGTAATCTTGGCTTGGAGTAGGCACATTTTTTTGGCTAAAGTAAGCTTGACATGCAGCTTGAGCAATACCGATAAAAGCAGTTTGCATTTTACCAGGACCGGTTTCTTTTAAATAATCACGGACGACATATCTGTTGATCCCGATTCCATTCTTACTTGGTGAGCTTTGGCTAACGATAAAGTCAAAATTATCAATTTTCATATTAGAGCAATCATTGGCTGATTTAAGTTTTTTTAATCCAAACGGATCAGAACCAATTTTATCTATCATGACAACATGTCCGCGAACGCCAACGATATCTCCTGGTTTAATGGATTCTGAAGGGCTAGCTATAACGTTAGAGAAACATTTAAAACCAGATGCATTGGCATTTATAAATTTAGAAGAATTTTGGCGAATAAAAATAGGTTTATTGTCAACCGATGGATTATATTTTAATCCAGCAACACCAATTGCAGCAGATACATACGCAGAACAATCCACGCCCAACACAGATGTGCCTGTGCCACTGTCTTTGAAAAAATTAATAGTCGTGCTTGTAACTGATGGTTCTCCGCCGTAATCATAAATCAGCGGGTTATTGCGTACATTGAAGCAGCCATTCGTTTCTCCGCCGGCAACTTTGATATATGGATGGGTGTTTTGCACTTGTTTTAAATCAGAAATAATACGTTTCCCGCCGATTCCATCTTGGTGTTTGTCTTTTAACTTTGTAATCCCAATCACGTTTGGCGTAGCTGCTGAAATTTCTGGAATATCTAACGATTGGCAGCTTTGATAAGCTGTAGCAATGACATTTTTCGAACCTGCGATAATTCGATTTTTTTTATTAACGTCTGGATTTGTTTGTGGTGGCAATTGTGCATTATCACTGCCGCTTGATGGCGGTGTTGTTGCTTGCCCATTTTGATTTGAAGAATCTGGGGCTGTAGGTTGATTTGAACTACATTGAACATCAGTTGATTTCGCAATTGATTCAACCTTGCTAAATTGTTGCGCTAACTCTGTATTAAGCTTTACGTTTTCCGTAGTTGAGATGTCTTGCATTTCGAGTTCTATAATTGTTTCTAAGTGTTGACGTGCTGTTTGAACTTTTTTGAGTTTCTTAGATCGATCGATTAAAGTTTCGTAGAGTTTAGCCATCTCTTCTTTGAGTTGAGAAACTTTTTCAGTGTCTTGTATGTTTTGATCTTTTGCAATTTGATCTATCTGTGAATTAAGCGCGCTAATAAAATCTTCTAGGCTTGGTGATGATTTTTGACCATCGAGATAATCATACATTGAATCGAAAACTTTACTTTTAAAGTTTGAGCAACCAAGAGCTTGCGTCGCTTGTAAACTTGAATTTTCGACGGCAGTGAGACCATTCATACAACCAGAAAAAGCTGTTAGAGCAATAAGTACAATGATTATTTTTTTTGAATGATTAAATTCCATAGTGACCTCGAAAAGCTCTATCGGAGAGCTTTTGCGGTCACTTAATTGCTTTCTTGAATGTCAATGTTTTTGACAGGACTTTGGTCAATTTGCGAACACAATTTAATCAAGATCGATGAGATTATCTAGAGGAATAAGTGTCGCATAGTTACTAAGAATTATAATTGCATTTTGAACGCATTCGCCCTGGGCCTTGATTGATTGAACTCGCTTAATCATGAATTTATTTAAAATAGAAAGCTGCCTGTATTTAGACGATAGAACTTCAGCATGTGTTTTAAGACTTAAATTTGATTGCTCTTTATCTTTAAGTGACTGCTGCAGATAATAACCAAAGATACGAATTGTTGTTTCGTGCAAATTTGAAAATGGTAAATGTGTTTTGACCAAGCCTTTTAAGAAATTCATATGAGGACAGTCAGATCCTGCCATGATTAGGCCAAGCAGTGATTGTAATGCTGTTTGCAAGTCTGCTTTTTTATCATAACGTCTTTCGGGACTTTCGACAGTCACATGTGCGACATGGTAAGATAAATCGTTTTGAAATGTTTCAACAACATGAGATATATTCAAAGCGACCGGGCAGTGTGGCATTGATTCAGCTTTATAAGGACAGTGTGAGCATTTGTGGTGATCAAGTTTAGTCCAATCGGGTTTTTGAAAATGCCCGGAAAGGGTTGCGCTGTCTTGTATAATATTGTGTGTGCGGCCATCCAAAACGACTTCAAAAGTGTGTTCTCGATTGTCTTTTGTTGTGAAATGATATTTAAAAGTCGTCGGTCGTAAATTTTCAGCTGACATTGTAGTTCCTCATACTCATGACAATAAAAATAATTGAAGTAGTATTAGGTTATTCTTCTAAGGATAATTTATCCATGCAATTGTACTCAGTACAACGATCACCTAGACATTTGAACTGTGCTGGACATTGGGCTGGTGGTGTATAAATGGTCACAGTTTCGCCACGGGGGGCCCATCTGCGCGGATGGTGCACTTGAATTGGTGAGTAAATTCCTTTAACGGGTTTGCGAAGTGCAGCGGCAATATGTGCCACACCTGTTGATGGAACTGTGATTTGTTCACTGAAATAAATAACTTCAATAAGCTCTTGCATGCTTAATTTATTTTGTAACCAAATAACTTGATTATTGGATGCAAAGGCTAATTTAATTTTGTATAAGTAAGGTTCATCCGTAGGTGTTCCGGTTACGACTATCGTTTTACCTTGTAAAATAAGTTTTCGAATATATTCGATGTATTGTTCTTGTTTCCAATTGAGTGCTGAGCCCATCATGCCAGGGTGAACAACTGAATATGTCAGCGGCAAATTATATTTAGAAATGACGTTTGAATGAGTTGGCTTTTTAAAGTAAAAATACAGGTGATTTAATGCTTCTTGGGGGAGTGGGCCTGTAATTTGTAAAACCAGATCTAAGTTATATTCAAATTCATGTTTTAAGGCTTGTGATCTTTTTTGTCTTACACCATGATTTAAAAATAAAAAGCTATGCCACTGACTTAAGACACCTATTCTTTTTTTGATGCGAGCTTTGAATAATTCATAATTGACCCACCAAGGGCATTGAAAGCTCACGGCAATTTCAAAATTGTTAACAGCTAAAAATTGACGTAACTGTTGTTGCGCTTGTTTCTGATTATTTTTGTCGAGTTCGATGTATTGGCGTTTTTTTTCACCGAGTTCTATAATTTGACCGAGACCTTTTTGAACAACCCAGACAGGTTCAAAAGTATTATTGGATGCATGTCCGTCATTTAAGATCTGATCTACTGGTAACGTGCAGATCAGATCTCCAATTTTATCTAAACGAATTAGTAAAACTTTTTTTTTAAATGTCATAAGTTCTATTCAATAAAAATTATTGATAAGAATCGAGTGGAGGGCAAGAGCAAACAATGTTTTTATCGCCGTAAACATTATCAACGCGTCCAACTGGTGGCCAGTATTTATTCATTTTTACCCATTTTAGCGGATAGGCTGCTGTTTCGCGCGTGTATTTATGATTCCACTCCGTCGCCATTAAAACATCAGCTGTGTGTGGAGAGTTTTTAATAACATCTGGGCAAGCATCAGCTTCTTTACGAATTTGAATCATAGCATCGATGAAACGATCAAGTTCGGCTTTTGATTCAGATTCAGTTGGTTCAATCATTAAAGTTCCAATAACAGGCCATGACATTGTCGGCGCATGAAATCCATAATCCATTAAGCGTTTTGCGATATCAGTCACATCGATTTCGTGTGATTTTTTAAGCGGACGAATATCAATAATACATTCGTGCGCAACGAGACCTTCTTTGCCTTTATAAACAATAGGGTAATAAGGAGCTAATTTTTTTGCGATATAGTTGGCGTTTAATATACTGACTTCTGTTGCTTGTCTTAAACCTTCTGAACCCATCATTGTGATGTAACTCCAGCTGATTGGTAATATACTTGCTGAGCCCCAAGGAGCACTCGTTGTTGAACTCACGCCTGATTGAGGACCCGCTTCTTTAACTAACGAGTGCTTTGGTAAATATGGCGCTAAGTGTGCCGCAACACCAATAGGGCCAACTCCTGGACCACCACCGCCGTGAGGAATAGCAAATGTTTTATGTAAATTCATGTGGGAAACGTCAGGGCCAAATTGACCAGGACGAGCAACACCAACTAAAGCATTTAAGTTGGCACCGTCCATGTAGACTTGACCACCGTGTTTGTGAATAGTTTCACAAATTTCAGTGATCGCCTCTTCAAATACACCGTGAGTCGACGGATACGTAACCATCAATGCTGCTAAATTATTTTTATGTAGTTCAGCTTTGGTTTTTAAATCTTGAACGTCGACGTTGCCGTTTTCATCGCAAGCCACAACAACAACTTGAAAACCTGCCATAACAGCAGAAGCTGGATTTGTTCCATGCGCTGATGACGGAATTAAACAGATGTTTCGGTGTGTTTCTTTTTTAGCTTTAAAGTATTCACGAATAACTAATAAGCCAGCGTATTCGCCTTGCGCACCCGAATTTGGTTGTAGTGAAACGGCATTAAAGCCAGTAATTGCACAAAGTTTTTGTTCAAGATCTTTAATTAATTTTTGGTAACCAAGAGTTTGGTGGCTAGGCGCAAACGGATGCATTTTATTAACTTCAGGCCACGAAACTGGAATTAGCTCAGTCGCAGCATTCAATTTCATTGTACATGACCCGAGGGGAATCATTGAATGAGTTAATGTGACATCTTTATTTTGTAAAGAATAAATATAACGCATTAACTCAGTTTCTGAATGATACGAGTTGAACGTTGGATGAGTCATAAAACTTGACGTGCGAACCATTTCAGTAGGGATGTTTGATTTTGCAGCTGAATCAAGATCATTCAAATTAAAATTAAGGTTTTGTCCTTTGTTAAAAGCCATAAGTACTTTTTCAAGTGTCGCCAAAGTTGTTGTTTCGTTAATCGAAAAACCAACACCGTCGTTATAAGGTCGTAAATTGATCTCAAGTTTTTCAGCTTGAGCAATAATGTCAGAAACATTTTGCGTATTAACTTTAACTGTATCAAATATAGCTGTTGATTGTGTTTTAAAACCGAGTTTCTCAAGACCAACTGTTGCTATCATTGCTAACTTGTGAATGCGAGTGGCAATTTTAGTCAAGCCTTTGGGGCCATGGTAAACGCCATACATGGCAGCCATGTTAGCGAGTAAAACTTGAGCTGTACAAATATTTGAAGTCGCTTTTTCACGACGAATATGTTGTTCGCGCGTTTGTAATGTTAAGCGTAAAGCTTTTTTACCATGAGCATCAACTGATACACCGACTAAGCGACCTGGCATTGATCTTTTGTAAGCGTCTTTTGTTGCTAAAAAAGCGGCGTGCGGTCCACCAAATCCCAACGGGACGCCGAAACGTTGTGAGTTGCCAACAACCATATCTGCACCCCATTCTCCTGGAGGTGTCAAAATTGTCATAGCTAATAAATCTACACTCGCAATAACAAGTGCACCATGGTCATGTAATTTTGTTGTCAATGCTTTGTAATTTTCAATTGTACCATCAGTACATGGGTATTGAAAAACGGCTGCAAAAACTTCTTTAGAAAAATCATATTTGATTGGATCTTGAATAATGACTTCAATACCTAGTGGTTCGGCACGAGTTTGTAAAACTTCGATAACATGTGGGTGGGTTGAAGGGTGAACTAAGAATGCATTAGCATCTTTTTTCTTACAGACAGATTGAGCCATGATAACAGCTTCGGCTGCAGCTGTGCCCTCATCAAGTAGTGAAGCATTTGAAATTTCCATACCCGTCAGATCTGCAATCATCGTTTGAAAATTCAATAGGCTTTCTAAGCGGCCTTGCGAGATTTCGGGTTGGTAAGGGGTGTAGGCTGTATACCAAACAGGATTTTCGAAAATATTGCGTAAAATTGGTGACGGTGTAATTGTGTCATGAAATCCCATACCAATCAGTGAAGTATAGACTTTATTTTCAGAAACAATATTTTTAAGTTGATTTAAAATATCGTGTTCAGAAATACCTTGACCAATATTCATTGGTGCCGTGTTGTAAATCGATTTAGGAACGACTTTAGTCATCATTTCATCGAAGTTTGTAAAACCAAGTTCTTTTAACATCGCTTGTTGGTCTTCAACAGAAGGTCCA
>Ga0255217_1000640_pt1 | contig 9204 bp, 6 predicted proteins | sample Miss_Atlam_RepB__FD_183046 | JGI IMG/M metagenome (GOLD analysis project Ga0255217, IMG submission 183046) | Freshwater microbial communities from Mississippi River, Louisiana, United States - Miss_Atlam_RepB_8d | ecosystem: Environmental > Aquatic > Freshwater > River | place: USA: Louisiana...
CTCCTCGGTCTTGCCCACCGAGGCAATTTCCGGATGGGTGTAGATGACAGCAGGCACGAGATCGTAATTCAGCGATGCTTTGTGGCCAGCGATATTCTCGACGACCATCACGCCTTCTTCGGACGCCTTGTGTGCCAGCATGGGCCCCCGCACGAGGTCCCCCACGGCGTAAACACCGGGCACGCCGGTACCGCAGTGGCCATCCACCTTGATGAAGCCGCGCTCGTCCTTCTGGACACCGCAGTCCTCACTCAGCAGGTCGACCGTGTAAGGCTTGCGACCGACGCAGACGATAAGCTTGTCGAAGATCTCTTCCTTCGACCCTTCCTTGTCGGTGAACTGGACTGCCACCTGCGGTACTGCACCATCCTTCACCTTGCTGCCAGTCACCTTGGCGCCGAGCCTGATGTTGAGCCCCTGCTTGGCAAAAATCTTGGCAGCCTCCTTGGCGATCTGCTGGTCGACCGCGGAGAGGAAGTGCTCGGAGGCCTCCAGTACCACCACTTCGCTGCCAAGACGCGACCAGACCGAGCCGAGCTCGAGACCGATGACACCGGCCCCGATGATGCCGAGACGCTTGGGGACTTCCTGGAATTCGAGAGCCCCCGTGGAATCGACCACCACGCCGGGTACGAGTGGGGTTGGTGGAATTTCGATTGGCACCGAGCCAGCAGCGAGGATCACATGCTGGGCGGTAATGACCTGTTTGCTGCCATCGGCCGCCGTGACTTCGACCTTGCGATCCTTGAGCAGCCTGCCCTTGCCGCTGATTCCGGTGACGCCGTTGGCCTTGAACAGCCCGGCGATGCCACCCGTGAGTTGCTTCACGACCTTGACCTTGCGGGCAATCATGGCTGGTACATCGATCTCCAGTTTGGCGACCTTGATGCCGTGCACATCGAAGCCGTGTGCCGCCTCGGCGTACTTGTGAGAGGAATCGAGCAAGGCTTTGGAGGGGATGCAGCCCACGTTGAGACAGGTGCCGCCGTACACGGGCTTGCTGGCTTCATCGATCCACTTTTCCACGCAGGCCGTCTTCATGCCCAGCTGCGCGGCCTTGATGGCAGCCACGTATCCGCCGGGGCCGGCCCCGATCACCACTACATCGTAATCAACTGACATATGCGTTTCTCTTCAACAGTAACTTCGGCTACACGCCCCGCAGGGGCCGGGGTCAGGTCAGACTTCCAGGAAGATACGCGCCGGATCCTCCAGCAAATCCTTGATGGTCACGAGGAACTGCACTGCTTCCTTGCCATCGATCATGCGGTGGTCGTACGACAGCGCCAGGTACATCATGGGAAGGATTTTCACCTCGCCATTCACCGCCATCGGACGCTCCTGGATCTTGTGCATGCCGAGAATGGCCGTCTGCGGTGGATTGAGGATCGGCGTGGACAGCAGCGACCCGAACACACCGCCATTGGAGATCGTGAACGTACCGCCGGTCATTTCGTCGATACTCAGCTTGCCGTCCTTTGCCTTGGCACCGAAATCGCCGATGGCTTTCTCAATCTGCGCAAGGCTGAGCGAATCGGCATTGCGCAGTACCGGCACCACCAGACCGCGCGGCGAGGAGACGGCGACACCCACATCCTGGTAGCCGTGATAGATGATGTCGTTGCCATCAATCGAAGCGTTGACGGCGGGGAAGCGCTTGAGAGCCTCCACGCTGGCCCGCACGAAGAACGACATGAATCCGAGCCGGACCCCGCCGTGTTTCTTCTCGAAGGTATCCTTGTAGCGGCTACGCAGAGCCATCACCGCCGACATGTCCACCTCGTTGAAGGTGGTCAGCATGGCGGTGGTTTGTGTGGCTTCGAGGAGTCGCTCGGCAATCTTGGCACGCAGTCGGGTCATGGGAACGCGCTGCTCTGGGCGGGCCCCCTGCGGCACGGCAATCGGTGCCGCCGGAGCCGGAGCTTCCGCCCTTGCCGCTGCGGGCTTGCTACCACCGATGAAATTAACGACATCTTCCTTGGTGATACGACCATCCCTGCCGGTGCTCGGCACCGAATTCGGGTCGAGCTTGTTCTCCTCGATCAGCTTGCGCGCGGCGGGACTCATGAGCACCTCGAGACTGCTCTTGTCCACAGGCGGTGCCGCAGGCGCCTTGGCCAGCGCCGCACTCGCAGCAGCTGGGGCTGCGGACACGGCCGCACCTGCTTCGATCACCGCCAGCAACTCGTTACTGACGATGACTTCGCCCTCCGCCTTGACGATCTTGCTCAGCACACCATCGGCAGGCGCAACCACTTCCAGCAGCACTTTGTCGGTCTCGATGTCGACGAGTAATTCGTCGCGAGCGACGGCCTGCCCCGGCTTCTTGTACCAGGTTGCGATACGACCGTCGGGAACCGACTCCGGGAGTGCAGGGGCCTTGATTTCTACTGCCATGACATCGTCCTCATTGAAAGCATCAGCTCGGATTTCTTGTAGTTGCCGGATCGGACAGCATCGTCCGAGCCGGAGTTAGCGGGACTCGAAGGCGTCCTTGAGGAACTGTTCCAGCTCCTTGTTGTGCAGAGCCCCGTAGCCAGCCGCCGGCGAGGCGGATGCCTCTCGGCCTGCATAAACGAGCTGCAGTGCCGGGTTGTGCTTGCCGATCACGTTGCGCATGTGGTGCTGACTCGAGTACCAGGCGCCCATGTTCTGCGGTTCCTCCTGGCACCAGACCACGGTCTGGAGATTGGTGTACGGCGCAATGACTTCTGCAAGCCGATCCTCAGGGAACGGATAGAGTTGTTCGAGCCGCACGATGGCCGTGTCCTCGAAACCCTTGTCGCGACGCCGGGCACGCAGGTCGTAGTACACCTTGCCACTGCAGAGAATGAGACGCTTCACCTGCTTGGGCTTCAGTGCATCGATCTCGCCGATCACGGTATGGAACGCGCCATTGGCCAGTTCCTCCAGCGAGGATACCGCCTCCTTGTGACGCAGCAGGCTCTTCGGTGTCATGACCACCAGCGGCTTGCGCAGAGGACGCAGCATCTGTCGCCGCAGCATGTGGAACACCTGTGCCGGCGTAGTGGGTACGCAGACCTGCATGTTTTTCTGTGCACAGAGTTGCAGGAAGCGCTCCAGACGCGCAGAGCTATGCTCGGGACCCTGCCCCTCATAGCCATGTGGCAAGAGCATGACGAGGCCACAGAGTCGCTCCCATTTATACTCTCCACTGGCGATGAACTGGTCGATCACCACCTGCGCCCCGTTCGCGAAGTCACCGAACTGGGCTTCCCAGATCACGAGCGCATCAGGTCGCGTCGTGGCATAACCGTACTCGAAGGCGAGCACGGCTTCTTCCGACAAGAAGGAATCGAAGATGGTGAATTTCTTTTCGGACGCGTGCACGTGCGCCAGAGGTACATAGGCCTCGCCAGTATTCTGATCATGCAGTACGGCGTGGCGGTGGGAGAAAGTGCCGCGACCGACGTCCTGACCGGTGATTCGTACCTTGTAGTCGCTATCGACCAGGGAGGCGTAGGCCAGCAATTCAGCGCAGCCCCAATCGAGTGGCGCTTCACCGCGCCCCATCCGGGCCCTGTCTTCGAGCACCTTGGCCACCTGCCGGTTGACCGAGAAACCCTGCGGCAACTGGATGATCTTCTCCGCCAGCGCCTTGAGGTGCGGCAACTTGATGCTGGTGTCGCAGGTCATGTTGCTGTCGTGACCGAGATAAGGTCGCCAATCGACATAGAGTGCGGTGTTCGGTGCCGTCACCAGACTCTTCACTACATGGGTGCCCTCCACCAGCGCCTTGCGGTAGTTACTCATGAGTTCCTCGGCCTCGGTCTTGCTGAGCAGACCTTCGGCAACGAGTTTGTCCGCATACAGCGTGCGCGTAGTCGGCAAATTGCGGATGACCTTGTACATCAGCGGCTGCGTGGAAGCGGGCTCGTCGGTCTCGTTGTGTCCACGCCGCCGATAACAGACCAGATCGACGACGACGTCCTTGTGGAACTGGTTGCGGAAATCCAGGGCAAGTTGCGTGACGAACAGCACGGCTTCCGGATCATCGGCATTCACGTGGAAGATCGGTGCCTCCACCATCTTCGCGATGTCAGTGCAATACTCGGTGGAGCGCGCATCGTCCTGGCGACTGGTCGTGAAGCCGACCTGGTTGTTGATGACGATGTGCACGGTACCGCCAACACCATAAGCACGCGTCTGCGACATCTGCAGCGTTTCCATGACTACGCCCTGCCCTGCAAAGGACGCGTCACCGTGGATGATGATCGGCAGTACCGTCTTGCCCTGTGCATCTTTGCGCCGATCCTGCCGAGCCCGCACAGAGCCTTCGGCGACGGGCGATACGATCTCGAGATGCGAGGGGTTGAATGCCATGCTGCAGTGCACCTCGCCACCCGGCGTCATGATGTTGGAAGAGAAACCGAGGTGGTACTTCACGTCGCCGGAATGGCTGAAACGGGTGCGTCCCTCGAACTCGTCGAAGAGCACGGAAGGATTCTTGCCCAGTGTGTTGACCAGCACGTTCAAGCGCCCACGGTGCGCCATCGCCACGACGATTTCCTTGCAGCCTACAGCTCCGGCCCGCTGGATGATGTCGTCCATGGCATGAATGAGGGATTCACCGCCTTCCAGCGAGAAACGTTTTGTGCCCGGGTACTTGGCATCCAGATGTTTTTCGAGGCCTTCGGCCGCAGTCAGTCTTTCGAGGATGTGCAGGCGTGCTTCGCGGGAAAATCCAGGTCGTCCCCCAATGGATTCGATGCGCTGCTGTATCCACTGTTTCTGTGTGACATCGGTGATGCCCATGAACTCGTAGCCGATGGAGGCGCAGTAGATCTCTTCGAGCACAGCAATGATTTCTGAAAGTGGGGCCTCTTTCTGGGGGATGTATAACGGGTGCACCTGAAACAGCGTATCGTGGTCGGCACTGGACAAGTGGTGAAACGCCAGGCCGAGATCGGGTACCGCAGCGCGTGCAGTGAGATTGAGAGGGTCGAGTTTCGCGTGCTGGTGACCGCGGACCCGGTAGGAGCTTATCAACTGCACCACGTTGACCTGCTTGGCTTCGTGCGCGAGTGACCCCGGCTGCTTGCCATCGTTGCTGATGATGACCACCGGTTGGCCGCGCTTGGGCAAATCGCTGAAACTCTGCCGGACACTGGCATGAGATACGTCGCTGGTGCCCTCGCCATGCGGAAGACCATCGAAGAAGCGGCTCCACTCGGCAGGAATCGACGCCGGATCCTGCAGCCAGCTTTCGAACAAGCCCTCGACGTACTCCAGATTGCCGCCTGCCAGGTGGCCGCTCTGCAGCATCAGTTCCCTCAAATTCTGTTGCATGTTCATTTTCTTATATCCTCAAGTGGGCAGCACTCAGACGCCGCGCTCCAGCAGCATCGACCGGATGTGGCCAATGGCCTTGGTGGGGTTGAGCCCCTTGGGGCAGACGGAAACGCAGTTCATGATTCCGCGACAGCGGAACACGCTGAAGGGATCCTCCAGTTCGGCCAGACGCTCGGCGGTATGCGTATCCCGGCTGTCAGCGAGGAAGCGATAGGCTTGCAGAAGACCAGCTGGACCCACGAACTTGTCGGGGTTCCACCAGAACGACGGGCAACTGGTAGAGCAGCAAGCACAGAGAATGCACTCGTACAGCCCATCAAGCTTCGCCCGATCTTCGGGTGACTGCAGCCGCTCGATCGCCGGTGGTGGCTCGTCGTTCTGCAGATAAGGCTTGATGCGCTCGTATTGCTTGTAGAAAGCGGTCATGTCCACGACGAGATCGCGAACGACCGGTAAACCCGGCAGCGGACGCAAAACGACCTTGTCGTTCTTGACGATTTCAGAAACGTGAGTGATGCAGGCCAAGCCATTGCGGCCGTTGATATTCATGCCATCGGAGCCACACACGCCCTCCCGACAGGAGCGGCGATAGGTCAATGACTGGTCCTGATCTTTCACCAATTGCAGCAGATCGAGAACCATCATGTCCTTGCCGGGCGGCAAGTCGACGTTGTAATCCTGCATGCGGGGCTGCAGATCGGTTTCGGGGTTGTATCGATATACGCTGACTAGCACGGCTGGTTACCTTTTGCAGGGTCGACATCAATAAGTGCGGACTTTTGGTTCGAACACAGGCACGGTCTTGGGCGCGAAGTTCACGGCCCGTTTGGTCAAAGTCTTGCTGGTCGGGAAGTAGAGCGAGTGGCAGAGCCAGTTCACGTCGTCACGCTCGGTGAAATCTTCACGCGCATGGGCCCCGCGGCTTTCGGTTCTCGCCTCGGCAGCCATGGCGGTGGCCTCAGCGACTTCCAGCAGGTTCTCGAGTTCCAGAGCCTCGATGCGGGCGGTGTTGAAGGTGTTGCTCTTGTCATCGAGATGGACGTTGGCCACACGCTCGCGCAGCACCTTGAGTTTATCGATGCCTTCGCGCATGTACTTGCCGCTGCGGAACACGCCAAAATGATTTTGCATGGTGTTCTGCAGATCCTTGCGGATGGCGGCGACCTTCTCTCCCGACTTGCTGTTGTTGAGGCGGTCGAGGCGCTGCATGGCACCCTCGATGTCTGTCTCGCTGGCCGCGCGTTGCTCGAGTCCTTCGCGCAGCATCTTTTCGATCTGTATGCCAGCCGCACGGCCAAACACGATGAGGTCGATCAGCGAGTTGCCACCCAGCCGGTTGGCCCCATGGACAGACACGCAGGCCGCCTCGCCAACGGCGAAAAGACCCTCGATGACCTGATCGTTACCGTTGGCGTCTACCGTGAGCGCCTGACCCCACTTGTTGGTCGGGATGCCGCCCATCATGTAGTGGCAGGTCGGAACCACAGGGATGGGCTGCTTGGTAGGATCGACATGGGCGAAAGTCTTTGCCAGTTCGAGAATACCGGGCAGTTTCTTGTTCAACTCGGCCTCGCCCAGATGGTCGAGCTTGAGGAACACGTGGTCGCCCTCCGGACCACAGCCCCTGCCCTCGATGATTTCCAGCACCATCGAACGGGCCACCACGTCGCGACCGGCGAGATCCTTAGCGGTGGGTGCATAACGCTCCATGAAGCGTTCGCCATTCTTGTTCAACAGATAGCCGCCCTCACCCCGGCAGCCTTCGGTGACCAAGACCCCGGCCCCGGCAATGCCTGTGGGGTGGAACTGCCACATCTCCATGTCCTGAACGGGGAAGCCCGCCCGCATGGCCATGCCGATACCATCCCCGGTATTGATCAGCGCGTTGGTGGTAGACGCAAAAATACGGCCGGCACCGCCGGTGGCGAACACCGTCGCTTTCGACTTGATGTAGACGACCTCGCCGGTCTCCATGCAAATTGCCGTGACACCGGCAACGTGGCCATCCTGATTCTTGACAATGTCAACGGCGTACCATTCGTTGAAGAACACCGTGTCGTTCTTGAGATTGGCCTGATACAGCGTGTGCAACAAGGCATGACCGGTGCGGTCCGCCGCGGCACAAGTACGCGCCGCCTGCCCCCCCTTCCCGTAATCCTTGGACTGGCCGCCGAAGGGCCGCTGGTAGATGCGACCTTCCTCGGTACGGGAAAAGGGCATACCCATGTGCTCAAGTTCGAAAACGGCCTGCGGCCCCTCGCTGCACATATATTCGATGGCGTCCTGGTCTCCGATGTAATCGGAACCTTTCACCGTGTCATACATGTGCCAGCGCCAGTCATCGTTAGGGTCGGCACTGGCGATCGCGCAGGTAATGCCTCCCTGCGCGGACACCGTGTGCGAGCGCGTGGGAAACACCTTGGAGATGACCGCCGTCTTGTAGCCGGACTGCGAGAGCTGCAGTGCGGCCCGGAGGCCCGAACCACCACCGCCGACGATCACACCATCAAAAGAAATCGTTCTGAGCTTAGCCAAGGCTTAGATACTCCAAAGTATGTGGATACACCAAAGCAGATAGACTGCCAGCACCGCCAGGCAGGCAACCTGTACCAGCAAGCGCAGCGCTGTCGCCTTCTTGCCCATCAAGTGCACGGAGAAGTAATCGGTTGCGATGGTCCAGAGTCCGATCCAGGCGTGCGCACAGAGAGAGAGCAAGGCAATCAGCGTGAAGATTCGCATCCATGTCTGAGTAAAAAGTCCCTGCCACTGCACATAAGTCAGCGGCTCATGCAGCGCCGCATAACACCCGACATAGACAAACCAGACCAGCAACACGACGGCGCTGATTCGTTGCACCAGCCAGTCGTACAGGCCGTTGCGACCCAAACTCGTCACATTGGTCACCATATCCAGAACCCCAACACGATTGCTAAAAGTGAACTCAACAAAATGACGATCCGCGCCCCAACCGGCGCTGCTTCCTTGGTTTCGCCCAGACCCAGGTCCATCAACAGGTGCTTGCAGCCGGCCACGAGATGGTAGGCAAGCGCGGTCAGAATGCCCCACAGCAGGAACTTCATCACTGCCGACCCCAGCACTTGTGCGGCCGACGCAAATCCGGCTTCTCCGGAGAGCGACAAATCGAAAAGCCACAAAAGGCCGGCCATGCCGACGAAGACGATAATCCCGGAGATGCGATGGGTGATTGAGGTGATTGCCGCCAGAGGCAAGGCAATCGTGCCGATATCCAGATTGACGGGTCGTTTGCTTTGCACGCGGTTACCTGCCTCTCGCCAGAAATAACTTAAAAGAAAGTTAATTTTAAATAAGAGTATCTTATCAAAGCACTTTAGCACTATTTTTGCGCGGAGGATTATGCCTGACTTTTCGCTCTGAGATAAGTGTCCATGAAGTAACCACTGAATAAATTTTGCAGAAACAGGACATATCCACCGGGTGGGTCTGCCACCCGCATAATACTTAGATATCAGCGTCTTAGATCCCTTGACTGCAGCGCGTCAGGCGGTGCCGGTGGCGTTGAACGCCGTGCAGCGGTGGTTTGACAAATCCCGCGAGCGCGGGATAGTGTTGCGGCCGCTAAGTCGGCGCTTATCAGCGGCATTGATTAGCCTGTTTATCCGAGTCGGGGGAATACTTATGGCTGCAAAAACGGCGCGCTTGTCGGTAGACGGCATCGCGGAACCCATCGAATTGCCTGTCTACCCTGGCTCGACTGGACCCGATGTCATCGATGTCCGTGGTCTAACCAACCACGACGTCTTCACCTTTGACCCCGGCTTCATGTCCACGGCGTCCTGTGAATCGAAAATCACCTACATCGATGGTGACAAGGGCGTTCTGCTCTACCGGGGCTACCCCATAGAGCAACTG
>Ga0255217_1000643_pt1 | contig 9194 bp, 21 predicted proteins | sample Miss_Atlam_RepB__FD_183046 | JGI IMG/M metagenome (GOLD analysis project Ga0255217, IMG submission 183046) | Freshwater microbial communities from Mississippi River, Louisiana, United States - Miss_Atlam_RepB_8d | ecosystem: Environmental > Aquatic > Freshwater > River | place: USA: Louisiana...
GTCGCGGGCGGCTGCAATCTCCGCCGCGAACATGCGCTCAGTCGCGTCAAAGCGATTGCCGCCATAGACTCGACGGAAGATCCGAGCCACGTCGGTGTCGGTCATCGCCTCCGGCACCTCTGCCGCAGGGGCGGTGAGGGCTTCGTCAACCAGCTTCAGCAGTTCGACTGCATCGTCCCCGTGGTTCGCGCCATCTTCAAGGTAAGGGCGCACTTTGCGCAGCGCCTCGCGCATCTGTTCGGTGTGACTCATTTCGCACTCCAGATAGAAGCCAGACTGACGGCCATCAACACGGACCAAACAGAGAAGAACAGCGCGACATCACGCCAGCCAAGATCACCGCTCAATGCCTCGTGCACAAGCCCAAGCACAAGCACAGCAGTCAGCAGGCCGGGAACCAGCAGCCAGGGGGCTAGGTAGATGGTCATTTGGGTTGCTCCTGGCGGGCGGCGAGCATCGCGTCGGCCACCCCGTAAGCGAGCCTGCTTTCGTAACCAGGATCAGGCGCACCAGCGCGCGCCATAAGGCCGCAGATCACTTGACCTGCGAAGTAGTCGCGCAGGGTCATGCCGATTTCCGCGAGAAACTGCTGACCGTTTCCGTGGTGGTCGTAAACCGGGAAAGCCGGGCCGCCGTCTTGCGTCTTTTCTGGTGTCTCGTTGCTCATCTCTCTCTCCTGGCTGGTCTGTCTGGTGGGCACCCTTGGTGCTAACCGGCCCCTTGATGGGTGGGTGCCCGGAAAAGTTAGGCGGCGCTCTGGCCCGGCTCTGACGGCTTGCCTGCCTTGAGTTCGGCGACCTTGGCCCGGTACAGCTCCAGGGCTTCGGGGATCTGGTCCCCCGGCAGTTGCATCGCCAGTTGCTTGGCGCGCTCCATGCCGGCCTTGTTCGTGGCCGTGCTGATCGCGGTCTTGACCTGGTCCAGCGTGACCAGCGTCAGGGGCTCGATCGTGTGCAGCGCCTTCTTGCCCTTCGTCGCGGCCAGGCTCACGCGCACCGGCTGCTCGATGTCCGTCATGTGGCTGATGCGGATTCCGCCGACCTCGGCGTTTCCGAAGCGCACCGACGGATCGTTGTAGAGCGTCATGGAGCGGCCAGCCCATTGGCGCCCGTCTTCACCCCAAGCGAAGATCAGCACCTTGCGCATGGTCTTGCACGGCTTGTAGGGACGGCCGTTCTCGCCCTGGTAATGGATGATCACCGGCTGGTCATCGCTCGCGGTGACTCGCACCTCGGTGATGGTCACGGTCATGGGGCCGCCCACGAGCTGGTCGGCGTTGAGCTGATCCGACTTCGGGATGATGGTCGGGCGCAGGTTGGACACGTCAAGAGACATAAGACACCTCGATTTCGGCTTCACGCAGCGCCCAGCGAGGCAGGCCGACCGACTGCACCCCGGCGCCGGACAGCGGCCATTCGTTGGCGCGCTTGCAGTTGGAGAACAGAGAAAGCAGCTCGCCGACTTCTTCGTAGCCTTGGGCGAGTGATGCGTCCTCGATGCGATAGGGCAGGGCGAAGAACGGGTAAGCCTTGGTCACGAACGCGAACACGAAGTCCTCGACGACCAGGCCGCACGCTTCCAGGCCGCGCGTGTAGTGCGCCTGCTGGCGGTGGTAGCCAAAGTTCGCGACTGACTTGGAAACGGCTTCGTGCGTGATGTCGTTCGTGGTCTTGAGGTCAACCACGCGCACACGGTTGGGGCCGGTGAACTGCAGCCAGTCGGGGCGGCACTTGCAGCGCAGGCCCGTCGCGCTGTCGATCCAGAAGGCCGACATTTCAGGGCTGCCGAAGGAGAACAGACGAGCGAGTTCCGGGTTGCCAAGGATCGCGGCGCGCTGGCTCTCGACCATCTGCGCCTCTTCATGCGTGATGATCTCCAGGCTGCCCATGGCGCTTTTCCAGGCCTTGCCTTCCTTGGTGGACAGGTTCAACCCATCAGGCTTGACCGTGTAGCGCGCCTTGTACTGCGCCGGCTCCAGGACTGCGGTGTGCGTCAGGGTGCCCAAACGAAGGGCCTCAGTCTCGACACGCTCAGGCCGGCCGGGCGCCATGTGCAGCGCGTAGCAGTGCGCGGGCGAGTCCTTGAGCGACGACAGCATCGAATTGCCCACTGCCTCGTCGGCGTGGTACTCGGCCGCGGTGATGATCTTGAGGTTTGTCACAGCACCGCCCACACGAAAGCGCCGATGACAGCCACAGCCGAGCCAGTGAGGATCAGGGCGCCCTGCTGCGCGCCGGTCAGGCGGTTCCACAGGCGGGACAGCAGGCCGGGGCGCGTGTGGTGCTCGATCACGCCAGGCGCCGGGAAGTGGTCGCCCAGCTCGTTGCGGCGGTGCAGTTGCGTGACGCGGCGCGTGCTGAAGGTCATGGTTTCGTCCATGGCCTCGACTTGTTCGCGGGTGAGTGCAGGGTGTTCCATGGGATCAGCCTCCGGGTCAGGGGCAAGGAGTCGGGGGAGGGCGCGCAGGAAGGAGTTCATGCGCGCAGCCAGGTCATGGGCACGTCTGAGAGGTAGGCCTCCCAGCACGCGGACAGGCACGCGGCCTGCGCTTCGAGGATCAGGAGGACGGTCATCACAGCCCCCGCGCCTCGGCGATCGAGTCGACGTTGGACTCGACGTAGCGGTCCACAACTGCGCGGCGCAGCTTGGCCACCAGCGGGCAGGCGGAATCCTTCAAGACCAGCATCAGGGCCTCGGCGGGTTCCATGTAGTCCAGCGCCTCGACAACCTCATCGGCCGCCGACTTCAGCACCTCACGCGGCAGTGCAGTGGAGGTGCCACCAGCAAAGCTCGGCACAGCGTTCTGCAGCCCAGCCAGCGCCTTCTGCATGTCGTTCGTCAGCTCGGCGTGCAGGTCAGCCAGCGCGCTGTCGGCCGCGTCTTTGCGCGCCAGGTGCCGGTTCGTCGCCAGCGTGTTGAAGCAAGGGGTTCGGTCCATCTCTGCTCTCCCGGGTGGGTGTTGCGTTGAGATGGATGATGTCCTAAAGATGGGATGACTGTCAACCCATAAAAAGGACGTTGTTACAAAAAAGTCCGAACTATGGGACGCGTAGGGCGCAAAAAAACCGCCCGAAGGCGGCTGGTGCTTTGCCAGTGGACGTTACTTGGCCGTCTCTGTTCGCTCGGCGATCACTTCGGATATGACAAAGCGCCGGAACTCTGTTGCCATGTTGGCCACATCGCTGGCACCTGCGTTGACTAGGGCGGCTTCACTTCGTGCCCCGCGCTCAATCATTCGAACACGAGACCAGTTCTGTAGCGTCACCTCGGCCTCGCCGTACTCGTCGCCGCAAACGCTCCTGGCGGCGTCAGCGATCTCGTTCGCTGTTGCGCTGATCTTTGCAGACTTCCGAGCGTAATCACTGCCGCACTTGATTGCAGCTTTCCATGCCTGCCTGTGAAGCTCCATGGCCTTCTCGGATTCCTGCGAGAAGACCGGTAGGGAGCATGCCGCGGCCAACAAGGTAACCGCCAATGAGTTTGGTTTGAGCATCACTTTTCCCCTCCCAGGCCCAGGGCCACGATTTCGGCGGCAGCACTGCGCAGCCGCTTGTACATCTCGTCCTCGGTTTCGCCGATGCTTCTAAGCACTGGCGGGTTGTTCGGGTTCATGTTGGGCACCAAGAGCTGCCAAGCCTCCATCTCGAAAGCTCGAGCGATTCCGTCCAACGTGTCCATGTTGATTGCGTGAGCGCCTGACTTGGCGCTGTCAACGGCGTTCTTGGACACGGTGTGCCCTTTGCGCTTTGCCTCGGCCGCCACTTTGACCAGACTCGAAAGTGGAGGGTTGGCATCCATCAGGCGCTGGATGTTGGTGGCCAAGATGTCTCTTGCAGACATGGTGCTGATTCCGTAGGCGATCTCTTCTAGTTGCATCGCTCATTACTCCCATAGATGGGAGCTTCACGCAAAGTCCGTCCGAAATATGGGTTGACAAACGTCCTATAAAAAGGACAATGTGGCCCATGAGCACGATCCTTACCCCACTTGTGTCCCGGCTGCGCCAGTTCTCCCAGGCGCAACTGGAGGTCATCGCCGAGCAGGCAGGTGTCGCCAAGACGTTGCCGCGCAAATTGGCTTGCGGTGAGCGCGACAACCCGACGGTGCAGACCATCGAGCCCCTGATCACCTTCTTTGACGAGGTGGACAGCGGCAAGCGCTCGCTCCCGTTCGCACCGGCCAAGCCCGCCGAGCACGCGCAGGGCTGACCCATGTTTCCCCGCCCGCAGGCCATGAGCGCCGCCACGCAGCCCCGCCTCTTGGCGGCTGCCGTCTCCTCTCCTAACAGTGCTGCGCCCTCCCGCACAGCTTTGCGTGGTGGGGTCTGCGGGCGCTTTCATTCCCTCCGCTCCACCAGCACAGCCAGCACCAGCGCAGCAACTGCCGCCGCCGCCTCCGCTTGCCACCACACCGCCCGCACCTTCGCGGCGGCCCACAAGTTCACGTCCATGTCTTCCTTCCTGTTGGGGTTGCATGGCTTTTATTTTTCTCGCCGGGCAACTGGTAACTCAACAGGTAACCCCATGACTTCTTCCAATCACCTCCCCCTCGTCGGCGGTGTCATCCAGCCCCAGCGACTGGTCGTGCCGCCCGAAGTCATCCGGGGACTGACCTCCTACCGCCACGCCTGCCGCCTCGCCTGGAAGCTGCGGGCCGTCAAGAACCTCACCAGGCGACACCTCGCCGAGCAGGCAGGGCTGTACCCCACGCACGTCTCCGACTACTTCAGCGTCAAGGAGAACAAGCGCGAACTCCCCGCCCGGCACATCGCAACCGTCGAGCGCGTGCTCGGCAACACCGTCATCAGCCAGTACCAGGCCGCTCAGTCCGATCTGACCGTCTTGGAAGAGCTGCAGGCGCTCCGAAAAGTCGCATGAAAACCGTCACCATCAAGCACCTCTATTCCATGTGCGACGACATCGGCGATCGCTGGATGTGGCGTGGTCGGACCAATGGCGCCGGCACACCCAAGATGATCTATCGCCAGGTCGACACATCCGTCTACAGGGTCGCCTACTGCCTGCACCACAAACTCGAGCTGTCAGACCTTGGCAAAGACGTGATCTGGCCTGTCACCGAACAGGGCGACATCAACCCTCAGCACCTCATGCGGGGCACCGCTGGGCAACTCCAAACATGGCGCAAGCTCAACGGCAAGTCCAAGCGCAGCCCATCCGCTCGAGCAGCGCACACCCGTGGCGCCCGCACAAGCCCGCACACCAAACTGAGCATCGAGAAAGCTCGAGAGGTCCGCGCATCAGACGAGCACAGCACCGTCCTGGCCGCGCGCTTTGGCGTTGACCGCAAGGCCATCGAGGACATCCGCCGAGGCCGAACCTGGCGCGAAACCGTCGGCCCGGCATCCATCTTCAGCATGGGGAGGGGGGCGTGAACTACTACGAGCACCATCTCGGCGACTACGCCAAGGACACGCTCCACCTGTCGATGCTGGAGCACGGCGCCTATCGCTTGCTGCTCGATCGGTACTACGCCACCGAGAAGGGCATTCCAGCAGACCAGGCCCACCGCCTGGCACGCGCCCGCACACGTGACGAACGCGAGGCCGTTGACGCCGTCCTGGCCGAGTTCTTCGTGCTCACGGATGGGGTCTGGTGCAACCGCCGCGCCGATGAAGAGGTGGCAAAAGCACAGGCCCGCATCGGCACCGCACAGGCAAATGGGAAAAAGGGTGGGCGCCCAAAGAAGAACCCAACAGAAACCCAAGAAAAACCCAGCGGGTTTCTTGTGGGTTCTGAAAGCGAAACCCAGGCGAAAGCTCACCAAGCACCAGACACCAAACACCAAGAGAGTGCTTCGCACTCAGCGTGCGAGCCCTCGGCCTACGGCCTGGCCTCCAAGGCCATGAGGCAGGCAGGCATGGCCGATGCAAGCCCATCCCATCCAGACCTCATTGCCTTGGTCGATGCAGGGGTGACGCTCACCGAGTTCGCTGATGCTGCCGCTGAAGCGGTGAGGCGGCGCAAGGGGTTCGTGTACGCCCTGGCCACGGTTCGAGGCAGGCGAGAGGACGCAGCCCGAAAGGGTCCTGTGCCCGTTGCGCCTGCACCAGAGCCCGATCGGCGCTTTGCGGGGGCCGTGTGATGGAAGGCATCGACGCAATCATCCGCATGCGCATGGCAGGGTCCAAGCCGACATTCGTGTGGGTCGAAACCCAACCCCTGCAGGCCTGGTGCAAGCAGCTCACGCAGCAGGCCGGCAGGCACGCCGACATCCACCTCACCCCCGAAGAGGTGGCCACCATCGAGCGCCAAGACCTGCGCGCAATCGTGGACACCCATGTCCTCGTGCACGGCCCCAACGACGACAGCACCGACCGAGTGGCCCGCGCCTGCTTCAACGCAGGAGCCGCCAAGGTCGAGGCCTTTTTCTTCGACGCAAGCCGCCCCTACGACGAGCGAATCGTCAAGGCCACCCGTTACGCCCCCGAAGGAGTCAAAACCGTATGGCCCAAGTGATCGAGCGCGACAGCATCGACTTCCGCGCCTACATCCGCGAAACCGAGGCACGCCAGAAGGTGCGCCCGGCATCCGAGTACGTGGACGACATCATCGAGTCCCTGTTCTCCGGCCAGAAGGAGCCCGGCGCCTTCCTGCCTTGGGACAAGACCCACGACAAGTTCAAGTTCCGCCCGGGTGAGGTCACGCTCTGGGCCGGCATCAACGGCCACGGCAAAAGCCTGGTGACCGGCCAGGTGGGGCTGTCGCTCATGGGGCAGGGCGAGCGGGTGTGCATCGCCTCCTTCGAGATGAAGCCCGTCAGCACCCTCAAGCGCATGGCCCGCCAGTGGTCAGGCCTGCGCCCGGTGTCCCCCAACGACACCCCGGAAATGGCGGACATTGCCCGCGACAGCTACCGCCAGTTCGGGTACTGGACCGATCGCAAGCTGTGGCTGTACGACCAGCAGGGAACGGTTGACGCCGAAACCATCCTCGGGGTGGCCCGCTACTGTGCCAAGGAGTTGCGCATCGGGCACGTGTTCATCGACAGCCTCATGAAGTGCGTCAAGGGCGAGGACGACTACAACGGCCAGAAGGAATTCTTGGACGAGCTTTGCGCCTTGGCTCGTGACTGCAGCGTGCACATCCACCTCGTGCACCACATCAAGAAGCTGGCCAGCGAAGAACAGACCCCCGGCAAGTTCGACGCCAAGGGATCGGGCTCCATCTCCGACCAGGTGGACAACTTCATCGTGGTCTGGCGCAACAAGCGCAAGGAGCGCGACCAGCAGGAGGGCAAGCCAGTCACCGCCGATGAGCCCGACGCCCTGCTGATCTGCGACAAGCAGCGCAACGGGGAGTGGGAGGGCAAGGTGGCTCTGTGGTTCGACCAGGAGAGCCAGCAGTTCACGGGAGCCGCCTCCGACCGTTCTGTGTCGTTCGATGAGTTCCCGCACCGGCCTTGGGCCACCGTCAGCACCTCGCGCCCGCGCGCGCATTTCGGGGGTGAGGCATGAGCAAGACCGACCCCTGTCTCAAGTGCGGCCAATGGGGCCACACCTCCAGCAGCTGCAAGCGCCCAGCACCGCCTGCAGAGCACGCATCCGCACCGCTCGACGGCCACGACAACGGCATGCACCGCTGCGCCGACTGCGCCAAGGGCTCCCTCAGGCTGTGCGCGCAGTTCGTGCCCAGCGTGACGCAGCCGGTCAGGTGCGATCAGTTCAAGGCGAAGGGGCGAGCATGCTGAGAATCGGCATCGACCCAGGCAAGAACACCGGTTTCGCAGTCTGGTGCGACGCGCAGCGCCGCCTGACTGAGTGCAAAGCCTTGCTGATCCACGAGGCCATGGCCGAAGTCCTGCGCCTGCATGGTGACGGCCAGCTGCACTCGGTCACGTTCGAGGATGCCCGCCTGCGCACGTGGTTTGCCAGCAAGGGCGCCGAAGCACTGCAGGGAGCCGGCTCGATCAAACGCGACTGCACCATCTGGGCCGACTTTCTCGGCTCCCATGGCATCGCTTATCGCGCAGTCAAGCCCCAGGCAGGAGCAACGAAATGGACGGCCGAGCAGTTCCAGCGCCTGACTGGCTGGGCAGGCCGGACGAATGAGCACGCGCGGGACGCCGCGCTTTTGGTTGTGAGGTGACACATGGAACAACGAGAAGCGCCACCCTTCTGTGTGAACTGCGACCACGTCGTTGCGGGGTTGCTGCCAGAGCACCACAAGTGCGCGAACACCGTCTCGATGGTAGACGGCGGCCCCCGGTACTTTTGCGTCCATGAGCGAGAAGACCGCCCAGGGCGATGTGGGCCGAGCGCGGTGTACTTCAAGCCACGCGCCAAAACTCACACGTCGCTGTTCAGGCGGATCATTTCGATCCTGGCGGAGGGCAAATGAACCTCATTCGCCAAGTCAAAGTCAAGCGCGTGGACTGGTTCCGCGTGCTGGCCGACTTGCGCGACAAAGGGCTGACGCTGCGGGTCATCACGGCCTGCACCGGCATCAGCAAGCCCACGCTCTTGGATCTGCGCAACCAGGAGGCCGACCCCAAGATGCACCAGGGCGAGCTGCTGATTGCGCTGTGGATGCGCGAGACGGGGCGCACGTTCGACAAGGTGCCCAGGCATGGCGACCCACGCACCGGCATCAAACCCAAGTACGTCGAGTCCTGGGAGGGCGGCACGATCCATTGCCCCCTGTGCGGCACCGAGCACACCGTGCGCGCGCCCAAGGCAGCCAAGGACGAGCCGCACACCATCGACGCAAGGCAGCTCACCCTGTTGAACTGAGTCGCATGGTCGGGAACGCTGCCAGCCTCCCGGCAAACACTGCAACGGTCACACATTCAACTGACCGGAGTGCAGCATGGCCAAAGCAGCCCGCGCCGTCCAAGTGCCTGGCGAACCCGCCAAGGTCGAGGAAGTCGCCACCGAACAAGCCCAGAACGACGCAGCCGAAACCGACCGGGCAGCAGAAGGCCAAGCGCCTGAACTCGCCGACGAGGTGGCCATCTTGCGCGCCCAGCTCGAAGCCGAGCGCCTGGCCCGCCTGGAAGCCGAGCAGCGTGCAGCGCAGGCCGAGCAGCAGGCCGAAGTCGCGGCCGTGGCTGCCCCTGCTGCCGCCCCGGTCACGCCCGGCAAGTCCGCCCACCTGAGCAAAGCCGGCTGGGTTGTCCCTGCCGCCTACGGCTCGCCCGTGAAGGCCTGACGCCATGTGCGGCGGTGGTGGTGGCGG
>Ga0255217_1000651_pt1:2500-9125 | contig 9125 bp, 10 predicted proteins | sample Miss_Atlam_RepB__FD_183046 | JGI IMG/M metagenome (GOLD analysis project Ga0255217, IMG submission 183046) | Freshwater microbial communities from Mississippi River, Louisiana, United States - Miss_Atlam_RepB_8d | ecosystem: Environmental > Aquatic > Freshwater > River | place: USA...
GTCACCCCTCAAGGAGGCTCCGACTGTTTGTATGCATGCGGTTTCAGGATCTATTTCACTCCCCTCCCGGGGTTCTTTTCGCCTTTCCCTCACGGTACTGGTTCACTATCGGTCGATCACGAGTATTTAGCCTTGGAGGATGGTCCCCCCATCTTCAGACAGGATTTCACGTGTCCCGCCCTACTTATCGTACGCTCAGTACCACCACGATGTTTTCACATACAGGGCTATCACCTGCTATGGCCGGACTTTCCAGACCGTTCTGCTGACTTCGTGACTATCACGTACAGGCTGTTCCAATTTCGCTCGCCACTACTTTCGGAATCTCGGTTGATTTCTTTTCCTCGAGCTACTTAGATGTTTCAGTTCGCTCGGTTCGCTTCCTCGCGCCTATGTATTCAGCGCGGGATACTCCTTGCGGAGTGGGTTTCCCCATTCGGACATCTGCGGATCAAAGCTTGTTTGCCAGCTCCCCGCAGCATAACGCAGGCTACAACGTCCTTCATCGCCTGTGATCGCCAAGGCATCCACCACATGCACTTATTCACTTGACCCTATAACTTTGCCGGCTGGTTCAACCGGTGGATCAAGCTCGCGCTAATTTTTTCGCCGCAACTTTTCTCAGATTTAGAGAACTTAAGTTGTGTATATGCAATACAACCCGTATACAAGTCAATAAAGACTCGATACATGTCATCTTCAAATTGTTAAAGAGCTAATTACACGCTTGCGCGCTATCTTTCAGGAAAGACACAAAAACACTTTACTAGACCTGCAATAGAGTGCTTTTGTGTCGTGCCTTAGGGGTCACGACAGGAACTTGGTGGAGGTGAACGGGATCGAACCGATGACCCCCTGCTTGCAAAGCAGGTGCTCTCCCAGCTGAGCTACACCCCCAGAAATCCGTGGTGGGTCTGGTTGGATTCGAACCAACGACCCCCGCCTTATCAAGACGGTGCTCTAACCGACTGAGCTACAGACCCAGTATTCCTCTGAGACGGAGCTCAGCCAACAGCCGATAAGTGTGGACGCCTGGATATTGACGTCTTACATTTGAAAGGAGGTGATCCAGCCGCACCTTCCGGTACGGCTACCTTGTTACGACTTCACCCCAGTCATGAGACCTACCGTGGTAATCGCCCTCCTTGCGGTTAGGCTAACTACTTCTGGTAAAACCCACTCCCATGGTGTGACGGGCGGTGTGTACAAGACCCGGGAACGTATTCACCGCGACATGCTGATCCGCGATTACTAGCGATTCCGACTTCATGCAGTCGAGTTGCAGACTGCAATCCGGACTACGATCGGTTTTGTGGGATTGGCTCCCCCTCGCGGGTTGGCGACCCTCTGTACCGACCATTGTATGACGTGTGAAGCCCTACCCATAAGGGCCATGAGGACTTGACGTCATCCCCACCTTCCTCCGGTTTGTCACCGGCAGTATCCTTAGAGTGCTCTTGCGTAGCAACTAAGGACAAGGGTTGCGCTCGTTGCGGGACTTAACCCAACATCTCACGACACGAGCTGACGACAGCCATGCAGCACCTGTGTTCGAGTTCCCTTTCGGGCACCAATTCATCTCTGAAAAGTTCTCGACATGTCAAGGGTAGGTAAGGTTTTTCGCGTTGCATCGAATTAATCCACATCATCCACCGCTTGTGCGGGTCCCCGTCAATTCCTTTGAGTTTTAACCTTGCGGCCGTACTCCCCAGGCGGTCAACTTCACGCGTTAGCTACGTTACTAAGGAAATGAATCCCCAACAACTAGTTGACATCGTTTAGGGCGTGGACTACCAGGGTATCTAATCCTGTTTGCTCCCCACGCTTTCGTGCCTGAGCGTCAGTGTTATCCCAGGAGGCTGCCTTCGCCATCGGTGTTCTTCCGCATCTCTACGCATTTCACTGCTACACGCGGAATTCCACCTCCCTCTGACACACTCTAGTCTTGCAGTCACAAATGCAGTTCCCAGGTTAAGCCCGGGGATTTCACATCTGTCTTACAAAACCGCCTGCGCACGCTTTACGCCCAGTAATTCCGATTAACGCTCGCACCCTACGTATTACCGCGGCTGCTGGCACGTAGTTAGCCGGTGCTTATTCTGCAGGTACCGTCATCCGCCCATGGTATTAGCACAGGCGATTTCTTTCCTGCCAAAAGTGGTTTACAACCCGAGGGCCTTCATCCCACACGCGGCATTGCTGGATCAGGGTTTCCCCCATTGTCCAAGATTCCCCACTGCTGCCTCCCGTAGGAGTCTGGGCCGTGTCTCAGTCCCAGTGTGGCTGGTCGTCCTCTCAGACCAGCTACGGATCGTCGCCTTGGTGAGCTTTTACCTCACCAACTAGCTAATCCGACATCGGCCGCTCCATGAGCGCGAGGTCTTTCGATCCCCCGCTTTCTACCTCAGTACGTATGCGGTATTAGCGTAACTTTCGCTACGTTATCCCCCACTCCTGGGCACGTTCCGATGCATTACTCACCCGTCCGCCACTCGCCGCCAGGCCGAAGCCCGCGCTGCCGTTCGACTTGCATGTGTAAGGCATGCCGCCAGCGTTCAATCTGAGCCAGGATCAAACTCTTCAGTTTAATCTCTGCTGTTACAACAAGGTCCTGTTCGTGAAAACAGGATTTACTCAAACGGAATATCTGACATACATCATTTATTTCCGTGTGAGCACTTGGTTGGACATCGCCTTCCATGCGCCCACACTTATCGGCTGTTTATTTGTTAAGGATCGATTCCGAATAATTTTGCTTTTGACTTGTCAGTCGCTTTATTCGTCGCTGTCGTCGTAACGTCAGCAGAGAAGCGAGATTATGAGCAGGTTTTTTGAAGATGTCAAATTGATTGCAAGGCTGAGTTCTTATGTGGGGACTTTAGCCTTCGTCTGCTACTCGCTCTCTCAAGCGTGCGGAGCTCTTGTCTCAAGCTGCATCGCACGGTTTTCTTGGAATCGCGCCTACTAAGCACCATCAGTCGAAACACTATCGATGGGTAAAGGAGGGCGAGCGCTTTTCCAGAAAGGCCTGCATACCTTCCTTTTGGTCGGCCGTGCCAAAGAGCGCATGGAAATTGCGCCGTTCAAAGAGGAGGCCTTCTGAGAGTGGAACTTCAAAGGCACGATTAATCGACTCTTTTGCGGCCATCAAAGACGGGAGGCTAAGCTTCGCCATGTCGTTTGCCACCGATAAGGTCTGAGGCATTAAGTCAGCCAATGGGTAGACCCTTGAAATCAATCCGTCGGCCAAGGCCTGCTCTGCTCCGATCATCTTCCCCGTGAGCACCATATCCATCGCCTTTGCCTTACCCGCCAATCTGGTCAGCCGCTGAGTGCCGCCCGCGCCAGGAATAACAGCAAGCTTGATCTCTGGCTGACCGAATTTTGCATTGTCCGCCGCAAAAACCATATCGCACATCATTGCCAGTTCGCAGCCACCCCCGAGCGCAAAGCCTGCAACCGCTGCGATGACTGGCTTGCGAACTTTTCGGATGGTTTCCCAATTTCGGGATATGTATTCGTTTTTATATACATCAACGAAATCGTAGTGCTTCATTGCGTCTATGTCTGCGCCCGCTGCAAAGGCCTTGTCACTTCCTGTAATGATGATCACCATTACGGCGGGATCCTTGTCAGCCTCAAGAAGCGCTTCGCCTAGACAGTCCATCAGGGCATCATTGAGCGCGTTGAGTTGTTTAGGTCGATTCAAACGCATCAGGCTAATTGGTCCATGCCTAGCAATTAGGACGGGTGCTTGCTGAGCGGTCGAGGTCTGATCGAGCGCGGCGGGAGTCCGCTCGACCGAGGTGGCGACTTCGTTTGACTCATTTTGCTTAGACATCGATGTTCTCCACTGGTTAGTCAACTTTCGAATTGTTTCTTATTTTGCTCGATCGGGGCGGCGGAGGCTGGGCGAATTCAGTACGAATTCGGGCTAGACTGCTGCTTTGTCGCACCGCTCTTGCGCTATTGCTGCGGCGCGTTGAACCTAGTGAATCACCCAGGCCAAGTTGCCTTGTGAAAGGGAGCGTGATGACAGCCCAAGAATGCGCCGAACGCGTACGCGATTTAATGTTTGCTGAAGACACAGCGGCCCAAGCACTTGGGATCGATATTTTGGATATCGGCCCCGGACGGGCGCGCTTGACCATGCGAGTCCGGGGCCATATGACAAACGGGCATCACATCTGCCACGGAGGCTTTATCTTTACGCTTGCAGATACCGCCTTCGCATATAGTTGCAATAGTTATAATCAACGATGTGTCGCTGCTGGCGCCATGATCGATTTTGTATCGGCTGCACATGCGAACGACCTATTGATTGCAGAGGCGCTTGAAGTGAGCCGCGGCAAGCGCAGCGGCGTCTACGATGTGCGGGTGCAAAGTGAGAATGGCGCTCTCATTGCTGTGTTTCGCGGCCGATCAGCCACGATTAAGGGTCAATTCTTCGAAACCACCTAAGTCTCATTGCCCATGGAAAACAAGCCTCACTCAGCATCAGCCGCGAGCCATTCAGCTTCGAGCCCACATACGGAACATCACCGCACGGCATCCGAATCTGCACAAAGCATAGTGCCAACCCTGCATCGCTCACCTCACGGCCTTTTGCTTGAACCCATTGAGAAGGCCTCACTTGATGAGTTGCGCGCATTGCAGTTACAGCGCCTTAAGGCCAGTCTCAAAGCGGCCTATGAATCAGTTCCACACTATCGACACCGATTTGACGAGGTCGGCGCTCACCCTGACCAACTGCAGCACTTAGAAGACTTAGCAAAGTTTCCATTCACTACGAAGGCAGATTTACGCGACACTTATCCCTTTGGCATGTTTGCTGTTCCGAGAGATAAGGTTGTTCGGATTCACGCCTCAAGCGGGACCACAGGAAAGCCAACTGTCGTTGGATACACTAAAAACGATATCGATATATGGGCACAACTTGTTGCTCGTTCGATTCGGGCTTCGGGTGCAAGACCTGGCGATATGGTCCACATCAGCTATGGCTATGGTCTCTTTACTGGAGGTCTTGGTGCGCACTATGGTGCGGAGAAATTGGGATTAACTGTTGTGCCGTTTGGCGGAGGACAGACTGAGCGTCAGGTTCAATTGATCCATGATTTTAAGCCCGACATCATTATGGTCACCCCAAGCTATATGCTCGCAATCGCTGACGAGTTTGAACGACAAGGCATGCTGGCGCGCGAATCAAGCTTACGAATCGGAATCTTCGGTGCCGAGCCTTGGACCAATGAAATGCGGCGCGAAATCGAACAGCGCATGGGTATCGATGCGGTTGATATATACGGATTATCCGAAGTCATGGGGCCTGGGGTTGCGAACGAATGCATAGAAACCAAGGACGGCCCGACTATTTGGGAGGACCATTTTTACCCCGAGATTATCGATCCAGAAACTGGTTCGGTTTTGCCCGATGGGGAACTTGGCGAACTCGTGTTTACCTCGCTCACCAAAGAAGCCTTACCAATCATCCGCTATCGAACCCGCGATCTCACACGTTTGCTGCCGGGGACGGCACGCACCATGCGGAGGATGCAAAAAATTACTGGCCGTTCTGATGACATGATGATCGTGCGAGGGGTTAATGTGTTTCCATCGCAAATCGAGGAACTCATCCTCAAGCAGGATTTGCTAGCACCTCACTATGTCTGTGTCCTGACAAAGGACGGTCCCCTTGACAGCTTGACGGTGCGGGTTGAAGTCAAGCCCGAGCATGCAGGCAGTAGCACGCAGGAACGCTACAGAGCAGCAGCAGCACTTGAGCATGATATTAAATCGTATATCGGTACAAGCGTTAGCGTTTGCGTCGAAGCCGTAGGTCGTGTTGATCGCTCGGCAGGCAAAGCAAAACGTGTGATCGATCAAAGAGGCTAAGTGGGCTCAGCAAACAAAAGTTGTGCGAAAAATTTCAAGTAATTTTTATAGAATCATGAACGTTTATGCAAGCGAGGAACGCTATGTCATTTAAAGGTATTTTGTTAAGCAATCAACCAAGCTTTTCAGCCAATGTTCAAACAATTGAGCGTGCCTTGCTCGATGAACATGCAGCGGCTGGCAACCTCTTGGTAAAGCTCGACTATTCAACCATCAATTACAAAGACGGGCTTGCCCTTACCAATAAGTCACCGGTTGTAAGAAAATGGCCCATGGTGCCCGGCATTGATGGCGCTGGTGTTGTCGAAGAAAGTACAGATCCAGCCTTTCCCGTGGGTAGTTCGGTCATCTTAAATGGGTTTGGCGTTGGTGAAACCCATTGGGGTTGCCTTGCAGGGTATGCCCGATTGAAGTCCGAGTGGTTGGTTCCAATGCCCAAGCAAATGGACACAAAAACTGCGATGGCTATAGGTACCGCGGGCTACACGGCGATGCTCTGTGTTTTGGCTTTAGAGCGTGCTGGTCTGAGGCCTGATCAGGGCGAGGTGCTTGTGACTGGTGCTGCTGGCGGCGTAGGCAGCGTCGCGGTATCGCTTCTCGCTACACGCGGTTATCAAGTCATCGCCTCAACCGGACGCGCAAGCACTGCTGACTACCTTAAACAACTTGGTGCAACAGACTTACTCGACCGGAGCACGCTGGCCACCCCAGGAAAACCCTTGCAAAAGGAACGCTG